>Ga0316576_10002113_pt1 | contig 11183 bp, 11 predicted proteins | sample S0NA_FD_203075 | JGI IMG/M metagenome (GOLD analysis project Ga0316576, IMG submission 203075) | Rhizosphere microbial communities from salt marsh grasses in Alabama, United States - S0-2_050615r3r5 | ecosystem: Host-associated > Plants > Roots > Rhizosphere | place: USA: Alabama | collected... | reverse complement strand
ATGGCGACGGACCTGGTGCTGATCAAGATGCAGGCGTCGGGCGCCGTTGTCTGGCAGAAGATCATCGACACGGGCGGGGGTGACTACGGTGGCGACGTGGCCGCGGTCAGCTCCGGGGGCTACCTGATCGCCGGCCAGTCGAACGCCAAGATCTGGCTCGTCCGCATCGGTGGCGGCGGCCAGGCCCTGTGGCAGCGGACCTACGCTGACGCGGGCAAGGACGCGACCTCGGCGAGCCGCGTGCTGGCGACGAGCGACGGCGGGTTTCTCGTCGTCGGCAACAGCTATACCTGGTCCGAGGTGGCCGAGGAGAACATCCTGGTCTTCAAGGTGAACACGACGGGCACGTTGCTTTGGCACCGGCGTCTCGAGGGGCCGGGCGGGCTCTTTGTGCGCGGGGCGGCCCTGCTCCACAACGGCGGGGTCGCCGTCGTCGGCACCCACGACCAGGGCAGCAACAAGGCGGTCTTCGTCGTCAGGCTCACCGCCAGCGGCGGCATCGAGTGGGCCAAGCGGCTCGACGGGCCGGACTGGGACCTCGGCGTGGACGTGGCGGAGGCGCCCGGCCAGGAGCTCGTGGTCCTCGGGAGCACCCGCTCCTTCGGGGCGGGACAGAACGACCTTTGGCTCCTGCGGCTGGGCGGCGCGGGCGACCTCGTGTCCCAGAGCGTGCTGGGCGGCCCGGGGAACGACACGGGGGAGCGGCTGTACGCAGTCGGCTCGGAGCTGCTGGTCACCGGTGGGACGACCTCCAGCGGTGCGAAGTCCGTGGACCTCTTCGCGGCGAAGCTGAGCGCCGCGGGCAAGCCGGCCTGGCAGGTGCGCCTGGGCGAGGTGGGCTGGGACTACGGGGCGGGGAGCGCGCTCGTGCCGGGCGGCGGCGTTTATCTCTTCGCGGACACCGACGTGGGCGAGGGGCAGTTCCACTGGATCGCCGGGGTGATCGACGCCAAAGGGGCCATGCCGCCGGGCTGCGCCCTGGCGGCGGCGACCTCCATGACAGTCGGGACCTCCGCGGCCCAGGTCACCTCGCTGCTGCTCAAGGAGGTGGCCGCCGCGGTCTCTCATTCCGATGTCACCGCCCCCCCCTTGAGCCTCAGCACCCAGCTTTCCATGCAGTGCCAGTAGCGTGCCTCATGACGCTCGCCACGTTGATCGTGCCGGGCCCGTGCGCCGGTGCCGCTGAGTATTCAGCGCCTGTGATTTGCTGCGCCGCCCCACGGCCTCGGTGACGGGGATCGCCAGGACCAGCCTGTCGGCCTGCTCGGGGTGCTCGCAGGCCGTGCCGCACCCGGTCCTTGTCGGTGGTTTCCCCTCGGTTTAGACTGCCCGGATTGCCGACAGGAGTTGTTCCAACATGTACAAGAAGATGGTGTTTTGTGTCGTTGCGATGTCTCTTACGTCATTCACCGTGACGTTGGCCCACGGTGCGGGCCTGGTGCTCATCGGGCTGGGTGAGCTGGACAATGCCGCGACGAATTGCCGCACCAAAATCATGAACAACATGGCACGTGCGCTTCGGGACAAGAGCCTCGCGCAGTTCATGTCACATCTCAAGGAGCTACGTGGGAAGACCAAGGATCTGAAGACCAAGATCGACGCCTCGGAGCAAAACGCCGACGAGGTGATCCGCAAGCTGCGGGCGATGCACAACGAGAAGAACGTCGACCGCTGGGAGCGGCCGCGACGCGAGCTATACGAGAAGGCCGTGGCCCAGAAAAAGGCGGCGCAGCGAGCCCGCGGTGAGCTGAAGGGCCTGATCAAGGAGATGAGGCAGATCCATGGTCACTCCAGCCTCAGGAACGCCAAGGCATTCGCCGCCAACACGGCGTGGTTCCGCCAGCGACTGCAGCGGATGATGGGGCAAGTGGAAAAGATCGGTGGAGGCACAGGGTCCGGTGGTGGCCGCCCTGGCGGTGGATCTGACGGGATGAAGACGATGGGGGAGAGCCACATGCTGCGGATCAGGAATGATGGCAAGGACGTGTGGTACCTGGTGAACGGAAGCTGGCTCAAGCCGGGCAAGGAGACCACATCGAACGCAAGTCAGCTCGTCATCAGGGCCATGGCGATGACCAAGCGACGAGACTTTGTCATGCACAAGAAGGCGACCCGCAATGCCACGATCACGGAGCAGTCTCCCTATGCTTTTCGCTTCAACGTCAACGTGGGCGGGCGATCTGGTACGACCAGCTGGGAATGCACCGAGGAAGAGTACACCTGGAGCGCCCGGTCCAGTGCCGGTCCGATGACGCCCTCGGTCTCGACCACCAAGCGAACGAAGGACACCTTGACGTGGAAGCCCCCCTTGCTCCGCAAGGCGCTGGGCCAGGCGATCAAGGTCTTTACCTTTGGCACTCGTGGCAGCCTGAAGTGGAGCTACAGTCGTCGTGGCAACATGGGCAACGTGTCGAAGTCGGAGTTCGAGCACTTCCACAGCACACTGACTGTCTTCGTCAATCCAACCTGAGCCGGGGCAACGCGCCCAGGTCAGTGCTCGGCCAATGGCTCCCCGAGGGCCGTCTTGATGCTCTGCAGCGTGGGCAGCAGCTGGTTCGCACGCTGGCGCGTCGCCTCGGCCCGGGCGTAGAGCAGCGGGCGAAGCGGACCTGTCCTGCGCGCCCGCATCACGGCGTGCTCGTAGCGTTGCTCGCCGTCATGGAACGCCTGCTTGAGAACAAAGCCATAGGTCCGCAGCGCGTGATCGGGCACACCTTCGAGCCCGACGCGCGCGGGCCCGCCGAAGTCCACCCCGCCGGAGAAGGAGCCCGCGACGTAGACGTTGCCGCTGGCGTCGATCCACACGTCGTCGCCGCCGTCCTCGCCGGTGTCGCCGAACCGCTTGGACCAGCGGTGCGCGCCCTTTGCCGTGTAGCTGGCCACGAAGATGTCCCCGGAGCCGTTGGCGCTGGACAGGGGCTTACCGTCGCCGAAGTCCGCGCTGCCCGAGAACATGCCGGTGAGGTAGACGTTGCCGCTCTCGTCCACGGCGACGCCGACGGCGTAGTCCTTGCCCACGGCCCCGATACCCCGGGACCAGGCGTGCGCCGGCGCCGTGGGGCAGCCCGGCCGTATGTCCGGGGCGGCGGCCTCGGTCACCCCGCGATCCACGGCGCCTTGGTCGGGCGGGCCGGCCTCGACGGCGCCGTCCGCGGGGCCCGCTTCGCCGCTGACCGAAAACCCCGCGCGCGTGCAGCCGCACAGGAGCAGCGCGCCGAGCGCCACGCCGGCCCAGGTCAGCGCGACGGAGTCGGCGGAAGCGGGATCGGCGGAGCTCGAGGAGACGAGCGCTCTGCGACAGCTCTCCATGAACCTGACACAACCTTTGCCAACTGGCGCGCTCCTGTCATGCGGGCCGCGGCTGTGCTGGTCGGCGCGGCTGCGCATGCGGGCCATGGCCGACACGAGCTGAGATCAAAGACGGTCTACGACGCCGGCTACTACTACGTCGGCGTGCTGTAACCCTGGCGCACGGTCCATCGCGCCCCACCGGCGCTTCAATAGGTGCGGCGGTGCCATTCGCGATCACGGCATGCGACGAGGTGGTCCCGATCTTGGCTCCGCGACGTCAATCGAGCGGTTCTCCGGAATGCCAGGCTGGCCCGTCAGCACGTTTCCACCTTGACCGCATCGGCAGAGCGCGCCGTCACCCGTTCGTCCACCACGGCTTCCACGTTGTTTCCGTCCGGATCCAGAAGGAACGCCGCGTAGTAGCCGCGGTGATACTCGCGTAATCCCGGCGCGCCATTGTCCCGCCCGCCGGCTGCGAGCCCGGCGGCGTGAAAGCGCGCCACCATCTCCCGATCCCTGGCTTGGAAACACAAGTGCAGGCTCGACGCGGTCGAAGTGTCTTCCCGGCCTGGTGCGATGTAGAGTTCATCGACGTTCAGCATGTCGGGGTCGTCCTGGATGTCCTGATCGCGCCCCAGTGCCTCAAGAATTGCGAGGTAGAACCGTCGCGCCGCCGGAAAGTCTCTCACTCGAAACCCGATGTGATCGATCAACCTACCCTGAAAGTACTCCATGGTCTTCCCTTAGGGCTGGTCGGGTTTCGGCTCCGCCGTGATCGGCAACGCCACGGGCTTCTTCCCCCGGACCAGGATGTCCCACCACTTGAAGTGCATGGCCAGGCTGTGATCCAGCTCCCGGGTATCCCTGTCCGACGACAGGTCGTCGGGATCCGGAAGACAGTAGGCCGCCAGCTCGGACGACTGCAGCATGTGCAACACCCCGGAAGAGAATCCGACCCCGGCGTAGGCCACGCAGCCCCCCATCGGCAACGCGCGCATGTCGTCAAGGGTGTAGGGGATCTTCTCGTCGGCGGTGCCCTGCGTGTCCTGGAACTTGCACTCGATGGCCAGGGCCCGGTTCTGGACCTCGTCCACCAGCAGCAGATCCACGCGGCGATTCTTGCCGATGATCGACTTGCCCACCGTGACCTCGCGATAGACCTTCAGGCCGCGGTCGCTGTAGTTGTGGACCAGGTACCGGCCAACAAGCTCGGTGTACTGGTGTCCGGTCACCGTTTCCCCCCGAGGTTGCCGAACCCGATCTCCAGCTGGGGCGGGCCGACTGGCTGCGTCTCTTCCCCGCCAAGCTCCAGCAGACGCGTTCGGGCCACCTCGACCGCCTCCCGGCACTTGTCGTTGCCCCAGAAGGCGCGTCCGTTGCGCAGCGCCGCCACGCCCACGCTTCCCGAGCCAGAGAAGGGGTCGATGACCAGCTCTCCGGCCACGGTGCTCTGGCTCACCAGCACCTCTGAGACGCGCGCTGGCTTCTCGGCGGGGTAGCCCCGGTGGACGCGGGGTTCCTCGAGAACGTCGGGGACGCCGAGGTCGGCGAGCTTGCGCTTGCCCTTCTCGAAGAACAGTATGAGCTCGTAGCGCGAGCGGTAGTGGTACCCCATGCCGATCTTGCGCTTGTCCCAGACCAGCGGCTTCCAGAACCGGAAACCGGCCTGCTCGCCCACCGGCTTCGCCACGAACATGGTCTCCTGGTCACAGTACAGATACAGGTGACGGTTTGGCTTCAGCACCCGGTACAGCTGCTCGAACAGGGCAGGGAAGCGGTGGTTGGGGAAAATGTCGAACCAGTCGTTGCTTGAGGCCTTGCTGTGCTTGAGTCGAGTCGTGGTCCCCACGGCCCGGTGCTTCTCCAGTGACTCGTAGGGCGGATCGGTGATGACCAGGTCCGCCGATTCGCTGGGCAGCTGCTTGAGCCACTCCTCGGCGTCTGCCTGTGACAGCGCGAAGCTCATCCTGGGCGTCGTGTCGGTCATGCTCGATCCGCTGCACATGGTAGGAGGTTCCTCCCGCGCCAGCAATGGGCGCGTGTGGTGTTGTTGCCCTGAAACCAGTGTAGCGGACCGTGTGCAGCTATACTGCACACAGTCGTGGAGGTCGTGCCCCTGCGGCGCACTCCGGGGTTCCGCGGACGCCAGGAAACATCGCATCCGGGGCAACACAAAACCGATCCCGGCTCACTGCTTGAAGGCCACGCTGGTCGTGCGCGTGGAGTTGACGATGATGCCCCTGGGGCTGTCGAGCCCCCCGAACCCGTTGTCGTGGATGAGCTTCATCGCCCGCCAGCCGCGACGACGTGCTGGCCACGATCCCCGACGATCGGTTCGAGGAGGCGGTGCTGGCCGCGGTGCCGGTCTAGAGGCTGATCTTCTCGATGGCGAAGCTGCAAGGAATCACTGCCGAGCACTTGCAAGGGTGATGCCTGGTTGCGCCTGTCGTCGCAAATCGGAGGGGCGGCCGGTTTGAAGGCCACCTGTCGCTCAGGCGTGATGCGACGAAACACACCCAACATAGAGAGCTGAAGCCCTAGAGGCCGCATCCGTGCTCCGGCACACATGTTGCTGTACCTCGCCAGAAGGTCTGGTCTGATGCGTTATCCGAGCTGTTCTTTCGTATTCGCCGTTCTCGCTGCCGCCGTACTGCCAATGGTTGCCGCACGGGCCGGCCGGGGTGAGCCCCCGGCCCAGCGGCTCGAGCGACAGGCCCGGCACCGCCTGCGGATGGAGTACCCCATCCCGCGCAAGGAAGCGCGGATGCTGTACAAGAGCTGCGTGAATCGCGGCGTGCCCTTTACCCTGGAGTACCAGGATCGATACCGCGATGCGTCCGTGATCCGAGACGCGCGGGAGGCCAAGCGATCCCGCCAAGCGGTCGGGATCCTCCGGCGAAGGCTCGAGGGGCTCCATCTGCCCCGGGCGATCCGGCGGCGTGTTGGCCGTATGTTCGCGCGGGTCGACGCGCGCGGGCTGCCGCTCTTCACGACGTCCAAGAGTAGCTGGTCGACCGGACATCACGTCGGGGCAGTTTTCCAAGGCACGGCCCAGGGCGGCGCCCGGCTGAGCCGCAGCGTCGACCTGATGCGCGACAAGGAAGACATTGTCATCACCCTGCGGGCCGAAGGTCGCACGGCGAGGGGCGTCGACGCGACCACACGGATCAGCCACCACGGGATCGAGAGCGTCCTCGCGCGCCGCGGCGGCACGTGGACGGAGACGATCCGCAGGATCTCTGCTGACAGGACCTATCCCTCGACCACGACGTTTCGAACGATCGGCACCTTCACTGTCGAGCCGAGCACTGGCGCGCGATCGCGCGGCGAGTGACGGCCGCCTCCAGTCCGACAGATGACCAGAAGCCGCTTCGCCCGTCTCATCGATCACAGGAGCGCGCACGGGCCTACTGCTTGACGAACTTCACCTTGAGGCTGGTCACGGACTGGCCGCACTTGGCGATGGTGTGGCCCCCGGCGGCGAGGGTGGTCGCCGTGACGGCGGTGGAGCAGGTGGCGATGGTCTCGAACACGCCCAGCCCCTCGGAGTCGCGCAGGGAGAGCATCAGCCCCTTGGCCGTGAGCTCGCTCTCGGCCCAGACCTTGACCTTCTCGTTCCACGCCGGCGTCAGGGTGTTGTCGATGGTCTTGGTCCAGCTCTGGACGAAGGTGGAACCTCCGAGGGCGATGGTTACGTAGGGATCGGGCAGCGGGTTGGTCAGCCAGGTGCTGTCCCACTCGCTGCCGTCGGGCTTCTTGGGCGCGATGACCGCCGACTCGATCCACACCTCCCACGCCGGGTCCTGGACGCACTTGCCGTTGACGCAGCTCAGGGCGCCGCAGCTCTTGCACTGCCCCCCGACGCCGCAGCTGCTCTTGTCCTGCTGCGTGAAGTCGAGGCACTGCCCCTGCGGGGTGCAGCAGCCCTGCTTGCAGTAGGTCAGGCAGGGCTGGTCCTGGACGCAGGTCCCCTGCTGGCAGGTCTTGTCCGAGGGGCCGCAGACGTTGCAGGCCGCCGCGTTCTTGCCGCAGACCGACAGGCTTTGCTGCACGAAGGGGATGCACTGGTTGTTGGCGGTGCAGCACCCGTCCTGGCAGTTGGAGAGGTCGCAGTTGACCGCCTGACACTGGCCGTTGACGCAGCTCTCCCCCTGCTGGCAGGTCTTGCACGCCGCGCCGCCGGCGCCGCAGGCCGAGGGCGTCGACCCCGGCATGCACTGGTTGCCGTTGAGGCAGCACCCCTGGCACTGGCTGCAGTCCTGCTGTTTGACGCACTGTCCGGCCAGGCACTGCTCCTGCGAAGCGCAGGTCTGGCAGGGCCCGCCGCCGCTTCCGCAGCTAATTCCCGAGGTGCCCTGCGCGCACGTTCCGTCGGGCTCGCAGCAGCCGCTGGGGCAGGTCACGTGGCTGCAGGTGGCGACGCAGACCCCGGCCGTGCAGGTCTCTCCGGTCTTGCAGCTTGTGCACGGATCACCGTCCTTGCCGCACGCCGCGTCGTCGTTTCCGGGCTGGCAGGTCCCGGCGCCGTCCTTGCAGCCGGTGGTGCAGGCGGCGGGCCTGCACTTCCCGTCCTCGCAGACCTCGCCGGCGCTGCACACCGCGCAGACCTCCCCGCCCACGCCGCACGCCGTGGTCGCGCCCCCCGGCTCGCAGCTGCCGTTCTGGCAACACCCGCTGCAGGTCGTCGTGCAGGTGGCGGCTACGCTGTCCGGGCTGTTCTTTCCGGCGTCGGCGCTCTTGTTGGGGATGCTCCCGTCGTCGTCCCCGCCGCACGCTCCGAGACACGCCGCGCACAGCAGAATCATCAGTCTCTTGTACATCGTCATGGTGGCCTCCTCAGAAGAAGGGATCCCCGCGCCGTCGCTTCGTCGCGGACACGGTCGCCAAGGCCGCGGGGCGCCACGGAAAAAACCCACTGGAGCGCCGCCGCGAAATCTCGCACAATCTGCCGGTGAAGCTCGCAGAGACGTTCGCCGCCGCCCTCGCGCCGTCGACAAGCCAGCGCCTTTCGAGCGGCTCCGAGCTGGAGCGACGGCTCCAGGCCGTGCTCGAGGAGGCGCAGCAGGAGTGGGGCGGCTCCTTTCAATGCCCGCCCGACGAGTTTGTCCGATACCTCGCCCGGCGGGTCCCCGAGGAGCAGGAGCCCGACGAGGCGCTGGGGCGCCTGCACACAAGCGACCTCTACCTGGCGCTTGGCTGCGCCCGGGGCAGCGCTGGCGCGCTGGCGGCGTTCGAGACCCACTGCAACGCGGCGACCACCAAGGTGTTCGCGCGGCTCAAGGTCCCCGATCACCAGGTCGAGGAGGTGAGGCAGGATCTCCGGGCGCGGCTGTTCGTGCCGCGCGGCGAGCGGTCGGCGGTGATCCTGCAGTACACCGGGCGGGGAAGACTGGCGGAGTGGGTGCGGGTCGCCTGCCTGCGCACGATCCTCAAGCAGCGCTCGCGGAAGCACCTGGAGGTGCCGGTCGAGCAGCAGATCCTCGCCGACGCCCCCACGGCCGAGCCGGACCCCGAGCTGCGCTACCTCAAGGAGACCTACCGCGGCGAGTTCAAGGACGCCTTCCGCGAGGCGCTCGCGTCGCTCTCCAAGCGGCAGCGCGCGCTGCTCAGGATGTACTTCTTCGAGGAGAAGAACGTCGACAAGCTGGGCGCCGCGTTCAGGGTGCATCGATCCACCGCGGCTCGCTGGCTCGCCGAGGCCCGCAGCGCGCTCCTCGCCCGCACCAGAGCCGCCCTGTCGCATCGCATGGCGCTCGCTGATGACGAGTGGCAGAGCGTGATGGGCCTGATCGAGAGCCGCCTCGACATCACCTTCCGCAGCCTGCTCGGCGTGAAGAAGTAGCCCTACTTCAGGGACCGCGCGCAGCGGATGCCGCCGTAGGCGGAGCCGTAGCTGAAGGACAGCCCTCCCCCACGCCGCGCCACCGCGCGCACGTCGCACCCCTTCGAGGTGTAGGATCCGCCGCGCTGCGCGTAGTACTTGCCCACGGGGCCCGGGATCCAGGGGTCCACGCCGGCCGATGCGCCCAGATCAGCCTGGTAACCGTCGGCGCACCACTCCCAGGCGTTGCCGGCCATGTCGTAGAGCCCCCAGCTGTTGGGCACCTTCTGCCCCACCGGGTGCTCCGAGGTGTAGCCCAGGTAGTCGCAGTACCAGGCGATCAGGTTGGCGGCGGGGTCAAGGGTGTCGCACCCGGTCTCGATCAGGTTCCCGTTGTAGAGGTCGGTCTGCGTCCCCGCGCGGTAGGCGCGCTCCCACTCGGCCTCGGTGGGCAGCCGGTAGCCGGGGCAGTCGTAGACCTTCTTCGTGGAGTAGCTCGGGTCCAGCATGCAGGTCAGCGTGTCCTTTGCGCCGCTGCACTGGTAGCAGGCCGGGAGCTTTGCCTTCTTGGAGAGCCCGTTGCAGTAGGCCGCGGCCTCGTACCACCTGACACGCGCCGGGCAGGTCGGCTCGCGCTTGAGGGTGTCGGGCGTATACCCCATCACCTGCTCGAACTGCCGGCGGGTGACCTCGGTGGCGCCGATCTGGTAGCGCCGCGTCAGGGTCACCTCGCGCCGGGGGGTGGAATCCGCGCAGGGGTTGTCCTTCCGCGGCCCCATCAGGAAGGTCCCCGGCTCGACGGTCACCCACGTCTGGACCGGGGGGACGTATACATCCGTGCCACTATCCCCCGCACCGTCGAGAGAGCCGTCGGCGAGCCGGGTCTTGCCCTCGATGCACGCACTGAACGCCAGCGCCAGGAGCGGCAAGCAGCGCGGCAGGCTGGCGCCCATCAGAACCGCCCCACGACGCCGCCCGGGCCGAAGGCAACGTCGACGGAGCCCGCGGCCCCTGACCGTGATCGAAGGTGCAGCAGCCAGCTCACGACGGAGGCGGCCGCCATGGTCGCAGCCACCACGTGGCCCGCGATGGCCACGCCGCGGTAGGTATCAAACTCCGGCTCGTCGGTGTAGCGCTCGCGCGCCTTGAAGGTGAAGACCAGCGCCACTACCTCCCAGGCCACGGCGAGCCCGGCCGTGCCGACGCCCAGGCCCATCCAGAGGCGCGATCCGCCGCCTCGATCCCCGCGCGTGACCGGGGCCGGCGCCGGGGCCGACACGACGGCGGCCGGTCGGGAGCTCGGCCGGGCGGCGGGCGCCGACGTCGGAGCCGGCTGGCTGTCAGGAGCACGCCGATTCTGCTCTTCCAGCCGCGCTATGTGCTCCTTGACCTCGCGCTCGAAGGGAGGGCTCTGCCCGGGGTGCTCCCTGCGCCAGTCGGAGAGGTAGAGCCGGTAGTAGAACAGCGCCTTCGCGCTGTCCTCGAGCTGCCTGAGGCACTGGGCGATGTTGAAGAGGATGTTGGGCCGCGGGGCGAGGCGCATCGCCGCCCGGTAGGACTCGACGGCCTGGCGGAACTCGCCCAGCCGGTAGTGGACCTCGGCGGCCTCGAACAGCTTCTTCGCCTGCTCGACCCTGGAGTCGGCGCGAGCGTCGCTTCGCGCGAGCGGCAGGAGCAGGAGCAGAAGCAGCGAGAACCCAGATCGTCGGCAGGGCATTGGTGGCAGTATAGCCCAACGCGGAGCTACTGGAACGGGAGCGTGCCCTCGCCCACGCGCGCCGGCTCTTTCGTCGGTGATGTGGGGACTGGGGCCGACTCTTTCGTCAGCGCCTCGCTCTTGCCGGCCGGCTCTGAAGCTGTTCGTCGCCGTCGGGCAGGCGGCCGTCGGCGGCGACGCGCGGTCTTCTCGACGATCGGGCGCCTCCCCGACGGCGCGCCGCGGGTCGTGTCTCGCGCCGAAGCGTCCGATTCGTCGCTCGACGTGCGGGGTTGTTGCTGTTCTGCCCCGCCCGAGGCCACGGGCTCGGAGGTCACGGTCTCGCGGCTCTGCGGGGGTTGCGTCTCCGGACGG
>Ga0316576_10002112_pt1 | contig 11189 bp, 9 predicted proteins | sample S0NA_FD_203075 | JGI IMG/M metagenome (GOLD analysis project Ga0316576, IMG submission 203075) | Rhizosphere microbial communities from salt marsh grasses in Alabama, United States - S0-2_050615r3r5 | ecosystem: Host-associated > Plants > Roots > Rhizosphere | place: USA: Alabama | collected... | reverse complement strand
ACGTACGTCATCGACGGCGGCGCCGGCGTGGCGGCAGCCGGCTGACTGCGCTCAGCGGCGCCGGAGTTTGCCGATCGAGGTCCGGGGGAGCGATGCGGTGATCTCGAGCCGGCGCGGGGCCATGTACGCCGGATGATGCTCCTTGACGTGGCTGCGCAACGACGCCAGCGACGGGGGGTCGCCGACGGGGACGACGACGGCCTCGACGATCTGACCCCACTCGTCGTCGTCGACGCCGCGCACCATCACCTCCGCCACACCGGGATGGTCGGCCAGCGCGGCCTCGACGGCTTCGGGCCAGACGTTCTCGCCGCCGGTGATGATCAGGTCACCGCGCCGTCCCTCGACGTGCAGGCGTCCGTCGTCGAGCCACCGCCCCAGATCGCCGGTGGGGAACCACCCATCGGCGTCGACGGGTGTGGAGCCGTCGCGGTAGCAGCGCAGCAGCATCGGGCAGCGCAGTCGGATCTCACCGCGATCGTCGATCTGCACCTCGACGCCGTCGAGGGGCACACCGTCGTAGACGACGCCGCTGCCGGTCTCCGTCATGCCGTAGGTGGTGACGCAGTTGGCCGGACGGTCGACCGGTGGACGGCTCCCACCGAGCACGATCGTGCGGAACCGTGCGGTCCTGACCCGTGGCAGCGCGGTGGCGACCAGCGACACCAGGGTGGCATCCGACGAGTTGACGGCAGCGGCGTCGAAGCCGGGCAACACGGTGAGCCCGGTGCCGGAGTGCAGCGCCCGAGTCACGACCGACAGGCCGCCGACGTGCGACAGGGGGAGGCACGCCAGCCAGTGGTCGTGGGCGGTCACACCCAGCCGTGCGGAGGTCGCCGCCGCGGAGGCAGCGACCGCGTCGTGCGTGAGCACGACACCTTTCGGTTCGCCGGTCGACCCGCTCGTTGCGACCACCAGCGCATCGCCCTTCTCGACGGGCTCGCCCACCCGCATCGCTGCGCACACGGCCGCCTTGGCGGACTGCGGGAGGCGCTGGTCGACCGGGAACGCAGCGTCGCCGCGGTCCCAGATCCGCCGGAGCTCGTCGACGAAGCCCCCACCGCCGGGTCGATCGACGGCGACCAGACGGCCGGGCGACGTCACGACGTGATCGGGTCGATCGGGGTGATCGCGCCGACCAGTCCCTCGATCTCGGCGGCGATCGTCAGCACGCGGAGGTCCGTGAACCGATCGCCCATCACCTGCACGCCGACGGGCAGGCCGTCGACGACGCCGGCGGGCGTCACCACTGCCGGCGTGCCGAGGAGATTCGACGGGATCACGGGGCGGATCGTGTCGGTCATCAGCTCCACGCCGGACTCGGAGTCGAGGTCTGCCCCGGGCGCGAATGCCCGCTGCGCCCACGTGGGGGAGATGATCACCGGGTACTCCTGGTGGAACTGGGCCCACGCCCGCATCAACCCGTAGCGTTCGACGTGGAGGTGTTGCACCTCGGGCACCGTGGTCGGCCCCGACGTCGCGTCGAAGTTGTCCAGGAGGGTGAGGGCGTCGGCACCGAGCACCATCCCGAGCAGCTCGCGCTGGGCGCGGACGTCGTCGATCATGAGTCGTCGCCACAGCTCGAACGTCTGCTCGTAGCCGGGCGGTGTCGCCTCGACGACGTCGTGCCCGGCGTCGGCCAGTCGATCGGCGACCGCTCGGATCGCACCACCGATCCCGGGATCGGTGGACCCGCCGGGGGGATCGACGAGCACGGCGATGCGCAACCGTTCGCCCGGTGCCGCGTCGGTCAGCGCGGCCGTGACGCTGCGTGGATCGCGCCAGTGCTGCCCGGCGAGGATCTCGAGCCCGGCGCGCACGTCGGCCACCTGACGGGCCATCGGCCCCTCCACCACCATCAACTGTTCCGACAGGCCCATGTCCTCGGGCGGCACCACCGTGGCCATCGGGATCACCCCGACCGTGGGCTTGAGCGACGAGATGCCGCAGCAGTGGGCCGGATTGCGCAACGAGCCGCCGATGTCGTTGCCGAGACCGATGGGGCTCATCCCCGACGCGATCGCCGACCCTTCTCCGCCGCTCGATCCGCCCGCGGTGACGTTCGGATTCCACGGGTTCCGGGTCGGGCCGTGCAGCTGGGAGTCGGTGTGGACCCGCAGCCCGAAGTCGGGGAGGTTGGTGCGGGCGAAGGGGATCGCGCCGGCGGCCCGCATCCGCTCGACGGTGGGAGCGTCGAGCGAGGCGATCGCCTCGGCGAGCGCGGTCACACCGTTGGTGGTCGGTGTGCCGGCGACGTCGATGTTCTCCTTGACGCTGCACGGCACGCCGTGCAGCGCCCCGAGATCGGCGCCACTCGCCACGGCCTCGTCGGCCCGGTCCGCGGCGGCGCGCGCTTCGTCGGCGAGCACTCGAACGATCGCGTTGAGCGACCCGTTGCACGCCTCGACGCGCTCCAGGTGCGCCTCGAGCACCTCCCTGCTCGACACCTCGCGGCCGCGGATCTTTCCGGCCAATTCGAGTGCTCCCAGTTGCCACAGCTCTGTCATGGCCCCATCATGGCGCACACATGAATCCTTGGATCACCGGAGCGCGCCCCCGGACCCTGCCCGCCGCCGTCGTTCCGGTCGCCGTCGGTGCCGCCGTCGCCGTCGGTGAGCCGACCGACGTCGTGTGGTGGCGTGTCGCCGCGGCTCTGCTCGTCAGCCTCGCCCTCCAGGTGGGCGTGAACTACGCCAACGACTACAGCGATGGTGTCCGGGGTACCGACGACGTGCGGGTCGGTCCCACCCGACTGGTTGCCAGTGGTCTCGCCTCGGCGTCGGCGGTCAAGAAGGCGGCGCTGCTGTCGTTCGGGGTTGCCGCAGTCGCCGGCCTCGCGATTGCCCTGTCGACATCGCTGTGGCTGCTCGTCGTCGGCGCGGCGGCGATCGCTGCCGGATGGTTCTACACCGGTGGTCCGAGGCCGTACGGCTACATGGGGCTCGGTGAGGTGTTCGTGTTCGTGTTCTTCGGCCTGGTCGCCACGGCCGGCACGACCTACGCCGCGATCGAATCGGTCACGGCCCTCTCGCTCGTGATGGGCTCGGCGGTCGGGTCGCTCGCCTGTGCACTGCTGGTGATCAACAATCTCCGCGACATCCCCACCGACCGGGAAGTCGGCAAGCAGACGCTCGCGGTCCGGCTCGGCGACCGGCGCACCCGTTGGTTCTACGTGCTGCTGATCGCGACGGCCTTCCTGCTCAGCGCCGTGGCGGCGGCCTGGCAGGTTCCCGCGTTGCTCGGCTTGCTGGCGGTGCCGCTCGCGATCCGCCCCGCACGGACCGTGCTCGACGGAGCGGTCGGGCCCGCCCTGATCTCCGTGCTCGGCGAGACCGGCCGGTTGCAGCTCGTGTGGGGCGCGCTGGTCACCGTCGGTCTGGTGCTCTGAGCAACCACTCGGCAATCGCCCGGGCGGTCGCTTCCGGTTGCTCGAGATGCACCGAATGCCCGGCGTCGGGGATCACACGGAACGTTGCGTCGGGCAGCGAGTTCGTCATGCGCTCGCCGATCTCGCGGAACTTGGCGTCGTGCTCGCCCGCGAGCACGAGCACCGGGGCGGAGATCTCGTGCAGCCGGTCCCAGAGCGGTTCCTGGGTACCCGTGCCGGTCGACCGCAGGCTCGAGGCGAGCCCGGCGGGGGTGTTGCGGAGCCGATCGTCGCGCTGCGACGTCTCGGCGGTCAGCCCGGCGAACAGCGGGTTGCGCAGCCACTCGTCGATGAAGGCCTCGACCCCCACCGACTCGATGTGATCGGCGAGACGTTCGTCGGCCTTGCGTCGATCGGCGCGTTCGGCGTCGTCGTCGATGCCGGCGGTCGCCCCGACCAACACCAGCGCGAGCACCGAGTCCGGATGGCGGAGCGCCGCATGCAACGACACCCGGCCTCCCATCGAGTAGCCGACGTAGCACCCTGGCCCCCCGGCGGCCACGAGCCGATCGCCGCTCGCCCAGAGGTCGCTGTCGGCGGGTGGGGGAGCGTCGCCGTGGCCGGGAAGGTCGACGGCTCGGATCTCGGCGCCGTGACGATGTGCTTGCAGCAGGCGACCGAACCGGGACCACGAGCGGGCGGTCTGCGTGAAACCGTGGGCGAGCACGAAGCGATCGCCGGGCGTGACGGCGTCGTGACGCATCAGCCGGGCTCGGCGACGGCCTGTGCGGCCATCTTGCGCAGCACCTGCGCGAACGTCTCGGGTTCCTGGGCGCCGGGCACCGCCCATCGGCCGTTGATCACGTACGTCGGCACGGCCGTGATCCCGTTCTCGTGTGCGAACCGCAACTCCTCGGCGACCTCGGCCGTCCCCCGATCCGACTCGAGGAACGCGATCGCCGCATCGCGTGCGAGACCGACCTCGGCGGCGCAGTCGGCGAGCACGTCGGGATCGCCGATGTCGAGACCGTCGGTGAAGTACGCCTTGAGCAGCCGTTCCTTCACGACGTCCTGGGCAACCGGTGACCCGGGCTGGGCGGCCAGCCAGATCATCCGGTGGGCGAGCAACGTGTTCGCGCGCAGCGCCTTGTCCATGTGGAACTCGAGGCCCACCTCCGCCGCGGTCGCCGACACGTTGGCGATGATCGCCTCGGCGCGTTCGATCCCCCCGAACTTCCTGGCGTAGGCGTCGACCACCGGGCCGGACACGCCCGGCGAGGCGGTCGGGTCGAGCTGGTAGGGGTGGTACGACACGTCGATGTCGACGTCGATGCCGTCGTCGGCGAGCTGCTCGTGCGCCAGGGCGAGTCCGGACGCGAAGCGCCGCTTGCCGATGTAGCACCACGGGCACACCACGTCGGACCAGACCTCGACGGTCACGGTCGGTCGGGTGGCGGGAGAGCCGGAAACGTTCGTCGGGTCGACCGTCATGATCGCAACGGTACGCGCCTATCGTCTCGTGTCGATGGTCGGCGCCGCGGTTCCTCCCCCCGAAGACGTCCAGGCGACGTTCTGCGCCACCCTCGTCGACGAGTGGATCCGTCTCGGCGTCACCCAGGCGGTCGTCGCGCCGGGCTCCCGTTCCACGCCGATGGCGTTGGCGCTGACCGAACGGGACGGCATCCGGGTGCACGTGGTGCACGACGAGCGATCTGCGGCGTTCGTCGCCATGGGCCTCGGGCTGGACGGCGTTCCGGCATTGCTGCTCTGCACGAGCGGCACGGCGGCGGCCAACTTCGCTCCCGCCGTGGTCGAGGCAGGACTCTCGGAGGTGCCGATCATCGTGCTGACCGCCGACCGCCCCGAGGAACTGCGCGGCGTCGGCGCTCCGCAGACGATCGATCAGGTGGACCTGTACGGACGGCACGCGGTGTGGTCCCGTGATCCCGGTGTCCCGGAACTGGCCGAGGCGAGCCTCTGGCGGGAGTTGGCGGTCGATGCGTGGGCGCACGCCCAGGGCGGGCCGGTCCAGCTCAACCTCGCCTTCCGGGAACCGCTCGTCGGGACCGCCGGGCCGCTTCCCGAGGCCGTGGATCGTCCGGTGCCGACCGCTGTGGCCCGTCGTCTCGACGTGGTCCCCGACGGGCTCGACTGCGAGCGGGGGGTGATCCTCGTCGGCGGTCGCAGCGGCGTCGACGGTGCCGAGGTCCTGGCGCTGCAGCAGGCGACCGGCTGGCCGCTGCTCGCCGATCCGATCTCGGCCGTCCGCCCATCCGGCGGCACGATCACCTCGGCCGACTCGATCCTGCGACACGAACCGTTCGCGTCAGCGCATCTCCCGGACGTGATCGTGCGGATCGGTCGCCCGGCCGCGTCGAAGGTCCTCGCCCAGTGGACCGCTCGGGCGACGGCGAACGGCGCAGTGCTCGTCCAGGTCGGTGGACCCGGCGTCATCGATCCCGACCACGACGTCGCTGCCGTCTGCTCGCTGGACGCCGTGCGTTCGAAGGTCGGATCCGGGCGGCTCGAGGGCTGGCTCGAGGCGTGGACCGAGGCGGATCGCCGCGCCGACCGTGCGATCGTGCGGATGCTCGACGAGTTCGACGAGCTCACCGAACCGGGAGTTGCACGAACCCTCGCCGACCACCTGCCCGCCGGTGCAGGGCTGACGGTGTCGTCGTCGATGCCGGTACGCGACCTGGAATGGTTCGGTGGCCCGCGGGCGAGCGCGCACGCCAACCGCGGGGCCAACGGGATCGACGGTGTCGTGTCGACCGCGCTGGGTCGGGCGCTGGCCGGGGGGACGTCGTTCGTGCTCATCGGCGATCTCGCCTTCGTGCACGACAGCAGTGCGCTGATCGCGTTGCCGAGCCGAGATGCCGATCTCCGCATCGTCGTGGTCGACAACGACGGCGGCGGCATCTTCTCGTTCCTGCCGCAGGCGACCGCCCTCGACCACGACCGCTTCGAGTTGCTGTTCGGTACGCCACTCGGCGTCGACGTCGTGGCGCTCGCCACGGCTCACGGCCTGGAGGCCCGCACGGTGCAGACGGTCGACGAACTCGTCGACCAGCTCTCACAACCGGGACCGTGGGTGTGCGTCGTGCCGACCGATCGTCGCCACAACGTCGAGGTACACGCGCGCCTGCAGGCGGCAGTGGCGGCCGCGCTCGACGCCGACTGACCGCAATCGCGCACGTGCGCTGATCGCACGGTGCGATGAGCCGGCCCACCGCATGCGGCGGGTTCGCTCATCGGTGGGGTGGGATCCAGCTGTGCGATGAGCCGGCCCACCGGATGTGGTGGATTCGCTCATCGGTGGGGTGCGATCGGCGGTCGCTCGACGGATCAGGGGCGCACGATCGCACCGAGCATCGCCTGGAACTTCGCCTGCGTCTCCGCGAGTTCGGCGAGCGGGTCGCTGTCGGCCACGATGCCGCCGCCGGCGACGAGACGGGCGCTGTGCCGGTCATCGGAGAGCTCCGCACACCGGATCGCCACCGCCCAGGTGCCGTTGCCGGCGGCGTCGACCCAGCCGACGGCACCGCCGTATCGCCCGCGCTCGAAACCCTCCACCTCCTGGATCAGTTCGATCGCCGCGTCGCGTGGATGGCCACCGAGCGCGGGCGTCGGCGAGAGCGCCCGCACCAACTCGATCACGGTGGGCGCAGGCTGCGACAGCATGCCCTCCATCCGCGTGCCGAGGTGCTGGACGTTGGCGACCGTGACGATCGATGGTTCCGGCTCCCAGTCGAGGTAGCTCGCCCACGGCAGCAGCGTGTCGTGGACGACGTCGATCACGACGCGGTGCTCGATCTGGTTCTTCGTGCTCGCGATCAGCGCTGCGGCGGTGCGAGCGTCGTTGTCGACGTCGCCCGTGCGCGGTGCGGTGCCCGCGAGCGGATGCGAGCGGACGACCGGCCCGTCGACCTCCACCAGGAGCTCCGGGGAGGCACCGATGAAGCCGTCGATCGAGAAGCGGTAGCTGGACCCGAAGCTCGCCCGGAGGCGCTTCAGCACGGCGCCGACGTCGATCGGCGCACTCGATCGTACGACGATCGGCCGAGCGATCACAGCCTTGGTGAGCGCGCCCGCCCGCACCGCGTCGCGAGCGTCGGCGACGGCCCGCAGGTATCGCTCGACGTCGACGCCGGGATCGATCGTCCAGCTCGCAGCGCTCGGAGCGTCGTCGGGTCGCAACCGCAGCGCAGCGCGGACCTCGTCGTCGGACTGGTCGGTCAGCGTGTCGCCGCTGACGGTGGTGACCGCCGTCGTGCCGTCGGCGACCTTGCGGACCACGAGGCGGGGGATCACCAGATCTGCCGGGGCGCCGGGGACGAACGGGAGCGAACCGAGCGCCACCGGCCCGGCGTCCGGCACACCCGCCACGTCGTGCTCGATCGCGGCGAGCACGTCGACGGCCTCGTCGATCGGCACGCGCGCCACCACCCCTCGTCCGGCGAGACCGACCGCATTGCGCACGAACAGGTAGCCGTCGCTCCCGGCGACGTCGTTGAGGTCGATCGGGCCCTCGACGTACTCGGCGAGGGGGCGGGTGACCGCGCGCATCACGACCGTGTCGCGACCATCAACTGGGTGAGGCCGCCCGACAGCTGCGCATGCGTCGCGTCGTGGAACCCGGCGTCGCCAAGCGACGCGAGCATCTCGTCGGGCGTGGGGAGGTAGGCGACGCTCTTGGGGAGGTAGCGGTACGCAGCGCCGTCGGACAGGAGCGCGCCGATGCGTGGCACCACCTTGCCGAAGTAGATGTCGTTGCCCCACCGGACCACCGAGTTGCTCGGCACGCTCACGTCGAGCAGCGCGATACGGCCGCCGGGCCGGACCACACGTCCCAACTCGGCGAAGAACGTCGGCAGGTCGAGCAGGTTGCGCAGCGCGAACCCGCAGGTGACGCCGTCGACGGACGAGTCGGGCACCGGGAGGCGCAGGATGTCGGTCTGCACTCGCGGGACACCGGATCGATCGGCCGAGAGCATGCCGAAGCTGAGATCCATCGAGATCGGTCGGATGCCGCCGGCGGCGAGGTCGATGCAGAGGTCACCGGTACCGCTCGCGAGGTCGAGCACGACGCTGCCGGGGGGAAGCGCGAGATCGCGGACCGCCCGCTTGCGCCAGCGCACGTCGAGACGGAACGAGATGATGCGGTTGAGCCGGTCGTACTTCGGCGCGATCGCGTCGAACATCCCCTGCACCGCAGCGACCTTCTCCTCGCCCTGCGGAAGCTCCTCGGTGTCCCACGAGGGGCGCGACGTCGCTGGTTCGTTCACCCGGTCGAGGCTACGGCTGATCGGCGGGGGACGCGGCCACCTGCTTCGCCCAGCGGTAATCGGCCTTGCCGCTCGGCGAACGGACGATCTCGTCGACGTACCGGATCTCCTTGGGCAGCTTGTACCGGGCGATGTGCTCGGCCGCCGCTGCCCGCAGCGACGCGTCGTCGACGTCGTGTCCCTCCCGGATGCGCACGATCGCCACCACTTCGTTGCCCCACCGCTCGCTCGGCCGACCGGCGACCACACAGTCGTACACGCCGGGATGGGACTTGATCGCCGCCTCGACCTCCTCGGCGAAGATCTTCTCGCCGCCGGAGTTGATCGTCACCGAGTCGCGGCCGTGGAGTTCGACGATGCCGCCCTCCAGCAGGCGGGCCCGGTCACCGGGGATGGCGTACCGGACGCCGTCGACGATCGGGTACGTGCGTGAGGTCTTCTCGGCGTCGCCGAGGTACCCGAGAGCGAGTCGTCCCGTCTTCGCGAGCCAACCGACCTCGGGGTCACCCTCCTCGAGGACCCGGTCGAGGTCGGCGGACAGCACGACGTTGCCGGGGGCGATCTCGAACGTCCCGGTGGTGGCGCCACCGCCGACCGACACCTTGCTGACCTGGCCGCCGGCCTCCGAGGAGCCGAGCCCGTCGACGATCATCAGCGTCGGTAGGTGTGCGAGGAACTCGTCCTTCAGGTTCGCCGACAGTGGGGCCCCGCCCGACAGGAGCACGTTGAGGGACGACAGGTCGTAGGGCCGTCCGCGGGTCGGCTCGTCGAGTTCGTCGAGCAGGGGGCGGGCGAACGCGTCGCCGACGATCAGCAGGAAGTTGACCTGCTCGCGCTCGACGAGCGACCAGATGTCGGTCGGGTCGAGCCGGTCGGTCACCGACTGCACGAACACGGTGCCACCGCCGAGCCACGTGAGGAAGCTCATCCAGTGTCCGGCACCGTGCATGAACGGTGGAGCGAGGAGGGCCTTGGTGCCTGCGCTCGCCGCGGCGACGAACTCCTCGATCGAGGTAGCGGTCTTGGAGCCGCCGAAGCACTCGACCATCGCATCGCCGTTGCGCCACATCACGCCCTTGGGCATGCCGGTGGTGCCGCCGGTGTAGAGCAGGTAGAGGTCGTCGGGGCTCCACTCGACGTCGGGACGTTCGGGCGATGCCGCCGCGAGCGCGTCCTCGTACCAGACCGCGCCGGGCAGCAGGGGGTGGCCGGACTCGTCTGGCACCTGGAGGATCACCTGGAGGTTGGGGAGTTGCGGCAGTACCTCGGCCAGGGTGGGCGTGAACACCGAATGCACGACGACGGCTCGTGAGTTGGAGTCGGTCAGCAGATAGAGGAGTTCCTCGGCGACGTACCGGTAGTTCACGTTGAGCGACGCCACACGGGCCTTGAGCGCACCGAGCATCGCCTCGAGGTACTCGTTGCCGTTGTGCAGGTAGATCGCGAGGTGGTCCTGGCCACTTTCGTGCCCGGCGAGCTCACTGCGTTCGACGTGGCAGCCGAGCCCCTGTGCAATCAGGTGGTTTGCGAGCCGGCGGGTCCGTTCGGTGACGTCGGCCCACGAGAGCCGCCGGTCGCGGAAGACGAGGCACTCGGCGTCGGGACGCGTGGCGGCGATCGCCTCGTGGACCTCGGCCAGGCTGAACTCGGCGGCAGCGACCGCGACGGGCTCGCTCACGCGTGGTTGCGCAGTCTGAGCCGTGCGCGAACGTGCTGGTGGGGACGCATCGGGACAATGTAAGCCAGGAGTACTGCCAGCAGTCCAATCGCCGGGCCGCGCTCGGCGTCGAGGTTCCCGGTCCGCTCGGTGGCGACGTCAGGCGCCCGGCCCGACGTACAGCACCCGCATCATCTCGTGGTCCTCGTGGGAGAGGATGTGACAGTGCCAGACGTACCGGCCGGGCTTGTCGAACGTCGCCTTGATCCGGGTGATCTGCCCCGGCAGCGCGGTCACCATGTCCTTGGGTGCGTTCTCGACGTATTCCACCGGCTTCGGCACGGCCGCTCCGTAGGTCTTGTTCATGATCCGGAACCCACTGCCGTACGTGGCCGCATCGCCGGCGACCGAGTTGTGCTGCACCGTTGGCTGGGCGACGAGATAGGTCCCGTCGTTCGCAGGCAGTTCTGCCTTGGCGTTGGGGATCACACGAGTCTCGTCGTCCTCCGTTGCGATCGAGCCGTCGGGCAACGTGTCGCCCGCCACCACCGTGGCGGAGTCCCAGACGATCGGCTGGCGACCGAGGATCTCGAAGTGAACGAGGTGGAGGTGGACCGGGTGGGCGTCGCCCGTGACGTTCCAGATCTCCCATTCCTCGGTGCTGTTCAAGGCCGGGTTCTCGGTGGTCGGGCTGTGCCAGGCGATCGAGCCCTCCATCTGCCCGACGAGGCCGACAGAGGAGTACACGGGCGTGGCCGGCCAGTCGATCGGGTTGCCGTCGAAGTCGGTCGCCGGTTCCGCGGTGCCCAGGAGCGGTTGGAGTCGGCCGAACTCGTCCTTGCCCTCGAACAGGGCGACCTTGCGGAGCCGGGTCGGG
>Ga0316576_10002111_pt1 | contig 11190 bp, 12 predicted proteins | sample S0NA_FD_203075 | JGI IMG/M metagenome (GOLD analysis project Ga0316576, IMG submission 203075) | Rhizosphere microbial communities from salt marsh grasses in Alabama, United States - S0-2_050615r3r5 | ecosystem: Host-associated > Plants > Roots > Rhizosphere | place: USA: Alabama | collected... | reverse complement strand
CATGGTCGTTGTCGCCTGCGCCGAGGAGCCACCGCCGGACGTCTCGATTCAGCCGGTCGCGCGGGCCGACGTGCGCCCGGAAATCTACGCGGAATTCACGCTGACGGCGGACCTCGGGCATTTGAGCGACGAGCAGAAACAGATGATCGGCCTGTTGATCGAGGCGGCCGACATCATGGACGATCTGTTCTGGCGGCAGTCCTTCGGCGACGACTACAAAAAGTGGCTGGACTCGATCACGGACGCGCGAACGCGCCGTTTCGCAGAGATCAACTACGGTCCGTGGGACGCGCTCGACGATGACAAGCCCTTCATGGACGGCTTCGGCACCAAGCCGCTGGGCGCGCAGTTCTATCCAGAGGACATGAGTAAGGAGGAATTCGAGTCGGCGTTCCTGCCCGGCAAGACCGGTTTGTATTCGTTCGTGCGCCGCGGCGGCGACGGCAAGCTGGCGGTGGTTCCCTATCACGTGGAGTACGCAGACGAGCTTGCCGCGGCCGCGCGGCTCCTGCGCGAAGCGGCGGCGCTCGCCGAGAGTCCCGATTTCGCGACCTACCTGAAGCTCCGGGCCGCTGCGCTGATCAGCGACGAATTTCGGCTCAGCGACAGCTACTGGATGGACGTCAAGGACAACGAAATCGACGTTGTCATCGGCCCGATCGAGACCTACATGGATCGGTTGTTCGGATACCGGGCGGCCTACGAGGCGTACGTCCTGGTCAAGGACCTGGAATGGAGCGAGAGACTCGGCCGCTTCGCCGGTTTCCTGCCACGGTTGCAGGAAGGGCTGCCGGTTCCGGATGCCTACAAGCAGGAATCACCGGGCACGAACGCGGATCTCAATGCTTACGACGTCGTGTACTACGCAGGGCACAGCAATGCGGGCTCGAAGACAATCGCGATAAACCTGCCCAATGACGAAGAGGTTCAGCTCGCAAAGGGCTCGCGCCGGCTGCAGCTCAAGAACGCGATGCGGGCGAAGTACGAGAAGATACTCGAGCCCATCGCGGACCTGTTGATCGACGAATCGCAGCGCCGGCACATTACGTTTGACGCGTTCTTTGCGAACACGATGTTTCACGAAGTCGCACATGGGCTGGGCATAAAGAATACGATCGACGGTACGGGAACCGTTCAGCACGCGCTGCAGGAATATGCCTCGAGCATGGAGGAGGGCAAGGCCGATATACTCGGCCTGTACATGATCACGGAGTTGCACAAGGCAGGCGAACTCGGCGATGTCGATTTGCGTGATTTCTACGTAACGTTCATGGCCAGCGTCTTCCGCTCGATCCGCTTCGGCGCCGCCAGCGCACACGGCAAGGCAAACATGGTCCGCTTCAATTTCTTCCTCGACGAAGGTGCCTTCGTGAGGGATGCGGCAACCGGAAGGTACCGTGTGGACTTCGATCGCATGCAGGACGCCATTGCCGGCCTGTCGCGCCTCCTACTGACGTTGCAGGGCGATGGCGATTATGCCGGCGCGAAGGAGTTGACCGAAAACCGGGGGGTCATTACGCCAATGCTGCAAGGCGATCTCGAGCGGCTGAGCGAAGCCGGCATCCCGGTCGATATCACGTTCCGGCAGGGAGCCGCAGAACTCGGGCTGTCGTCGCGCTAGCGGGTGCCGTCGATCATCCGGAGGAACTCGGCGCGCGTACGCGCGTCTTTGCGAAAGCCTCCGATCATCTGACTCGTCACCATGGTGACGTTGGACTTGTGTATGCCGCGTGTGGTCATGCACTGGTGGGCGGCTTCGATAACGACGGCAACGCCAATCGGCTGCAACACTTCATTGATGCAGTTGGCGATCTGCGCGGTCATTTTTTCCTGTACCTGGAAGCGCCGGGCAAAAGCATCGACCACGCGCGCCAGCTTGCTGATACCGACCACCTTGTTCCGCGGCAGGTAGCCGACATGCGCTTTGCCGATAATGGGCGCCATGTGGTGCTCGCAGTGGGACTCGAATTCGATGTCGCGCAGCACGATCATCTCGTCGTAACCCTCCACCTCCTCGAACGTCCGCTTCAGGAATTCGTAAGGATTGAGCGAGTAACCGCTGAACCAGTCCTCGTAGGCCGCCGCGACCCGCTTGGGGGTGTCGATCAGACCCTCCCGGTCGGTGTCTTCGCCGGCCCACAACAACAGTGTGCGAACGGCCTCCTCGGCTTGCCGGCGGCTCGGTTTGCGGGGTTTTGCCTGCTTCTTCTTGCTGGCCGTCACGCGTTGCGCCCTCGACGTTGAACGGTGAGCGTCATCCTACGCAGACTTCTGATCGAGGTCGAGTCCGACGGGGCAGCTGACGCCGGTGCCGCCGATGCCGCAATAGCCGCCCGGATTCTTGGCGAGGTATTGCTGGTGATAGTCCTCGGCATAGTAGAAGGTGTCCAGCGGCAGGATCTCGGTCGTAATCTCGCCGTAACCCGCGGCAGACAGTTTTTCCTGGTAGCGATCCATTGACTGGCGTGCCGCGTTCTGCTGCTTGTCGTCGACCGTGTAGATCGTCGATCGATACTGCGTGCCGATATCATTGCCCTGGCGCATGCCCTGCGTCGGGTCGTGGCTCTCCCAGAACACCCTGAGGAGCTGCTCGTAGCTGACGAAAGCCGGGTCGAATACGACGAGCACCACCTCGGCATGGCCGGTGTTGCCGGAGCAGACTTCTTCGTACGTCGGGTTTCGCGTGATACCGCCGGCGTAACCGACTGCCGTGGTGTAAACACCGTCGGCCTCCCAGAAGCGGCGTTCGGCACCCCAGAAACAGCCGAGGCCGAACACGGCGCGCTCCATATTGTCGGGGAACGGGCCCTGAATCGGGTTGCCGCTCACGAAATGGCTGTCGGGGACGGGCATCGCGGTGTCCCGGCCCGGCAGCGCCTCGCTGCGATCCGGCATGGTCGTCTTTTTCATGTTCAATTCGCTGCGGTTTGTTCCGCTTCCTGCTCGCGCATCTCTTCCCATTCCGACCGACTGTACTGGAATTCGTGCGTGAAAACCTGCGGCTCCGATTCCGTGATGTCGCCATCGACGATCGCGGGCCGGTAGATGCGACGCCGGATTTCACGTTCTACGACTCGTTCCATGTCCGTGAACTGGGGCGGTTCGACACGACTCTCCAGAACCCGCGGGCGGCCCCGGGTCGTCACGTCGAAATTGACGGTGACGACGCCGGTCTGGATCTCCCCGTCCCGGCGATTCGGACCCGTCGCACCGTTCGTCGACGCCGGGAGCGCCTCGGTCCAGATTGGCTGGGGCTGTCCCATCAACTCGCCCCGAATCCCCAGGCGTTCCTCATCGGTCGACAGGTCTTCCCAGACTTCTTCATACAGATTCTTGGCCCGCGAGTACGACTCCGAGTAAACGTAGAAGTCGGCCAGCGCCAGCTTGGTGGTCGCAAGTTCGAGCCACGGGAAATCGTCGGCGCGCTCGGCGATGCGACTGGCACGTTTCAGGTAGGTTTCGCCACTCGCGCCCGAGAAATACTGCGGCGAACTGCCGCCCAACGGTTCGAAATAATAGAAAGACTTGCCGAGTTTGATCAGCGGGTCCACGAGGCGCGCGTCGTCCTTGCCGGCCGCGTCTTCGATGATGCGAATGGCGCGGCGGTAGGTGGCGCGTTCGTCATTGTAGTAGCCGGCCCGGTGTTGCCAGCTCGCGCGGCGCATCAGTGACGGCAGCAGGCCGAGGGCATCGTCCGAAAAATGGCGCACATTGAGCATGTGAATCCGGTCGAGCACGTCGCGGGCCGCTTCCACGTCGCCGAGGCGAACGTTCGCCTCCGCCAGTGACTCCAGGATTTCAACCTGTTCTATGTTGTGCGGTCCCTGGTTGACATGCGTGATGTGCGTTGCGCGCGCATACGATTTGGCGGCGAGATCCGGCCTGCCGGCGCCGAGTTGTGCCGTGCCGAGCCCTTTGAGCGGGTTCACCAGTTCCGAGTTGAGGCGGTCTCCGAGTACCTCGATGATCTCGATCGACGACGTGAAGTTTTGTATGGCCGCTTCGTACTGCTGGTTTGCATTCTGCACGACCGCAAGGTTGATCAGCGCCTTGGCCGTTTCGTGCGATTGCGGACCGTAGACCTTGATCGACATCTCGATTACGCGTTTTGCCGCGATATCGGCTGCATCGTAGTTCTGCTCTTCGAGCAGCGCGATGAAGCGCGCATGTTCGCGCAACACGTCATCTTCTGTGAGCGGCCGCTCCGGCTCGTCGACGGGCGCAGTCTCGTCGGCAATCGACGGTTCCGCAACCTCGGCGTCGTCTTCGATGAGTCCGAGTTCGGCATAGGGGTCGTTGGGCTCCTGGCCGAATGCCGGGTAGCACAGGGCCAGCAACAGAGCCACAGGAATGGTTTGACGAACAAATGTCATGCGCTGCTTTTGGTCGGGGCCTGCCCTTGTCTGCTGAGTGTATTTCAGACCTGAAATCCGCAGATTAGTTCTGGATCGCGCCGTCGATCATCCGGATCACTATACCGTCGATGTGGGCGGTGCGATAGGCGTCTTGCAGACTCAGAAGTCCAGCCCGAGTTGTTGCTGGCCCGGGCGCAGGAACTGCGTGCAATCGAGCGTGTGCGCGTAGTTTCCCGGCTCGATTCCGTGTTTGCGGCTGGCGGTGCGGAAACGACTCGCGAGCATTGTGGCGTAGGCGCCGCGGCCCGTCTGGCGTACGCCGAAACGGCTGTCGTAGGTCCGGCCGCCGCTGGCCTGGCGGACCAGGCTCAGGACGCGCTCCTTGCGATCCGGGTAGTGCGTTTCCAGCCAGGCTGTGAAGATATCGAGGACTTCGTGCGGCAGCCGCAGGAAGATATAGTGCGCCTGCTGGGCGCCGGCACCCGCGACGGCTGCGAGTATCGACTCGATCTCGTTGTCGTTGATCGCCGGGATCAGCGGGGCGAGGAGGGCGCTCGTTGGTATGCCGCCCTGTCTCAGGGCCTCGATCGTTTTGAGCCGCGTCCGGGCGGACGGGACGCGCGGTTCCATGATGCGCTTGAGATCGTCATCGAGGGTGGGAATGCTGACCGCTACCGAGCAGAGCCGTCGTTCTGCGAGTTCGGCCAGCAGGTCGACGTCTCGCAGGACCAGGTGGCTCTTGGTGATGATGTTGACCGGGTGCCGGCACTCGAGAAACCGTTCGAGCAGCTGGCGCGTTATCTCGTGGACCTTTTCGGCCGGTTGGTAGGGGTCTGTATTCGCGCCGATCGTTACGGGTTTGCACTCGTAGCTCTTTTTTTCCCAGGTAGCAAGCAGGCGTGCGGCCGCATCGGGCTTGTAGAAAATCTGCGTTTCGAAATCGAGGCCGGGCGACAGGTCGAGATAACTGTGGCTGGGACGCGCATAACAATAGATGCAGCCGTGCTCGCAACCCAGGTAGGGGTTGATCGACTGGTCGAACGGGACGTCCGGCGAGCTGTTCGTACTGATGATGCGCGCTGTTTTCATCGCGCGCAGAACGGTCTCCGGAGCCCGCGCCGCACACTCGTGCGCGGCCTCGGCATCCAGTTCGACGAGGGTCTTCTCGAAGCGACCGGCTGGCCGCGTTACCGCCCCGCGGCCCTTGTGCGCACGTGACACCATGACGGGATTCTCAGTACTGTATAAAAATACAGTAACACAGAATCATTGGTTTCCGCGATACCTGCGACCTGTCCGGATCATTGCTGCAGGCGCTCGAGCTGACGCTCGATTCGCCAGCGACCGAGGCGGGCAACAAGCACGTACGCGGCGATCAGCAGCGCAGGTCCCAGCAACGTCGGCAGCCAGGTGGTGGTCCATTCGTCCGGTCGCGGCCAGCCGTAAATGGCAAGACAGACTGCGGTAATCGTCCCCGCAAGCAGAATGTAGAACAGGATGGCTCCTTTCCAGGTCAGCACCGGCATGATGCCGCCGAGGAACAGCTGTAACGCGAGATAGCCGAACAGGGAAATGGCGAGCACGGTCTGAAAATCGCGAATTTCCTCGTCGGGTTGCCCGAGGACGTACAGTCGATAAAAAATGACCCCGACGAGCAGCAATTGCGTCACGCCGAGCCAGATCGCGGCTGCAAAGCGCGCGCTCGATCGGGTGCGCTCATCTATCTGCATTTTGTGAAACAGCATCATGCGCCTCCCTGGTCCCAGAACAGTTCGTCGAGGGTCTTGCCGGTCGCATGCGCCAGCTTCAGGCAGAGGTTCAACGTCGGGTTATAACCACCGCCCTCGATCAATCCGATCGTTTGCCGCGTTACGCCGACAAGTTCGGCGAGTTCCGCCTGGGTCAGATTGCGCTCGACCCGGGCGAGCTTGAGTCGGTTCGGGGCACCTTCCTTCAACATGGCTATAGTGTAATCTAAACATGTCTAAATGCAAAGCATATATTGCATAATGACGCGTATAGTATTCTTTGCCGGCGGAATTGCTTTCAGCTCGAGATGCGGCCAAAGAACTTGCGAATGGCGATCACGCCGACCGCGATCGCTGCCGCCACGCTGTTGATCGGTGCGAGCAGAAGGCGCAGCCACTCGGTCTCGATGTCGACCAGTGACACGGGCAGCAGCTCGGATGCCATGCTGGCGGCTGTCGTGACAGGTACTGCGAGGAGTGCACACGCAGCGACAAGCACGAGGCCCATACAACTCCATACCAGTATCGATCGCCGGCGTTCGCGGTCGATGCGGCGCATGATGCCTGCGAGGAAGACGTCACGATCAAAGGTCTGCCTTGCCTGGTCGAACAGTGCCGCGAGTTTCGAGTCGATGGTCATTCCGCCTCCTCACCAGTTTCCAGATACGCCGCCAGTGCCTCCTGCAAGCGGGCCGAACCACGGCGAATATGCGATTTTACGGTCCCCGCCGGCAGGCCCGTGAAATCGGCAATCTCTGCGTGCGTCATGCGTTCGTGATAGGCGAGCACGATGCACAGCCGGACGTCGTCAGCGAGGGCCGAGAGCGCCCGGTCCAGGTCCATCGCCAGCGCCGGCGTCTCGCGGGCGGCGGCCTGGGCTTCGTCGCTCGCGGCGGCGTCACGCAGGGGATCGTTGCGCCGCTTGTGCTGCAACCAGGCATTGATCGCGATGCGCTTCACCCAGGGCCCGAATCGGCTGGCGTCGTCGAGCTGGCGCAACGATCGCCATGCCTGCAGGAACACCTGTTGAGCGAGATCGTCGGCCAGCGCGGGATCACGGCAGCAGCGGCGCATCAGGTTACGAATCCAGTCCTGGCGGCGGTTGACGATTTCGGCGAAGGCGTCACGGTTACCCGAACGGGCCAGCCCGACGAGCACCGACTCCGGACTTCTAGCAAGAAAGTCCGCCGAATAACGCAACCTGCCTACCTGAACATCTGCCTGTTTTCGATTTCGTCGTTGCGGCGCGCGCGTTCGAGAAAGCGCGCGGCCGTCAGCAGCCCGATACCGACAAACGCGACGAGCGCAGCGACACCAAGCAACGGCATGACGGCGCCTTCCGCGGTCAATCCGATCAGGAGACCCATCACGGCGAGGCCGGGCGCCACGAACATCACGATCAGGCCCGCGACCTTGAGATCGCGCTCGGGCTGCTTCCTCGTGCCGAGCAGCTTGTCGACGAGCTCCGGGTCCGGCTCCTTGCCGCTCTCGATCATCCGCCGCAGCGTCTCGTGCTCGGCGTCGCGCTTGCGTACGCCGTCCCAGATCCCGCCGACGGCCGCCGCGGCAATGAACATCCAGAAGCCGAATGCTGCGAGGCCGAATATTCCGCTATCCATACCTGTCTCCAGTCGAATCAGGGGTCTTGCATTACCTAGAGATGCAGATCGTTGGTGCCCGGATGCACCCGGCCGTCAAAAGTACATTTCAGTCGGCCTTGTAGAGGTGAACGTCCTGCTGCGGGAACGGGAACGAGATGCCTTCCTGGTCGAAGCGCTTCTTGATGGCTTCGGTCAGGTCGAACTTCACGCCCCAGTAGTCTGCGGTCCGCACCCATGGGCGCAAGACGAAGTTGACGCTGCTGTCGCCGAGTTCGGAAACGGCGATTGTCGTTGCGGGATCCTCGAGGATGCGCTCTTCAGCAGCGACGAGTTCCTTGAGCGTCTTGTGTACCTTGTCGAGGTCGTCGTCATAGCTGACACCCACCACCATGTCGATACGCCGCGTATCGTTGGCAGAGTAGTTGGTGATGATGCTGTCCATGATTTGCCCGTTCGGCACGATGATCTGCTTGTTGTCGCCGGTCTTGAGGATCGTGGTCAGAATCTGCACCTCCTCGACGACACCGGAGATGCCGGCCGCTTCGATGAAATCGCCAACCTTGTACGGGCGGAACATGACGATGAGCACGCCCGCCGCGAAGTTGGATAGCGATCCCTGCAGGGCGAGGCCGACGGCAAGGCCGGCCGCGCCGAAGATGGCAATGAAAGAGGTCGTCTGGATACCGATCTGGCCGATTGCCGCGACGACGACGATGACCATCAGGGCAATGCGAACGAAATTACAGACAAAGGTTTCGAGCGTCTTGTCGACTTCCCGTTGCTGCATGACCTTGTGAATGCCGCGTACGATAAAGCCGACGATCAGCTTACCGACGTAGAAGATCGCGATGGCGATCGCGATGTTGATGGCAAGGTCCACGCCTTGCGTCTTGATCAGTTCGACCAGGTGGTTCCAATCGAAGCCGCTGACCTGGTTCTGCACCTCTTCTTCCATTCTTCTTCCTCTACCTGTCGTGTGATTATTGTCCCGGTACGCCGTCGGTCCCGGGTTTGAAGCGAAAAATCCTGTACGGGCCACTGGCCTCGACATGTTCGCGCGGCTGCAGGATCAGTTCGGCAAGCGCGCTGTCCGCGACGTACAAATAGCCGTCCGGACCGAACGACAGCCCGTCCGGCCAGCGCAGCCGGGGCGAACGGATCAGCGTTCTCGGCACCTTGCCGGATCCGGCGACGAAGATCGAATTGTGTTCCACATCGGTGACATAGACGTTGTCTTCCGTGTCGATACTCATGCCGTCGCTCAACGGCTTGTCACCCACCCGCTCGACGCGATTGGCCAGCTGCCCCGGCGGCAGTGAGGCGTCGCGCAGGTCCCGCAGCGCAATGCGATACAGTCCCGAACCGCTGATCGCACCGAAGTAGAGCCACCTGGGCCCGAGCGCTATGCCGTCCACGCCACCCCGCAACGCGACGATGCCGCCGAGGAATTCCATGTCGCGATCGCCGTTCTGGATGACGTAGTCTTCTGCGACAACGGAGTCGTGCTTTTCGAGCACCCGCCGCGCATCGCCGGTCTCGACATCGTAGACGATCAATGCCGGCGACTTGCGCCAGAAACTCGCATCGGCGATGACGACCGTGTTGCCGTCCGCAGAAACCTGGAGATCCTGCAGGAACGAGCCCAGCGGGGCGATCTCGGGATCCAGCGCCTGGTCCCGGAGCACCTCGTTCGTGTCGAGGTCGATGGCGACGATCCGCGCCGACCGCAGGCCGTGGTTGCCATGGTCGATGACCCACAAACGGTTGAAGCGATCCACGACAAGTCCCAGTGGCGTATCGAACAGTTCGCCCTGCGCGGCCGCCGAAGGGAACGGCACCGCGGCGCCACGAACGAATTCGAGCACCTTGTTGCCGCGCGGCCGCGACTCCGGGTGAACGGTGAAAAAAATGCGCGCGTCACGATTGACCGCAACGTTGCCGATCGGTTCGTCGAACGCGAGCACCGCTTCGAGCGACGAGGCGTCCAGAACGGGCGCGGTGGACAGGTCGGGATACGGCGTGCCCCCGCCATAGCGAACCCAGAGGACGACCGTCCCGAGCAATGCAATAACGACAAATGACAGCAGGATGTTCTTCATTCTTGTCTGCTGCGGGCAGCCAACGTCCCGACGTCGGGAATTCTACAGCAAAGTCGCGCAAATTCAGCCCTGCAGGGCGACGAACCATGCGACGGCGACGATGCCGAGCGCCGCGGCCCCAGCCAGTCGCTGTATTCGTGCCGGCGCGGGCATGCGGCCTGCGAGCGTCAGGACCATGCCCATGGCGAAGCCGCAGACGAATCCCATCAGGTGCGCGCCGATATCCGTGTTTTCCTCGCCCGTGCCCGTGAACATCAGCAGCGCCACGCCGCCGACGATCGGCCCGAACCGCGTCGGCCAGCGGTCCTGGGCCATGAGTTGCCCGCGCCACACATAGCCCGCGAGGAGCCCGAGCGTTGCAAAAACGGCCGTCGAGGCACCGATGGAACGATGCGTCGAATCGAGCAGCAGGGTATTTGCCGTATTGCCGAGCGCCGCTGCCACGAGAACCGCGAGCCATGCGACGCCCGATCCGAGCAGGCGCCCGGCGAAGATGCCGAAAAATACGCCGAAGACGAGGTTGCCGAGCAGATGGCGGACGCCGGAATGCAGCGTCAGGGCCGTAATCGTCCGCCACCATTCGCCCTGCCGGATCAGTATGCCGTCGACCCGTCCCGCCGCGAACCAGTTGCTGCCGAAGAACGAGTACCCGGCCATCCAGGCTACGGCGCAGACGACGAGCACGTAGGCAACGACACCCGGCACGGCGTCCTGGTAGACGATCTCCCGGCGCGTACGCGATCGGGCGGGCGGATTTTCCTCGTCGTAAAGGCGCAGCTGCTCGACCGCGCGGGGCGAATGCTCCGCCGGCACGACCAGGGCACACGAAAGGCCATCGTCGATCATTTCGTACGGGATCTTCACGGATGCGAGCACCAGCGCGCGGTCGGAGCACTGGCGCCGGTTACTGCTCTCGTACACGACGCGTGGATCTTCCATCGTTTCAGGGTAGCAAGATTGCGTTAAGCTAGGCTGAGAACTAGGGGTGCTTATGAAAAAAGCAATTCTCATCCTCGTCGCGTCGCTGCTGCCGCCGCTCGGCGAGGCGGAAGTCATCGACTCGGCAGCCAACGGGTTCACCACCGTCAACGAGGTCATCGTCGACGCGAGCGCCGCGGAGGCATGGGCGGCTGCGATTCGGGTCGGCCAATGGTGGAGTTCGGACCATACGATCTCGGGCGATGCGAGCCGAATGCGCATCGAGCCCGCAATGCAGGGATGCTTCTGCGAGCACCTCGGCGACGGGGCCGGCGTCGTCCACCTGGTTGTCACGTCGGTGATGCCCGCAACGTCGTTGCGCATGACCGGCGGGCTGGGTCCCCTGGGACTCATGGGCGTCGAGGGAAACATGACCTGGGACTTCGAGACATTCGGCAGCGGCACGCAG
>Ga0316576_10002110_pt1 | contig 11198 bp, 8 predicted proteins | sample S0NA_FD_203075 | JGI IMG/M metagenome (GOLD analysis project Ga0316576, IMG submission 203075) | Rhizosphere microbial communities from salt marsh grasses in Alabama, United States - S0-2_050615r3r5 | ecosystem: Host-associated > Plants > Roots > Rhizosphere | place: USA: Alabama | collected... | reverse complement strand
CTTTTAGATATCGTAGAACTGAGCGAGCATGCCTACAAGCTGCCGGCGCATATTTCCGGCGGCCAGAAACAGCGCGTGGCTATCGCCCGGGCGCTGATCAACGACCCGCCGCTGATCGTGGCCGACGAGCCGACGGGCAGCCTGGACTCGCTGACGGCCGAAAAGATCTTCAACATCTTTGCCAAGCTGGTCGAGGGGGGCAAGACAGTGATCATGGTCACCCACGACATGGAGCTGGCCCGACGCTTCTCGCGCTGCCTGACTATCTCCGACGGAGTAGTAAGTAGTGAGAAGTATTTGGTAAATAGTGAGGAGTATTTAGTAGGTAGTGACCAGGTGTCAGTAAGCAGTGAGCAGCAGACTGATATCTCACATCCGACATCCCACATCCCACATCCCACATCCCACATCCGCAATCCGCAATCCGCAATCTACCTCCAAGACGTGGTCAAGACCTATGTCAATGCCGCGGGCAGCTTTACGGCGCTGAAGGGCATTGATCTGTTGATTGATTATGGGCAGTTTGTGGCCCTGGTGGGTAAGTCAGGCAGCGGCAAATCGACGCTGCTGAATATGCTCACGGGCATTGATCATCCCACGTCGGGGCAGGTGTGCATCGGCGGCGAGGATATTTACAGCATGTCGGAGAGCGAGCGCGCTTTGTGGCGCGGGTTGAATGTGGGTATCGTCTTCCAGTTCTTCCAGCTCCTGCCCACGCTGACCCTGCTGGAAAATACGATCCTGCCCATGGATTACTGCGATGTTTACCCGTACGCGGAACGGCCGGATCGGGCTATGGCTTTGTTGGATATGGTGGGATTGGCGGATCACGCTTATGATCTGCCGGCCCATGTCTCTAACGGCCAGCAGCAAGCGGCGGCCATCGCCCGTTCGCTGGCCACGGACCCGCCGATCGTCGTCGCCGATGAGCCGACGGGCAACCTGGACTCCAAATCGGCCGATGTCGTGATCTGCGTTTTTCGTGAATTGGCCGCCGCGGGCAAGACGATCCTTATCGTGACCCACGATCCCTCGCTGACCAGCCGTGTCGATCGCACACTGGTCATTGCTGACGGTATGCTGGTGGATGGCAGTGATCAGGATTCAGTGAGCAGTGAGCAGTATTTAGTAAGCGGTCAGCCGGGGTCGCCGCGATGAGCGCTAACTTCATGCGGCCGAGCTGGCAGAAGGTGCTGGCCGATCTGTGGATCAACAAAACGCGCACGCTGTTGGTGGTGGCTTCAATTACAGTGGGCGTGTTCGCTATCGGTGCTCTCTCCTCCAACTCCGTGATCCTGTCCGAGGATATCGGCGTCAGTTATGCGTCTGCGCAGCCGGCCAATATTGAGGTGGTCACGGACCCATTTGATGAGGACCTGGTGAAAACTGTGGAAAATATCCCCGGCGTGCTGGATGCCGAGGGACGGCATATGCTCACCGTGCGTGCCAGCCTGGATGGCAAGAGCTGGCAGACGCTCGATATCGTCGCCGCCGAAGATTTCCGCGAGGCAAAGATCAACCTACTGACCTCGGGCGAGGGCACGATGGTCCCGGAAGATCGCCAGCTCATGGTGCGCGAGGACATCCTCAATAGTACGGGTTACCATCCGGGTGATGAATTGCTGGTGCAGCTGGCCGACGGCACCATTCGCCGCATGCCCGTGGTCGGCGCGGTAGGCGATCAATACGCGGCGGGTAATTTTGCCCTGCCACCGCGTGGTTATGTGACTTTGAAAACGGCCGAGTGGTTGGGCGGATACGAGTTCTTCAACCGTCTCTATGTGCGTGTCGAAGAAGGCGATAATGAGGCGGCTATTCAGGCCATCTCTAACAAGGTGGAAGATAAAGTAGAAGAATCGGGCCGTACCGTCTACCGCAAAAACACAAACAAGACGACAGAACATCCCCTGGAGGCGACCGTCCTGGCTATCAACGGCGTCCTGGCCGCGATTGGTATTTTGATCGTCTTCTTGAGCAGTTCCTTGATTTTTAATACGCTCAATGCCCTGCTGACCCAGCACCGGCGCCAGATTGGAGTGATGAAACTGATTGGTGGGCGCAGCGTCCAAATTTCAGGCATGTACATGGCCTTGATTTTCATCTATGGGCTCCTGGCCGCACTCATCGCCGTGCCCCTGGGCGTGGTTGCCGGCTACCGCTTGTCCACATTCCTGGCGCAAAGATTGAGCATTGAAATCCAGGGTTTTCGCGTGGCGCCAATAGCTATTTTGCTGCAAGTCCTCCTCGCTTTTGCCGTACCCCTGATCGCCGGATATTTTCCCGTTAAAAGAGGGTCGCGCACGTCCGTGCGCCGGGCGATCAGCGAAGAAAATCCCGCCGAACAAGGGGTGGGGGAGGGCTTTATCGATCGCCTGGGCATGCGTCTTTCCTGGCTCTCCCGGCCGCTGCTGCTGTCCATCCGCAATACCTTCCGGCGCAAAGGACGGCTGGCCTTGACCCTGTTCACATTGACTATGGCCGGGGCGATTTTCATCGCCGTATTTAATGTTCGCGATTCGATCAACAGTTTCATGGACTTGCTGGGCCAATATTACCTTTCTGATGTGATGGTCACGCTCAACGAACCGGCACGCAAGGAGCAGGTAGAACATGAGTTGGAACAGATACCCGGCGTAGAAAGGGTCGAAAGCTGGGGAATCGCTCGGGCGGAAATCCTGGATGATGCGGATGAAATAGTGACAACGCTGGTCCTTTTTCTCCCACCGGATGATACGGAGCTGCTGGATCCCGATCTGGTGGCCGGCCGCTGGCTGGAGCCGGATGACGAGAAAGTGCTGGTTGTCGCCGATTCGATCTGGTCTGAATATCCTGACTTTCAAATCGGGGATACACTGCGCATTGAATTCTCCGGCCGGCGCGACGAGGAGTGGCCTGTTGTGGGTATTTTCCGTTTCGTGGACAACGTGGGCGATAATGTTTTGGGTTACACCGACTACGACACGGTTTCCCGGCTCACCAACAGTGCCGGCAAAGCGTCGACCTTCCGCATCGTGGCTCAGGAACAGACGCTGGAGAGCCAGAAGGCATTGAGCCAGGTTGTGGATCAATACCTGCGCGAACGCGGCTATTCGATTAACAATGTGGAGGCGGGTAAGGTCACGCGCCAGCAGCAGACGCAGTCGATGAGTATTATTGTCGTTTTCTTGTTGATCATGGCGGTGTTAACTGCCGTTGTGGGCAGCATCGGCCTCATGGGCACGATGGGCATGAACGTCCTGGAGCGCACACGCGAGATCGGCGTCATGCGCGCCATCGGCGCCGTGGACCGTGAGATCGTCAAATCGGTCGTCGTCGAAGGCTTGATGATCGGCCTGATCAGCTTTGCCGCGGCTTGTGTCATTTCGATCCCGATCAGTTTTATACTTTTGCGCATCATCAGCGAGGCACTGGTGGGTACGGTCATGGACCTGCAGATCACGCCGGCGGGCTTTACCATCTGGCTGGTGACGGTTGTTGTCCTCTCGATGGTGGCCAGTCTGTGGCCGGCACGCGGCGCCTCACGGCTGACGATACGCGAGGTGCTGGCATACGAGTAATCTTCCAGAGTAAACCCTCTATTTATTTTATTAATTAACCCAAGTTTGCTACCTAAAACATATCGAGAAATGTTGTGAGACCGATCTTGACATTAGATTGGTCCAATTTCAATCGCTATATGATGATGAATATAGAATTTTAAAAATTGGACCAATCTCGGTTCATTGATCCTGCCATCATTGACTCCCAACCGATAACTATCTATAATCTTGATTGAACGTTTAATCAAGTGGTTAAAAAATGACGAGCAGCGAGTCGGAACAATACCAGCGCATCCTTGATGCGGCCTTTGATGAGTTTGCCCACAAGGGCTATCGCGGCGCTACCATTAAAAGTATCGGTCAGGCCGCCGGGCTGAAATCGCCTTCCCTCATCTACTGGTATTTCCCCACCAAAGAAGACCTGTTTCAAAAAACCGTAAGAGACCGCCAGCCTCTTGTTAAAGCAGTTATAGACGCTGATTCCCTGCTGGATCGCCCACCAAGAGAAGTGTTGTTTTTCCTGGCCCAGACTTATCTGAAATCCATCGAAGAACCGGAAATGCAGCAAATGTTCAGGCTGTTTTTGGCGGAGATGGGCAAGAGGCCGGGCCTGGCCGACCTGGTCAGTGAGACCGTGGTCGAGCCCGTGCTGGCATTCTTACAATCCTATTTAGCCCGGCAGGTCAAATTGAGGCGGATGCGCCCGCATGATGAACGCGCCGGCGCCCGAGCCTTCATCGGAATGCTTTTACCGCAAATGATCAGCATGGTCCTTTTTCCCGCGCTGTATGCCGATGGTCCGACCAATGAAGAGCATTTAGAGACGGCAATCGATATCTATCTAAGGGGAGTTTTGATTGATCCTTGAACCTCGTGAGAGCGGCTTTCTTTTCCGGCATACCCCATAACGAAATTTCCCGAATCAAGGACAACGATGGTTCGATAAGAGTAACAGCACCCATGAGACTTCGCCTCACCTCACTCATCCGTAAAGAATTTATTCAGATCGTGCGCGACCCGCGCACCCTGGCCTTAACCCTTATCTATCCCTTGTTCATGCTCTTCGTGCTGGGGTTTGCCTTCACGGACAATGTGAGCAGTATCTCCATCGCCGTGTTGGATCAGGATCAATCCAGCCAATCACGTGCTTTACTGACTGCCTACCGTGTCTCCGATTATTTCAATTTGGATCATTTCGTCGCCAGTGAAGATGAAATAGCGCAACTAGTTGAAAGCAACCAGGTTTCTGCGGCGATCATCATCCCGCCTGATTACGGCAAGGAGCTGGTAGCGGGGCGCGTCGCCCAAGTAGGCTTTATCATCGACGGGTCGAATCCCAACACGGCCTCTACAGCGCTGGCGGCGGCAACGACGATTGGCCAGCTGCATGGGACGAATATCCTCGCTGAACGGACCATGCGCAGCACAACTCAACTGCCGATCGATGTACGGCCGCAAATCTGGTTTAACCCCGATATGATCACGACCCATTTTATGGTCCCGGCTCTGATCGGCATGATTTTACAGTTCCTCTTAACCTTCTTGACCGCCATTTCGATTGTACGGGAGCGTGAGCGGGGGACGATGGAGCAGTTGATCGTTACGCCTATTCGCCCCTGGGAATTAATGGCCGGTAAGCTGATTCCCTACGCGCTTATCGCTTTATTCGCTACTTTGGAGATCCTGGTGATCGGCGTCCTGGTTTTTCACGTGCCGATCAATGGCAGCCTGGCTTTGCTCTTGACACTGTCTTCTCTTTTCCTGCTGACCATCCTGGGGCTAGGCCTATTTATATCGACCCTGGCAAATACCCAGGGAGAGGCCATGCTGACGGCGATGTTTTTCCTCCTGCCGGCGATCTTTCTCTCAGGTTTTATGTTTCCCCTGGATACAATGCCCTTCGTCCTCCAGCTTGTCAGCTATGGCATCCCGCTGCGCTATTTCCTGGTCATTACGCGTGGCATTATGCTCAAAGGTTCAAGTGCGCAGGTATTAATGCCTGAAATTATCGCCCTTGCTATTTGCGCGGTGGTCATCATCAGTGCGGCCGTATTGCGATTCAGAAAGCAGTTAGATTAACGATGGCTGACCCGATCTTAATCGTCTCCCACCTGTCGCGTTCGTTTCCGTCCCATGGTTCGGATCCCATCCGTGCGGTAGATGATATCAGTTTATCGGTAGCTCCTGGCCAGATTTACGGGCTGGTCGGCCCGGATGGCGCGGGAAAGACGACAACGCTGCGCCTGATCTTTGGAGGATATAAAGCGGATGGCGGAACGGTAACAATTGGCGATTTTTTAGTGGACCGGCAGCCGGAAGAAGTACGGGCGCTGATTGGCTATCTCTCGCAGCGCTTCTCGCTCTATGAAGAGCTGACGGTGATGGAAAATATCGGCTTTCTGGCACAGGTGCGCGGGATGTCAAAAGATGAGTGGCTTCCCCGCGCGCGCCAGGATCTGGCTTTTGTGGGGTTGGACGCTTTTGAGGACCGCCTGGCCCGGCAGCTTTCCGGGGGAATGAAACAAAAATTATCGCTGGCCTGCGCCCTGATTAACCGTCCGCGCCTCTTGCTGCTTGACGAACCTACCACGGGTGTTGACCCGATCACGCGCCAGGATTTCTGGCAGTTAATCATTCGTCTGGCCGGTGAACAGGGATTGGCGGTGCTGATTTGCACCCCATACATGGATGAAGCATCGCGCTGTTCGCGGGTCAGCTTTATGCGCAGCGGCAAAATCATCCAGGAAGGATCGCCGCGCCGGCTGCGCGAACTGCTGCACGGCCGTGTGCTGGAATTGTCCGGAAGCCCTATTGAATTGCTGGCCCGAGTCGCCCGCACTGATCCGGGTGTGCAGGATGTGCAACGGTTTGGCGACCGGTTCCACCTTAAGATCGCGCCCGGACAAAGCGAAGCAGTTCAGAAGCGCCTTTTAAAGCAGATTCCCGCTGCAGGTGGGCGTGTAGAACGTCTGGAAGAGATTACACCGCTGCTTGAAGATGTCTTTATCGATCTGTCGGGGAAAGCCTCTTCAATGACAGGAATTGACGATATTGGAGTGGCCCAATTGCAATGACACCTGTTATTTCCGTCCACGATCTCACCTATCGCTTTGGCGATTTCGTGGCTGTTGATCATGTCGATTTCGATATCGAACCCGGGCAGGTCACCGGTTACCTGGGACCGAACGGATCGGGCAAGACAACCACGATCCGCATGCTGCTGGGCATCCTCCACCCCAGCGAGGGCACGGCGCATGTGCTTGGATTTGATGCCGCGCGCGAGTCTGAACAGGTACGAGCACGTACAGGGTATATGTCGCAAAAATTCGCCCTTTACGACGAGCTGACCGCCCGGGAAAACCTGACCTTTTATGCCCAGGTCTATGGTGTGCAAGACCAGAAGCGGACAGAAGAGCTTCTCGATCAATTAGGTCTGACCTCGATGGCCAAACAACAGGTGCGCACCTTATCCGCCGGCTGGCGCCAGCGTCTCTCCCTGGCTGTGGCTATCGTGCACCATCCGCAGCTGCTGCTGCTTGACGAACCGACATCAGGTGTGGACCCCAGCGCGCGGCGTGCCTTCTGGGAACTTATTTATGCTTTGGCTGAAGAAGGGATCAATATTCTGGTGACCACCCATTATATGGACGAGGCTGAATATTGTAACCAGGTGGGAATCTTAAACGAAGGGAAGTTGTTGGCCATGGATTCCCCCGTGCACCTGAAGGAGCTGCTGCCGGGGCGAATGTGGGACATTATCGTAGGAAACAGTGGGCAAGATCAAATCGATCAGCTTTTACCGGTGCTGGACCTGTTAAATTCCGTACCCGGCGTGCTGCGCGCCAGTCTGGCCGGCGATCAGCTGCGCGCCCTGGCGGACAAGCAGCTCGGCCAAACTGAACTCACCGCTGTCCTGACCGCGGCCGGGTTTCAAGCGGCCCAGGTTGAGCCGGCGCAACCCATGATGGAAGATGTCTTTATGGCGCTGGTAAAGAAGTAGGGTGGGAGTGGAACCAGAGGCGGCCATTGAACCGAGTAGTGGTGTCCTATGGAACGCGGAGGCGTTGTCGATTTTATTTTAGATATAAAGGGGAATTATGCCTAACAACAAGCGCTTTATTCCGATCCTTGTGATCATCGTAGCCGTCGTGCTGTATGGGATTTACAGTATCTACCAGAACTACGGGCAAAACGCCGAACAGATCGTCAGTGGGACCATTGAGGCCAAAGAAACCCATCTCGGGGTTGTGATGAATGGGATTGTTGATGAAGTCCTGGTGGATGAAGGGGATGTGGTGAGCGAGGGGCAATTGTTGGCCAATGTCGATGGCGTTTCGGCCGGAAATTCGGGCAGAATTCGCTCTCCTATTGATGGGGTGGTGCTGCTGCGAGCGGCCGAACCGGGCGAGATTGTCACGGCCGGAGGGTCACTGCTCGTCATCGCCAACCTGGACGAGATGACCCTGACCGTCTATGTTCCCGAGGATCAATATGGCCAGATCTATCTCGGGCAGGAATTCCCAATCAGCGTGGACTCATTCCCGAATCGTGTCTTTATGGGCACGGTGACCCATATCTCCGATAAGCCGGAGTTCACGCCGCAAAATACGCGAACCGTGGAAGGACGCAAGAGCACGGTTTATGGCATTCGCCTAACAATTCCCAATCCTGACCACGATCTCAAACCGGGTATGCCGGCCGATGTCACTTTGAATCTCCAATAGCATGGTTCCCTGAGTCGATCTATTTCTTTTTCCGCCTGGATCTCAGGTAGTTTTAGATTTGTTTAAATTTGGACTTGACCGACGGTCGGTCGGTATGGTATACTCTCCTTATCTTGATAATGTGGCCGGAAGGCCGCAAAGTAATTTTAAAGGAGACGACATGAACAGAAATCACCATTATCGACCTGCTATTTACTTTCTATTGGCCTTTGCAATTACGTGGATCAATGGCTATATGCTTGTTGCGCAAAGCCATCAAGGCGATAAGAGCCTGATCAATTTGATGTTGGCCTATATGGGCCCTTTCATCGCCGCTTTGATCATGATGTATCTCTTTGCTGATAAAGCCTTTCGTGCCGATTTCAAGCGACGAATTTTTGACCTGCGGTTGATCAATAAGAAGTACCTGCCGTTTGTTATCTTTTTCTTGCCGGTAGCGATGATCATTTCCATCCTCATCTCGATCGCCTTAGGCCAGCCGGTTGACCAGCTCCGTTTTTCAGAAGCGTTTAAGGTTTTTGACGGGGAAGTGATTCTGAGCATGATCATCCTGGTCCTGGTGCCGGTTCTGGAAGAGTTGGGCTGGCGCGGCTACGGCGTCGACAGCCTGGCAAGTAAATTCAACCTGTTCGGGACAAGCTTGATCTTCGGTGTTCTGTGGGCCGTCTGGCACCTGCCGGTATTCTTTATTGAGGGGTCATACCAGGCTTCTTTATGGGCACAAAGCCCGATCTTTGCCATGAATTTCTTTGTGGGCGTTATTCCGCTGGCTTTGATCATGAACTTCCTCTACTACAAGAACCGGCGCAGTATCACCCTTCTTGCCCTGTTTCATGTGCTGGTCAATTACTCGTCTGAACTTTTTGAGGCCAACCAGGTCAGCAAGGTCATCTTCACCCTGGTCTTAACGGCCGTCGCCGCGCTGATTCTGCTCAGAAATCGAAGTTTCTTCTTTAAGGAGCGCATGAATCTAAGCTACATTGAGGATGTGCCTACGGTTGGTGAGCTGCCGGGGCTTGATCAGGCAGTGAGTTAGCGAAGATGCATTGGAGGAGATGCGGGTGGCGAAACGGCCGTTTGCATCTCCTGCCTATATAGGTGAACATTGATAATCCCCCGCCGTTCCAATAAAATGCGGCGGGGTAAGAATCGGAGAAAATACCTGGAGAGAGGCCGTTCAGATGGCGCGGATTGTAAAAACTGCGGAAGAGAGAAAACTGGAAATTATCGAAACATCGGAGCGCATGTTTCGCGAGGATGGCTACGCCAACACGTCGGTCAATGCAATCATCAACGAAATTGGTATTGCCAAGGGGACCTTTTACCACCATTTCAGCTCCAAAGAAGAGGTCCTTGAAGCGATTGTCGACCATGCCCTCGACCGTATTGTCGCGATGGCGGAGCAGATCGCGGATGACGCTTCAATGGATGCGCTGACTAAAATGGAGATGTTGTTGTCTGGAAGCAATATCGGGGATGAAGAAACGAATGAGGTTGCCCAACATCTGCATTCGCCCGGCAACAGGGAGCTTCATGAGGCCACCAATATTCAAACGGTGCTCAGGCTGGCGCCCCTATTTGCCAGGATCGTGGAGCAAGGGAATCAAGAGAATGTCTTCGACGCGAAACGGCCGTTGGAGACGATGCAGTTCATGTTAACGGGGGGACAGTTCCTGTTGGACGGCGGTCTGTTTGAGTTTACTGAAGAGGAAATCCGCACAAGGCGTCAGGTCACACAGGAGATATTAGAAAAAGCCCTCGGGGCGGAGAGCGGTACTTTCGACTTTATGAATGAATAGGGGCTGAAATCTTGTTTCTGGTAGTCTGCAATGCGACGACGCAAAAATTAAAGCGCGTCTAATAACTTCATTCTAAGATTGTGAAGCAGTTATGTGCTACTTGACTCAGCGGACGGCCCGGCTTGAAAGGCGCCGGCCAAACGATCGGCGTCCTGTTGGTCCAGGTGGGTATTGACATCAAGTATCGGCCCGGGCGAGACGATACCGTGGGCATCAAGGGCTTCTTGAATGGCTTGATAGACGCGATCATTCATTTTGCGCATATCGACATAGTCGGGGATCCACCAACGCACGCGAAAGATCATGGTCGACTCGGCGAATTCAACAAACAGAACCTGGACCGGTTTGTTCGCCATCACGCCCTCAACCTGGCTCACTGCATCGTGAAACACCTGGCGCGCCGTATCGATGTCCGTGCCATAAGCCACGCCGATATCCACTTGCAGGCGGTAATTGTGGTTTGGAAAGCTGTAGTTGATCACCGTATCATCGCTCAGGTCGCTGTTGGGAATGATGACCATACGATTGTCACGGGTTAGAACCTTGGTTGAGCGCAGACCAATTTCCACGACATCGACCCAGCCTCCGACATCTTTGTTGTAAATGCGATCATTGATGCGAAACGGCCGATTGACAGCGATGGTGACCCCGGCGATTATATTTGTTAAGGTATCCTTCGCCGCCAGCGAGAGGGCAAAACCGGTGAGACCAAGTGCGGCTACGACGCCCATGATTTCGATGCCGAAGTGATGCAGAATGATGATAACCGTGACGATGACCAGGAGCCCTCTTAAGAAGGTTCGCACCAGGGGCAGCAGCCGGTCGATCGCCTTCATGTCGGCGTCATTTTCGGAGGCCTTGTTTTTATAGAAGTCCAGACCGGCATCAATAAACACCCACACAATTATGCTGCCCAAAATCGTATAGACAACAAAACTCAGATTATTAAACAGGTCCTGCCAGGAAGAACGTAGAAAATCAAGACGCGAATAAGCCACTTGGAAACCCAAAATGACGAAAATCCATTGCAGCGGCCTACGGCTGGCAGCGAGGGCCTGGTCGTCAATGGTGGTGCCGGTTCGCCCGGCGATCGCCTTGCCTATCCAGATGACAATGCGCCAGCCAAAAATGGCGAT
>Ga0316576_10002108_pt1 | contig 11199 bp, 10 predicted proteins | sample S0NA_FD_203075 | JGI IMG/M metagenome (GOLD analysis project Ga0316576, IMG submission 203075) | Rhizosphere microbial communities from salt marsh grasses in Alabama, United States - S0-2_050615r3r5 | ecosystem: Host-associated > Plants > Roots > Rhizosphere | place: USA: Alabama | collected... | reverse complement strand
CGGTCCGTGCACGACGTCTCCGAGCAGTACCGCTCGGCGACGATGGGTGCCCTGCGGATCGCCTTCCTGTCGGCACTCGCGCTCGAGCTGATCGCCACACTCTCGGTGGCGCTGATCGCCGTCGAGGTCGGGCTGCGGCTGGCCGGCGGCCGTCTCGACCTGCAGACCGCGCTCGTCGTGCTGTTGCTGACACCCGAGTGCTACCTGCCACTGCGCCGGGTGGGAGCCGGTTTCCATGCTGCGCAGTCGGGTCTCGACGCGTCCGACGACCTTCACGACCTGCTCGCCCGACCCACCCTGCCGATCGGTGACCGCGAACCTCCCGCCGTGGTTGACGGCCTCACGCTGCACGCCGTGACGCTGCGCCGAGGAGGCCGCAATGTGCTCGATGCCTTCGACCTGCACCTCGCGCCCGGCTCGGTCACCGCCGTGTACGGCCCGAGCGGCATCGGCAAGTCCACCCTGATCGAAGCCTGTCGCGGTCGCCTCCTCGATCGGGAGGGTTCGATCGTCGTCGACGGCACCGACGTGCGCGACCTCGACCCGGCCGCCTGGGCCGACCGTCTGACCGTCGTCGGTCAGCGGCTCACTCCGGTGACCGCCACTGTGCTCGACGAGGTGCGCGCCGCGACCGGAGCGACCGACGGCGATCTCCTGGCGGCGCTCGCCGACGTCGGGCTCCATCCGTTCGCGACGAGGCGGGTGGACGAGCTGTCCGGCGGCCAGCTCCGTCGCGTGCAGGTGGCACGGGCACTCGTCGCCGTCCGGACCGGACGGGCCGGCATCGTGCTCGCCGACGAACCGACGGCGCACCTCGATGCTGCGGCCGCCGATGCGGTGTGGGCCGCCATCGCGGGTCTCGCTCGTCAGCACGGCGCCATCGTGCTGGTCACCACCCACGACGACCGCTGCCGGTCCATCGCCGATCACGTCGTCGACCTCACCGCTGCCGACCATGGCGCCAGCGGCACCCGGGTCGGCACACCGAGTGATCCATCGATCCTGGACCAGGGTTCCCCGGGTCAGGTGCACGACGGATCGCGGGTGCGAGTCGAACTCGTCGCGCCGGGCCACGTCGCTGGCGAGCGAGTCCTCGATGTCACCGAGACGAGTGCTCCGACATCGCGCGAACTGCGCGCGGCCTTGCGACGTGTGCTCACCGTCGTGCGACCGGTCAGGGGCCGGTTCGCCGGATCGGCCGTGATCGGCACCGCGGCCGAGGTGTGCACGATCGGTCTCGCCGGGGCGGCGGCCTGGCTGATCGTCCGAGCGAGCGAGCTGCCGGAACTGGCTGCACTGTCCGTGGCGATCCTCGGTGTGCGCGCGTTCGGCACGGGCAAGGGCGTGTTCCGGTATGCGGAGCGTCTGGCAACCCACGACACCGGTCTGCGGTCGCTGAGCGAGATCCGCGCGACGGTCGTGGCGCGACTCGCCGACATCGCTCCCGCCGGCATCCCCGGCTGGGAGCGCGGCGACCTCCTCCAGCGCGTCGTCGCCGACGTCGACCGCCTGCTCGATCTCTTCGTCCGAGTACTCGGGCCGATCACCGCGGTCGCGCTCACCACCCTCGCCGCCACGGTGATCTCCCTGGTCCTGGACGTCCCGGCCGGGATGGTCCTCGTCGCGTCGGTCGCGCGGGTCGGCGTGGCGGTGCCGGCGATCACGCTCGTCGGCGAGACGTCCATCGGCCCGTCACTCGCACGCGCCCGCGCGTCACTCGGCGGGCGGATGCTCGCCACCACCGAGGGCCTCGATCAGCTGGTCGCGAACCGACTGCTCGATCGCAGCCGGACGGAGATCGACGACGCGGGCCGAGCGATCGACGAGCTCGAACAGCGTCGGACACGGCTCCGGATCGTCACCGGCGCCGTCGTGAGTGCGGCACCCGTGCTCACGGCGACGGTCACACTGATCGTCGTCGCCGCAGCGAGCGGCCCGGTGTCCGGTCCCGTCATCGGCGTCCTCGTCCTGTGGCCCCTGGCGATCCTCGAGCTGGTCGGCACGGTCAACGAGGCATCTGCGTCGGTCCCCTCGATCGCCGCGTCGGCCAAGCGGATCGTCGACGTGCTGGACACGCCCGACCCGGTGATGCCACCGACGCATCCCAGCCGACTGGACTTCCATCCCGACCTGTCGCTCGACGCCGTCACGGCCCGTTGGCCGGGGGCACTCGCCGACGCGCTCGGACCGGTGTCACTCGAGGTCCCATTCCCGACCCACGCCGACGTCGTCGGGCCGAGCGGCGCCGGCAAGTCGACGCTCGCGGCGGTGCTGGTCGACTTCCTCGCCCCGACCTCGGGCGTCTATCGGCTCGGACGCGTCGACGTCGCCGACGCGGGCGGCCTGGAGGTCCGCCGTCATGTCACCTGGATCCAGCAACTGCCGTGGATCGCGGATTCGACCGTGCGCGAGAACCTGCGAATCGCCGACCCGGCGGCCGACGACGGTCGGCTGGCCGAGGTGCTCCACGAGGTACAGCTCGGAGAATGGCTGTCAACGCTGCCGCACGGGCTCGACAGCCAGGTGGGGCGGGGTGGCTCGGCAATGAGCGGCGGCGAGGCGCAGCGCCTCGCGCTCGCCAGGGTCCTGCTCGCCGGCCACGACGTGGTGGTGCTCGACGAGCCGACCGCCAATCTCGACTCGGCGACCGCAGCACACGTGCTCGACACCGTGCTGGCCTACTGCGCCGATCGCACCACGATCCTCCTCGGCCACGGCGCGCCCGAGAGGCCGCCGGTCACTCAGGCGACGGGATAGCCGACGAGGAGGCCGCCTGCGACTGCCAGGATCGCGCCCGCGGCCACCACCAACAACAGCTTCGGGAGACGCGTTCTGAACGACGCGGTGATGCCGGCGAAGAACAACGCCGATGCGAAGAAGAGGGTCAGGCGGATGTAATCGTCAGCATTGTCGCCCGCCTCCTCGCTCTTCACACTGGCGGCCAGTGCCTTCTCGTCGGCATCCTGTGACGGCGCCAGGAGGTCATCGAGATACTCCTGGTTCTCGAGGAGATTCGTGGGAAGTTCGCCCGCATCGATCTGCTGCTGCCAGCTCTCGATGATCGGCAAGAAGTCGGGTCGAATGATCGTCTCGCGGATGAACTGTTGCAGGCGGACGTCCTCGGAGGTGACCGCCTGGGCGTACTGGCTCACCGCTGCGGAGTCGTACGCGATCGTCTGCGTGGCGAGCGCGTAGGCACGCGATGCATCGATGCGATGGGCCCCGGACACGCGGGCCTCGTCGGTCTCGACGCCGTTCCAGCGTGTCACCTGGTATGCCGACCATGCCGAGCCGACGGTGGCGAGCGCGAGGAGCACCACCGTGACGATCTCGATGATGCGGCCCGACGGTGGTGCCCCCTTCCTCCGGGAGGAGTCCCGAGCCCAGGGCGAGTCGCTCACTGCGGTTCGTTCCCGACCTCGACCTCCGGCTCATCCTCGGCGGCATCCTGCGCCGAGGTGGTCGACGTCGGCGACGTCGGCGGAGCCGCGGCAGTGAGACTCGCGGTGATCGCCGCCGGGATCGGCCGATCCCCTCCCCAGCGTTCGAGGATCTGCGCCAGCGCCTCGATCTGTCGGTACTTCAGCATCACGTCGGCGTCGACGTCGCCGAGCAGCTCGCGCATCGACGCGTCGTTGCGCAGACGCGCCTTGCGAACCTCGGCGAGCGCCTGCTCGCGCTCGAGTTCGGCGTCAGCCCGCAGGGTCGCCTGGATGACGTCCCCGGTCTCGCCGAGGTCGATCTCGCGCAGGCTGAACATCGTGAGTTCGAACCCGATCGCTCCGAGCGATCTCCTGAGGGAGTCGGCGAACCGCTGCTCGAGAGCCGGGAACCGGCTGCCGAACACGTCGTCGACGGTGACGTCCGGCTGTCCCGCTTCGGCGAGCAGGCACTTGCGAGTCGTGTCGCGCAGCGCCGACCAGATGCCTTCGGGCCCGAACTGGTTGTGCACCCTCCTCAACTCGGCGGTAACGAGCCGGCACCGGGCCGTGTAGCTGACCTCGGCGAAGGTCCTGTCTCCGAGGTGCAACCGCAGTGGTTCGTCGGCGAGATCGACGCGCTGGTCGCCGATCACGGGTCCCCCGGCCACGAGCGCCAGTTCACGCGAGGGGTACACCTGAACCGTGGCCTTGCGCCAGGGTTGGATGAAATGACGACCGGGTTCGAGGGCACGACTCGTGGCCTTGCCTCGCTTGAGCAAGAGCGCGAGCGTCCCCGGGTCGATGCGCACCGATGTCTGGATCAGCAGCACCCAGATGCCGACCACCACGATCACGCCCAACACCACGATCCACACTGCTGTGTCCATCATCCGCTCCCTGTCGGCCCGGCCATACGGCAGGTCACAGTAGTTGCGGGTGATCGGTGGGCGAGCATCACGAGGACGGCGATGTGTCGCACCCGGGCGACGACCACGGTGTGGTTCGACCGCCTCAGTCGTGCAGCATGTCGAGCAGTTCCCCGACCGTGTGCTGACCTTCGAGCGGGTGTCGCAACGGCGTCCGGTCGATGATCTCGTAGTGATTGCGTCGGCCGACCTTCTCACGCCGGAGATACCCGGCGTCCTCGAGGTCGTCGAGGATCCGCTGGACGGCACCGGGTGTGATGCCGACCACGTAGCTGAGGTCGCGTTGGCGAAGGTCCGGATCGCGGCTCAACGCCACCATGACGTGGGCGTGATTGGTGAGAAATGTCCACGACGGGAGATCGGGCTTCGGTTCGACCAACGTCACGCCGACATCATAGGTATTCACAGATACGTGTTGTACTGGGTTGGTTTCGGTGCGGCGCGTGCCGCGCGTCGAGGTCACGTGCGCTCTCCGTCGCGGTCGTGCAGCTCGCGCTCGGGCGCCAGCAGATCATCGCGGTGCAGATGGTCGGACGGCGTGGTGCGGTGCGTCGCCCGGAAGAGCAGATGGGTACTGGCGGGCAGGGTGAGCAGGAGCGCCACCGCCACGATGGCCAACTCGGCGGCGCCCCGCAGGCCGACCTCGAGCGAGGCACCGATCGCGACGAGCAGGAAGGCGATCGGGCTGGCCTTGCCGGCGGCGTGGAAGCGCGCGTACGGCGTGGTGAACGTGAGCAGGCCGATCCCGGCGAGCAGGGCGATGCCCGCGCCCAGCAGCAGGAAGATCGAGGTGACGACGTTCACGTGCGCCCCGTGGTCTCGATGAACCGACTCAACGCGACCGTGGCCGTGAAGGCCACGATGGCGATGACGACCAGGATGCCGATGTAGAGGGTGTCGCCGGTCTCGGCCACCCGTGTGCCGATCGCACCCATCAGCGCAACCAGGGCAGCGTCGAGCGAGATCACCCGGTCCGCCAGCGACGGACCCCGGACGAGGCGGATGCCGGCCAGGATTCCGGCGAGCAGGAAGATCCCGATGACGAGGTCCGCGATCATGTGGTCTCTCTCTCGTTCGATGTGTCGGGGACAGAGGTGGCGGTGCGTCCGGCAGGAAGGGCTCGGCAGGCGAGGTCGGCGAGGCGCTGGACGTGTCGCTCGATCTCCGACGCCTTCTCGGCGTGGAGAACGTGGAGGTAGAGCCGTCCCGTGTCGCCGTCGCTGTCGACGACCGCGGTGCCGGGCGTGACCGTGATCGCAACGACGAGCAGCAGGAAGTGCGCTCGTGCCTCGATCCGCGTGTCCACTGCGATGATCGCCTCGTCCGTGTAGTCGGTCGGTGTGAGGATCTCCCATGCGACCTTCACGGTCGACTCCACGAGGTCGACGGCAACCAGCCACGCGAAGTGCAGGAGCGGGAGGGGGCGGAGGCCGCCGGCGTCTCGATCGACCCCGGCGAACACGGTCGCCGCCACCGCGACGACCGCGCCGGAGACGACGTTGGCCGCCGAGACCGAGCCCCAGAGCGCGCACCAGGCGACCACGAGCAGTGCCATCGTCGCCAGCCGACGTGGCCTGAGCAACACGCGCATCATCCGAGCACCTCGGCGACGTACTGCGCTCGATCGAGCAACTCGGCGGCCGCCCGTTCGCTCACGTCCCACAGCGGCCCGGCCACGACCGCCACTGCGAGGGTTCCGGCGACCGCGATACCGGCGGCCGACTGCATGATCGTGATGGAGCGGCGGCTCGACGCGGGAACGGCCGACGGGGTCACCTCACCCCAGAACGCACCCAACCAGATCTTGGTCATCGACAGCAGCGTCAGGAGCGATCCGATCAGCGACACTGCAACGATCACGTAGGCGCCCGAGGCCACTCCCGCTTCGACGAGGGCCAGCTTCGCGACGAAGCCCGAAAACGGTGGCAGCCCGGCCAGGCTGAGCGCTGGGAGGGCGAACAGTACGGCGATCACCGGCTTGCTGGTGGCCAGCCCACCCACCTTCTTGAGCGCCGACGTCCCCTGGTCGTCCTCGATCAGTCCACCGGCGAGGAACATGACGGTCTTCACCGGGATCTGGTGCACGAGGAACAGCACGGAGCCTGCAACACCGGCCACGGTGAACAGCCCGAGCCCCATGATCATGTACCCGATCTGGCTGACGACGTGGAACGACAGGATCCGCTTCACGTCGTCCTGAGCGAGCGCACCGGCGACCCCGACGATCATCGTCAGCCCGGCGATCACGAGCAGCAACGGGCCGAGCTCATCGAGGTCCATCAAGGTGAAGAACCGGATCAGCACGTACACGCCGATCTTCGTGAGCAGGCCGGCGAACACGGCCGTGATCGTCGTCGGAGCCGTGGGGTAGCTGTCGGGGAGCCACGAGAAGAGCGGGAAGACCGCCGCCTTGGTCCCGAACACGACGAGGAACCACAGGCCGATGCCGACCTGGGTGGCAGCCGGGAGTTCGGGGAACCGCTGCGCGAGCACCGCCATGTTGACCGTCCCGGTGGCCGCGTACACGATCGCGACGCCGAACAGGAACAGCGTGGACGCAAACAGGTTGATGACCACGTACGTCATGCCCGATCGCACCTGTCCGGCATGACCCTGATGGGTCAGCAGCACGTAGCTCGACACGAGGATCAACTCGAAGGCGACGAAGAGCGTGAACAGGTCGCCGGTGAGGATGGCGAGGCTGACACCTCCGGCGAGGACGAGCAGCATCGGGCTGACGACGGACGGATCGGCGCCCGACGGCGTCCGGCGTTGGCCGATGGCGAACAGCTCGACGACGAGGATCGTCGCCGACGCCACCACGAGGATGAGCGCCGCGAACAGGTCGGCGACCAACACGATGCCGAGGTCAGGGGCCCAGTCACCGACCCGCAGGACGACCGTACCGTTGCGCTCCACTTCGACGAGCACTGCCACGGCCAGGCCGGTCACCGCCGCCATCGTCGCGAGGGTCAGCACGTCGCGGAGCACTGCCAGGCGGCGCACACCGAGCACGACGGCCGACGCGAACAGGGGCAGTGCCACACAGAGCGCGACGACGGCGCTCACGATCCACCCTCCGGGTCGTCGTGCAGCGCTTCGATCTCGCGCGTCTCGTCGAGGGCGGCGTGCTGCTGCTCGTGCGTGCTGGCGATGCGGCGGTCCTCCACGTCGTCCTCGACGAGATCGTCGCCGGTGAGCGCCTGTTGGCGCCGGGCGAGGGAGAGGACGAACAAGGTGAGGCCGAACGAGATGACGATCGCGGTGAGCGACAGTGCCTGCGGCAGCGGATTGGCGGTGTCCGAGTCGGGTTCACCATCGACGATCGGCGGCGCGCCCGCGCGCCCGCCCGACGCGAGGAGGGCGATCACGGCGGCATGCCCGAGCAGCGCGAAGCCGAGCACGATACGGCTCAACGACCGGGACGTCACGAGGAACGTGCCGGTTGCGACGAGCCCGACGACCGCGACGATCATGGCGACGCTCACGAGCCGGTCACCTTCCGATCGCTTCGCTCGCGAGCACCGTCGTCGGGACGACCGCGGTCGACGAGCGAGCCCGCGTCGAGGCCGTCGAGCAGTGCGATGACGAGGCCGACCACGACGGCGACGACACCGAGGTCGAACAGCAGCGCCGATCCGGTCTTGACCGTTCCGAGCACGGGCACGTCCCAGCTGACCACGACCTGATCGAGCAACGGCTCGCCCCACAACAACGGGGCGATGGCGACGGCCCCGACGATCCCGCCACCCACGGCCAGCCACGTGGGTGCACCACGGGGCCGGCTGATGCCGGCGATGGTGCGCAGCACGATGATCGCTCCCAACATCAACCCGGCCGCGAAGCCACCACCCGGCGCATTGTGACCCGTGAACAGGACGTACGCGGCCACGACGAGCGCGACCGGCGTCACCGCGCGCACGGCGAGCGCCACGATGGGAGAGGTGTGCGAGATCACGACGCCACCCGCTCCGTGCCGTCTCGACCCTGGTCCCGACGACGACGCATGCTCAGCGTGAGGATGCCCACGGAGACCACCATCAGCACGATCACCTCGCCGAGCGTGTCGAGCGCCCTCGTGTCGGTGAGCACGACGTTGACGACGTTCTTGCCACCGCCGTCGGTCTGCGCGGTCTCGGCCAGGTCCCGAATCGGCGCCTCGCCGACCTGGCTGCCCGCACCACCGGCGAGCGCCAGGCCGACCGCGGCCGCGGCAGCCGCGGACAGCACGATGCGACCGACGAACCACAACCGGGTCGGTGTGGGGAATCTCGTCGCGAGGCGTCCGAGACCCACCACGAAGCCGACCACGATGACGGTCTCGACGAGCAGTTGGGTCAGCACGAGGTCGGGCGCACCGTGTGCGACGAACAAGCCGGCGACACTGAAGCCGACGCCGCCGAGCACGAGCGCCGCGCCGAGTCGCGACGAGACCGTCGTGGCCGCCACCGAGGTGGCCACGATCATCAGCACCAGGACGGCTTCGGCCCGGTTGTCCCACCAGTACAGCGTGGCGGTGTCGATCGCGCCGACGAAGGGCACCGCGGCGACGCAGACCACCAACAGCATGGTGGCGAGATAGAGGGGGAGTGATCCGTGCTGCACTCGGGCGGCCACCTGCCGAGCGAGACGGCCGACGCCGTCGATCGACCAGTCGACGTTCGCCGCACCCCGCGCGACCGGGCCGCTGACCGCCCGGCGGCGGGCCAGGAGCGCGCCGAACACGACACCCACCGCGACCACGCCGACAGAGATGAGGAACGCATCGGTCAGCCCTGGCCAGCGCAGCAGCGAGTAGACCTCGGCCTTCGGCGCCACCGTGACCACCGCCGAACGGACGACGTCGGACACCCAGCCGAGCGCGACGAATCCCACGAACGATGCGCCAGCGAGGATCATCTCTGGCGAGGTCATCGCGAGTCGGCGCGGAGCGACCTCGCGGTCGATCATCGGAGCACTGCTCGCGAACATCCCGACCAGGAGTCGCACCGTGTAGGCGACGGTGAGCGCCGAGCCGGCGATGATCAACCCGCCGACGAGCAGGAACTCGGTGCCGTCCAGCCCGAGCGTGGCCTCGATCGCCGACTCCTTCGCCGGGAACCCGAGCAGGGGTGGCACACCGGCCATCGAGGCACCGGAGACCACCGCCACGACGAAGGTGACCGGCATCGACCGCCGCAGGCCGCTCAGGTCGTTGATGTTGCGCGTGCCGGCGCGCACGTCGACCTCGCCGACCACCATGAACAGGGCGGCCTTGAACACGGCGTGGGCCACGAGGATCGAGATCGCGGCGAACGTCGCCTTCGGCGTCCCGATGGCGAGGAGGGCGATGAGCAGACCGAGCTGCGACACGGTTCCCCAGGCCAGGATCAGTTTGGCGTCGACGTGGCGCAGGGCACCGACGGCGCCCCACACCATCGTGGTCAGACCGAAGGCGAGGCCGAGCGGCTTCCACACCCCGGTGTCCTGGAACGCCGGTGCGATGACCGCGACCAGGATCACACCCGCCTTCACCATCGTCGCCGAGTGCAGGTAGGCACTGACGGGCGTCGGCGCGGCCATGGCGCCCGGGAGCCAGACGTGGAAGGGGAACTGCGCCGACTTCGTCGCGGCTGCGACGAGGATCAAGATGGCCGCGGCGGTCGCCGTGGAACCGGTGATGGGCGTGATCTCGCTGAGCCGGGCCGTGCCGGCCGCATCGACGAAGAACACGAAGCCGGCCAGCAACGACAGCCCCCCGCCGGCGGTGATGACGAGCGCGCGGCGAGCCGCGGTCCGCGCGACAGGATCGGTGTGCTTGAAGCCGACGAGCAGGAACGACGTGATCGACGTGAGCTCCCAGAAGATGAACAGCGTCCAGACCGAGTCGGCCCACACGAGGCCGACCATGGCGGCCGAGAACGCCAGCAACGTGGCGGCGAAGCGGCCCATGTTCGCCGCACCGGCCGAGAAGTAACCGACCGCGTAGACACACACCAGGGCTCCGATGCCCGAGACCAGGACCGAGAGCAGCGAGCCCATGGCGTCGACACGGAACTCGAGGTTCACGCCGAGCCCGGGTACCCAGTCGAGTGTGGCGGTGACCGTCGACGACGACGTCAGCCGGGTGATCGACCAGAGGGCAGTGGCTGCCATCGGGATCGCCGCCAGCCAGAGAACCCGCCGTCCCACGTGTGCGCCGATCGAGGCGACGATGACGACCACCGCAGCGTGGAGGGCGAGCAGGAACCAGATCAACAGCGGCCGATGATACGGCCCGAACGATTTACCTCACAACATTGACCTTTTACAAAAGGTGTTTTATGCTCTGTTCATGCCACGGACCGCACCATCCCTCTCGACGAACGAACCGAGCGCACGCGCCACTCGTCGCCACCGCCGAGATCGGCGAGCGCTCCTGAGCGCTGCCGACGAACGCCGCCTCGCGCAGACGATCGAAGCAGGTCGCGACGCCGCCGCCAGGCTCGAACGCGGCGAGGAACGGGACGGCGACATCGAGCTGGTCGCCGCAGGGGACCGCGCCCGGGACCACTTCATCGAGGCGAACGTCCGGCTCGTCCAGAGCATCGCCAACAGATACAACGTGCCCGTCCATCTCGACCGTGAGGACATCGTGCAGGACGGCATGATCGGTCTCGAGAAGGCGGTCGCGAAGTTCGACTGGCGTCGCGGCTACAAGTTCTCGACCTATGCCACCTGGTGGATCCGCCAGGCGATCCAGCGTGGTCTCGAATCGTCGGCCTCCACGATCAGGATCCCGGGCCATCGGAGCCGTGAGCTGCGCACGGCGCTGCACGCCGCACTGACCGGCGAACGTCTCGGCGATGACCTCGCGCGACTCGAGATGCTCA
>Ga0316576_10002107_pt1 | contig 11202 bp, 10 predicted proteins | sample S0NA_FD_203075 | JGI IMG/M metagenome (GOLD analysis project Ga0316576, IMG submission 203075) | Rhizosphere microbial communities from salt marsh grasses in Alabama, United States - S0-2_050615r3r5 | ecosystem: Host-associated > Plants > Roots > Rhizosphere | place: USA: Alabama | collected... | reverse complement strand
ACCGAAGAGGACACAGGTGGAGCGGTCATTCCAGTCAAGGAGCCTGGAAATGGTTTCAGCACCAACGACGAGCGCACACTTCGCTGTGCCGTTGCGGATGAACTGATCTGCAACGCCCATTGCATAAACGAAGCCGGTACACACGGCCTGCACGTCAAACGCGGCACAGCCGTGAATACCAAGACGGCGCTGCAGGAGGCAGGCTGTCGATGGAAAAATCTTGTCCGGGGTTGTCGTTGCAACCACGATGAGGTCGATATCTCCGGGCTCTTTGCCGGCTGCTTCCATGGCATTTCTGGACGCGAATTCGGCAAGATCGCTGGTCGCCTGGCCATCAGCAACAATATGGCGTTTCTTGATGCCGGTGCGTTCCTGGATCCACTGGTCGGATGTATCGACGATTTTCTCCAGGTCACTGTTGGTGAGGACTTTCTCTGGAAGATAGCTGCCGGTACCAGTGATGCGCGAATATGTCATGCCTGTTCTCTTGATGCGAGTTGTGCTTCCACGCGCCTGGCAATACGGTGGGAAATATTGTTGTGAACGGCTTTCTTGGCGATGCCGATTGCATTCCCGAAGGCAAGCTGATCAGCACCTCCATGGCTCTTGATGACGACGCCATTGAGGCCAAGAAGACTTGCGCCATTGTAGCGGCGCGGATCGATTCTGCGGGCAAATGCCTTGAGCACCGGCAGCGCAACAAGTCCCGCGAGCTTGGTGAGGAGGTTTTTGCGAAAACTCTCCTTCAGGAAATGGCGGATCATCTTCGCCACACCCTCCGAGCTTTTCAGGGAGACGTTTCCAACGAAGCCGTCTGCCACCACAACATCGACACTGCCATCAAAGATGTTGTCACCCTCGACATAGCCGATATAGTTCAAATCTGTACCCTGCAGCAACTCATGCGCTTTCTTCACCTGCTCGTTACCCTTGATCTCCTCTTCGCCGATATTGAGAAGACCGACACGCGGGCGCTCGATCCCGCTCAGCGCCGCAACCTGTTCGGCACCCATGACGGCGAACTGGAACAGGTGTTCTTCGCTGGAGTCAACATTGGCCCCGAGGTCCAGCACCCAGGTCTGAGTGACAGTATTGGGTAGCGCAGTGATGATTGCCGGACGATCAACATGCGGCAGCATTTTCAGTACGAAGCGGGCTGTCGCCATGAGGGCCCCGGTGTTACCTGCACTGACGCAGGCGTCGGCAGCCCCTTCCTTGACGAGGTTGAGTGCCACCCGCATGGAAGAGTCCTTCTTGTGACGGAGCGCCTGGGATGGTAATTCGTCCATGCCAACAACCTGGCTGGCATGGTGAACGCTGATACGCGGATGCCCGCCGCCGAGCTTTTCCCTGATTGCCGCCTCGTCACCAACCAGAATCAGTTCGACTCCTGGATCAGATGCCGCATACGCGCTGGCAGCCGGGACGACAACAGAGACTCCATGATCACCCCCCATTGCATCCAGTGCAATGCGTACGGGCCTATCCATTGGAATGGATTGGTATCCTGATCAGCCCTTGTTGATGACCTTGCGACCGCGGTAGAAACCGTCGGCAGTCACATGATGACGCAGATGTGTCTCACCTGACGTCTGGTCGACGGACAGTGTCTCTTTGTTGAGTGCATCGTGCGAACGGCGCATTCCGCGTTTCGACGGTGTTTTACGATTCTGTTGTACAGCCATGGTCCTCTCCTGCAGAGGGTAAAATCAATCAGTGTGTTTCAAGCGCTTCAGTGCCGCGAATGGATTCTCGCGCGGCTCCTCGACGGAGATCTCTTCGTCATCATATGCTGGCGCATCACATTGCTCATGCAATGCCACAACTGGCAATCCCAGCAGCAACTCATCCTCGACAAGTTCCAGCAGACTGACATCACCCTCTTCCGCCAGCAATGGCTCAAGAGCCTCGTCAAGCTGCCCTGCCTCATCGTAACCCTGCACGACGACAAGACTGAACCTGCTGTCGACCTCGAGCGGCATCTCTGCGAGACAGCGCTGGCATGTCTGCCACAGGGTCGCCTTGACGTGTCCCTCGATCAAAGGGCGCCGATACTGATCCCGAGAAAAGACAAACTGGTACTCTGCAGCACCCTCGGAACGACTCAGCAGAGGGCTGAGGCGGGGCAGATCGCCCAGCCGCACAGAACCGGAGAATGTCTGTTTTTGCTCGGAAACCCGCCAAGGGTCGACAATTTCCGGACAGTGCGATGACATAAACGCGCAATTCTATTTGGGAAGCGTGCGGATGTCAAAAATTCGTGCCTATCTGGCTGAAATTGCGACGAAAGCGCGAATTGGCGCCAGGCACTGAAAATGGCACGTGACGCGCTGTTTCCGCTGGAGCCAGAAATGCATGGAGCAGCGTGCGGGATGCGAACTGTTTGCATCCGGTTTCGGGGTTGACTGGAATCAGCCGCCGACGACTGCCAGCAGAATACCGGCCGCAACTGCCGAACCGATGACGCCTGCCACATTGGGCCCCATGGCATGCATGAGCAGGAAGTTGTGCGGATTGGCCTTGAGGCCCACCTTGTTCACGACGCGCGCTGCCATTGGTACAGCAGACACACCGGCGGCACCGATGAGGGGGTTGATCTTGCCGCCGCTGATCCTGTGCATCGCCTTGCCCATCAGAACCCCCGCGGCAGTGCCAATAGCGAAAGCAAGCGCACCGAGCGCGAGAATGCCAAGGGTCTCCACCGACAGAAACTTGTCGGCAGAGAGTTTGGAACCAACCGAAAGACCGAGAAAGATGGTGACTATATTGATGATCTCGTTCTGCGCGGCATTACTGAGACGCTCGACGACACCGCTTTCGCGCAGCAGGTTGCCGAACATCAGCATGCCGATCAGCGGCGCTGCGGAAGGCAGGAAGAGGATGGTGAGAATCAGCACCGAGAATGGAAAGAGAACCTTCTCAGCCTTGCTGACGGGGCGCAACTGGCTCATCTGCACCTTGCGCTCCTCCTCGGTCGTCAGCAACTTCATGATGGGAGGCTGGATAATCGGGACAAGCGCCATGTAGGAGTAGGCTGCCACGGCTATTGCACCGAGCAGATCGGGTGACAATTTCGAGGCAAGAAAGATGGCTGTCGGACCATCTGCGCCACCGATGATCGCAATCGCGGACGCATCGGCAAGCGTGAAATTGAATCCCGGCAGAAGATTGAGCGCAAGAGCACCGAGCAACGTGGCGAAGATGCCGAACTGGGCAGCTGCACCAAGCAGCAAGGTGGAAGGACGTGCAATCAGTGCGCTGAAATCCGTCAGTGCACCAACACCCATGAAAATGAGCAGGGGAGCAATCCCGCTTCCAATGGCGACACTGTAAAACTGGTAGAGCATGCCATTGGAATAACCCAGGTCCGCCGCAAGATGAGCTGCTGCCTGCTGCAAGGCAGCCGGAGCATTTTTCAGTGCTGCAGAGAGCTGTTCGACCGGGACATCAAACAACCCGGCAAGTGCAATCCTGTGTGCATCCGGGCCATGGTGTATCAACTGCTCGATAGCACTCTCGGCAAGTCCGGCAACAGGGATATTGGCGAGCAATGCACCGAATCCGATCGGCAACAACAGGAGAGGTTCGAATTTCCTGACAATGGCGAGGTAGATGAGCAAACCGCCGACGCCCATCATCAGCAGCTCGCCCCAGGCATTGCCCGAGGCGAATTGGGCAAGCCCCATGGACTGCCAGAGCGCGTTGAACCCGTCCATCAGGCGAGCGTCACCAGCGTATCACCGACCTGGACAGAATCACCCTCCCTGACATGGATCGAGCCAATCGTGCCTGCACAGGAAGCCCTGACCTCGGTTTCCATCTTCATGGCCTCGAGGATGATAACGACATCCCCTTCGTTGACTGCCTGCCCCTCAACCACGTTGATCTTGTAAACATTGCCGGCAAGTTGCGCATCGATGGTTGCACCGCCTGAAGCAGCGGGCGCAGCGGCTGCAGCCGGGGCTGCCGGAGTCACGTCGGCGATTTCGCCGCCCGGGGCGACGACCACGTTATAACTGACGCCATTGACACTCACTGTGTAGGCCTCGGGACCACCAGCGGACGCCGGTGCTGCAGCCCTGGCACTAGTTGCAGCAGGTGTGACATCTCCTGCTTTCGGGACGGGTTCAAATGCGTCAGGATTTCCCCGGTTCTCGAGAAATTTCAGCCCAACCTGCTGGAACTGGGCATAGATCAGGACATCTTCGTCAAGATTTTCGGCCAGCTTGAGATTCTTTTCAGCAGCGATTCCCCTGAGTTCCTCCTTGAGCCTCTCGTATTCGGGCTCGAGCAGATCGGCAGGACGACAGGTGATTGGCTCCTTGCCCTCGAGTACACGCTCCTGCAGCTCCCTGTTGACAGGGGCAGGCGCCGCTCCGTACTCGCCCCTGAGGATACCGGCAGCCTCCTTGGCGATGGTCTTGTAGCGCTCGCCGGTCAGTACATTGAGGACCGCCTGCGTACCGACGATCTGGCTGGTCGGGGTGACAAGGGGAATAAAGCCCAGATCCTCGCGCACGCGCGGTATCTCCTTCAGGACATCGTCGAGTCTGTCGGAAGCACCCTGCTCACGCAGCTGGTTTTCCATGTTGGTCAGCATGCCGCCGGGAACCTGCGCCACAAGGATCCTGGAGTCAACACCCTTGAGTGCTCCCTCAAACCTCGCATACTTCTTTCGTACTTCGCGGAAGTAGCTCGCAATCTCTTCGAGCAGGTTCAGATCCAGACCCGTATCACGTTCAGTCCCGTCAAGGATCGCAACGACCGACTCAGTCGCCGAGTGGCCATAGGTCATCGACATCGAGGAAATCGAGGTATCCACCATATCGATGCCAGCCTCGGCTGCCTTGATGTTTGTTGCCGTGCTCATCCCTGTGGTGGCATGCGACTGCATGCCGATCGGAATCTGCACGGCTTCCTTGAGCTTCGAGACCAGTTCGAATGCCACATAGGGCTTGAGCAAACCGGCCATGTCCTTGATGCAGATCGAATGGCAACCGAGGTCCTCGAGCTTTCTTGCCATGTCGACATAACCGTCGACGGTGTGCACGGGACTGACTGTGTAGGAGAGCGTCCCCTGGGCATGCTTCCCGACCTTGAGTGTGGCCTTGACGGCAGTTTCAAGGTTTCGAATATCATTCATCGCATCGAAGATACGGAAGACATCCATACCGTTCTCGGCCGAACGCTCGACAAATTTCTCAACCACGTCGTCAGCATAGTGGCGATAGCCGAGCAGATTCTGGCCACGCAGCAGCATCTGCATGGGCGTGTTGGGCATGGCCGCCTTGAGCAGGCGCAAACGCTCCCAGGGGTCCTCTCCCAGAAAACGGATACAGGAATCGAAAGTCGCCCCGCCCCAGGTCTCGAGTGACCAGTAGCCAACCTTGTCGAGTTTTTCAGCGATGGGCAGCATGTCCTCGATACGAACACGCGTGGCAAGGAGTGACTGCGAACCGTCGCGCAGAACAACGTCGGTAATACCAAGTTTGTTTGCCATGATGAAGATCTACTTTTGGTTTTGACGATACGCCGCAATCGCAGCAGCTATCACAGGTACGACCGTATCGACCGCATTGTCCTGGCCTGAGGGAGCTGAAGCTGGCGTCGTGCCGGGCAAGACGGGAGGGGCACCGGAATCCAGGACATTGGCCAGTGCACTCATACCCCGCATTGCAAATACCAGCACAATCAGGAACAGGAACACGCTGCCCATACCCAGCCCGAGAAGTTTCAGGCCTTCCATCATCAGTTCACCATTGGTCATAGGGAATCCCCCGAAAACTAGATGTAGCGGACCTCGACAATCTCGAATTCGCGCTTGCCCCCGGGGGTCTCGACCACAGCCACGTCCCCCTCCTCCTTTCCGACCAGACCGCGGGCGATAGGGGAATTCACCGAAATCAGCCCTTTCTGGATGTCGGCCTCGTCCTCACCGACGATCTGGTAGGTAAACTCTTCATCCGTATTCATGTCGACCACATCAACGGTCGCGCCAAAGATCACGCGGCCGCCCGCATCCATCATCGTCACATCGATGATCTGCGCATTGGACAGTTTTGACTCAATATCCTTGATGCGCCCCTCAATGAAGCTCTGCTGCTCACGCGCGGCATGGTACTCGGCGTTCTCCTTGAGATCACCGTGCGCGCGCGCCTCCGCAATCGCCTGAATCACGGACGGGCGCTTCACCTTCTTGAGTTCCTCGAGTTCTGCCCGCAGCGTCTCGGCACCACGGACCGTCAGTGGTATCTTGTTCATTGAATGATATTCATTTACAGGTCAGGAAACGGACTGGTGGAGTTCACGCAAGGTGCTGACACCGGTCTCGCCACGCTTTTGCATGGCCATACACAGGGCTTCTGCGCCCGAGATTGTTGTCGTGTAAGCGACTTTATTTTGCAGTGCAGCATAGCGGATTTCTGCTGAATCTTCAATGGCCTGCTTGCCCTCGGTCGTGTTGACGATAAAGTCGATCTCCTCGTTCTTGATCATGTCGACAACGTGTGGGCGCCCCTCTGCCACCTTGTTGACGCCGGTGCAGGCAATGCCGGCCGCATTGAGAACGCGCGTTGTTCCATGGGTGCCGAAAAGTTCGAAACCGAGTTCAGTGAGCGAGCGTGCAACTCCGACGACACGGCCGCGATCCAGTTCACGCACACTGAGCAGCGCCTTGCCGCCCGTGGGCAGGTCCATGCCGGCGCCGATCACGGCCTTCGCATAGGCTTCACCAAAGGTCTTGCCACTGCCCATAACCTCACCGGTCGATTTCATTTCTGGTCCGAGGACCGTATCCACGCCGGGAAACTTCACGAACGGAAAGACCGCTTCCTTGACCGCAAAATAGCGCGGCTTGCGCTCTTCCGTGATGCCCTGCTCCGCAAGTGAACTCCCTGCCATGCAGCGCGCTGCGACCTTTGCCAGCTGCACTCCCGTCGCCTTCGAGACGAAGGGAACCGTGCGCGACGCACGGGGGTTGACCTCGAGCAGGTAGATATCATCGCCCTTGATAGCGAACTGGGTATTCATCAGGCCGACAACCTTGAGCTCCAGTGCCATCTTGCGAATCTGCTCACGCAGACGATGCTGGATCGCCTCCGATAGCGTGTAGGCCGGCAAGGAACAGGCTGAATCGCCGGAATGGACCCCGGCCTGCTCGATGTGCTCCATAATGCCGCCGATCAGCACATCCTTGCCGTCACAGATGGCATCGACATCGATCTCGATGGCATCATCGAGAAAACGGTCGAGAAGCACGGGTGAATCATTCGAGACCTGCACGGCCTCGCGCATGTAGCGGCGCAGGTCTTCCTCGTTGTAGACAATTTCCATGGCGCGGCCACCGAGCACGTAGGAGGGTCGCACAACGAGCGGATAACCGATCTCCTCAGCCAGCCCGACTGCCTGTTCGGCATCCGTGGCAGTTCTGTTGGGTGGCTGCAGCAGACCGAGCTTGTCGATCATTTTCTGGAAACGCTCACGGTCCTCGGCGGCGTCGATCGCATCGGGGCTCGTGCCAATGATCGGGGCACCGGCCTCCTCGAGGGCCTCGGCCAGCTTGAGCGGCGTCTGGCCACCGTACTGGACGATGATCCCCTTCGGCTTCTCCTTGTGAATCACCTCGAGGACATCCTCGAGCGTCAGGGGTTCGAAATAGAGACGATCAGACGTATCGTAGTCGGTCGAAACGGTTTCGGGATTGCAGTTGACCATGATGGTCTCGTAGCCGTCCTCGCGCATCGCAAAGGCTGCATGGACACAACAGTAATCGAACTCGATGCCCTGCCCGATGCGGTTGGGGCCGCCACCGAGTACCATGATCTTCTCCCTGTCGGACACATCCGCCTCACACTCCTCCTCGTAAGTGGAGTACATGTAGGCGGTACTCGAGGCGAACTCCGCTGCACAGGTGTCGACGCGCTTGTAGACCGGGCGCACGTCGAGGTCATAACGCCTGTTGCGGACGTCCGATTCGGCAATCCCCATGACTGCAGCCATGCGCTCGTCAGAAAAGCCCTTGCGTTTCCAGCCAAGCATCTGTTCACGCGTGACATCGGCCAGCGGCGTGGCCGCAATAATGGATTCGGTCCGGATGATGTCCTCGATCTGCACAAGGAACCAGGGATCAATCATGGTGACCTGGTGGACCTCATCCATGGTCATTCCGTGACGAAAAGCTTCGCCGACATACCAGATTCTGTCCGGACCCGGCTGGCGCAGCTCGTTCCTGAGGCGACTCAGATCTTCCTTTTTGCCGGGATCGAAATCCTCGAATATCTCGTCGAAACCGCATTTGCCGGTCTCGAGACCGCGAAGCGCCTTTTGCAGTGACTCCTGCAGCGTGCGGCCAATCGCCATGACCTCTCCAACAGACTTCATCTGGGTCGTCAGGCGGTCGTTTGCCTTGGGGAACTTCTCGAATGCAAAGCGCGGCACCTTGGTCACGACATAGTCGATTGATGGTTCGAAAGATGCCGGCGTGACGCCGCCTGTGATCTCGTTGCTGAGTTCGTCGAGCGTGTAGCCCACGGCCAGCTTGGCTGCGACCTTGGCAATCGGAAAGCCCGTGGCCTTCGAGGCCAGTGCGGAAGAACGCGACACACGCGGGTTCATTTCGATAATGATCATGCGACCGTTATCCGGGTTGATCGCGAACTGTACATTCGAACCACCCGTATCGACGCCAATCTCGCGCAGGACAGCGAGCGAGGCGTTGCGCATGATCTGGTACTCCTTGTCGGTGAGGGTCTGCGCCGGAGCAACTGTAATCGAGTCCCCCGTGTGCACACCCATCGGGTCGAGATTCTCGATGGAGCCGATGATGATGCAGTTGTCCTTGTGATCCCGCACGACCTCCATCTCGTACTCCTTCCAGCCGAGAATCGACTCCTCGATCAGAAGTTCGTTGGTCGGGGAGAGATCGAGTCCGCGTTTGCAGATCTCCTCGAACTCCTCCTTGTTATAGGCGATACCGCCACCGCTGCCCCCCATCGTGAATGAAGGACGAATGATAGTCGGGTAGCCGATGGATGCCTGTACCTGAAATGCCTCTTCGAGGCTGTGTGCAATGGCTGAGCGCGGCATGTCGAGGCCGATCTTGTGCATTGCCTGGCGGAAGAGATCGCGGTCCTCGGCCTTGTCGATGGCCTCGCGCGAGGCACCGATCAGCTCCACACCGAATTTCTCAAGCACACCCTCGCGTACCAGGTCGAGTGCACAGTTCAACGCTGTCTGACCACCCATGGTGGGGAGAAGCGCGTCAGGACGCTCTTTCTCGATGATGCGAGCGAGTGTTTCCCAGTTGATCGGCTCGATATAAACCGCATCGGCCGAGTCGGGATCGGTCATGATCGTGGCCGGGTTGGAGTTGACCAGCACGACACGAAACCCCTCTTCACGCAGGGCCTTGCATGCCTGTGCACCCGAATAGTCAAACTCGCAGGCCTGACCGATGACGATCGGGCCTGCACCAATGATCAGAATGGTTTCGATGTCGTTACGTTTGGGCATCTGATTATCTTTTTCAGCCAGCCTTGATCAGTTGAAAGAGCTCGTCCTTGAGGGCGAGACGCTGTTTCTTGAGCTGCTCGACGATGAGGTCATCCGTCGGCTCGCTACCATCCTCGATGCGGAAGATCTCCTTGTCGAGTTCTTCGTACTTGTCCATCAGGTTCTGGAAGTAGTTGTTTTCCATCTTCAGGCGATGAATGTCATCCTTGTGTTCCGGAAATTCCCTGACCAGCGGGTGATGTGATAGAGGCATGCGTGATCTCCTGTGTTGGATTACTGCTTACTGGCTCATCAGTTCGATGAAATGATCAAAGACCGGCGCAACATCATGCGGGCCCGGACTTGCCTCGGGATGTCCCTGGAAGCTGAATGCGGGCTTGTCGGTACGATGGATACCCTGCAGGGAACCATCGAAGAGTGACTTGTGCGTGGCAACAAGGTTGTCTGGCAACGTTGACTCGTCGACTGCAAATCCATGGTTCTGGCTGGTGATCATGACGGTCCTGCTCTCGAGATCCTGCACAGGATGATTGGCTCCATGATGGCCGAACTTCATCTTTACCGTCCTGGCGCCACTGGCCAGGCCGAGCAACTGGTGGCCAAGACAGATGCCGAAGAGAGGGGTTTCTGTTTCGAGAATGGTCCTGATCGCCTCGATGGCATAGTCACAGGGCTCGGGGTCACCGGGACCGTTCGAGAGAAAGATGCCGTCGGGTTTCATGGCAAGGACCTCGCTAGCCGAGGTCATGGCTGGCACCACTGTGACGCGGCAGCCTCGATCAACGAGCATGCGCAGGATGTTGTGTTTGATGCCATAGTCATAGGCCACGACGTGGAATCGCAGGTCACCGGCGGAAGCTGACTGGTGTCCCTCGCCGAGTGACCAGCTCTTTTCTGTCCACTCGTAACTCGAGTGTGTGGTGACCTCTTTCGCCAGATCCATCCCCTTGAGGCCCGGAAATGCCTTTGCAGCTGCCAGTGCCTGCTCTTCAGAGGGTGTGTCACCTGCGATGATGCAGCCGTTCTGCGCACCCTTCTCACGCAGGATGCGCGTCAGGCGCCGCGTGTCGATATCGGCGATACCAACGATTCCCTGCCGCGTGAGGTAATCATGCAGCGACTCACGATTACGCCAGTTGCTGGCAATCATCGAGAGGTCGCGAATCACCAGGCCGGCGGCATGGACACCTGAGGACTCCTCGTCTTCGGAGTTGGTGCCGGTATTACCGATGTGAGGGTAAGTCAGTGTCACGATCTGGCGGGAATAGGATGGATCGGTCAGGATCTCCTGGTAGCCGGTCATGGCTGTATTGAAAACCACTTCACCGACGGTTTCCCCGTCAGCACCGATCGACTGACCGTGGAAGACACTTCCGTCTTCCAGTACCAGAAGCGCAGGTTTATTCACCGTTCATGTCTCCAGGGCACAATAAAAACGGGACAGACTTGTGGTCGCCCCGCTTTGGATTTCTGTTGGATCATTTCATTCTACTGTGCAGCTTGACTGACAGCAAGCCGCTGCAGGTTGAGGAATCACAATCCGGGGCATAAAGCCGCCCGTCACCTCGAGCACAGGCTCGTGCAGCGTGCTGTTCCCGGCTTCCGGATACGAAAAGGCCCCGGTGAACCGGGGCCCTGCAATGCTGAACAAGGATGATCAGACGATCAGTGGAATGATCAGCAACGCAACGA
>Ga0316576_10002106_pt1 | contig 11203 bp, 11 predicted proteins | sample S0NA_FD_203075 | JGI IMG/M metagenome (GOLD analysis project Ga0316576, IMG submission 203075) | Rhizosphere microbial communities from salt marsh grasses in Alabama, United States - S0-2_050615r3r5 | ecosystem: Host-associated > Plants > Roots > Rhizosphere | place: USA: Alabama | collected... | reverse complement strand
GGACGGTGCTCTTGCCGCATCCACTCGGTCCCAGCAGCGCGACGAACTCCCCGGCATCGGCGGACAGCGACAGCCCGTCCAGCACCGGGTCGACGTCGGGCCCGTCGCGGTCGACGAACGTGTGCCGCACGCCGTCGACCCGCCAGGCCGGTGTCGTCGACGTCACGGGGGGAGGAGCTCGTTGGTGAAGGCGGAGGCGCCGTCGGTGGGCCGGCTCGCCACGCCGGAGTCGTTGAGGAAGGCGGCGAACTCGGTCCAGACGGACTCCTCCTGCTCGCCCCAGCGGCCCGAGTCGGGCATGAACAGCGGCGCGTAGTAGGCCACCGATGCCTCCACGAGGTCCGCGTCGAGCTCGGGCACCTCCTCGACGAGGTGTGCTGCGGCCTGGGCGGGGTCGTCCACCGCGAGCGCGTACCCCCGCGCGGTGACGGCGAGGAAGTCCTCGACCAGGGTCGGGTCGTCGTCGAGGGTCGACTCCGCCGCCAGGACCACCGGGGTGTACCAGGTGGGGATGCAGTCCGCCCAGTCGGCGAACCGGATCTCGTTGACGTCCGTGCCGGCCACCTCCCGGGCACGCAGCGCGTCCCACCCGGAGAAGACCCACGCCGTGTCGAACTGGTCGGCCCGCATGCCGGCCAGGTAGTCGATGTTGCCCAGCGTGACGAACTCGACGGCAGTGGGGTCGGCGTCGTCGCAGCGCATGAGGGCCGAGATGATCTCGGTCTCCAGGGCGCCTCCGAACCCGCCGTAGCGGGTGCCCTCGAGGTCCCGCGGCGCGGTGATGCCGTCCTCCGCGAGGCTGAACAGCGAGGAGTCGTTCACGGGAAGGACCGTGGCGACCGACACCACCGGCACGCCCGCCGCGCGAGCCGGCAGGAGGGACTCGGCCTGCGCCATGCCCACGTCGGCGGCCCCGGCGGCCACGGCTTGCTCGACCCCGGCGTCGGCGGGCTCGATCACGGTGAGGTCGATCCCGATGTCGTCGTACCACCCGTTCGCCGCCGCGGCGAAGATGCCGACGTGATGGGCGTTGGGCGTCCAGTTGAGCATCAGGGTGAGCGGCCGGGCCCCCATCGTGGGGGAGGCTTCGGCGGGGTCGTCATCCCCTGACCCGCACGCGGCGAGCAGCAGCAGGGTGACGGACGCGACGAGGGCGCGTCGGCGGTGACGAGGGGGGGGCAACGGTGGTCCTCTCGGGTCGACGGTTCTCGGGAGCCGTGCGGGTTCAGGTCACCAGGGCCCGCGGGAGCGGGCCGAGGCCTCTCGGGCGCGCTCGGCGACCCGCCAGGGGGCGGCCGCTCGCTCCAGCGCGAACACCACCCCGACCAGGGCCACGCTGACCAGGGCGATCACGACCACAGCCGCGAACATCTGGTCGGTCGCGAAGGAGGCTCGCGAGCGCTCGAGGTAGAGCCCGAGACCGGACGAGGCGCCGATCCACTCGCCGACGACGGCGGCGAACATCGCGTACGAGGCGGCGACCTTCAGCCCGGTGAAGACGCTGGGCAGGGCACCGGGCACGAGGACGTGCCTGGTCACGTCCCGGCGGTCCCCTCCCATCGCCCGCACGAGGTCGACCTGGTCGCGGTCGGCCGTGGTCAGGCCTGTCGTCGTGGCCACCGCGACCGGGAAGAAGGACACCAACGCCACCACGAGCACGCGGGGGAGGGGGCCGAAGCCGAGCCAGACCACGAAGAGCGGGGCGAGCACCACCATGGGGATGCTCTGCGACACCACCACGAGCGGGTAGAGCGCCGCTCGCACAACGGCCGACGCAGCCATCGCCAGCGCGAGCCCCGTCCCGACGGCCGTGCCGACCAGCAGCCCGATGCCGGCGGTCGTGACGGTGGCGAGCGTGTGGCCCGCCACCACGCCGATGTTCGCCGCCAGCGCGCCGGCGACCTCCGACGGCGCCGGCAGCACGTAGTCGGGGACGTCGGCGAGCCGGACCGCGACCTCCCACACCACCAGGAGCGCGACCAGCAGCAGCAGCGGAGGCAGCCACGGGGGCCACGTCGCGGGGGAACGGGGACGTGCCCGGCTCGGCCGTGCCTCCTGCGGGTGCGTCATCGGTGGTCGGCGACCAGGTCGTCCATGCTCGGACCCGCTCCCTCGGTCGAGTAGACCTTCACGACGCTCACGATCGAGCGCGCGCCCGCGGCGAGCGCGGCGTCGTGGGCGGCCCGCAGCGCCCCCCACACCTCGTCGTCGGGGCCCTCGAGGGTGGTGCCGAGCGCCCCCACCTCGTGGTGCAGGCCCGTGCCGTCCAGCGCGGTGATGGCGGCGCCGACGTGTCGGTACGGCTCGTCCCCCGTCCCGGACGGGCTCGGCAGGCACTGGATCTCGGCGATCATGCTGCTCCTCCCCGCGACGGGGAGGGCGGGGGTGGCCCGGTGCCACCGGGTCGACTTCCTTCGCCGGTACGACCCGGATCAGGTTCGAAGGGTCTGTGGTCCGCCCACACTCTCAGCGCCTGGCGGCGCTCCCCTGTCGCTGGGGTCAGCGTACGCCGTCCCGGGCGGGTCCTCCTGGTCCGGGCGTGACCTCGGGCTCGTCGGTCAGCTCCTCGGCGATGTCCTCGGCGATGTCCTCGGACAGGTCCCGCAGCTCCGAGCGGACGAAGTCACGCGTGGCGAGCTCGCCCACGGCCAGGCGCAGCGCGGCGATCTCGCGGGCGAGGAACTCCATGTCCGCCCTCGACTGCGCGGCCACCTGCCTGTCCTGCTCGAACGACACGCGGTCGCGGTCGTCCTGCCTGTTCTGCGCCAGCAGGATCAGCGGCGCGGCGTACGAGGCCTGGACCGACAGCACCAGGGTGAGGAAGATGAAGGGGTACGCGTCGAACCGCTGGTCCTGCGCACCTACCGTGTTCCAGACGAGCCACACGACGATGAAGACCGTCATGTAGACCAGGAAGCGCCCCGTCCCGATGAAGCGGGCGATGGCCTCCGACGCCTGCCCGAACGCCTCCGGGTCGAGCGAGGGGCCGCGGGGCCCCCGCCGCGGAGAGCGCGGCAGGTCCAGACGGTCACGTTCGGGCATGCGGTCCATGCTGCGTCTCCTGTGGGTCGCGGTCGTGTCGGTCGCGGTCCGCCCGACGCCACTGCTGGCCCAGCAGGTGGTCCAGCACGTCGTCGACGGACACCGCGCCGAGCAGGTGCCCGGCGTCGTCGACGACCGGGGCGGCGACCAGGTTGTACGTGGCCAGGTAGCGCGTCACCTCGGCCAGCGTCGCCTCCACGTCGAGCGGCTCGGGGTCGCGGTCGGCGATCGTCGAGATGAGGGAGGACGGCGGCTCGCGCAGCAGCCGCTGGATGTGCGCCACCCCGAGGTACCGCCCGGTCGGTGTCTCGGTCGGGTACCGGGACACGAACGCCATCGTCGCCAGCGCGGGCGTCAGGTCGGGGTTGCGCAGGTGCGCCAGGGCCTCGGCCACGGTGGCGTTCGGCGGCAGGATCACCGGCTCGTTGGTCATCAGCCCACCGGCGCTCTCGTCGTCGTAGCTCATCAGCTGGCGTACCGGCTCGGCCTCGTCCGGCTCCATGAGCGACAGCAGCCGGTCGGCGGTGTCGTCGGGCAGGTCCGAGAGAAGGTCGGCGGCGTCGTCCGGGCTCATCGCCTCCAGGACGTCGGCTGCCCGCTCGGCCTCCAGCCGACCGATCACCGTGATCTGGTCGACCTCGTCGAGCTCCTCCAGCACGTCGGCGAGGCGCTCGTCGTCCATCGCGGCGATCACCTCGGTGCGTCGCTTCTCCGGCAGGTTCCGCAGCACCTCGGCGAGGTCGGCCGCCCGCATGGTGGACAGCGTGTTGAGCAGGTTCGCCGCACCCTGCTCCCGCTCGCTGATCGCCCACCCGCTGACCTGGTCCCAGTCGAGGATCTGGGTGTCCGCGCGGCGGAACCGTCCGCCCCCGCGGTGCACCGCCACCTTGGCGACCCGCCAGTCGCGGTGACGGGTCGGCTCCATGCCGACGTCGAAGACCACTGCCGGCTGGTCGACGCCCACGATGCGCACCTGCTGGTCGAGCATGTTCTCCAGCACCAGCGTCTCGCCGGGGCGGCGCTCGAAACGTCGGACGTTGATCAGCCCGGTGGTGATCAGCTGCCGGGGCCCGATGCTCGTCACCCGCGTCACGGGCACGAAGATGCGTCGGCGCAGGGCCACCTCGAGGACGAAGCCGACCACGCGTGGCGGGCTGCGATCCGGCTGGAAGCGCACCACGACGTCGCGGACCTTGCCCACCCGGTCGCCGAGCGGGTCGAACGCGTCCAGGCCCGCGAGCCGGGCCGCGAACACGAGTCCAGGACGGGTCGTCATGGCTGCCGAGGCTACCGGCGGCCGCGCCCGTGACGGCTAGGGTTCAGGTCGTGCTCCGCCCGACCGTCGCCGTGCGCCGGCTCGGGGAGCGGTCCGCAGCGATGCTCGGGGTCGTCGTCCTCCTCCTCGCCGTCGGGGGGTCGGCGGGCTGCGCCGGCGCGGATGGCGAGGAGTCACCGACCGCCGACGTCGCCTCGTCGGCGACGCCGCTGCTCGACCCCACCGAGCTGGTCACCAACGGCATCGCGGACGTCGGTGCCGACGACGCCCTCGCTCGTTCACGCGACGCCCTCCGCTCTGCGCAGAGCTTCCGGGTGGCCGGCAGCCCCAGCCGCGGGGCGCCGCTCGACCTCGTCTACGTGTCCACCGACGACGTCGTCGGGTCGTCCGGGACGGTGAGCCAGGGCGGGTCGGTGTTCGAGCTCCGGGCCGTGAACGCCGACGTCTACGTGCGCGGCAACCTCGACTGGCTGGCCGACACGGTCGCGGCAGGGGCGACGAGGACGCTGGGCGAGGCCTGGCTCCTGCTGCCCGACTCGCTCACCGACGACCTCACCGTGTTCGTCGACCCGGCGGCCCTCGTCGACTCGTTGCTCGTCCCCACCGGCGCGGTGCGGTCGGTGGGTGTGGCGATGATCGACGACCGGCCCGCCCTCGGGGTCCAGTTCGTCGACACGGAGGCCACCGTCTGGCTGGCCGGGGACGGCGAGCCGTACCCCGTGCTGGTGGAGCGGCTGGGGGCCACGGCCACCGACGGCGTCCTGCGGTTCAGCGACTACGACGCCGACGTCACCGTGACGGCCCCCAAGGCCGCCGACGTGGTCGTCGTCGACGACGGCAGCGAGTGAGCGGACGTCCGTCGGCGCCGCTGCTGAGGGCACCCAGCGGCGCCGACGTGCCGCTCCTGGCGCTGGCGGTGCTGGGGATCGGGTCATCGGCGCCGCTGATCGCTGCCATCGCCGCCCCGGCCCTGGCGATCGCGCTCTGGCGCAACGCGTTCGGCGCGCTGGCGCTCGCCCCCTGGGTCGGCGCTCGCGCGTCGGGCGACCTCGTCCTGCTCTGGCGGCGTCGACGGCTGCGGCGTCTCGTCCTGCTGTCGGGCACAGCGCTGGCGGTGCACTTCGCCACCTGGGTACCGGCCGTCACGCTGACGACCGTGACGGCGGCGACGGCTCTGGTGGCGGTGCAGCCGGTCTGGAACGCCCTGATCGCCCAGGTCAGCGGGCACAGGCTCGGTGCTCGGGCGTGGACGGGCATCGTCGTCGCCGTGGCGGGTGCCCTGCTGCTCACCGGGCTGGGCATCGGCGGCGACCCACGCGCCCTGCTGGGCAACGTCCTGGCGCTCGTCGGCGGAATGGCTGCAGCGGTCTACGTCGCGCTCGGCGCCCGTGCGCGTGCCGAGCTGGGCACCGCCGCCTACTCGCTGTCCGCCTACGGGGTGACAGCGGTGCTGCTGCTCGGCGTGTGCCTCGTGGGCGGAGTGCCCGTCCTGGGCTTCGACGCCCGCACCTGGGGCATGCTCCTCGCCCTTACCGTGCTGGCACAGCTGTTCGGGCACACCCTGCTCAACCGAGCCGTCGGCACCGTTGGGCCGGTCGTCGTGGCGCTGGTCATCCTGCTCGAGGTGCCGACCGCGAGCGTCATCGCGGCCCTGTGGCTGGGCCAGGTGCCGCCCCCGGCGGCGCTCCCGGCAGCAGCGCTCGTCCTCGTCGGCGTCGCCCTGGTCGTCACGTCGCGACCGATGGGGCGTGAGCGGCCGCTCGCCGATGCGTGAGCGATCTCACCGAACCCGCAGGTCAGGGCGGACGGTGGCCTGGCTACCCTGCACATCCATGACCCCAGGTGTGACTCCCAGCCCCGACACGTCCTCGTCCGCGCGGCCTCTGCGGTCGCGCCGCTCCTGCCTGGCCGTCCCGGGATCCAACCCCAAGATGCTCGGCAAGGCGCAGGGCCTTCCGGCCGACCAGGTCTTCCTCGACCTCGAGGACGCGGTCGCGCCGATCGCGAAGGAGGGCGCGCGCGACAACGTGGTGGCTGCGCTCAACGAGGGCGACTGGGGCACGAAGGTGCGCGTCGTGCGGGTCAACGACTGGACCACGCACTGGACCTACCGTGACGTGATCACCGTGGTCGAGGGTGCCGGGGAGAACCTCGACTGCATCATGCTGCCGAAGGTGCAGACCCCCGAGCAGGTCGTCGCCCTCGACCTCCTGCTGACCCAGATCGAGACGACGACCGGTCTGCCGATCGGCCGCATCGGCATCGAGGCGCAGATCGAGAACGCGCTCGGCCTGGTCAACGTCGACGCCATCGCGCAGGCGTCGCCGCGGGTGGAGACGATCATCTTCGGCCCGGCCGACTTCATGGCGTCGATCAACATGAAGTCGCTCGTGGTCGGGGAGCAGCCCCCCGGCTACGACGTGGGCGACGCCTACCACTACATCCTCATGCGCATCCTGATGGCGGCCCGTGCCCACGACAAGCAGGCCATCGACGGCCCCTACCTGCAGATCCGCGACGTCGACGGGTTCAAGCGTGTTGCCGGGCGCTCGGCGGCACTGGGGTTCGACGGCAAGTGGGTGCTGCACCCGGGCCAGGTGGACGCTGCGAACGAGGTCTTCTCCCCGACCCAGGAGGACTACGACCACGCCGAGGAGATCCTCGACGCGTATGCGTACTTCACCTCGGCTGCCGGCGGCGCCCTGGGCGCGGTGATGCTGGGCGACGAGATGATCGACGAGGCGTCGCGCAAGATGGCGACGGTGATCGCGGCCAAGGGACGGGCCGCCGGGATGAGCCGCACCACGACCTTCGAGCCGCCGCCGGCCTAGCGCCGGTCTCAGCCCGAGGCGTCGGGCTCGGTGACGGGGCCGGGCCATGTGGGCCGCGGGAACCGCGCCGGCACCCGGAGCCGACCCTCGCCGTCCAGGTAGTGCCGCCAGGACCGCCACGGAGCCCAGCCGAACAGGCGCTGCGCCCGGGCGCTGCTGGTGCCACTGGCGTCGGCCCGGGGCAGCGGTCGCACCGGCACCGAGGGGTAGTGCGAGGCCATCGCCGCCGCGAGGTCGCGACCGCCGATGTTGTCCGGCGAGGCTGCGTAGACCACCTCGTGGCCGGGCGTCGACGACTCGACGCACAGCGCCAGCAGCTCGGCCAGGTCGTAGGCGTCGATGTAGGACCAGAACGTGATGCTCGGCAGCGACGGGTCGCGCACGAACGGTCCGAGGTTGCGCTCGTAGTTGCCCTCCCACTGCACCCAGGAGGGCCGCACCGACACCGCAGTGAGGTCGCTGCGCCGTGTCGCCGCGCCGCACAGCTGCTCGCCGAACAGCTTCGCCAGCGCGTAGGGGTCCTGGGGAAGAGCCGGGTGCTCCTCGTCGATCGGGCAGTACGAGGGCAGAAACCCCCGCTCGGCGAAGATGAACCCCGGCACGGTCTCGCTCGAGACGTTGACGAGGCGCCGCACGCCCATCCGCACGCACGCCTCGACGAGGGTGAAGGCCGCCAGGAGGTTGTTGGCGAACACGTCGTGCGGCACGTTCTGGCTCGGTTCGGGGATCGCCGCGGCGTGCACGACCGCGTCGCAGTCGCGCACCAGGTGGTAGGCGGAGCCGGCATCGGTGAGGTCCGCCTGGACGTACGGTGCGGCGCCCTGCTCGGCCATCTCGAAGACCGGTGTGGCGCGGTCGCTCGCCAGCACCTCGTGGCCGCGAGCCTGCAGGCAGCCGACCGTCGCGGCGCCGACCTTGCCCATCGCGCCGGTGACGAGTACACGCACCACCCCAGGCTAGGGGGTCGTCCCTGGCCGACGCGGCCTCGCCCGCGGGTCGCCGTCGCTACAGTTCGACCTGTCGCTCCTGCGCCAAGGAGGGGATCGCCGTGCAGGTGTTCGTCGACAACCAGCTGCTGACCCTGTTCTTCTGTCTCGGCATCGGCATTGCCTTCGGGATGATCCGTTTCGGCCCCGTCTCCTTCGGGCCGGCCGGCGCCCTCTTCGCCGGGCTGGCCCTGTCGGCGGCCAACGCCGACGTCGCCCTCGACCCGGTGTTCGCCTCGATCGGGCTGTGCGTCTTCTGCTACATGGTGGGTCTCGCGGCCGGCCCGTCGTTCGTCCGCGCCATCCGCACCTCGTACCAGCCGCTGCTCGTCTCGGGGACGGCCATCATCGCGATGGCTGCTGGTGGGCTGGCGCTCGGGCGACTCCTGGACGTGGACACCGCCTACGTCGCCGGTGCCTACGCAGGGGCGGGCACTGCGACGCCCGCGCTCGGCGCCGTGCAGCAGCAGCTGGCTGCAGGGGGCGAGGTGCCGCCCGAGCCGGCGGTCGGCTACGCGGTGGCCTACCCGTTCGCCGTCCTCATCACCATCCTCGGGTGCATCTACCTGATGAACGTGGGACGCCGCAAGCCCACCGCCGAGGACGCCGAGCACGTGCCGTCGCTGGTGGTACGGACGATCGAGGTCACCCGCCCAGTGTCGACGAGCGTGGAGGACGTGCAGGGCCGCTTCGGCACGGTGGTCTCGCGCATCACCCGCGACCTGGACACCGTGGTGGCCCACCCGGACGCTGCCATCCGCACGGGCGACCTGGTGACGGTGACCGTCCCGGACGACCGGCTGGCCGCGCTGGTGGGCGAGCTGGGCGAGCTGTCCGAGCGCGAGCCCTGGCACGACCGCAGCGCCATCGACTTCCGTCGGGTGGCCGTGTCGAACCGGGCCTTCGTCGGCAAGACGCTCGCCGAGCTCGACCTCGACGGGACGTTCGACGCCACCGTCAGCCGTGTGCGTCGGGGGGACGTCGACCTCATCGCCACGCCTGACCTCGTGCTCCAGATGGGCGACCGGCTGCGGGTGACGGCACGACGCGACACGCTGCCCCGCATCACTGAGCACCTCGGTGACTCCGAGCGTGCCGCCGGGGACATCAATGCCCTCGGTCTCGGCCTCGGGCTCTCCATCGGTCTGCTCTTCGGCCTGCTCTCGCTCCCGCTTCCCGGTGGTGGGGAGTTTGTGTTCGGCACCGCCACCGGGCCCCTCGTCATCGGGGTGGTGCTGGGGGCCCTCGGCCGCACCGGGCCGATCGTCTGGCAGCTGCCGGCGGGGGTCAACAACGCGTTCAACCAGCTGTTCCTGCTGATCTTCCTCGCGGCCGTCGGGACCGGGTCGGGTGCCAACCTCGTCAACGCGCTCTCGAGCGCGCTGGGCATCAAGCTGCTGGTGATCGCCCTGACCTTCTGCGCCATCCACGCGCTGGTCAACATCGTGGGGCTGCGGTCGCTGCTGCGGTACGGCACTGCGCGGGCCCTGGGCGGCCTGACCGGTTCGCAGCTCAACCCCGCGCCGTTCGCGTACTCGATGGACAAGGTCGGCGACCAGCGGATCGCCGTCCTCTACGCGATGATGTTCCCGGTGATCATGCTGGGCAAGGTCGTGATCGCCCAGCTCATGGTCATCTACTTCTGACTCGTCCTGCACCGTTGTGAGCAAGCCAACGGTGCCTTTCGCCCACTGACGGCGGATACTGGCAGATGAGCCCGGCACCGGGTCATCTCGTCACGCCCCTAGGAGACTCATGGACCGCCTTGCCCAGACCGATGGCCTCACCGACATCCAGGTCGAGATCCTCAAGACCGTGCGCGAGTACACCGATGAGCAGATCATCCCGGTGGCCACCGACCTCGAGCACAAGGACGCCTACCCGGACGAGATCGTCGAGGGGCTGAAGGAGATGGGGATCTTCGGCCTGATGATCCCCGAGGAGTACGGCGGGCTGGGGGAGTCGCTGCTCACCTATGCCCTCGTCGTGGAAGAACTCGCGCGCGGGTGGATGAGCATCTCGGGCGTCATCAACACGCACTTCATCGTCGCCTACATGGTGAACCAGCACGGCACCGAGGAGCAGAAGCAGCGCTGGCTGCCGCGGATGGCGGCGGGAGAGCTGCGCGGAGCGTTCTCGATGTCCGAACCCGGGTGCGGCTCGGACGTCTCGGCGATCCGGACCCGCGCCGACAAGGTCGACGACGACACCTACGAGATCAACGGCTCGAAGATGTGGCTGACGAACGGCGGGTCGTCGAGCCTCGTCGCGGTGCTCGTCCTGACCGACGAGGGCGCCGACAGCGTGTACAAGAACATGACGACGTTCGTGATCGAGAAGGAGCCGGGCTTCGGCGAGGTGGCACCGGGGCTGACCATCCCCGGGAAGATCGACAAGATGGGGTACAAGGGCGTCGACACCACCGAGCTGGTGCTCGAAGGCTTCCGTGCCGGTGCCGACACGATCCTCGGCGAGCGCCCGGGACGTGGCTTCTACCAGATGATGGACGGCGTCGAGGTCGGCCGGGTGAACGTCGCCGCACGGGCGTGCGGGGTCTCCAAGCGTGCGTTTGAGCTCGGTATCGCGTACGCGCAGCAGCGGGAGACGTTCGGCAAGCCCATCGCCCAGCACCAGGCGGTCATGTTCCGTCTCGCGGAGATGGCCACCAAGGTCGAGGCGGCGCACCTCATGATGGTCAAGGCGGCCCGGCTCAAGGACTCCGGCGAGCGCAACGACCTCGAGGCTGGCATGGCGAAGTACCTGGCCAGCGAGTACTGCAGCCAGGTGGTGGAGGACTCCTTCCGCATCCACGGTGGGTACGGGTACTCCAAGGAGTACGAGATCGAGCGCCTGTACCGCGAGGCCCCCATGCTGCTCATCGGCGAGGGCACCGCCGACATCCAGCGCATGATCGTCGGCCGCCGTCTGCTGGAGGAGTACAAGCTCTCCTGAGCGAGGCCTGCCCCCTGCGCCGACTCGCCCCTCTCACGTGATCACGCCGAGTGGGCTGCGTGGTGCTGGGCGAGGCGACGTGGCCTCGCCCACCACCACGCAGCCTCGCCAACCTG
>Ga0316576_10002105_pt1 | contig 11204 bp, 11 predicted proteins | sample S0NA_FD_203075 | JGI IMG/M metagenome (GOLD analysis project Ga0316576, IMG submission 203075) | Rhizosphere microbial communities from salt marsh grasses in Alabama, United States - S0-2_050615r3r5 | ecosystem: Host-associated > Plants > Roots > Rhizosphere | place: USA: Alabama | collected... | reverse complement strand
GACCCGACGCTGCTCACCGCGACCGGCGGTCGGGTCGGCGCCGCGCTGTTCGGCTTCGTGATCGGCAACCTCGGCATCGGCCTCGGCTACCCGGGCATGCCCCACGTGGTGACGCGGTACATGGCCGCCCGATCGGAGCGCGAGATCCGCCGGTTGCGCGTCATTGCCGTGGTGTGGGGCGTCGTCGTCTTCTACGGCGCCGGCCTCGTGGGCCTGGTCGGTCGCGCGATGCACCCCGATCTGCCGGACGGCGAACAGACGCTGATGGTGCTCGCCCTCGAGCTCACCCACCCGGTGATTGCGGGTCTGCTCCTGGCCGCGGTGGTGTCGGCCGTGCTGTCGACCGTGTCGTCCCAGCTGCTGGTGGCCGCCTCCGCGGTGTCGTACGACGTGGTCGAGGAGACCCTCGGCCGCGCACGGGACGACCGCCGCAGCCTGATGCTCGGCCGGTGGACTGTCGCGACGGTCGGCGCGATCGGCGTGCTGGTTGCGCTCACCGAGGTCCGGCTGGTGTTCTGGTTCGTGCTGTTCGCGTGGTCAGGCCTCGGGGCCGCCTTCGCGCCGCTGGTGCTGCTGTCCCTGTCGCCCCGCGCCCTCGTGAACCGTCACGGCGCGCTGGCCGCGATGCTCACCGGCGTCGGCGTCACCGTGGTGTGGAAGCTCGGCCGGGACGCGGCCGGCGCGCCGGGACCGTACGGAGCGGCATGGTGGGCCGTGCTCGTCGCCGCGGCGGTGATCCTGCTGCTCGGCCGCGTGCGAGACGCGATGGACGTCGGCGACCGGGGAGCCGTCCTCGCGGCCACCGTGCTCACGCTGGTCGCGTGGTGGATGGTGGGGCGGTGGGGCCTCGACCAGCTGTACGAGCTGGTGCCCGCGTTCGCGCTGGCGACCGTGGCCGCGGTGACGGTCAGCCGCGCACTGCCGGTCGTCGAGCGGGCGCCGGCCGACGCCAGCGGACGCTGATCCGGCCGCTCACGCCGGGGGGGGCGGCGTCATCCCGTACGACAGCCTGACGTAGCGCGACGCCTCGGTCTGGTACGCCTCGAGCTCCGGCTGCCCGGCGTTGACCAGCAGCCCGTGGCGTTCGAGGTTGCGGCTGCGGCAGAACCCGTCGAGGGGCACACCGCCGATGCCGGTCTCGAGGTAGAACGCCACCGTCGGCGGCACGCCGCGGCGCTCGGCGAGTTCGACGCAACGGTCCGACAGTCGCAGCACCGCGTACATCGAACCCTCCCAGTCGAACGTGTCCGGGTCCGGCAGCAGCGGTTGGCGGTCGTCGAGCAGTGCGCTCCAACGCGTGAACGCCTGCTCGAGCAGCAGGCGTCGCCGTCGCTGGAGGTGACGGCCGATCCGAACCGCGAGACGGATCCGCTGCTCGGCGAGCTCGGCGTCGCCGGTCACGAACGGCGCGAGCATCGACAGGGCGGTCGCCTGCATCACGTTCGAGGGTCCCGCCATGATGTTCTGACAGTACCGCGTGATACCCGACCGGAGATGGGGCGAACGCGTGAGGATCGCGCCCGACCGCAGCCCGGTCACTCCGTGGGTCTTGGAGAGCGAGTCGATGAACACCACGGCGTCGCGGAACCGGGGATCCGCGTCGTACCACGACATCAGCCGGCGGTAGTCCGGGTGAAGCCGGATGTACACGGAGTCGAGGATCAGACCGGCGTGGGGCCACCGGTCGAGCACCGCGGACAGGAACGCCTGCATGCGGTCGGCGTCGAGCGTCCGGCCGGTCGGGTTGTTGATGGGCATGACGTACACCCCGTCGACGTCCACGCCATCCGGCACCCTGAGGAGGTCCTCTGGCGACGGATCGGCATCGGGGCGTACCGGCGGCACGAGCAACGCACGCAGCCCCTGCAGCGCGATCTGGTCGAGGGGACAGGTGAAGGTCGGGATCGGCACCAGCACCGTCGCGGGCGTCGCCGCGCCGACACGTTCGCGGTGGGCCTCCGCGACACCGAGCAGTGAGGCCTGCACCGCCTGGTTGCCGCCGTGCAGGATGTACACCTCCGGCGGCTGGTGGGGTCGGTTGGCGAACTCGATGCCGAGCTGGCGCCGCCACATGGCGGCCCACGCATTGATCACCGCCGGGTAGCCCACCGAGTCCAGGTTGTAGCCCATCGGATGGGCGCCGAGCTGGCCGATCCAGCTCGCGGTGTGCTCGAACGCCGCGCACAGCATCGACTGCCAGTCATGGTGCAGATCGGGATCGACCGGGTCGTTCTCGGGCACCGTCCGCCAGTCCAGATCACCGATGGCGGTGGCGAGGTCGTCGTATCCGAGCGAACGCATCTCGCTGACGGTCCGGCTCATCAGACGGATCGGAGCGCTCGCGAACAGCTCCCGGTACGACTCGTACACGTCCAGCCGCACCCTCTGTGGATCGTCGACCGTGCCGTCCGGTCGGGTCACGACCTGCTCGTCCATCGTCCAGTCCTCCCCTCGCCCGGCGACCCGGCCCCGGCATGGTAGCGAGGGCACGACCCGTGGCACAAGAGTGGGCGATGCGCGCCGGACGGCGCTCCGCGGCCATGCGGCTTGACACGCCGGAATCGCGAGCGGATCATGAATGAACGCTCATTCAGTGGGAGGTGCCATGCCACAGAGCCGTGCCACCACCAGCGACGACCCCCGCGAGGTCAAGCGGTCCCGGATCCTTCGCGCCGCCATCGAGGTGTTCGCCCACAAGGGGTACTTCACCGCGCGCATGACCGACATCGCCCACCAGGCCGAGGTCGCCGACGGCACGCTGTACCTGTACTTCGACGGTAAGGAGCATCTGCTGATGAGCATCTTCGACGACGTGCTGTCGCGCTTCGTCGACCAGCTCCAGCGGCAGCTCGAGGGAGTCGACGACGCGCGGCGCAAGCTCGAGATCCTCATCCGTCTCCACCTCGAGGCCCTGGGAAGCGACCGCTCTCTCGCCCAGGTGCTGCAGATCGAGATGAGGCATTCGCGGCGGTTCATGAGCCTGCTCACGCGTGGTAGACTCGGCGAGTATCTGGCTCTGCTGCGTCAGATCATCGAGGAGGGGCGGGAGACAGGTCGTCTGCGCCACGATCTCAACCCGGTGCTTGCGACCAACCTCGTGTTCGGCGCGGTGGACGAGATGGTGAACAGCTGGCTGTTGTCGGACGAGCCCGGGGATCTGCTACGCCACCACCAGCCACTGGTGGACCTGCTGTTCCAGGGCATGGCGCCGCACGGCCGGCCCGAGGGGGGAGGCCGATGACGGTCCGCAACGTGCTCGACTTCTACCGCCGGGAAGTGGATGCTCCGCGAGACGAGCACTACTTCCACTTCACACCTGAAGGCAAACGGATCCTGTCCACCGCGGAGTTCTTCCGCCGCACGGCCGGCCTGGCGTCCGGCCTCGACACCCTCGGTGTCCGCCGCGGCGACCGCGTGATGATCCTGTCCGACAACCGACCCGAGTGGCACATGTGCGACCTCGCCGCGATCAGCCTCGCGGCGGTGGACGTACCCCTGTACGGCACGCTCAACTCGGCCCAGATCGCCTACCAGGCGAAGGACTCCGGCGCCAAGGTCGCGATCGTCGAGAGCCCGGAGCAGATGGCGAAGTTCCTCGAGATCAAGGACGACTGTCCGGATCTCGAGTACCTCATCCAGATCGAAGGGCCGACCGCGCCCGGCGTTCGCTCCTTCGAGGAGGTGGTGGACTCCGGCGACACCAACGACGCGGGCGACCTGTTCTGGCAACGGGCGGATAAGGTCACCGCGGACGACCTCTTGACCCTCATCTACACCTCGGGCACGACGGGGAACCCGAAGGGCGTCAGCCTCACGCACGAAGCGCTGGTCGCCAACGTCGAAGCATCGAAGCACCGGGCACCGGTGACACCCGACGATTTCGGCCTCGAGTTCCTGCCCCTGTGCCACGTGTTCGAGCGGATGGTCGGCTACCTGTACATGGAGAAGGCCGTGTCCAAGGCGTACTGCTCCGTGTACCACGTCGGTGACCTCGTGGCCGACATCAAGCCGACGATCTTCGCGGGTGTGCCGCGCTTTTACGAGAAGGTGTACGACAAGATCATGGACAAGGTGAACTCCGCGCCGGCGGTGCGGCGTGCGCTGTTCACCTGGGCCGTGGCACAGGGCAAGAAGGCCTACCCCGACCGGCTGGCGGGCCGGCCGCCCGGCGGGCTCGGCTACCACGTCGCCGACGCACTGGTGTTGAAGAAGGTGCGCGAGGCGCTCGGTGGCCGCATCCGGTTCCTGATCTCGGGCGGGGCCCCGCTCCCGCTGTTCGTGAACGAGTTCTTCCACTCCATCGGCGTCTGGATCCTCGAGGGGTACGGCCTGACGGAGACCTCTCCCGTGATCGCCGTCAACGGCGCCGCGCCGAACATGACCCGGCTCGGCACGGTGGGCAAGGCGATCGACAACGTCGAGGTCAAGATCGCCGACGACGGCGAGCTGTGCGTGCGCGGTCCGAGCGTGATGAAGGGCTACTGGAACCTCCCCGACAAGACCGCCGAGGTGTTCGACGCCGAGGGCTACTTCCACACCGGCGACATCGCCGAGGTCGACGCCGACGGCTTCGTCCGGATCACCGACCGCAAGAAGGACATCATCGTCACGGCGGGCGGCAAGAACGTCGCGCCGCAGCCGATCGAGAACGAGCTCAAGCGGTCACCGCTGGTGGACAACGCCGTGCTGATCGGCGACCGCCGCCCGTACATCGTGGCGCTGCTCTCGCCCAACGAGGAGGAGCTCGCCAAGTGGGCGGCGACCGAGGGGATCGAAGGGGCGACGGTCGAGGAGTTGAGCCGCCATCCGAAGCTCCTGGCGGCGTACGCGAAGGTCGTCGAGGCCACCAACGAGAACCTCGCGCGGTACGAGCAGATCAAGAAGTTCGAGGTCCTGCCGCTGATGCTGTCCATCGAGGCGGGCCACCTGACACCGACCCTCAAGGTCAAGCGGCGCGTCGTCGAGAAGGACTATGCCGAGTTGATCGAGGCGCTGTACGCCGGCTGAGGTCGGCGAAAATCCGACGCGGATCAGCGCACCACCCGCTCGACCACGAGCAGGGTGGCATCATCCTGCAGCGGCTGGCCACAGGTGAACTCGGTGACCTCCCGCAGCAGCCGGTTGCACAGGCCGTCCGCGTCCTCCTCGGCGGCGGCGACCACATCGGCGACGCGATCGACGCCGAACTCCTCGCCCCCCGGGTCCTCTGCCTCGGTGACGCCGTCGGTGTACATCACGATCAGGTCCCCGGGCTCCAGCCGGCCGCTCTCCTCACGGTACGTCGCCGACTCGAGTATGCCGAGTGGCAGACCGGAGCTCTCCAACCGCTCGATCGATCCGGCCCGGCGCCGGATCAGGACGGGGCAGTGACCCGCGTTGAGCGCCACGAAGCTGCCGTCGTCGCGCAACCGGACGATGGCGAAGGTCGCGAACCGGTTGTCGGCGGTGGCGCCGGCGAGGTAGCTGTTCAGGCGGCTCGCGACCCGCCCCACCTCCGGGCTGCCCGCCGCCAGGAGACGCACCCCGGCGTGAACCCCGGATGCGATCATGCCGGCCCCGACACCCTTGCCGGACACGTCGGTCACCGTGACCACCAGGTCGTCCCCGAGGACCATCACGTCGTAGGTGTCGCCTGCGACCTGTCGGCTCGACGACGAGCGCGCGGCGAGACGCCAGCCGGTCAGGTCCGGGAACGACCTCGGATGGAGGTGCGACTGGATGACCGCGGCCACCTCGAGCTCCTGCCGCAGGCGCTCGCGGTCGAGCGACTCGCGGGTGAGCCGCACGTACTCCAGTGCGACGGTGACCTGGACAGCGAACAGCTCGAGGAGGCGAACGTCGTCCGGCGCGAACGGCTCGGTGCCGGCCCGCGCCTCCTTGAGTGCCGCTACCAGCAGGCCGTACCGGGTCGAATCCGACACCAACGGCAGCGCGACGACCTCGTCTCGCGACACCCCCTCGTACCATGCCTCCGCGAGGCCGACGTCGTCCAGCACGGGTTCGCCGAACACGCCGACACGCTCCGCGGTGGCTGCGTCGGTACCGAGATACAGCTGCGCGGAGCGGACACCGAGCAGCGCCACCAGATGCCCGAGGATCTCGTCCGCCAGACGAGCCGGGTCGAGAATGCCTCCGATCCCGGTGGCGATGGCACGGATCGCCTCGAGCTCCCAGACGTGGAACCGTTCGTCGAACCGCGTCCGCTTGAGCTCCTCGCGGAGATCCCAGGCCCGTAGCCCGAGGCGGGTCGCGCCGAGCACCGCCTCGTCGAGACGTTCCGGGTGCAGCAGCCGGAGCCGCCACTCGGTGTCGGCGGCCGGAAACGGCACCTCGGTCCATCCCTCCGTGGCGGCCTCGACCTGGGTCGACACCGTGCGCGGCCACCGCGCCGCGACGTCGTCACCGCGCCGCAGAACGCCGGCGCGCGAGGATGTCTCCTCGACGACAAGACGCAACAGGTCCTCCGGCAGCTGGGGACCGGAGTGACCGCTGAGGGCGTTGTCGGCGAGTCGGAGCAGGTCAGGAAGCGGCATGACCGACGAGGTCCACGCGGGCTGCCTCGCGATCCGGATAGATCGTCGCGTACTGGACGAGGCCCATGATCTCGAACGTCTTGGCGATCGTCGGGGTGAGGTTGCAGAACGCGAGCCGACCCTTTTCCTCGAGCAGCTTCTCCATGATCTCGAGCAGGATCGAGACGCCGATGGAGTTGATGATCCGGGTGCCATCGAGGTCGATCAGCAGCGTGTCGCATCCACGCCCCATGAGATCGGTGGCCGCGTCAGCGATCGCCTGGCCGCCCTCGTTGTTGATGTAACCCGCGGCAGCGATCAACCCCACGTCGTCCGACAGGACGTCGGTCGACAGCATGATCGGTTCGTCATTCATGGCGCACTCTCCACGTACTTGCACATGCGGACCAGTGTCCGTCCCGGCTGTGACCGGATCTGGACGTCGTCCATCAGCTCCCGGATCAGGGTCAGGCCCCACCCCCGCTTCGACGCACTCCCGATGACCCGCGACGGCGAGTTTTGGGGAGCGGACGACGGGTCGAACCCCTCGCCGTGATCCTCGACCTCGATGACGAGCTGGTGGCGATCCGGCTCCCCCTCGCTGGTGACGCGCACGATCATACGGCCACCACCGTGTTCCATCGCGTTGAGGCAGGCCTCCACGATGGCCACGCTGGCAGCCTCGACGCGGCTCCGGTCCATGCCGAGAGCAGACCCGAGAGTCTCGACTGCCTTGGCTGCGACCAGCTCCACGTTCGGCACCACCGGAAGGTGCAGGACGACCTCCATGATGGAGCCTATAACTGTATCAGAATGCGTGCCAGGGTCCACGCGATGCGGAGGTTGTGTACCGGAATCACGACCGACAGGTTGACGACCTGCGCGAGCGTCGCACCGACCAGGGCGAGGGATCCGGCGGCGGCGGACACGCGGAGAAGCGCAACGGACCTCATTCACGACCTCCTCGCCCTGTGGTGGCAAGGCCCGTGCCAGTTCGTGGCGCGTCGTTTCGAGGTCAGATCGTTGCAAAATGCATCTCATCCGCGACATCGCGACCGATCTTGACAGAAAAAGGCTCCCCCAGAAGTCACTTTGGCCCATTGTTGCGTTCTGCACCGTATGATGCAAAACGCTGCAGCTTGCGATACAGGGTCGAGCGGTCGATCCCCAGGACCCGCGCGGCCTCCTGGCGGTTGCCACCCACCGCGCGGAGCACGCGCTCCACGTGGCGGCGCTCGATCTCGGCGAGCGTGTCCAGCGATCCGTCCGCGACCTCCGCGCCGCCGAGACCCTCGAGCCCGAGGTCCTCGGGTCCGATTTCACCGCCCTGGACCAACGCGACGGCCGCCTGGACGACATTCTCGAGCTCCCGCACGTTGCCCGGAAACGGGTACCGGAGCAGCTCGTCGAGCGCCGCCGCCGACAACGACAAGCCGGGCCGCCCGAAGCGGTCGCCGTACACCTCGAGGAAGTGACGCGCGAGCAGGGGGATGTCCGAGCGGCGGTCGCGCAGCGACGGCACCTGAACGACCACCACGCGCAGCCGGTAGTACAGGTCCCGGCGGAAGTCGCCGCGCTCCACCATCGCCTCGAGGTCGCGGTTGGTGGCCGTGATGAGTCGCAGATCGACCGGGATGCGCTCGCGTCCACCGAGGCGCTCGAACTCACGCTCCTGGACCACCCGCAGCAGCTTCGCCTGCAGCGCCGGTGTGAGATCGCCGACCTCGTCGAGGAACAGGGTCCCTCCATCCGCCAGCTCGATCTTGCCGTGCCGTCGCTGCACGCCCGTCGCCACACCCTCCTCGATTCCGAACAGCTCCGACTCGAGGAGGCTCTCCGGCAGGGCCGCGCAGTTGAGCGGCACGAACGGGCCCGCGGCGCGGTCCGACGACCGGTGGAGCAGGTGGGCCACCCTCTCCTTGCCGACGCCGGACTCGCCACGCAGCATCACGTTGGCGCCGGTCGGCGCCACCCGCCGCACCAGCTCGAGCATCTCGCGGATCGGGGGGGACTCACCGACGAAGCCTTCGGACCTCGCCACGTCCCGCAGCGCCCGATTCTCCTCCACGAGCCGTTGACGGTCGCGTTCGATCGCGGCGACACGCCGCGACGTCGCGACCGCGGTTCCCACCATCGACGCCAGCGCGAGCAGGAAGCGGGCGTCCGGCTCCGTGAACGGCGTGCGGCCCGCGCGCGTTTCCTTGTCGCCGAGCACCACCATCCCGAGAGGCCGCTGTTCCCAGCGGATGGGTGCCGCGATGAGCTCGAACGGCGGGTCCTCCGCGTCGCGCCGCGCCCGAACGACCCGGCCCGCCGCGAGCTCCTCGAGGAGGTTCGGACTGAACAGGGCACGAACCGCCTCGAGCGACGGCGGAAGGCCCACCGCGCGCACAACCGCTTCCTGGCCGCCCGGATGCTGGGTGGCGACGAAGCCTGATCCGGCATCGAGCGTCCCGACGGCCCGCTGCAGCAGCTCCTCGACCAGCTCCTCCTCGGAACGCACGCCGCCGAGCGTGAGCGACAGGTCGACGAGGGTCTCGAGCTGCAGCTCGCGCCAGTTGCGGTCGAAGGTGCTCATGCGGCGCCCATCTTAGCGCGCGGCGCCACAGCGCCCGCGACCGTCGGTCAGGCGGCGACGCCGGTCACGTCGAACAGCAGCTGTTCGAGCGTCGCCAGGGAAACCGGCTTCGAGACCACCGCCTGGAAGCCGTGCTCGAGCGCCAACCGCTCCACGCGCGGCGTCAGCACACCCGACATCAGGACGAGTCGGGTGCGCGGATCGATCTCGCGAATCATGGCGCCGAGCATGACGCCGTCGACGCCACCGAGTCGGTAGTCGAGCAGGCACAGATCGAACCCGGCCGGGAGATCACTCGCCACGGCCTCTTCCGCGGACGCGAAGGTGTAGGCCTCGATCTGCGGACGGCCCTCGAGCCAGGATCGAAGCGCCTCGAGGAGGTCGAGGTCGTCCTCCACGACGAGGACCCGGGCAGCACGCAGCGGTGCGGTTCGTGTCGTCGCGCAGCGGTTGGATGCGGTTCGTTCCACCATGTCTCCCGGGTTTCGGGAGAGCAAGTCCGGTGCCAGCCCCGATGCAGTGCCGGCTGTCGGGTCACGTCCCAGAGCGGGGCAGCGTGTTCCGATTCCGAACGACCGCCGGTGTCACCCTCAGCCCGTTGCGTCAGAGAGCCTGTCGAGTTGCTCGCGGACCAGACGCTGGTGCTCGGCCTCCGCGAGCCGGAACCCCTCGAGCAGCTCCGTCACGCGCTCGTCCTGCGCGTACTCCTGCGCCTGTGCGTAGTAGTCATGCGCCCGGGTTTCCATCTCCAGCGCCATCTCGAGGGCGCCCCGCAGATCCAGCGTCGCGCCCACCCGTGAGTAATCCGGGGCCTCGACCTCCCACGGCACCGCCACCACGTCGTGGCGGGGCGGTGCGTCGCCGAACAGCTCCCGCCGCTGCACCTCGAGCTGTTCGCGGTGGCGCTCCTCGCGCCCCACCATCGCGCGGAAGAACGCCAGCACGTCGTCCGAGGCGCTCGCCCGCATCCACGATCCGAGCTGTTGGTAGTGCTCGCTCGCCTCGCGCTCGACCTCGATCGCGATGTCGAGGAAGTCCTGGGCGTCGAGCATCGAGAAATCCACCTGCAGACCCATCGATTGCCTCCCTGTGCGACGTGTCCGAGGTCGGAGCACGCCCCGGCGCTACTCTGCGACGACCTTCCCTGTGAGTCAAGGGTGCCGCCCCGGGACGGAATCGGGAGCACCCGGACGGAATCGTGAACGTCCCGTGACGCCATCCGGAGACACGCGATCGACCATGACCGGTGTGAGATCGGATCAACGTTCACGCGATCCGACGCCGCCCCCGATCTCACGCGGATCGGATCGCCGAACATCGACGGAGGATCACGACATGCGCTCGACCCCCGGACTCCTCGCACTCGCGACGCTTCTCACCGCGGCCGCGACCACCGCGTCCGCCCAGCAGACCGTCAGCGTCTACATCACCAACCTCAGCAAACAGATCATCAGCCCACCGGTAGTGGCGAGTCATTCATGGATGGTGACGGTGGTGGGGCCGGGGCAGCCCGCCGATCCGGCACTCGCACTCCAGGCCGAGGACGGCGATCCGTCCGCGCTCGTCGCCGCGCTCGAGGCCGACCCCGAGGTCCTCGATGTCGCGGTGGGCGACCGCATGCTGATGCCCGGTGAGCGCATGATCCTCGAGGTCGAGATGAACGGACGGTACAACCGCATCAGCGCCACCGGCATGCTCGTGACCACGAATGACGGGTTCTTCGGTCTCGACGGCGCACAGGTGATCCCGAACGGCCCCAACACCCAGCGGTTCGACGTCCCGGCATGGGACGCGGGCACCGAGGCCAACTCCGAGTCGTGCGCCTTCATCCCCGGACCTCCATGCGGCAACCCGTTCCAGCGCGACACCGGCGGTGCGGAGGGCTTCGTCCACATCCATCCCGGGCTCCACGGCGGTGGTGACCTGTCGGTGGCCGAGTGGGGGTGGCAGAACCCCGTCGTGCGCATCCAGATCCGACGCAACTGACCCCGCGCGGTCGCCCGGTTCCTCCGGAGTCGGGCGGCCGCGATGTTCCCTCTCGGCGGAGCCCGGCATACCCATGTGCATGGACAAGAACATCCTCCTCATCGAAGACGAGCCGCAGCTCGCGCGTC
>Ga0316576_10002103_pt1 | contig 11207 bp, 10 predicted proteins | sample S0NA_FD_203075 | JGI IMG/M metagenome (GOLD analysis project Ga0316576, IMG submission 203075) | Rhizosphere microbial communities from salt marsh grasses in Alabama, United States - S0-2_050615r3r5 | ecosystem: Host-associated > Plants > Roots > Rhizosphere | place: USA: Alabama | collected... | reverse complement strand
CGGGTGGCGGTGACCTCCTCGCCGGCGCGCAGCGCGTCCACCAGGGCGACCGCGCTGTCCGGGCTCTGCCGGTCACAGAACTCCCAGTTGACCATCACCACCGGGGCGTAGTCGCAGGCGGCATTGCACTCCACCCGCTCGAGGCTGATCCGGCCGTCGTCGGTGACCTCGTCGTGGCCGACCCCGAGGTGCTCGCTGAGCCGGCTCCAGATGGCGTCCCCGCCCATCACGGCGCAGAGCGTGTTCGTGCAGACGCCGACGTGGTACTCGCCCATGGGGTGACGCTTGTACATGGTGTAGAAGGTGGCGACCGCGGCCACCTCGGCCTCGGTGAGCCCCAGCTCGGCGGCGCACGTCTCGATGCCGTCGCCGGTCACGTAGCCCTCGTAGGACTGCACGAGGTGCAGCATCGGCAGCAGCGCCGACCGGGAGTCGGGGTAGCGGGCCATGAGCTCCCGCATCTCCGCGCGGGCGGTGTCGTCCATCAGCGGTCCACGCCTCCCATGACCGGGTCGATGCCGGCGACTGCCACGATCACGTCCGCGACCTGCCCGCCCTCGGTCATCGCAGGCACAGCCTGCAGGTTGTTGAACGAGGGGTCGCGGAAGTGGGCCCGGTACGGCCGGGTGCCGCCGTCGGAGACCACGTGCACGCCGAGCTCGCCGCGCGGGGACTCCACCGCGGAGTAGACCTGCCCGGCCGGCACCCGGAATCCCTCGGTGACCAGCTTGAAGTGGTGGATGAGGGCCTCCATCGACTCCCCCATGATGTGCCGGATGTGGTCGAGGGAGTTGCCCTGGCCGTCCGAGCCGATCGACAGCTGAGCAGGCCAGGCGATCTTCTTGTCCTCGACCATGACCGGTCCGGGCTCCTCGAGCCGCTCCACGCACTGCTCGACGATGCGCAGCGACTGCCACATCTCGTCCACCCGGATCCGGAACCGCCCGTAGGAGTCCATGGTGTCGCGGGTGGGGACGTCGAAGTCGTAGGTCTCGTAGCCGCAGTACGGCTGGGTCTTGCGCAGGTCCCAGGGCAGCCCGGTGGCCCGCAGCACGGGGCCGGTCATGCCCAGGGCCATGCAGCCGGCCAGGTCGAGGTAGCCGACGCCGACCGTGCGCCGCTTGAAGATGGGGTTCTCGTTGCAGAACGCCTCGTACTCCGGCAGGTGCTTCTTCAGCCACACCACGGCCTCGCGCACCTTGTCCAGCCCGTCGGGGGGCAGGTCCTGGGCGACACCCCCCGGGCGGACGAAGGCGTGGTTCATCCGCAGGCCGGTGAGGTCCTCGAACAGGTGCAGCAGCACCTCCCGCTCGCGGAAGCCGATCGTCATGACCGTCAGCGCACCGATCTCCATCCCGCCGGTGGCGATCGCCACGAGGTGGCTCGAGATGCGGTTGAGCTCCATGAGCAGCACTCGGATGACGCTGGCCCGCTCGGGCACCTGGTCGGAGATGCCGAGCAGCTTCTCCACGCCGAGCACGTAGGCGGTCTCGTTGTAGAACGGGGAGAGGTAGTCCATCCGGGTGCAGAACGTCACGCCCTGCGTCCAGGTGCGGTACTCCATGTTCTTCTCGATGCCGGTGTGCAGGTAGCCCACGCCCGCCCGGGCCTCGGTGACGGTCTCGCCGTCCAGCTCGAGGATGAGGCGCAGCACGCCGTGGGTGGACGGGTGCTGCGGGCCCATGTTGACCACGACCCGCTCGTTGCCGACGATCTCGGCCGTCAGCGAGTCCCAGTCCTGACCGCTGACCGTGTACACCGGTCCCTCGGTGGTCTCCCGCACACCGGCGGTGAACGTGACGTCGTCGGCCTGGACGCCTGTCGTGTCGGTCATCCGCTGTAGCTCCTGCGCTCGTCCGGCGGTGGGATGGTCGCCCCCTTGTACTCAACGGGGATGCCCCCGAGCGGGTAGTCCTTGCGCTGCGGGTGCCCGGGCCAGTCGTCCGGCATCTCGATGCGTGTCAGTGCCGGGTGCCCGTCGAAGACGAGCCCGAAGAAGTCCCAGGTCTCCCTCTCGTGCCAGTTGTTCGACGGGTAGACCGAGACGATCGAGGGGACGTGCGGGTCGTCGTCGGGTGCGGTGACCTCGACCCGCAGGCGCCGGTTGTGGGTGAGGGACAGGAACGGGTACACCGCGTGCAGCTCGCGCCCGACCTCGTCCGGGTAGTGCACCCCGGACACCCCCAGGCACATCTCGAACCGGAGCTCCGGGTCGTCCCGCAGGGTGCGCACGACGTCGAGCAGGCGCTCCCGAGAGACGAACACGGTGAGCTCGTCCCGGTCGACGAGCACCTTCTCGATCGCCTCGTCGCCGACCCCTGCCTCGGCGAGCGCGGCCGAGAGGCGGTCGACGGTCGGCGCGTGCCCGCCCCAGAGGTCCCGGGGGGTGCCGGCTGGGAGCACCGCCGGGTTGGCGACCCGGCGGACCAGCCCGGAGAAGCCGGAGGTGTCCCCGGACCCGGCCACCCCGAACGCACCCCGCTTGGTCGCGTGCGGGGGCAGCGGCTGCGGGACGGACTCCTCGACGGCGCCGGTCTGGTCTGCGTCGCTCACCGCAGCAGCCCCTTCATCTCGTGGGTGGGCGTGGCGACCAGGGCGGTCTGCTCGGCCTCGGCCTCAGCGTCGCGCCGGTGCGGGCCGAGCGGGGTGGTGGCGATCTTGTCGTGGACGGTGAGGATGGCGTCGATGAGCATCTCCGGGCGAGGGGGGCACCCGGGCAGGTAGACGTCGACGGGGACGACGTGGTCGACGCCCTGCACGATCGCGTAGTTGTTGAACATGCCGCCCGAGGACGCGCAGACGCCCATCGAGATCACCCACTTCGGGTTCGGCATCTGGTCGTAGACCTGGCGCAGGATCGGCGCCATCTTCTGGCTGACCCGGCCCGCGACGATCATGAGGTCGGCCTGCCGCGGCGAGGCGCGGAACACCTCCATGCCGAACCGGGCCAGGTCGTAGCGGGGACCCCCGGTGGTCATCATCTCGATCGCGCAGCAGGCCAGGCCGAACGTCGCCGGCCACAGCGAGCCCTTGCGGAAGTAGCCCGCGACGTCCTCGACCCGGGAGAGCAGGAACCCGCTCGGCAGCTTCTCTTCTATGCCCATGTCACACCTAGTCCCAGTCCAGCCCGCCGCGTCGCCACTCGTAGACGTAGGCCACGGTGATGAGCACGAGGAACAGCGCCATCGCGTAGAAGCCGAACAGCCCCAGCGCGTCGAAGTGCACCGCCCACGGGTAGAGGAAGACGATCTCGATGTCGAAGATGATGAACATCATGGCCGTCAGGTAGTACTTGATCGGGAACCGCGCCCGCTCCGCCTGCGGCGTCGCCTCGATCCCGCACTCGTAGGCCTCCAACCGGGCCCGGTTGTAGCGAGCCGGGCCGACGATCTTGCTGCCGATGAGGGAGATGACCGCGAAGGCCGCTGCCAGGCCGGCCAGGCCGATGATCGGCACGAACGGGTTCACCGCCGCCTCCTGCACGTCGTGAACGGCTTCACAAAGCGCCGCCCATCCTATGGGGCGGCACCGGCTGCGACGAGCGAGTGGCGCGATGGAGCGCGACGATGCCGCCGGAGAGGTTGCGCCAGGCCACGTCGGCCCATCCCACGCTCGCGACGAGCCCCGCCAGAGAGGCCTGGTCAGGCCAGTCCTGGATGGACTCGGCAAGGTAGACGTACGCGTCCGGGGCACTCGACACCCGTCGCGCCACCGCCGGCAGGGCCTTGACGAGGTACTCCTCGTAGACGGTGCGGAACGCCGGGTTGACCGGGTGGCTGAACTCGCACACCACGAGGCGTCCGCCGGGGCGTACCACCCGCGCCATCTCGGCCAGGCCGGCCACCGGGTCGACGAGGTTGCGCAACCCGAACGAGATGCTCACGGCGTCGAAGGCGGCGTCGGCGAAGGGCAGCTGTAGCCCGTCCGCGGCGGCGAACGCCACGTGGGGGCGGGCCGCCCGGCCCACCCGGAGCATGCCCAGGGAGAAGTCGGCTGCCACCACCGCGCTGCCGGCCGCGTGGAACGGCTCGCTCGACGTCCCGGTGCCGGCGGCGAGGTCGAGGACCCGTTCGCCCGGCCGCGGGGCGACGGCGGCGACGACGGCCTGGCGCCACCGCCGGTCCTGGCCGAGGGAGAGGATGTCGTTGGTGAGGTCGTAGCGCCGGGCGACCGCGTCGAACATCGAGGCAACCTCCGACGGCTGCTTGGACAGGTCGGCGCGGACGCTCACCGCGCCAGGCTACGCACCGGGGCCGTACCCTTGCCGCCCGTGTCCATCTCGGCCCTGGCCCCCGACCGGCCGCTGGTCGTGAGGACCGACGCGGTCGACGACCCGGGCGACCTCCTGGGCCTGCTGCCGGAGTCTGGGCTGGCCTGGGTGCGCCGGGGGGACGGGATGGTCGCCTGGGGGGAGGTGGCCCGCGCGGAGTTCAGCGGACCCACCCGGTTCACCGACGCCGCCTCCTGGTGGCGGGAGGTCACCCGGGGGGCCGTCGTGCGGGACGAGGTGGAAGCCGCCGGCACCGGCCCGGTGGCGTTCGGGTCGTTCGCGTTCACCGACGACGGGGCCTCGGTGCTCACCGTGCCGGAGGTCGTCGTCGGACGCCGGGACGGACGAGCCTGGGTGACGACGGCCACCGTGGGCGACCGTGTCCCGGGCCCGGGAGTGCCGCGGCGTGGGACGCCACGGGACCCGGGGGCCGTCGGCTACGCGCCGGGCAGCCTGTCGGCGGCCGAGTGGATGGCCGCGGTGAGCGAGGCGGTGACCCGCATCGGGCGGGGCGAGCTGGAGAAGGTGGTGCTCGCCCGCGACGTCGTGGTGACCACCGAGCACCCGCTGGACCCTCGGTGGCCGCTGGCCCGGCTCGCCTCGCAGTACCCGCACTGCTGGACCTTCCACGTCGACGGCCTGCTGGGGGCGACCCCGGAGATGCTGATCCGGCTCGAGCGCGGGCTCGCCACCTCGCGAGTGCTGGCCGGGACGATCCGCCGCACCGGCGACGACACCCGCGACCTGGCGCTGGCGGCCTCGCTGGCGCGCTCGAGCAAGGACCTCGAGGAGCACGAGCTCGCGGTGCGCTCGGTGGCCGAGGCGCTGGCCGACCACTGCTCGTCCATGAACGTCCCGGAGACGCCGTTCGTGCTGCACCTGCCCAACGTCATGCACCTGGCCACGGACGTCACCGGGGTGCTGCACGACGGTCGCTCGACCCTCGAGCTCGTTGCCGACCTGCACCCGAGCGCCGCGGTGTGCGGCACCCCGACGAGCCAGGCGCGAGCCGCCATCGCCGAGCTCGAGCGGATGGACCGGGGCCGCTACGCCGGTCCGGTCGGCTGGATCGACGCCCACGGCGACGGGGAGTGGGCCCTCGCGCTGCGCTGCGCCCACGTCGAGGACGCCCGGACGCTGCGGCTGTTCGCCGGCTGCGGCATCGTGGCCGGCTCCGACCCGGCCGACGAGCTGGCGGAGTCGGAGGCCAAGCTGACGCCGATGCGAGACGCCCTCGCCTGAATGATCACGTCCTGTACCGAAGTCGGTACTGGACGAGGCGCAGGAACCTCTCGAAGCACCTGCTTGCCTCGTTGTGCAGCGAAACCGGAGGCGGCCGGACGGGTGCCCAGCGGGGACGGGCTCCGCCGGGGGTCGGCTCAGCGCCTGTGCAGCGCGTACACGGCGCCGGCGGCACGCAGGTTGCCGCCCACCGACCCACGCAGCGGCTGGTGCCGCTCGTCGAGCAGGATGCGCCGGTCGACCGCCAGCCCCACCTCCCGGGCCAGCGCCTCGGTCTCCGGGAGCGTCGACAGATGGATGTTCGGCGTCTGGTACCACGGGTACGGCAGCTCGACCGAGACCGGCATCCGGCCCGACAGGGCCAGCGTCGCCCGGTGCCGCCAGAACGCGAAGTTCGGCACCGACATCACCGCGCGCGGGGCGATCCGCGCCATGTGCGCCAGCACGGCCCGTGGCCGCCGCGTCGTCTGCAGCGTCTGGGACAGCACCACCACGTCGTAGGAGTCGTCGGCGAAGGCGTCGAGGTCGGAGTCGAGGTCGAGCGAGAGCACGGCCACCCCGCGCCGGACGCTGGCCAGGAACGCCTCGCCGTCGATCTCCACCCCCGTGCCTCGGCAGCTGCGGAATCCGAGGTGCTCCAGCAGGTCCCCGGACCCGCAGCCCAGGTCGAGCACCCTGCTGCCGGCCGGCACGAGGCTCGCGACGAGCTCGAGGTCGGGCCTCATCAGCGCACCGCCAGGAACGCCGCGACGATGGCGTGGTACTCCGGCACCGGCAGCAGGAACGAGTCGTGCCCGGCGGTGCTGGCCACCTCCCGGAACGTCACCGGCACACCGGCGTGCTCGAGCCGGCGCACGATGCGCACCGAGTGGCTGGTGTCGAAGCGCCAGTCGGAGTCGAACGACAGGACGAGGGCGCGGGTCCCCGCCTCGGCCGTCCGCCGCAGCTGCCCCGCGGCGTCCGGCTCGGAGAACGGGTCGTAGTAGTCCAGGGCTCGTGACAGGTACAGGTAGGACAGCGCGTCGAAGCGGGACAGGAAGGACTCGCCCTGGTGCTTGAGGTAGCTCTCCACCTGGAAGTCGACGCCGAAGCCGAACCGCGGCGTCTCGGAGTCCTGGAACCGGCGGCCGAACTTCGTGCTCATCGCCGCCTCGGACAGGTAGGTGATGTGCGCCATCATCCGGGCCACCGCGAGCCCGGTCTGCGGGCTGCGCCCACTGCCGTAGTAGGCACCGCCGGCGAAGTCCGGGTCCCGCATGATCGCCTCGCGCGCGACGGCCGAGAAGGCGATGTTCTGCGCCGACAGCCGGCTCGAGGCCGCCACGACGACGGCGCTGCCGACCTCGTCGGGCGCCTCCAGCGCCCACGACAACGCCTGCATGCCCCCCAGCGAGCCCCCCACGACGCTGTGCACCCGGGCGATGCCGAGGTGGCGGACGAGCCGGCGGTGGGCGCCGACCATGTCGGAGACGGACAGCAGCGGGAAGTCCATGCCGTACGGACGTCCGGTCTCCGGGTCGATCGAGGACGGCCCGGTGGTGCCCTGGCAGCCGCCGAGCAGGTTGGCGCAGACGACGAAGAAGCGGTCGGTGTCCAGCGGGCGTCCGGGACCGATGATGTTGTCCCACCACCCCCGCCGCGCCTCGTCCCCGTGGTGGCCGGCGGCGTGGGCGTCCCCGGTCAGGGCGTGGCAGACGACCACGGCGTTGTCGCGGGCCGCCGAGAGCTCGCCGTAGGTCTCGTAGGCGACCTCGACGTGGCCGAGGGTGCGTCCGGACGAGAGCGGCAGCGGGTCGTCCGGGGTGGCCAGGACGACCCGCTGCGTCTCGACGTAGCCGACGGACACTAGGCCGTCGCGGCCTTCGCCAGCGCCTGGTCGAGGTCGACGAGCAGGTCCTCGACGTTCTCGATCCCGACCGACAGCCGCACCATGTCCTCCAGCACGCCGGCGGCGGCCAGCTCGTCCGGGGTCAGCTGGCTGTGCGTCGTCGTGGCGTTGTGGATGGCCAGCGACTTGGCGTCGCCGATGTTGGCGAGGTGGCTGAACAGCTCGACGTTGTCGATGAACGTCCGTCCACCCTGTCGTCCGGTGGCCACACCGAACGACACCAGCCCGCCGTATCCGTGCCCGGTGAACAGCCGGTCCGCGGTGGCTCGGTACGGGCTGTCGGCCAGCCCCGGGTAGTTCACCCACGAGACCGCATCGTGGGACTGCAGGAACGACGCCACCGCGAGCGCGTTCTCGCTGTGCCGCTGCATCCGTAGGTGCAGCGTCTCCAGACCCTGCAGGAACAGCCACGAGTTCATCGGGGCGATCGCGGCGCCGGTGTTGCGCAGCAGCACGGTGCGGGCCCGGATGATGTAGGCGAGGTTCCCGACCGCCTCGGTCCACACCACCCCGTGGTAGGCGGGGTCGGGACCGGTGAGCCCGGGGAACCGGTCGGCGTGCGCGGCCCAGTCGAAGGTTCCCGCGTCGACGATCACCCCGCCGATCGAGGTGCCGTGCCCGCCGATGTACTTGGTGGCCGAGTGCACGGACACGTCCGCCCCGTGGTCGAACACCCGGCACAGGTACGGGGTCGGCGCGGTGTTGTCGACGACGAGGGGGAGGCCCAGCCCGTGGGCGGCGTCGGCCCACGCGGCGACGTCGACGACGTTGATCTTGGGGTTGCCGATCGTCTCGACGAAGACGAGCTTCGTGCGCTCGTCGACGGCGGCGGCGAGGTCCTCCGGGCGGTCGGGGTCGACGAACCGCACCTGCACCCCGAACTGCGGCAGGGTGTGGGCGAACAGCGCGTAGGTGCCGCCGTAGAGAGTCGACACGGCGACGATGTTGTCCCCGGCGTAGGTCAGGTTGAGCACCGCGTAGGTGATGGCGGACGAGCCGGACGCGGTCGCCAGCGCGCCGACGCCGCCCTCCAGGGCCGCCATGCGTGCCTCGAACACCGACTGGGTCGGGTTCATGATCCGGGTGTAGATGTTGCCGGGCACCTTCAGCGCGAACAGGTCCGCCGCGTGGTCGGTGTCGTCGAAGACGTACGACGTGGTCTGGTAGATCGGGACGGCCCGGCTGTTGGTGGCCGGGTCCGGCTCCTGCCCTGCATGGACGGCGAGGGTCTCGGGCCGGTGGGTGGGTGCGTCGGTCATGCCGTCACTCCTGCTCTGCCGCTCTCCGGCGGCGTCGGGGTCCCGGGGGGCCGACGTGCGCCGGGAGCCGAGGCGCCCAAGGCACGACACCTCCATCTGTCGGCCCGGTCTCCGGGGGGACCGTGCCGCTGGAAGGAGCACCTGTCGGTCGTACGACCCGGTTGCTGCGGCGTCACGGGGCCAGGTCCCTCAGCCGCTCTCGATGGACGTGCGTGGACGATGGTAGACGAGGACGTCCACGTGTCGAAACGTCGTCTCGTCAGTCGAGAAGCCGCTGGACGTCGCCCGCCTCACTCAGCCTCGACGGCGGCCACAGCCGCTGCCCGCAGCTCGGCGTGCAGCGCCCGGTTGCGGGCGCGGTCGGTACGCACCTCGACGACCCGCAGCCCCGGCCGAGGAGCCAGGGCAGCCACGAGCGCGTCCCGGCTCTGCGGCGCCTCGTGCGGCACCCCGGCGGCGGCGCACCAGGCACCGACGTCGCCTCCGGTGGGGGTGGCGAAGACCCGCTCGAACACCCCCGCGTAGTCCTCCTCACCTGGCTCGAGCAGCCCGAAGATCCCACCGCCGTCGTTGTTGACCACGACCAGGCACAGGTCGGGCCGCGGCTCGTGCGGGCCGACGAGCAGCCCGGTGGCGTCGTGCCAGAACGCGAGGTCGCCCAGGAGCGCGTACGTGGGGCGCGGCTGGCCCAGGGCCAGCCCGACAGCGCTGGAGACCGTCCCGTCGATGCCCGACAGGCCACGGTTCGCCACGATCAGCAGGCCGGGCCGGGGGGCCGCGACGAGGAAGACGTCCCGGACCGGCTGGCTCGAGCCGAGCAGGCACGCCGCACCCTCCGGCAGGGCCGCCACCACCGTGGCCGCCACGTCCGGCTCGGCGGGCCACTCCTGGTCGTCCAGCATCTCGTGGGCCGCCAGCCAGGCGCGCGCCCCGGCGGCCCGCCACGACGCCTGCCACGAGAAGCGGGGCTCGCCGCGGGGCGCCACGGACGTCACCACGTCACTGGCCCGGTGACCGGGGTCCGGCCACTCCGGGTGGGCACCGGCGACGACGACGACCTCGGGCCGGGGGTCGGTGAGCAGCCGCAGCACCGAGCGGGACAGCGTGGGCCGGCCGAACACGACGAGCCGCTCGGCCCGGTGCCGGGCCTGGAAGCCGGCCGCGGCGGCGACGTAGGGCGCGCTCGGGACGGAGGCGGCCTGCCCCCACGCGCCCGAGGACGGCTCGGCCAGCACCGGCCAGCCCGCGCGCACCGCCACCTCGGTGGCCTCCGCCCCGGCACCGTCGCCGGCCAGCACGACCGTCGGCGTGTACGCGTCCAGCCGCAGCGCGGGACCGGGAGTCAGCCCGGTGGCCTCCAGCCACGCCCGGCCGCTGGGACGGCCGGGGCGGACCGGCGCCTCACCGGCGGGGACGAGCGGCTCGGACATCTCCAGGTTGAGGTGGACGGGGCCGGCCGGACCTCGAGGCAGCCCCTCGGCCTCCCGGACGGCCCGGGCGACGGTGGCCCGCCAGTACGGCCCCTGCCCGGAGGCGTCGGACTCCCCCACGTCCCGGCTCGCCAGCCGGCCGGACCAGCGCACCGAGCCACCGAGGACCCGGTCGTGCAGGGTCGTCTGGTTGGCGCCGACGCCGTGGAGCTCGGCTGGTCGGTCGGGGGTGACGGCGAGCAGCGGCAGGCCGGCGTGCCGGGCCTCCAGCACGGCCGGGTGCAGGTTCGCCACTGCCGTCCCGCTCGTGCAGACCACCGGCACCGGACGACCCGACCCCCGGATCAGCCCGAGGGCGAGGAAGGCGGCCCCCCGCTCGTCGACCCGTACGTGCAGCCGCAGCACCCCCGCCGCGTCGGCGTCGGCGAGGGCGAAGGCCATCGGGCCGCTGCGCGAGCCCGGGGAGAGGACCGCGTCGCGGACCCCGCAGCGCACGAGCTCGTCCACGACCGTGCGGGCCAGCTCGATGCTCCCGCTCATGGCTCCCCCCCTGCCCCCGCCGCGACGTCGCCGGCCACGACGGCCAGCCGCTGGCGCCAGCCCATCGTCTCGTGCGGCCCGGCCGCCAGCACGGCGAGGCGGTCCGCCGACACCCGGACGGGGCGGACCGGGACCGCCCCGTGGACGGGCAGCAGCGGGTCGTCGGTGACGTCCTCGGCGAGCAGGGCGGCGGTGCCGAGCCCGCAGGCGAAGGGCAGGTCGGGCAGGGCCGCGGCGAGCGCGACCCCGGCCGCCAGCCCGACGCTGCTGTCCAGCGCGCTGGACACGACGACCGGCAGGCCAACCCGCTCGGCGACGGCCAGGCCGGCGCGGACACCGCCGAGGTGCGGCACCTTGACGACGACGACGTCGGCGGCCTGCTCCCTCACGACGCGCTCAGGGTCGGCCGCCGCGCGCACCGACTCGTCCACGGCCACGCGCACGTCGGTGCGGCGGCGCAGCGCGGCGAGCTCGTCGAGGCTGCGGCACGGCTGCTCGACGTACTCCAGCCCCCCGGCGGCCCGCTCGTAGGCCGGCAGCAGCCGCACCGCCGTGTCGAGGTCCCAGGCGGCGTTGAC
>Ga0316576_10002102_pt1 | contig 11209 bp, 8 predicted proteins | sample S0NA_FD_203075 | JGI IMG/M metagenome (GOLD analysis project Ga0316576, IMG submission 203075) | Rhizosphere microbial communities from salt marsh grasses in Alabama, United States - S0-2_050615r3r5 | ecosystem: Host-associated > Plants > Roots > Rhizosphere | place: USA: Alabama | collected... | reverse complement strand
GCGCCGGTTGCGAGCCCTGCCCTCCCCTGCCCGGCAGAGCTCGCGCGTCTCGGTGATCATCCCGGCGCGCGACGAGGCGCACAACCTGCCCCGGCTGCTGCGCTCTCTCGCCGACGAGGGCGCGCTGGAGGTGATCGTGGCCGACGACGGCTCGGTGGATGACACGGCCGCCGTGGCCGGGTCCCACGGTGCGCGGGTGGTCAGCGTCCCCGACGCGCCGCAGGGCTGGCGCGGCAAGACCTGGGGCTGCTGGACCGCGGCGCAGCAGGCGCGGGGCGAGGCGCTGGTCTTCCTCGACGCGGACACCGAGCTCGTGACGGGCGGCCTGGCCCGCCTGGTCGGTGCGCTCGAGGCCCGCGGCGGGCTGGTCTCGGCCGAGCCGTACCACGGGGTGCCCCGGCCCCACGAGCAGCTCTCGCTCGTCTTCAACGTGGTGCGCGCCGCCGGCGTCGGCCCCAGCGGCGCCTTCGGCCCCTGCATCGCCACGAGCCGCCAGGACTACTTCGCCACCCGGGGCCACGCCCACGCCGACGTCCGGGGCCAGGTGCTGGAGAGCTTCGCCATGGGGCGGGTCTACGCCGCCGCCGGCCTGCCGGTCCACGGACACCTGGGCGCGGGCACGATCCGCGTGCGCATGTACCCCGGCGGCCCGGGCGAGCTCGTCGAGGGCTGGTCCAAGGCCCTGGCCAGCGGCGCGGCAGGTACGCCCCGCGGGGCGCTGCTCCTCGCCGTGGCCTGGATCAGCGGCGGGATGCTGGCCAGCGGCGCGCTCCTCGCCGCCGCGCTCTTCGGCGGCCACGCCCTCGCCGCCGGGGCGGCCTACCTCGGCCACGCCGCCCAGGCCCTCTGGCTCGCGCGCCGCCTCGGCTCCTTCTCGCCCCTCGCCGCGCTGCTCCTGCCCGTGGTGCTGGTCACCTTCGTCGCCGTGTTCCTGCGCTCGCTCTACCTCGTGCGCTGGCGCGGGCAGGTGAGCTGGAAGGGCCGGCGGATCAGCCTCGCCGAGAGGAGCAGCTGAGATGCTGTGGGAGCTTTCCGCCGGCTGGCTCATCGCGCTGAACATCCTGGCCTGGGCCGTCGTGCACATGGCCACAGCCTGGGGCATCACCCAGCTCGCGGCCGGGCGTTTCGATCCGTCGGGCTGGCTGTTCCACCAACGCCGATGGGAGCGGGGCGGCCAGGTCTACGAGCGGCTGCTGCGGGTGCAGCGCTGGAAGAGCCGCCTGCCCGACGGGGCGGCCCTGTTCAGGGGCGGCTTCCGCAAGAAGCGCTTCGTCTCGCGCGACCCGGACTACCTGCGCCGCTTCGTGCGCGAGACCTGCCGCGGCGAGCTCGCGCACTGGAGCACCGTGGCCGCGGCCCCGCTCTTCTTCCTCTGGAACCCGCCCCACGTCGGCGCCGTGATGATCCTCTACGCGCTGCTCGCCAGCCTGCCCTTCATCGTGGTCCAGCGCTACAACCGCTTCCGCATCGAGCGGCTGCTCGAGCGGCGGGAGCGCGCCCAGCGGCCGGACCGGCTGCCCCCGTCCACGGTCCCGGCCCTGGAGAGCTGACGGCGCTCGCCTCTCAGCCGCCCGGGTGGCATCATCCCGACGCGCGATGACCATCCCCGGCAAGGACCCCGAGGCGATCCGCGAGATGTTCGACAGCATCGCGGAGCGCTACGACCTGATGAACCGCCTGATCACCTACGGCCGCGACCGGGCCTGGCGCCGCCAGCTGGTGCGGGCCGCGGCCCTGCCTCCCTGCGGACGGCTGCTCGACCTGGGGGCGGGCACGGGCGACGTGGCCTCCGAGGCGCTGCGGCGGCACCCCGATCTCTCGCTGGTCGTCGCCGCGGACCTGAGCGAGCCGATGCTCCGCGCGGGCGCCCGGCGGCCCGGCGCCAAGCCGATCCAGCGCTGCCTCGCCGACGCGCTGGAGCTGCCCTTCGCCGACGCCTCCTTCGACGCGGTGACCTCGGCCTACCTGGCGCGCAACGTGCCCGACGTGGGCCAGATGTTCCGCGAGCAGGCGCGCGTGGTCCGGCCCGGCGGCCGCGTGGTCTGCCTGGACACCACCCCGCCCCCCGGGGGGCCCCTGGCTCCGCTGGTCGCGCTCCAGCTGCGCGTCGTCATCCCCCTGCTCGGCCGCCTCGTCGCCGGCAACGCCGCGGCCTACCGCTACCTGCCCGCGAGCACCCGGGCGTTCCTGGACCCGGAGGCGCTCGCCGGACAGATGCGCCAGGCGGGCCTCGTCGAGGTCAGCCACCGGACCTTCATGCTCGGCACCCAGGCCCTGCACGTCGGCCGCCGCCCCTGACGCCCGCGAGTTTTCCTGCGACACGTCGCCACGGGCCGGCCCCAGGAGCAGAGACCAACCACGAGGTGACCTGTGCGATCACTGCTATCCATCGAAGTCCTTGTCCTAATTATTGGTCCGGGATGCGCGACGGTTCCGACCCGCGCGCCCCAGCCGATCCCCCGTGTGGCGGGCAAGCCGCTGGCCCTGGAGATCCTCGGCCACCGCTACACCGTCCCAAAGCGCCTGGATGTGGTCGACCACCTGGAGCAGCCCGGGATCTACGTCGTCAAGCTGCAGGACCGCATCAACCGCTGCGAGACCGAGATGCTCTTCGTCACCACCACGAACCGCGAGAAGCACGAAAAGGCGTTCCACGCCGCCACCGACGCCGAGGTCGCGGGCCGCAGGGAGCAGGGCCTCGTCGTGGACGAGCGCACCGGCAGCCGCGAGGTCCTCGGCGGGCGGGCTGACCTGCGCACGCTCTTCCTCTCCCGGGGCGCGGACCACGCGGCGTCGGTGCACCTGGCGCTCTACGTCGACGAGCGGCAGCTCGGCATCAGCAGCCACTCGTTCTGCGACGATCAGGGCTTCGCCCGGATGACGGCCGACCTGCAGCTCGAGCTGGTGCGCTCCAGCGCGAAGACCGGCCCCGCGTCCCGGCCCGCGGCGCAAGTGGCGGAGAGCGCGCCCTGAGCGCCACGGGGCTTGCATCGGAACCCCCACGGGCCCATGGTGTCAATAAGGAGGGAGGGAGAACCATGGTGCTCTCCGACAGCGCGTTCCGCGTGACCTTCGGCGTGCTGCACCTGCTGCTCGCCGGCGGCGCGGTGCTCGCCTGGTGGAAGGTGGGGCTGCTCTGGAGCCTGCTCATCGTCATCGCCGGCGTCGGGTTTCTCCAGGCCTGGCTCCGTGAGCGCCGGTTGCAGGTCCGGCGCCGCGAGGTGGGAAAACGCCGCCGCGTCCAGTGACGCCGTTTCCAGCGCGCCCCGCCTCCCCTACAATAGAGGCATGCGCGCGGCTCCTCCGGTCACCCTGCTCTTCTGCCTCCTCGCGCCCGCCCGCGCGACCGCCGCGCCCCAGGACATCGCCACGCTGGTCTCGCGCCTGAGAGCCGACGCCATCTCCTCCACCTCGACCTCCTCGGCGGCGAGCTACCTCTCGAGCCAGCAGTCCGACGGCTGCTGGTCCGACGTGAGCTACAGCGACACCAGCCGGACCAGCTGGGCGCCGATCACGCACCTCTCCCGGCTGCTGAGCATGGCGGTGGCCTACCACACGCCGAGCCACGCGAGCTACCAGAGCGCGGCGATGCTCTCCGGTGTGAACAAGGGCCTCGACTGCTGGGTCGCCAGGGCGCCCAAGAGCGACAACTGGTGGTGGAACGACATCGGCAAGCAGCTCAAGCTCGGCCCCCTCGGCATCGTGATGGACGCCGAGCTCGACGCCACCCGCCGGGCGGCGATCATCGCCCAGCTGCCCACCACCCCGTCGATGACCGGCCAGAACATGGTCTGGATCTCCCAGGGCGTGGTGCAGCGCGGCTGCATCGAGAAGAACGAGGCGCGGATCAACACCGGCCTCGGCGGGATCAAAAGCACCATCGTCGTCGGCACCGGCGAGGGGATCCAGCCCGACTGGAGCTTCCACCAGCACGGCGCGCAGCTCTACAGCGCGGGCTACGGCATGGGCTTCATCCAGGACACCTCGTACTGGGCCAGCCGCACCCGGAGCACCACCTTCGCCTTCAGCGCGACCCAGATCGACACGCTGACCTCGCTGTTGCTCGACGGCGACCGCTGGATGGTCCGGGGCCAGATGTTCGACTACAGCGCAGACGGCCGCGAGATCACGCGCAAGGGCCAGTCGTCCTCCGGTCTGTCCAGCCCCTGCGACGACCTCGCGCTGATCAACAGCGCCAGGGCCACGGACCTCGCGGCCCTGCGCGACCACATCCAGGGCAAGGCCGCGGCGCCGGTGAGCGGGAACCGGCACTTCTGGCGCTCGGACTTCATGGCGCACCAGCGCCCCTCGTTCTACGCCTCGGTCAAGATGTGCTCGGCCCGCACGATAGGCACCGAGTGCATCAACGACGAGAACATCCTCGGCTACTGGCTGCCCTTCGGCCTGACCTACATCACCCTGCGCGGCGACGAGTACAAGGACATCTTCCCCGTTTGGGACTGGACCCTGCTGCCCGGCGTCACGGCGCCGGCCTGGACCGACCGGCCGAACAAGCAGACCCAGAGCACCGAGCTCGTCGGCGGCGCCTCCAACGGCACCCTCGGCGTCGCCGCCATGGCCCTGGACAAGGCCTCGACCACGGCGCGCAAGGCCTGGTTCCTCTTCGAGGACGAGCTGGTCGCCCTGGGCGCGGGGATCACCTCGACCCACGCAAAGCCGGTGCGCACCGCGCTGAACCAGTGCCTGCTGAACGGGGCGGTCACCGTGGACGGGACGGTGCTGAGCAAGGGCAAGCACTCGCTGACCGCGGCCAGCTGGGTGCACCACGACGGCGTGGGCTACGTGCTGCCGGACAAGGGCCCCCTCGAGCTGGAGAACGACGCGCGCAGCGGATCCTGGCAGAAGATAAACCTGAGCGGCTCGTCGGCCACGGTGAGCCTGGACGTCTTCACGCTCTGGCTCGAGCACGGCGCGCAGCCCAAGGGCGAGTCCTACCGCTACGTCGTGGTGCCCAAGGCGAGCGCCGCCGAGGTGGCGACCTACGCCGCCAGCCCGCCGGTGCAGGTGCTGGCCAACACCGAGGCCCTGCAGGCCGTGCGCCATGACACGCTGAAGGCGAGCGGCGTGGCCTTCCACCAGGCGGGGAGCGTGTCGCTGCACCCGGGGCTCGACGTCCAGGCGGACAAGCCCTGCCTGGTCATCGTCGACGAGTCGCAGGCCGCGCCAGAGGTGACGCTGGCCGATCCCACGGGCAAGCTCGCCACCGTGAAGCTCACGCTGAAGCGGCCGGGCCAGCCCGACGAGCCCCTGAGCTTCACGCTGCCCTCGGGCGACCAGGCGGGCAAGAGCGTGACCCAGACGGGCCAGCCCGTGACGCTGCCCGACGGGGGGTTCACGCCCGGCGACGGCCTGGCCCTGGCCGACGGCGCGCCGGACGCCCCCGCAGCCGACGGCGCCGCGCGCGTCGAAAGCGGCCCTGACGTCGACGCCGGGCGGTCCGGTTCCCTGGAGGCCGGTTGCGGCTGCGCGCTGGGCACACGCGCCCCGGGTGGAGCGGGGATCGTGCTGCTGCTCCTGCTGCTGGTCCTCCGCCGGCGCCGTGCCTAGAGCGGCTGGTCGTTCTCCAGCGGCTGGGCCACCTTGCTCTTGCCGCGGGTGACGTAGCGCGTCAGGGGCTGGGCCACCACCGCGCCGGGGACCCGGAGGCAAATCGGCTCGTAGCCCAGGCCGGGCAGGCCGTTGTCCCACTGCACGGCGCCGTGCTCGGCCTCGAGCGAGTAGATCCAGCCCCCGGCGGCCACCAGGAGCTGACCGCCCGGCACTCGCAGGTCGAGGGCCAGACTGGCCGGTTCGGCCAGCTTCTTGAGCTCGGCGCCCCAGAGCATCTTCCCGTCCGCGACCTCTATGCAGGCCACGTAGCGCCGGCAAGCGGCGAAGATCCGGTCCTGGTGCAGCAGGAGGCTGACCAGGCTGGTCCCCACCGCGTCGCGCAGCGCGGTCTTCCAGACCACCTCTCCGCTCTGCTGGTCGATGCACAACACGTGGTAGTTGGTCCCGACAAAGAACCGACGCTCGGTCTGGTCGTCACGGTAGGGCTGCACCATGGCTCTCCTTCCCTCGTTGGCCGACCAATTGTAGCGGCGTGCGCGTGGACAGACCAGCCGATCAGCCCCGCGGGGCGTCGAGGACCGCGCGGACCACGTCGAGCAGCCCCTGCACGCGGAACGGCTTGTTCAGGAAGCCGGCGAGGCCGTCGAGGCGCTCGGTGGAGCTCTGCTCGTTGAAGCCGCTCATCAGGATCACCGGAACGTCGGCGCGGCGGCGCTGCATGGCGCGCAGGGCCCCCTCGCCGTCCAGCTCGGGCATCGTCAGATCGAGCAGGACCAGCACGAGCTCGTCGGCCCGCTCCTCGAAGCGCGCGACGCCCTCCCGGCCGTCGGCCGCCGTGATCACGGTCAGGCCGGCCTGCTCGAGCGCGGTCCTGATCACGCTCCGCACCGGCTCCTCGTCGTCCACCACGAGCACCGTTCCCCGGGCGGTCCAGCGCTCCGGGTCCGGGGTGGCGCCCCCGGCGGATCGGGCCAGCCCCGGCGCCTCGGGGAAGAGCACCTTGAACGACGTGCCGCGCCCGGGCTCGCTCCTGACCTGCACCGCGCCGCCGTGCCCCCGCACGATCCCCAGCACGCCGGCGAGCCCCAGCCCGCGCCCGGTGAACTTGGTGGTGAAGAAGGGCTCGAAGATGCGCGCCCGGGTCGCATCGTCCATCCCGCAGCCGCTGTCGGCGACCTCGAGGACGACGTAGCGGCCGGGGGCCAGCTCGTCGGCCCCGGAGGCGTCGGCGAGGTCCTCCGCCTCCGCGGCGATCACGTCGGTGACGACGGCGATGACCCCCTGCCCCTCGCCGACGGCCTCGCAGGCGTTGGTGATCAGGTTCATCACGACCTGCTGGATCTGGGCCACGTCCGCCTGGATCGGCGGGAGCTCGGGGCGCAGGTCGACGCGCAGCGTGCAGCCCTTGCCGACGGCCAGGCGAAGCAGCCGCGACATCTCCTGGATCAGCGCGTTGAGGTCCAGCGGCCGGACGACGAAGTGGCCGCGGCCCGAGTAGGCCAGCATCTGCCGCGTGAGCTCAGAGGCCCGCAGCGCCGCGGCCTGGATGTCCTCCACGCTGGCGCGGGCGGGGGCGCCCTCGGGGAGCTCGAGCAGCGCGAGGTCCGCGTTGCCCAGGATGCCCACCAGCAGGTTGTTGAAGTCGTGGGCGATGCCGCCGGCGAGCACACCCAGGCTCTCCAGGCGCTGGGCCTGCTGCACGCGCCGCTCCAGCCGCCGCCGATCCTGGTAGGCCCGCACGCGCTCGGTGATGTCCATGTCGATGCCGACCAGCTGCGCCGGCTCGCCGGAGCTGTCGGCGAGCACTTCGCCCCGGGCGTGGACCCAGCGCACCTCGCCGTCGGGCCGCAGCACGCGGAACTCCGTGCGGTACGTCGTCCGCTCGCGGATCGCGCGCGCGTGCTCCTGCTCCACCCTCGCCCGGTCCTCCGGGTGCACCAGGGAGATGAAGCTCTCGTAGTCCGTGGGGTGGTGCTCCGGGGCCAGCCCGGCGAGGAAGCCGGCGACGTGCGAGTGCGTGACCACCTGCGTCCGCAGATCCGCGCTCCAGGCGCCGAGGCGCGCCGCCTCCACCGCGAGGCGGATCTGCCGCGCGCTGTGCACGTCGTCGGTCACCTCGTGGCAGACGGCGAGGACGCGGTCCCCGTCCGTGCAGCTCGCCCGCAGCTGCAGCCAGCGCTCGCTCCCGTCCGCGCCCGCAACGCGGAGCCGCGCCGCGTGCTCCCGGCCCCCGTCGACGCAGCGGCGCAGCGCCTCGCGGAGATCGTCGCGATCCTCGGCGTGCACCGTGGCGAGCAGGGCCTCGAGGGTGCCGACGACGACGCCCGGGGCCAGGCCCAGCAGGCGCTCCGCCTCGCCCCGGAGCGTGACGCCATCGTCGGACGGGTCCCAGGTCAGGACCCCGATCCCGCCGGTCGCCAGCACGTGACCGAGCAGCTCATCCATGGCGCCGCGAGGCTTCTCCCATTGGGTCACGTCCCCCTCCTCGAGCCTCCAGTATACCTATTTTCAACCAAACTGGTAGGAAAAGGCCGCGGTCGAGCCGTTCCGATTCGTGGTAAACACCGTCCGTGGAGCATCTGGTCAAGGCGCGGGTGCTGGTCGCCGAGCTCGCCCGGGAGGGGCTGATCGAGGCGCGGCGCGCCGACGCCGTGGGCCGGGACCTCGCCGCGCTGGTCGACCGGCTCGGCCGGGTGCCGACCGGCCTCGAGCTCGAGGAGTGGCTCGAGGAGCACCGGCTGGTCATTGAGGTCTTCGCCGGGCCCGACGCCCTGGACGCGGCGCTGGACCGGCACCTCGGCGCGGCCTTCGCCCCGCCGGCGCAGATGCTCCGGGAGGTGCGCCACCCCGAGCTGGAGGCGCTGATCCGGCAGGACCCGGGGAGCGTCGAGCACTACCTGGTCTACTCGGACTGGCTCCAGGAGCGCTCCGACCCCCTGGGCGAGCTGATCGCCCTCGGCGTGGCCGCCGACGCCACCCGGTTCGCGCGCCTGCTGAAGCAGCACGAGGAGCGCTTCCTCGGCCCGCTGGCCCGGCTCGTACCCGAGCAGGTCGCGCTGACCTGGCGCTACGGCTTCGTCCAGGCCATCGAGGCCCTGGCGCGGCTCGAGCCCGGGACCTGGGAGCAGCTGCTCGGGCTCCGGGTCTGCGAGCTCGTCCGATCGATCAAGCTCTCACTCCACGGGATCTACGATCCCGAGCCCGCCCTCGCCGTGCTGACCGCCATCGGCGCCTGCGCCCCGGGCTCGCTGCGCGCCCTGTCCCTTCGCGGCTACGACCTGGCGCTCCCCCCGGCGCTGCTCGGGCGCCCCCTCGAGGAGCTCGCGCTCCGGGGCGAGCGGGCGAGCCTGCCCGAGGCGTTGCCGGCCTCGCTGGTGCGGCTGCGGCTGCGGCTGCGCGAGATCGCCGCGCCCGCGCCACCGCGCCGCTGGGACATCCGCGAGCTCGACATCAACCTCTCCCCGCGGGCAGCGGAGCTCCTCGCCGGGGTCGAGCTCGAGCGGCTCGAGCGGCTGATCCTCGACGTCCGCGGCTGCACGACGGACGCGCTGACCGCGTTCCTGCGCGCGCTCCGGGCCCCGGCGCTCGGCCACCTCGAGCTCCGCGGCGGGCGGCTCGACGTCGCCATGTTCCGCGCCCTGGGCCGCCTGCCCCTCGCGCCCCGGCTCGGCTCGCTCGGGCTCACGCAGCTCGGGCTCGACGACCGGGCGATGCGCGGCCTGGCCGCGGAGCGGGCCCCCTTCGAGGCCCTCGAGCGGCTCGACGTCAGCCACAACGAGCTCTCCCGCGAGGGCCTGGAGGCGGCGCGGGCGCTGGCCCCCGAGGTCATCAGCCGCCGCCAAAACAGGCCCGGCACCGCCGCGCACGAACGCCTGCGTCGCTTCGCCGGCTCGCGGCTCCGGGTCGCCGAGGAGATCGCCGACCCCAAACGCTGGCGCGACGCCGGCATCGACGGCGAGCTGCTCTGGGGGCGCTACCGCGGGACCGAGGACTACGAGCTGTTCGTGACCCGGGAGCTCGACGCCTACGGCTGCAGCTGCCCGAGCAGCTACCAGCCCTGCAAGCACGTCGTCGCCCTGGCCCTGGTGGCGGAGCAGGGCGCCCTGGAGCGGCGGCCCTCGGGCGGGATCGAGCAGCGGGTGCGCCAGCGCACCGACTACTTCGACTACTTCGACGACCTCGGCGGCGAAGCGGAGTAACCGATGGTCCGCGCCTCGATCACCTGCACGCTGCTCCTCGCCGCCTGCGCCTCGACCTCCGCGCCCCGGCCGAAGCCGGCCGTGCCCGCGGTCCGCGAGGGGATGTGGGCGATCCGCGGCACGCGCCTGTTTGTGCGCGACGTGGGCCCGAGAGACGCGCCGGTCCTGCTCGTGCTCCACGGCGGGCCCGGGGGCAACCACCGCAGCCTGCGCCCGCTCGAGGCCCTGGCCCCGGCCTATCGGGTCGTGCTCTACGACCAGCGCGGCAGCGGGGCGTCGGACCGCCTGCCGGTCTCGCTCGCCGCGCCGCAGAGCCTGGCCCGGCTCTCGCTCGAGCAGAACATCGAGGACATCGAGGCCCTGCGCCGCAGGCTCGGCCGGGAGAAGATCTCGCTCATCGGCCACTCCTTCGGCGCGGCCCTCGCCGTGCTCTACGCCGCGGCCCATCCCGAGCGGGTGGAGCGGCTCGTGGTCTACTCCGGCGGGCCCGAGACGCTGGACCTCGCCCGGCGGAAGAAGGCCGCCCACAACGCGCGCCTCACCGCCCGGGAGAAGCGCGAGCTGGGACAGGGGATGGCGCGCCTCGGGGCGGCGCTGAAGCGCGGCGCGCCCCAGGATGCGCTCGACCGCGTGTTCACCGCCCTCGCCGGCGTGATGTTCCCCTCGCTCTACTGCAAACGCCCCGCCTCCGCCTCCGCCGAGAGCGGCCGCGGCGGCTTCTGGGCCAACCAGGTGGTCGGCAAGTACGTCGAGTCCTTCGACTACGACACCATCGCCGCCGGGCTGCGCCGCGTGCGCGCCCCGACGCTGCTCACCTGGGGCCGCTGCGAGCCGTCGCCCCTGGATCGCCTGGCCAACCTCCTCGACTTTCTTCCCGACGCGCGGCTGGTGATCTTCGAAAAGAGCGGCCACAACGCGATGGAGGAGCAGGAGGCGCTGTTCTTCCGCGTGCTGCGCGCCTTCCTCGCCGGGGACCCGCTGCCGATCAAGAGCTACGGCCCGCGCGCGGAGCTCCCGGGCGCGCCCTTCGCTTCCGCCCGTCGGCGCCTGGTGCGCTGGGGTGACCGGCTCACGCGCTGGCTTCTCGACGGCAGGACCGACGACCTCTTCGCCCTCTTCTCGCCGCAGATGAAGCAGGCCCTGCCCCTCGAGCGGCTGCGCACCTTCCAGGGCGGGCTGGCCCTGCAGCTCGGCCACGAGCAGGAGGTCCTCGACGAGACCCACAGCGTGCTGCCCTCGATGACGATCTACCGCCGCCTCGTGCGCTTCGCCAAGCTCCCGACGCCGATGGAGGTCTCCTGGACGTTGACCGGCCTCGATCAGGCGCGGCCGACGATCACGGGCTTCCACGTCCGCGAGCCGGCGCGCCCGGCCGAGACCGAGCGGCTGGGCTACCGGACGCGGACCGCGCTGCGCCTGCCGTTCCGGGGGCGCTGGCT
>Ga0316576_10002101_pt1 | contig 11210 bp, 9 predicted proteins | sample S0NA_FD_203075 | JGI IMG/M metagenome (GOLD analysis project Ga0316576, IMG submission 203075) | Rhizosphere microbial communities from salt marsh grasses in Alabama, United States - S0-2_050615r3r5 | ecosystem: Host-associated > Plants > Roots > Rhizosphere | place: USA: Alabama | collected... | reverse complement strand
TTGGGCCAGAGGGGTGTCGGCAATATTAAGTAAATTTGCCCCCGCATTTTTTAGCATCTTAGCACCGGCGAGTAGTTTTTGGGCGGCGATGCCCTTTGGTGGGCTCATTTCTACCGTAACGATAAATTTGCCCGCGTTAAGATTTTGGCAAAGCTGCGTTGGCGGGTCGACGATGGCTGCTTCTCGTTCCTGACGCCTGATGACGGGGATGACAGGTAAAGGACGCGTTAGTTCACCTTGTGTGTCCAACGCCTGGCGCATGGCCGCAATATGGGCCGCGTTCGTCCCGCAGCAGCCTCCAATCAAGTTGGCGCCGGCAGCGACAAAAGAACGAGCATATTCGCCGAAGTAAGTAGGTGTGGCCGGATACATGACACGGCCTGCCTGCAACTGATCAGGCCATCCGGCGTTGGGCACGGCCGATATCAATAGCTCGGGCTGTGCCTGGTGCATAATCGTGATCAGGCGCAGTATTTGTGCCGGTCCGCTGCTGCAGTTTACACCCACGGCATCTACATCCAGTTTGGCTAAATGTGTCGCCACTTCGTCCGGAGTGTTTCCTAATAATGTTCGATCCTCGCGGGTGAAGGTCATTTGGGCGATCACGGGAATTTCCGGCGCAACACTGCGCGCGGCCCTGACAGCAGCAGTGACTTCCTTGATATCGGAGATCGTTTCGATGATTAGTAGATCAACCCCAGCAGGTTCGGCCGTTACCAGGGCTGAGATCTGTTCGCGAAATGCCTCTTGGGCTTCGAGTTCACTCACGCGTCCTAAGGGCGCTAAGCTTACACCCAATGGACCAATCGACCCCGCCAGCAGCACATCACGGAAGGAGCTGTCTATGACCTTCCGGGCAATTGCCACGGCTTTTTGATTAATTTCCTCAACCTGGTGTTCACGATTATGCTCCGCTAGCTTAAAGCGGTTGGCGCCGAACGTGTTTGTCTCAAGTATGTCCGCTCCGGCATCGATATAATCACGATGTATGCCCGCTACCAGACCGGGATCGGTCAGATTAACCGCATCAAATGCCTGGTCAAGTGAAACTCCCTTACTATGCAACATGGTTCCAAAAGCACCATCCAGCAGGAGGGGTTTTTCTTTTAGTATTTCTCTAAACTCTGCGCGGTTCATACGGTAATCCTGAATTATGAAAATCCCAGCGACTCGATTGCTGGGATAGTTGAGGCAATATTTTATTGTAGCGTATAATGCGCTTCTTAAGAAAAAGCTTACTCAAGAAATCATCAATCTATTAAATATAATTTCCAACTTTACTCTGGCTCCCCATAAAACATTTCCTGGATCAAAGGTTCCGCTGCCGCGGGATCGAGTACGAGGACTTGTGCTCCAATGTCGGTTACAAAGGGAGATACATAGTTTTGATCGAGGACTTCATTGCGAATGTTTTCAGAATCGATACCTGACACTACCTGCGCAAGATTCACAATTTGGTCCATACTTAAATCAGTGCGAATGCTTTGCTCAATACGCGCATAGAGTTCCGGGGCTCGTGCCAGAAGACCGGCGATGCCCAGGCCTAGTGCTTTGTCCCGTGCTGAGAGCAGAACCTGCTGCTGCCTGTAGGCACGGCCGAAATCATTGTCAACATGGCGTGTGCGGGCATACTTAAGCGCTGTCTGGCCGTCCATGTGTTGTAGACCGGCGGGTATAAAGAGGGGATCATAGCCATAATCCATGTCCGGGTAGGTCGGATCGTTAATATCGAATGGAACAGTCACATCGATCCCGCCCAGTGTATCAATGCTCTTAGTGACAGCGCTAAAATCAACCAGCAGGTAATGATCAATGGGCACGCCGAGATTATACTCAACCGTGTTCATAGCCAATGCTGCACCGCCGGCTGGACTATCACCAGATGAGCCGTAAACGAAGGCTGTGTTGATGCGATCACGGCCGTAACCGGGGATAACCGCGTAAAGGTCCCGTGGAATTGAAAGAATCGATGCCGTCTCTGCTTTTGGATCGATTGATATCAACATCATTGAGTCAGTGCGTGAAATAAAGGACTCTCCTGGCCGGCGATCAATACCCATGACCAGAATATTAGTACGTTCATCCGCTTCGCGCGCTTCGCTTGTGGGTATTAACGTTGGGGTTGGTTCGCCAGGTGCTACCGCTAAAAGCGGCTGAGGTCCTTCCTGGTCTAATTCCAGTTCCACGGCGGCCACGTCCGCTGCTGCAGCTTCCACTGGATTAATCGCCCGATTCCAGACAATTTGCATTGTCATGTATGAGAATATAATGACCGCGAAACTGGCCAAGACGAAGGCGATTGACAGTAAGATACTTAACCATCCCGGTAGAACCGGATTGCTCGATTTGCGCAAGAGAGAAACCTCCAAATTCAATAAGTTTTACCATTATATCTGCATGACTGATTCTCACTGGGTGGAAGGACGGCGATAAACCTACTTTTTAGCAACCACTCACCTGGTAATTAAACAGAAAATAATGATAAAAAATGATTGACAAGTATCACCTGTGTGGCTACAGTAGGGATAACTTCGGGTAGATGGGACGGCCTTTGGTGGAATCTATAAATAAAGGCCCCCATTCTGCCTTATTTCAGGGAAAACAGATGATCAGTGACCGTTTTGGCCGTCACATAAATTACTTGCGCATATCACTCACCGACAAGTGTAATCTTCGCTGTGTCTACTGCATGCCGGAAGACATGACGTTTAAACCGCGACAGGAACTCATGCAAGATGAGGAACTGCTTCGTCTGGGCCGCATTTTTGCTGAACTGGGTATGGTGAAATTTCGCCTGACCGGAGGCGAACCGACCGTGCGCGCCAATGTCGTGGAGATAGTACGCGAATTGGCAGCGCTGCCGGGAATAGAAACCGTAGCCATGACAACCAATGGGCTGCTGTTGGATGAACTAGCCGGCCCGCTCGCACAGGCCGGCTTGCAGCGCGTGAATATCAGCATTGATACGTTAAATCCTCAGAAGTTCAAAACGTTGACCCGTTGGGGAACTGTTGATGATGTTTTGGCTGGGATTCACGCCGCCGAGGCTGCGAATTTGGGCGTCAAATTGAACAGCGTTGTTGTCCGTGGTTATAACGATAAGGAAGATGTGGTTGACTTGGCCCGTCTCACACTGCATCAGGATTGGCAGGTCCGATTTATTGAGATGATGCCCTTTGGGGAAATAACTAATTTCCAACAATCAGGCGTTGTGAGTGAAGAGGAATTACGGGCCACAATTTCTGATGAGCTGGGTCCGCTGCACCAAGTTAACGGGGGCCAGCTTGATGGGGAAGCGAGGCTTTTTCAGCTTGAGGATGCCAAGGGGACCCTGGGTTTTATCAGTTCAGTGACCCAGCCGTTTTGCGCCAGCTGCACGCGCATCAGATTGACCGCGGACGCCCGGTTGCGACTCTGTCTTCTGCGAGAAAGGGAGGTCGACCTATTGACACCCATGCGCGACGGCGCTACCGATGACGAATTGAAAGACCTGATTACGGAAGCTGTTTGGTGGAAACCATGGGGTCACAAACTTGATCAGGATGTGATTGCTATCAATCGTGTCATGTCCGAAATCGGAGGCTAAACCCTCCGTCGGCCACGAATTTATCCAATTGTTTTAATCAGAAATCAGTGACTTAATCGGGATCAGGCGCCCTTGGGCTGTAAGGACACTTGCTCTACGGATGGATCATGCAGCTCTTCTTCCGCCATACCCCAACTTTTATCGACTAGGTACAGCGGCCGTGCCTTTACCTCATCATAGATCCGGCCGAGATATTCACCGAGAATCCCAAGAAAAATCAACTGAATTCCGCCTAAGAACAAAACGGCGATCAAGGTCGAGGCTTGGCCCAGAAGCGGTTCGTGTGGACCAAATAAGCGCAGTAGGATGACGATCAAAATAAGCAAACCGCTGATCCCGGCTAAGGCAAATCCAGAATAGGTAGCCAGGCGCAGAGGAAAGTAGGAGAAGCTGGTGATAGCATCGACGGCAAAAGGCAGCATCTTTCGTACACTGCTATACTTCGACTCGCCAGCATATCGCGATTCCCGTTCGTATTCAACCCCCGTCTGTCTGTACCCGACCCAGGGTACCATGCCGCGCAAGAAGCGATTGCGTTCATGCATGCGGCCTAAGGCGTTAACCACTCGTCTATCCATGAGCCGAAAATCGCCGGTATCCAGAGGAATGTCGATGCTGGTGATGGAATAGATCAGGCGATAGAAAATTTTTGCCGTGGTCAGCTTAAACCAGGTTTCACCCTCACGCGAGGTGCGTATACCATAAACAACATCATACCCTTCACGCCATTTGGCAAGCATTGACGGATAAACTTCGGGAGGGTCTTGCAAATCAGCGTCAGTCAGAATAACAGCATCTCCCCGCGCGTGGTCAAGACCTGCGGTACCAGCAATTTGAAATCCAAAATTGCGTGAAAAACTTAGGCCGCGCACCCGTTCATCTAGGGCATGAAGTTCCGCTATAACTTCGGCCGACCGGTCACGGCTGCCATCGTCTACCAATACCATTTCCCAATTCTCGCCTGTCCCCTCCATAACTGCGTGTACGCGGCGATAAAGCTCGTGCAGAACTTCCTCTTCGTTGTAGACCGGGGCGACGATCGATATTGTAGGGTTCATAGATTACACCTGTAAAGTTGCCAGCAGCCCAACATGGCTGCTTGGGTAAAGTGTATTATCGTCAGAAGCAGGTTCGTCGCAAAATAATTTGACATTTAGAACTTTCTGAACTGCCGTGGAGACGAAGATATAGTCGTGACAGAGTCCCAGATTAGTTGCCTTTTTGAGCAGTGCTGTAGGATAGGTAGCCAGGGGTTCACGGCCGTAGATTGATGCAAAGGCTGAGCGAAAAGATTGCCTGATGTGCTGGACTGCCAATCCATCCGGGCTTTCCTTCATGTCGCCGGCTACGACCTGGATAGGGACGTGTTTATGGCCATGCAGCCAGGACATCATTTTTAGAGCCTGATCCTGGCGTGCTTCTCGTTCGTAAGGAACCTGATGCAGTTGCACAGTCACAAAGTCCATCGTCTGGTGTGACGGCAATTCCACATGAACACGAAGGGCAGCTCGCCCCCCATTTCCCAAATTGACGCTCTCGCTGTATAGAACAGGCAGCCGGCTCAAAACACCTATGCCGTTGAATAAACTGCGCCAATCGCGTTTTTGAACCAGCTGGTATGGTGTCCGGTCAGAACCACTGAGGCGCACGTTAACTTGTTTGCAGAGCCAGGTAGCCTGACGGTTTGGCATGTTGATTTCTTGTAAACCGATCAGATCGGCGCCGGACCCCATGAGCTGTGATACCAGAAGGCCACGTCGCTCGCGCCAGAGATCTTCCCGGCCGTTGATATTAATTGTGGCGACAGTAACCCTTGTTTCCATTCACCTATCAAGAACAACCTATCCCGGGTTTGGAAGTTTAGGAAGTTTTATCCCGTTATCCAGAGCTCACCGGTACCAACAACACGAAAAATTTCATCGTCGAATGATACTACACGCAGATTGTAACGGACAGCAACATTTTCGCGGAGGATTCCGGACCAGACCAGCGAGTCACCGACCGCCAGGTTTGGATAACCGCTTAAGCCACCAATTCTGGCAAGTGTAGTACTTTGGTTACCGAGACCCTGCCTTTCCAGGCCCTGGTAAACTAATGTCGTTCCCGGAATCTTTTCGTTTAATGAAACATGGTAGTCGATTACGATATTCCCCATGTGAAATTTGGCTTGCGGATCCCCATCTAGAACCAAGGGTTGGGGCTCGGGAAAGAGAACGATCAATTCAACCGGCCCGGCGACAGGCATACCGCCAAAGAAACTAGTTGTCAGGCGTAAGTTATAATTAGCAAATACGCCGGGAGCGATAACGCCGCTCCAGTAGAAGGAATCCCCTGCTTTTTTTATGGCAGGTTGTCCGCTAATAGTAACTTCGTGCCCGCTCTCACTGCTTCCGACATAAGTTAATTGGGTGCCGGGAACCGTGTCGCCTGGTTTCAGGTTTAGGGAATATGCCGGAATTAGATAGGAGATCGTATCGCCCATGGGCGTGGGCGAGCCGACAGGAGTCGGCTCTACCAGCCCGGGGATTGACGGCTGATCGGGAATGTCTGGCAATTTACAGGCGAGCGCCGGTAAGGCAAGAAGCAATGCCAGTAAAAGCAGCCCTCGAATCCATCTTTGTCCACCAAGTATCATGATCAATTTTATTATTAATGACATATCCTCAAGACGTCTTCGCAGCCATATCGGTTCCCAAGAAGGCCACCAATTTTTCTTTAAGAAAAAGTCTAATTAGAAAGCTGCCACCTTTTCCTTTCAATAGGTTCTTTGAAAAGAGTTGAAAAGGTGGCAACTATGAGTTCTTTTTGCAGCTTAGTCGGAAATCTCTATCGTAATGGATTCAATCGCATCGCCGGGAGGGGCATCAGGATTGGTAGCCGGATCACGCAAGGTGATACCTTCCACTACGTCCATCCCTTTAACCACGCGTCCGAAGATGGTATAGCCGCCGTCAAGATTGACAGCCGGGCCCAGGGTAATGTACCAGCCGCTGCCATTTGTGTCAGGGCCTCGATTGGCCATGGCTACCACGCCCTTATCATCATGTGAAAGATTGGGATCGATTTCATTCGGCAAGGTATATCCGGGACCGCCCATGCCTGTGCCGCTGGGATCTCCCGTTTGAGCGAGGAATCCATCCAAGACTCGGTGGAATGTCACACCATTAAAGAAGCCTTCGTTGGCCAGAAAAACAAAACTGTTTACCGTTTGTGGTGCAGATTCGGGATAAAGTTCGATAAGGAACTCGCCCCCGTTTTCCATCTTAACGCGCGCGTGATAGGTTTTGCCTTCTTCGAGGGCCATTTCCGGCGGCGCATCCCATTGGGGGATGGAAGAAACAGCGATCATGGATTTAACAAAATTTTCCCAGACGGTAAAGTCTATGGGAATATTGCCAGCTACTACTTCACCATTGACGATGGCTGATGGTGTACCCGGTAGGCCAAGGGCCACAGCTTCTTGTTCTAAAGCTGCTACGTAACCAGCGTAGACGCCGCCATCCAGATCGGCCGTGAATTTATCAACATCCAAATTGAGTTCGGAAGCGAGATCGATGAAGAACTGGCGAGCCTCATCAGTGCTTTGTTGGGACCATTGGCTCTGTCTCTCAAACAGCAGATCGTGATATGGCCAAAACGCTCCTTGCGCGCCTGCAGCTTCCGAGGCTTCGGCCGCTTTTTGAGCATTGGGATGAATCTGATTTAAGGGGAAGTGACGATATATAACCTGGACTTCATTCGGAAAGGCATCTACCAGACGCCCCATCAGGGGTGCAAACCCTGCGCAGCCCGGTCACTGAAAATCGCCGTATTCGATGATAGTTACGACTGGTTCTTCAGCTCCTATGACATGATCCTGTTCTCGAACAACGCTCGCTTCTTCTGGTGTAGACCCAGTAGTAACCGAAGTTTTAGCCGCCGGGGCAGAATCGTCAGTTGTTGTTTCTGCTGTTGGGCTAGTGGTTGAATCTTCTACCGCTCCCGCTGGCACTTCATCGCTGGCCTGATTGGACTCGGTTGCCGAGCCACAAGCAGCCAATAGGAGTACCAGAAAGGCTGCAACTAAGTATTTGCGCATTGATTAACTCCTGAATATGATTTTTAGCATTCTATCACGTTACAATCGACATGCTACGCTTCTGATACTTTATGAAGATTTCAGCCGCTAAATTCCTAACTTAGGGGTGGTTCTTTAGCATATTTATATAGTTTCTCCGAAGTCTAAGAGAGTAAATAATCACCTATTTCTGGGAAGGAAATTTACACCAACCGAGAACCGCGAGATAAAATAGCGGTCTGAGGAGATAAATAATGAGCAACAATTTTATACGCGCTTTGTTTTTAATGATACTGACCCTGGTCTTGATGAGTGGTTGTGGGCAATCAGAAACAAATATTCCTGAGCCTATACCAACCCTGCCAAGTCTGGAGGATGTGCCGGCCACGGAACCCACTACCGTACCTTCCGGGTATCCCGCTCCTGAAGTTATGCAGCCTGCTACTCCGCCGCCGGATCCGAACTATCCAGCACCCCCGACCTACCCGCCGACCGTCGATCCCTATCCCGGAGGCTTGGTATGGATCCTTCGTCCCGTAGGTATCCAATGTGAAGAGGGCACGTCGCCCGGTTATGGCGATTTGCGTGAAGCTGCAAGTACCTTAACGGCCGCTGGCTTGACAGTAGCCCGATCAGAAATGACGGAGCTAGTAGTCACCGATTCTTGCGGTTCGCCAACCAGCGCTCATTACCGGGTCCAGATCGCAGCCGATGACTTGCAAAATGCCCTGTCAATGGGATGGACGCAGGAGTAAAAAAGCCAGACTTTTTGAAAAAGCCTGGCTTTTTATCTCAACTCCCCGAGTTTTTGCTAGTTTGAAGGCTGCTAAGCCTGATTTGCATAACCAGGAGATTTAATTTTACTTACTAACGGCGCGAACGTTGGCGGTTTCCACCGCCCCCGCTCCGTCCACCACGCCCGCTGCGATTGCTGCGACCGCCACCCCGTGGCTGGTCATTGGCTTTTGCTTCCTCCAATGTCCATCCTTCCAAAACTGCCTGACGGGAAAGACGAATCTTACCTTCACTGCTCACGTCGGTGATCATAACCAAAATTTCATCGCCAACCTGAACTGCGTCATCAGCACGTCGCAAGTGCTCGGTGGAAAGCTGGGAAATATGGCACATGCCGTCTACCCCGGGAGCGTACTCGACAAAAACGCCGAAATCGGTGATCCTAACCACCTTACCGGTAAAGATTTCACCAGCTTCGGGATCACGGGTCAGTGTTTCAATGCGATCGATAGCGGCTTCAGCTTTCGCTCCATCAATACCAGCCACGAAAACAGTGCCGTCTTCTTGGATATCAACAGAAACCTCGTAAGTTTCTTCCAGGCTGCGGATGGTAGCACCGCCTTTACCGATGACCGCCCCAATTTTGTCGGGATCGATCTGAATGCTCATCATGCGCGGCGCGAAAGGACTCATGGTCTCGCGCGGGGCGGACAGTGTTTCCATCATGGAGTCCATAATCTCCAGACGGCCCACGCGTGCCTGCTCCAGTGCTTCGGCCATTATCTCTTGTGATAGGCCCTCGATCTTGATATCCATCTGAATGGCCGTGATGCCTTCAGTGGTGCCAGCAACTTTAAAATCCATATCGCCAATGTGATCTTCAAGGCCCTGAATGTCCGTGAGAATGGCATATTTTTCGCCATCGCTGATCAAGCCCATAGCTACGCCGGCAACAGGTCGTTTGATGGGCACACCGCCGTCCATCAGCGCCAGCGTGGAGGCGCAGACACTGGCCTGGCTGGTGCTACCATTAGAGGAGAGAACCTCGGAAACAACACGAATTGTGTAAGGGAATTCTTCTTCCGGGGGAATCATGGGCAGTAGGGCTTTTTCAGCCAGGGCGCCATGACCAATCTCACGCCGTTTCGGTCCACGCAAGAACCAGGTTTCGCCTGTGGAAAAGGGTGGGAAATTATAATGATGCATATAACGGCGACTGTCCTCTGGATAAAGCCCTTCCAGTTTTTGGGCTTCTCGTGGGGTGCCTAAAGCCAGGATAGAAAGAACCTGGGTCTGGCCGCGGCGGAAGAGCCCCGAGCCATGGGCACGTGGGCTTAAGCCAACCTCGGAGGATAGGGGACGAATGGTCGTATAATCACGGCCGTCTGGACGAACACCTTCATACAGAATCTGGTGGCGAATTGCATTCTTTAACTCCGATGAGATCACCTCACGAATGCTTTTTGCATCGGCGAACTCGTCTTCCTCCAGGAAACTATCAACGACTTCTTCTCGCAGCTCGTCGACAGCCTCATTACGGTCGTCACGGCCGGTATTCTCGGCTACGATTTTGGGAAGGCGATCACCCAGTCGGTTTTTCACCTCGGTGGATAATTCTTCCTCAACCTCGGCGAATTCGATTTCACTTTTAGGCTTGCCGACTGCTTGCCGCATTTCTTCCTGTACGGCGATGATTGGTTGTATAGCTTCAAACCCGAACGCCAGGGCTTCAAGGAAGAGGTCTTCTTCAACTTCGTCGGCGCTCGCTTCGACCATGATGATGGCATCTTTCGAGGCAGCCACGCGCAGGTCAAGGATGCTGTCGGCCATTTGCGGAATGGTTGGTGCGGCGACAAACTCGCCGTTAATATATCCCACGCGCACAGCGCCAACTGGTCCGTTCCACGGGGCATCGGAGATATGCAGCGCGGCGCTGGCGGCATTCAGCGCAAGGATGTCGAGATGGTGAATGCTGTCGGATGACAGCGTGGTCATGATGATCTGTACTTCATTGCGCATGCCGTCGGGGAACAATGGGCGCAGAGGACGGTCAGTCAGGCGTGATGTCAAGACCGCTTCCGTGGTCGGCCGTCCTTCACGGCGGAAGAAACCACCGGGGATGCGGCCCGCTGCGTACATCTTTTCTTCAAAATCAACACTTAACGGAAAGAAATCCAGTCCTTCGCGAATGTGTTTGGACATGGTAGCCGTGGCCAGGACAATGGAGTCGCCCATTTGCGCTGTGACGGCACCGCCGGCCTGTTCGGCCAATTTGCCTGTCTTAAAAATTAATTCTTTGTTTCCCACCATGGTGGAAAAAGTGTATTCGGGTAACATTCTATACCTCTTAATTTATGACACAGTCCATTGGTACGGTTAAGTGCGGCGTTTTTTCTAGCCGGTATCCCGGCGAATCATAACAGCTTACGAAAGTAAGATGGGCGTGATTACCGCTTCCAGATTGAACCTGTGCTTCCTAATTCAATATTCTATTGTCTGCTTAGGATTTAAAATGGGTTAGGGACTGGGAAGTGTCTCATACGCCACCGGTTTTCATAAAAACCGCCGTATGCTTCAGTTCCCAATTCCTAACGCACGCCGCAAAATCCTAAACAAGAGGGGCGAGATATTCTCGCCCCGCCTTTCTATTTACTAATAACCTTAACGCCGCAAACCCAATCGCGCGATGATCGCACGATAGCGTTCAGGATGGCGCTTACGCAAGTAGCCCAACAGCCGCCGGCGTTTGCCGACCAGCTTGAGCAGCCCTCTACGGGATGCCTCGTCATGTTTATGAACAGATAGGTGCTCTTGCAGCTCACGGATACGACG
>Ga0316576_10002100_pt1 | contig 11211 bp, 10 predicted proteins | sample S0NA_FD_203075 | JGI IMG/M metagenome (GOLD analysis project Ga0316576, IMG submission 203075) | Rhizosphere microbial communities from salt marsh grasses in Alabama, United States - S0-2_050615r3r5 | ecosystem: Host-associated > Plants > Roots > Rhizosphere | place: USA: Alabama | collected... | reverse complement strand
CAGGTCGAGCATATCCTTACGTCGTGCGGCATAGTACCACCGGCGCTGCCGCTCACTGGCCCACTTGACCGGCTGGTGCGATGGCCCCGGCTTGCGGCTGAGCGTGTTTTTCAGTTCCTCGGCAACCTTGACGCCTGCGCGCTCCCCGACCTTGTTCACCTGCGGTCCGGTCAGGTTGGCGATGGCCTGCTGTAGCTGGTCTAGGCTGGTGAAATCAACGTCCGGCATTCATCGCCTCCAACGTTTGGGCCCTTACCCATTCCGCCTCATCGATCCATCCCTGTATTGTCTCTTGTGGCGCCGCCGTGAGCGTCGTACCACATCTACAACCCGGATGCGCTGGCGGACCGTCCGGGTACTCTGCCCGCCAGTCCTCCTCTGGATGCTGGTTCAGCGGGCCGCAGATGTCGCAAACCAACTCATCATTCTGTGTTTGCCAGATTCGCCTCATCTGTAGCCCCGTCTGGTTGACCTGTCGCTGTATTTCATTCGTCGCCGCTGCGTATGATCGCGTCGTCTCTGTCGTGGCGATCAGCTCCGCCCGCACTGGGCCGAATGCTGGTTCTAGCAGTTTGCGGATGTCCCCTTGCGTCATCCCTGGCGTCTCGATGAATGATTGCACGACCTCACTAATCTGGCGTCTAGTTGTCTCAGTCAATCCACGTACTAGCTCATAGCTGTACTCTCTGGCCCATCTCAGCGCATCGGTATTGATAATGGTCGGATCAAATACAATCCCCACATCCGCCGATGTACTGAGTGCCTGGCCTACCACCATCTGAGCTAGTTCAGGCTGCACCGCTGCACGCAACTCTGCGGCCATCCCATCATAGTCAAACTCAGCGCCACGCCTCACGGCCCGCTCGGCCTTATCGAGGTAATCCTTCATCACCGCCTGGATCTTGCGCTTGATGCGCCGCTCGGCTGCTGCGCGTGCTGTCCAGTCTACCTGTTTCAGAAATGAGAACGCGCCCTCGACGCCCACCACATCCATAGCGGCCTTGATCTCTACATCCAACCACTCTGGGATTATGTCACTGTTAAACTCGCACGGCTTCCCGCGCTTGGTGGCTTTGTCGCGCCACCTCGCTAGTTCTGCAAAGAGACCCGGTGGCGGCCCCACTCCGGGGCCAGTGCTTTTGGGGCCGCTCGATTCTCTATGTTCTCTGCTACGTCACCAGGGTTGCCCATCCCCTCATCATCGTTGCCGTTGTCCTGGCTATTGTTCGCCTGCAACAGCTGCGGCGGTGTCCGTTCCTCTGGCGTAAACGATTCGTCCAGCTTGGGCATATCGCCCATCACGAGAACGGTATTGACCACCCGCCTGTATTCATCGACACTGATCACATTGTCGTCGTATGCCGTAGACATCACGCCCGACACGTAAAATGCGGCGCTCTCTGCCTTGGCGATCTCCATTCGCTGGATCGCCTCAACCTGATTGGGCTTGAATGAGATACGCAGACCGAGCGGATTGAATAGTTGCTTGTCCAGCGTCGGCCCAAGATGCACCTCAAGACGTGGGATAAGCGCCTGGTCCCACAGCTCATACTCTAGCATCTCACGCTCTGACCGATTCGTCTTTGTCTCCCCAAGACCAGGCGGGATCATATGCGCTGCTAGAATCTGGTCGCGCTTGGTCCGCTCCAGGTCGGGCATCGCCAGATCACCGATGGGAGGCGAGATTACCTTGGCGTTGAGTCCCTTTCTCAGGACCATCACCTCCCACACGTTACGGATGCCCCCAAGCGCACGCTTCCAAACTTTCTTTATCTCCTTGCGATCGCTATCCTTGATCTGCCCCTCAGCCTCGAGGATGATGCTGGGGATAGCCCCATTCTCAAAGAAGCCAGATGCCCACAGGTTAGCGTTTTTAATGAGCTTGCCTGACTCGATGGCGACTTGGCCCGAATGCACACCCTCGTGGATGTCATCCTTGGAATTGAACGTCCTGAAATAGACAATATCCTCGGCCGGAAATAGCTGTACTTGTGTCCCTATCTTCTGTTCGAACAGCGTCGGGCCTGTGCGATCCCACGCCTTGACCTTCATACTGTTGGCGTTGAGCACCATCAGGTCAGAGAGCATATTGCCGGCGCGCTCTTTGTACAGGTAGGCGGCGCCTTTCAGGCATAGCCACATCTCGACGTACCACAGCAGCGGGCGCATATCGATCGGCCACTCTATTTGATTGTCCTCGTCCTCCTCATCCTCCGGCATCTCGATTGGGTACACCGCATAAGGCACCTTGGCTATGTTGTTTGCTCTCAGGTTTGCCGCCCAAAACGACCACGCGACACACTTGTATAGGTCTTGCGGATCGCTGCCTCCGCTACCATCGATCAGCCAGTCAAGAAACTCATCGAACTGACCGAGCGTAACCGCTTTTGTCCCTAGTACCCCGCCCGCTATCTTGTATTCGCTCATAGTATGTATGCCCACGGTCCTGACTGTTCAATGATGCCGACGCTCATATACCTGTACGCATCCATCCGGTGGAATCGGCGCTTGTGCTCGATCTCCTCAAGTGGATTTCCGGCGTCGTCCAGTTTGCGCTTGTAACTGCCGATCTCGTCTCTGAATCCCCGAAGGCTGCGAAAGACGCGCAGGCGGTCATCCTTGATGAGCTGCGTTCCCCTGTCGATACCTTCCTCAACACCATCGACAGCAGGCTCATCGACTCCGAAGCCGTCCACGTCCCAGTCACGCCGGAACTGGCCTTCACTCTTTGCCCCGCCCCAACAGTACCACTCACACTCATCAGGGATCTTGCTCTTTCCTATCGCTGCGTACTCTGCACTGGTCAGGTTTCCGCCGAGCCACTCATCATAGATGTACACCTTGCCATCGTCCGGGCTTTCCGCGGCCCACAGTATCGCCGTGTTCGCTCCCCCAAAGTCCACGCCGATGTACCTTGTCCAGTCGGTCGGTATCTCGAATTCATCACACAGCATATCCCCGGTGAAGCAGTCATAGATCAGGCCGGCGGGCTTGGTGAATCGGCCCTCGTAGAACATCCCGAAGCGCCAGCCCTGCATCCGTGCTTTGACTCTGTTAAACTCCCTCTTCGGAAAAGCCGGGTTGATGATCGACGCGAACGATACCACGTCGATGTCATCCGCGCCGTTCTCCCACGGGTCATAGATCTCTTGCTTTAACCACCCCAGGTTATACGGAGTTGTCGTACCCAGCACGCGCCCCTCAGACAATGACAACCGGCGCTGCACCGCCTCCCAGTCCTCAAGGGTGAAATCGTCTTGGCCACATTCATCGAGCCAGGCCGCTTTCGCTGTCGCCGATTCAAGGCCACCGCCCGACTGTGCCGAGCGGAGGATGATCCGCCCCCACATCGGATCCGTGCTGCGCTGTGCCCAGAACTCGCCCGTCTCTGGGTCTTTGAGTTCCATCACCTTATCGCCTGCCCAGTAGCGCCCGACGCCTAGAAGGTTCTCAAAGACCGTCTTGAGTTCCGGTAACATCTTTAGTTTGAAAAGGTCATAACTGGCCGTGACCGCCAGATAGTCGCCTTGCCCGCATCGCTGTATCTCTCGCCACAAATACCAGGGGCCGAATGATGTCTTGCCTCCCTGCGTCCCGGCGATGACGAACACGAACCGCTTGTCACTCTGCCACGCCCTAGCCTGACCGGTATGTAGGTCAAGCGTGACCTGACCATCACCCGTCCGAGTCCAGAGGTTCACTCGGTATCCTCACAATCACCTCAGTAATCTTGAGTTCTGTCTTCTCTGGAATTGCCGAGCCTCCATCGCCCCCGTGGTACTTGTCCAAGTGCATCAAGGCCGATTGTGAATCGTGCAACTCAATCGTGGCTCGTTGTCCCTTTTGATGTACAACTTTCTTGACTAGGTGTCCTTTTGCCCGAATCTTATCCCAGTCGAGCGCGCCAGTCTCAGAGATGAAATCGGAAATATCCGCTCGTGCCATATCTCCGAGACGTGCAAGAACCTCATTAGCAGGCATAGCCATTTCTGCAAGACGTGCGTCAATTTCATCCTGCATAGCTTGTTTGTTGCGCGGGCCGATCTTCTCGGGCCACTTGTAGCCCACTCGCCGCGCTGCTTCCGTTGCGTTCCAACACTGGAAATATTCTTCTAGCCAGGCCTGCCGTTTGGTGCTCATTTCCTACTATTGACTACCTCTCCCTCACCTTGATCCACATCGTCCGGTCATCCTCACGGACGGGCGCGTTATCGGTCTCGATATGACAGATAACAGGATAGTCCCATCCGGCATTGCCACCAGATAGCCACACGGTCACGCTCGTGTTCGTGTCCGTCCTACTGTCGCTGTCAATGGTCAGCGTGGTTGCTACCGCATCCTCACCCGCCGATGGATCAACCTTGACGGCAGTCCCGATCGTCACATCATACGTAGCGTCAATGATCTCGCCATCATCCGTATCCAACCAGTCAGACTCAGCACCCGTCACGCCATTGGTCAATGGTGCCCAGTCGAACTTGTAATCCAGAACTGCGTCCGGGTCTTTGATCCATTCAGCTCGTGCCATCTCGAATCCTATCCATCATCTGTTTGCCGGTCATTCCCCAGCCGGGCAACACGTCGTCGGTCTCTTTCCAGCCCCTAGCGTATCGCTTGTTCCTGAACTCGTCAGGACTCCACTTGCTGCGCGTATAATTGCGGTCGTGCCGAATGTCAATCAACGGAACATCACTTTGCCAGTTCTCGGTCACGTATGGTCCGACCTTTGGCCCTGGCTCAAAGTGGCGGTCCCAACCGTGCCGCTTTACAAATGTATCCCGTTTCTGGTAAAACTCATACAGTTCATCCCAACACGCACATAGGCCGCTCAATTGCTGGAGGTCATCCGTCCACACGCTATGGCCGTCACTGTACCGCACCTTCCAGACGTTTGCGTTGTAGTAGTAGATCCAGCCGTGCCTCGGCCCAAACTGGAAATGATCCGGCGGGTACAATACGTCATTCTCAGCAATGAATACCCATTCAGGATTCCACCCCGACATATAGAACAGTCCACACATTATCTGTCTCAGTAGCGTATGTGGCCCTCTCGGCCCCGCAACTGTAAACTGTTCGTTCCCATAGTCCGTCGGCTCCCGGCTGACGCACACCACCGGGATGTCACCCCGCGCCCGGTCGAGCTGGTCCCGGCACGCCTGCTCAATCGCTGGGTCATGCGTGTTGCAGGTCGTGTATAGGATGGCCTTATGCACTGGCTACGTCCTCACCTGAAAGAAACTGACCATTCGGTCCCCGTCGTCGGGTCTTGACCTTACGCTGCATTGCCTGACGAATCCGTTCCTTTGTTTCCTCAGTATGCGTCTTGTCCGCAAACCCTCGCGGATGCTCTCTTTCTTCCCAAATGTGCCCACCAGATAGCTTATCTGCATACTCCTGAACTCGTTCATCAGTCTCTTTGGTCAGCCCTCGATTCCACGCTACATTCCCAGTGTTGGCCGCTCCTATCTTGGCCTTGACTTCCTCCGACCACGGTCGCCCCAGGTTCCAAGGCGTTTGTCCCAAATGAGACTGACGCATCTTTCGGATCGACTCGGGCGTATGGCGCCTACCAGCAAAACCATTGCCGTCGCCCGATCGGGTCTCACTCATCAGAGTCTTTGTCTCTTCTGAATGCGGCACACCTAGTCTAGATCCTGCTATCCGAGCGATGTTGTACAGCTTTTCCCATCCCAATTCTTCGGCATAGGTATCGAGGAAAACTTGCTCTACCTCGATCAACTCTACCTCACTGCAAAAGTAAAGAATATTGAATGTAAACGCATCCTCGCCGTGCTTGTTCCAACTGTTCTGAAGATGCGGGTTGTCGTGACCATTTCGTCTAAGGCTTCTCACATGCTCCGAGAAGCGCCTCGATAGACTGGTCGCTGAACCTATATAGAGCTTCCCATTGATCACGTTGTTGATCGAATAGATCCCCGGCCTATCAACTTCTAGTTCTCTCGCCTTTTGTTGTTCGTAATCTTCATCTGTCCACCCGGGTATGGGCCAATACTTTTCTAGCATTGCGGACAATGGATATACTTGACCCGCCCAGTTGTTGCCGTTCCACAACCATTGCGAATAATCCCTGGCTGTTTGCTGTGCGCTACCAGACATCGGATATGGGAATCCAAATCCGGGCTGCGTTCTAAATAAATGAGCATACCAAGTGTTTCGATTAGTGAGCAAACGACCGCCAGACAGATGCGTTTTACACCCTATCTCTGTCCCCATCTGCCCCCACGAACCGTGATTCTCGTCACACGGCTCGATCTCGAAATAGCGATCCCGGCGCATCATCCAGCAGGCGCCCAGCAGACTCATCGACTCGACCAGGTGCCCATCACCGGCGCGCTGTTTGTACTGTCGCCAATACTGGAAATGCAGGTCACGGTCAAAACGATAATGGCGCTGACGCGTGTTAGGCCTCGGCTCCCAGACCATCACCCGATCGAACTCGATCCCGTCGCACTTGGAACAGCACGCCGCACGCGGTCCCTGGTATGTCCGCTTGCCGCACGTCTTACACTCCCAGTCAAAGGCGTGTAGGTTGCGCTGCTCTGGCATCACCGTATCCGTCGGTCCGCAGTCCTCAATCAGGATGCGATCGAACCCCTGACCAAACGAGCAATGCGCGTCGCACTTCATCACGTAATCGCCCTGTGCCATTCGTGCGGCCTCGTTCGTCGCTGCCCGCTGCCCGATGGATACGGGATGGTAGACCAGTGTCACCCGGTCGTCATCCTCAATCGGCGGATCGGCCCACGCCCCGTCCAGAATGACGATGATCTCGGTATCCGCCTCTCTGTGCTCCAGGATGTCCTCAATCGTCCGCCGCAGGAACTCCTCGTTGCGAGCCGGAATGAGGATGCTCAGGTCCACAGTCCCCACTCCTCGCCGTTCACCGTAACCACGCCGTTCCTATTGTTCTCCTCAAATATCCGCCGGTTGCGCCTGCTCATTTCCTCCTTGCTCAGTTTCAGCCGGTAGCCCTTGACCTTGAGACTGTTCGGCGTCTTGATCGTATGCACGAGATCGTCCGGTAGTATGCCGAATTGTGCCCCGCTTCGCCATAGCCTAGCCTCAAGATCACGGTCCTCGCACCCGTACCACTCCATACGCTCGTCATATCCGCCGATACGGAAAAATAGGTCACGCTCTACGCAGACGATGCCCTTATAGTGCGGCCCTCGCATCCACTGGGCACCGGCAGCAATCGCCTTGCGGACCTCGACAAGATACTGGCTCGTTGGTATCGCATCCGCGCCCATGATCACGATGTAACGCCCGGATGACGCCTTGACTGCCAGGTTCCAGGCGTGCGCCATATGGTAGTGATCGCGCCCATCGTAGCGGTGAAAAGTCGGGATGTTGCCTTGTGCCAGTCGGTTGTTAATGTGCTCTCGATATATGCCTTGTGTGTCGTCCGTGCTAGCATAGTCTAATAGCGCGATCTCTGCCGGCGGACTGTTGTTGATACACCGGATCAAGTTTCTTATCGTGTGCGCCAGGTCGCTTGCCCTATTGTGACAGGGAATGCATAGGCTAATCAGCACGCGCCTTCCGTTCCTTCCAGTCCTTTGGCCAGCCGGGCATCCGTGGGAATTGGTCAATCAACCACTCGATATCGTGCGCCCGCTCCGGCCATCTGTTGTTCCACCAGTAATCGAAACTGTATGCATTGCCGCGGACCCGCTCGGACCGGCTCATACTGTACATCCGCCCGTATTGCTTTCCCTTGTGCAGATGAGCATACCAGGTTCGCTTGTTCCGCATAATCGCGCCGTGCCACGGGCCGAGCTGCGTCTTGAATCCTAGCTCCTGCGGCTCGCCCATAAAGGTCTCGTAGCCCTCGATCTGCATCGGCCCAATGCGGTCCCAGTGCGATCGGGACATAAACCAGCAACTCCCTTGACACGTCACATCAGGATGTAGGTCAACGCTTTCTAGTTCCTTGCGCCTGGCGTTCCACGGTCGGCCGTGGAGGCCCAGGTCATCGGGATGCAGGTAAGGATAAAAGTAGTGCATCGCATCGATCGGTCCCTTGTCCTTGCGGCACCACTCCTCTGCGTCCAGGCTATAGCGGCGCGGTACGACGATCCAGTTATCCGAACAGTCAGCGGCCAGCACCTCGTCATAGCCTTCTGCAAAAGCACAATGGGCGTCACATTTCATCAAGTAATCACCGGTCGCCACGGCTGCCCCCGCATTGACACCACCGCGCAATCCAGCGCGGCGCGTTCGGTGGATCACAATCAGATTGTCACGGTCTGGCAGCGGTGGATCAGGCCAGTATCCGTCCAGATAGGCGATCACTTCCACATCACCGGTTGCCTGATCCAGCAGGTCATTGACCGTCTGAACCAGGAATAGCTCATTCCGGGCCGGAACGATAACGCTAACCTTGCTCACGCCGCACACTCAATTGGTAAAGTTCTAGTCTCACTTAGAATAGCCAGGATTCGCGTGTCTGCCTCGATTGGCAGGATTCTCGATTCGCTCACAATGGCCTTAATCCGTGCAGCCGCCTCAACTGCCAGGATTCGCAACTCCTCGCCTATGGCAAAGATCCGACACGCCGGCACGTCTGACGAGCTGGCTGACGGTGACGCCGAGGGAGAAATGGATGGACTCACGGACGGCGAGACACTTGGGCTGACGCTTGCACTCGGAGAAACCGACGGGCTTACGCTTGCGCTGGGCGACAGACTGGGCGAAACCGACGGACTCACAGATGGCGAAACGCTTGGACTCACACTAGAGCTAGGTGAAATACTAGGCGATACGCTAGATGATACCGATGGACTGACCGACGAACTGGGAGACTCGCTGGCGCTGGCACTTGAACTTGGCGACGGTGAAACAGATGACGACGGCGATACGCTTGGCGATACAGATGGCGAGACAGATGAACTTGGAGTCACGCCTTGGCTGTGAGATGGCGACGGCGACGGCGATACTGAACTGGACGGGCTGACGCTGGCGCTAGGACTGCTAGACGGAGACGACGATACAGAACTCGATGGTGAGACCGATGGGCTAACAGATGAACTTGGCGACTCTGACGCACTGGCAGAGCTGGACGGGCTGGCCGATACGGAACTGCTCGGACTCAAAGACGCAGACGCAGAGCTGGACGGCGATGGCGATACTGAGCTGGATGGCGACTCACTAGCCGACGCGCTAGAGCTTGGACTGGGCGATACAGATGATGACGGCGACTCCGATGCGCTGGCACTTGAACTTGGGCTGGGTGAGACCGAACTGCTAGGACTTTCGCTAGCGGATGCACTAGACGATGGTGATGGACTCACCGACGAACTAGGGGATTCACTCGCGCTTGCTGAACTAGAAGGTGATGGGCTGACACTAGAGCTTGGTGACTCTGATGCCGATGCCGAACTAGACGGACTTGGACTTTCTGAGCTTGATGGTGATACGCTAGGACTGGCGCTACTCGACGGCGATGGTGATACAGAACTGGACGGTGATACCGACGGGCTGACCGAAGGTGAAACGGATGGCGATACCGATGGACTCGGCGAACTCGACGGAGAAAGGCTGGGACTGACAGACGAACTGCCACCACCCTCAGTGTACTCGACCACCAACTTGGGACGGTATCCGGCTGTCGCGTGGTCGGATGAACAAATGAAAAGGTAGATGTTTGTGCTACCGGATAGGCGTATACCGTAGTTTGTGTTGACAGCTCCGAACCAGCCCTCTACACGTGCGGCTGTTAGACTGGCAGACCATTCATCGCCCGTCGCCTCACTTCCGTCTGCCGTAAAACTACCTATGCTAGTCGCTTCATAGTCTGTGCCATAGGTGGATAGTCCAGCACTGCCGGCCCAATTGGTTTCGTTTCCGGGATCTTGATCTAGGTAATCCCAGCAACAATCACCCGCGCCTCCCGTCACGCTGTCCTTATTTCCTTCGGGCCAGGCTGCATTCCCACTCGCTATAGAGTGAATGGTAACGGTGTCTGCACCGCTGGAGGTCGTTTTGTTATATAAGTACAATGTTGCAGAATCACACGTGGCATCACTCGGTATGGATGAACAATCAAACTCGATCAGTCCGCGCCGATAGTTTCCTGCAAATTCGTGCGTTACTATCTGATCAGCCGCTCCAAAGTTTGCATCTGAATCACTCGATTTGATCCGCGTGTCTTTCCCTGCCGCCGCGTCTGGTTGCACACTAAATGTCGGGTCGATCAGGGGTTGTGCCATGCCTGTCAAGTCGGGCAGAGTGAACAGGACATACCACTGGCTCTGAATCTGGACAAACTCGTGAGCAATGGGACGTACATCATCCGTGTTGGACCAGTCATATACAACCGGCTTGCGTAACGTCATCACCGGCTCGCCGTCTCGGAGGATGGTCCCACCATCGCGTGTTAGATTATTAAGGCCCACCGGGAATGCAAACCGGCTGTTCTCTGGAACCCATCCATTTTTCAGCAGGATGCCGAGCTTGATAAAATGCCCGCCCATCCAGGTATAAACGTTAGCATTGGTGCGCGTCCAGGTCAGTAGGTTCCCAGTTCGCTCTGGCGTGCCGAGCTTGACTTGTGTCCAGACCCCGCCGACCTGGATGTATGGTGCGCCAATCTCAAAGTAGCGGTCAGGCTCTCGCGTGGGATGGATGCGGCGCATCCCGTCGTCGCCGCTGCTGACGATGAACGGTGCCTCGGTGACAATGTGCGGCCGTGCAGGGATGCCCGAATCAACCCAGTCGTTGACGATGGCGCGTAGCGTGTCACCGTCGCGGTAGGCGATGGGCTTGACGTGGAACTCGGCGCGATGTCTGCCGCCTCCCAGATCCTCAGTTGTGGCGCACGTAGTCAGAAACGCCATTCGTTCCTATTTCCCCTTGGGCGGTTTGGCCTTGTGACCACGGATGAACCCGACGACAGTTGACCAGCCGCCCCGCCCGTAAGGAGGAGAGTGAGAGAACCGTGCGCGAACACGGTAGCTCACGATGAAACCGGCCTAGCGTTGCGCTATCGCGTCCGGGCCGTCAGCCTCTATCACGCCGCTGCTAGGCTAGGCCGGTAGAAATCCTTATGTCCAAGTCAGCCCCGATACGGCTCTCATCCTCCGCCGGTGCCTCATCACTCAGGACGGCTGCATACCCGCGCTCCAGATCCTCGAATGTGAAGCAGGGTTCCTCGGCATCGCACGCCCAGCACTTGAGGATCTGGAGCGC
>Ga0316576_10002099_pt1 | contig 11212 bp, 5 predicted proteins | sample S0NA_FD_203075 | JGI IMG/M metagenome (GOLD analysis project Ga0316576, IMG submission 203075) | Rhizosphere microbial communities from salt marsh grasses in Alabama, United States - S0-2_050615r3r5 | ecosystem: Host-associated > Plants > Roots > Rhizosphere | place: USA: Alabama | collected... | reverse complement strand
CACCTCCACGCGGTAGCTGCCGTTACCCATCCAGCGCAGGGCCAGCTGCTCGGCCGTGCGGCCGTCACGGCTGTCCGTGGCCGAGCCCCGCCGCCCCGTGCGCAGGGTCGTCAGGCGCTGTCCGCCGGGGGTGACCAGGGCGAGGTCGAGGTCCACCGGCTTGTCCCAGGTCGCCTTGAGCACCAGGGCGCCGCGGCTGGCCCGGTCGGCGTCGCCGGTCTCGGTCCCCGCGGCCAGCCGCGCCAGGGCCTGGCCGATGCGCGCGGCGTGGGCCCCGGACTTGCCCAGCGGTGACTTCGAGAGCTCGGCGAGCAGCTGCATCGCCACCGCCTTGCCCTCGGGCAGCTGGGCCAGGCAACGCGTCAAGGCCAGGTGGTGCTCGAGCCGCTCGGGCTGGATCGACATGATGCTCCACAGGTGCGCGCAGCTGCGGGCGAGCTCACCCTTCTGGCGGTACATCTGGGCCAGGTCGCGGTGCAGCCGGGTGTTCCAGGGCTGGACCTCCACCGAGGCGCTGTAGGTCCGCATCGCCTCCTGCAGCTTGCCCGTCGCCGCCTGCATGTCGGCCAGGGCGAGGATCGCCCCGGGGTGGCTGCCGTCGAGCTCGGCCCACGTCTCGGCGTGGCGCAGGGCCTGCTCGTAGCGCGCGTCCCGGACCAGCACGCGCTGGTAGGCCCGGCGCAGGTTGCGCCGCAGCGGGTGGCTGGCCACTTGCTGCTCCAGGCTCTGCTCGCGCCGCGCCTGGGCCGCGCTCAGCTCCACGTCGAGGATCGGGGTGATGTTGGTCACGGTCACCGGCCTGGGCGGGGGACGTCGGTAGTAGCCGCCGCCGCCACCAAGTCCGTCGAGGGTGTCCATGGCCTTCCGATCGAGCTTGCGCCGCGCCCGACGCGACGGCCTGGGCTTGGGCATCGGCCGGGAGCGGGCGATCTCCTTGGCCGGGGCCTGGGCCGCGGGCCGGGGGGGCGGTGCCGCCGTGGCCTCGGGCTCGGCGGCGGGGCGGGCCTTGGCCTCGGGCGCCCCGTCGTCGGCGTCGAAGGGGTTGGCCAGATCCGGCATCGGGGCGCCGCGCTTCGCCTTGCGGCTCTCCGTCGCCGCGAGGGAGCCCATGCGGCCCGCGCCGCTCGCGCCGGAGAGGGCCTCGGCCTTGCCGCCGACGAGCGGCGTCTTCTCGGCCTCGGCCCGGGTCCGCTCCTCGTCCTTGCTCGCGGTCGTCGCCGGGGCGTCGGCGCTGTCGCGCAAGGTCCGCGAGGCGACCTTGTCGCCCTTCCAGTAGTCGCGGTTGCCGCGGCGCTTGACGTTGAACTCGCGGTACATCCGCTCGTTCTCCAGCACCAGGAAGGCCGTGGCCCGGCTGAGCACGCTGTACTCCTGACTCACCCGCACGATCTCCGGCCGGTTGCCGGTGTAGTCGCTGACCGAGAGGGCGTCGAGGTGGTCCTTGGCCCACAGCCTGGGGACGAAGCTGTTCGCGCCGCGCTCCTCGGGGCTCGCGGCGAGCTGGATCGGGTAGCGGCGCTCGAAGGGACGGCCGTCCACCGTCCCTGTCAGGCGCACGCTGCCGCCACCCGGCCGGTCGTAGCGGCCGGTGACCACCACCTCGGCGCCGGCGACCAGCGAGGGCAGCGTCTCCGGGTAGACGTGGTGCACCTCGACCCCCTCGAAGCCGACCTGCAGGTTGGTCAGCGTCGGGCGGTACTGGGCCGCGACCACCTCGAAGACCCGGGTGCGCAGGTCGTCCCCCGCCTCGAGGCGGTGGATCGAACCGGCCAGCTTGCGCGTGGCCTCCTCGAGGAACAGCTCCCCCACGTCCTCGCCGATCTGCAGCACGCTGAGCGAGACCCCGGCCTTGCCCAGGGCGTCGACGGTCAACCGGGCGAGCTGGGGCTCGCGCATCTCGCCCGCCGTGGGCCGGCCGTCGCCCATGTAGACGACGTGGACCGGGTGGTCGGTCGCCCTGGCGTGACGCGCCGCCTCCTCGAACGCCCCCTGGATGTTGCTGGCGCCGCCCGGGGTGATGCCCCCGGCGAAGGCCAGCGCCTGCTTGCGCACCTCGCTGTTCGGCTCGCGGAAGGAGGGGCCCATCACGCGGCAGCGCTCGTCGCAGGCCATCACGTTGATCCGGCTGCTCAGGTCCATCTCGGACAGGAAGGCCTCCAGCGCGCGGAGCTGCACGGCCCAGCCCTCCTTGCCCGTGCCGTAGGAGCTGTCCATCAGGAACAGGTAGTCCCGCCGCTTGGCCCGGCCCTCCAGCGGGAGCTCGGGGCGCAGCACGGCCATGAAGAAGCCGCCGTGGTCGCCGCAGACGGGGACCTTGAGCGCGCGCTGATCGGCCCCGGGCAGCGCGCAGGCCAGCGCCCCCTTCGCGTCCTTCTTCTCGTAGAGCGCGACCTGCATCTCCGGCGTCTGACCCTCGGGCTTGTAGTTGGCGACGAAGCTCGCCGCCGGGGTGAAGTCGGACGCCTCGTAGCGCAGCCTCACGCCCTCGTTGTCCCGCTCCTTGAGCACGGGGTAAAGCGGCGCCTCGACGTCGGAGACGCCGCGGGTGCCCGAGACCCGCATGTCGATGGAGAAGCGGCCGACGCGGGTCGCCTTCCCCTTTGACGTGGACATGGGGTAGACGTAGCGGTAGCGGCCGTAGCTCGCCTTGAGCGGCTGCACGTAGGCGAGGATCACGCGGCGCGACCCCCGGGGCGGAATGGGGAAGATCTTCATCCGGAAGGTGCGCCCGCCCATCCACTCGAGCAGCGCCGGATCGCGCGGCCGGATCGTGTCGTTGACGATCTGGTTGAAGATCCGACGCGCCCGGTGACGCTCGACCACCTCGCCCTCCATGAGCTTGTTGCCGACGTAGAGCGCCAGGCGGGCGATGCTCGCCCCGCCGGGCAGCGGAAAGCGGTAGGTCCCCTCGAGGGTCTGGCCGCTCGGGTTGTAGTAGACCTGCTCCACCTCGGTGCGCGCGATGTTGTCGCGGATGGTGACCCGCACCTGCTGCTCGGCCAGGCGCAGGGGCCGTCCGCCGCCCTGGCCCGGGGCGCGCGCGGTCAGGGAGCCAAAGCCCTCCTGGAGCTGCTCCACGGCGCGGGTCGGCTCGCCGATCTCGCGGCTCCAGCTCGTGACCCGCACGAGATCCTGGCTCAGGCTGACCCGGGGCCGCTCGCCCGGCCGCACCACGGCCCGCTCGCCCGCGCCGACCTCGACCTTGGCCCCGGCCCCCTCGACCACCACGGTGCCCCGCGTCACGTCGACCACCGTCTGGTCCTTGCCCACCTGGAGGTTGAGCTTCGTCCCGGTGATGCTCACCTTGCCCGCCGGCGTCTCGATGCTCAGCGGCCGGTCCTTGGCGGGCTCCACCCGGGCGAGGAGCTCACCCTGCCGCACCTCCAGCGCGCGGGTCTCGCGCAGCTGGAGCTGGGTCTCCTGGTTGAGCAGCAGGGTCGAGCCGTCTGCCAGCTCGAGCTTGCCGCGCGTCCCCTTGCTGGTCCGCAGCCAGGCGCCGGGCTCGAGCCCCTGCCCGACCTTCATGCTCTGCCACGTGTCGCCCTTGATCCGGGACTGGACGCCGATGCTCCCCTTGGTGCCCAGGGAAAGCACCGCCTTCACCGTGGCGACCTGCCCGCCGCCTGCGGGCTGGACCGGCTCCTTGTTTGACTTCGAGGGACACCCGATCAGGGCGGTCGACAGCAGCAGATACGCGAGCCTGGTAGGCATGATGGCCTCCTCCGAATTGTCTGGGACGATGGGGATGATAACGCATCGGGCAGGGCGAAGTTCTCCTCGCCTTTGGCAAAGTGTCATGGGGGGCGGACAGTTACGCCCAGCGGGGATACTCCGCCAAGAATACAGCTGTTATTACTGGAGCTTGACCATGGCATGCCGGGTGCTACACCACCCAGCATGGGTTTTGCTGCACGAACGCACACCCTGACCGAGGAGCTGGCTCTGTCGCCGCTCCGCGTGCTGCTGGTCTCCAGCGATCCCGGAGATCTCCAGCTTGTCAGCGGGTTGCTCCAGCGCGGTCGCGTCGGCCACTTCCTGCTCGAGGCCATCGACAGCAGCGACCGGGCGCTGCCCCGGATGGTCCAGAACGCCAATGACGTGTGCTTGCTGACCCATCACCTCGAGCCGGACAGCGGGCTGACGCTGCTCGAGCAGGCGATGGCCGCGGGCTGTGACCTCCCGGTGGTGATGATCTCGGCCACCCCGGACTACGACCTGGACAGGGCCGCGATGCAGCGCGGGGCCGCGGACTACCTCCCACGTGAGGAGCTCAACAAGGTCACCCTCGAGCGTACGGTCCGCTATGCCATCAGGCACAAGGAGCTGCAGCGGGAGCTGCGCCAGCTCGCCGTCCTGGACCCGCTCACCGGGCTCTGCAACCGCCGCGGGTTCGCCGACCGGCTCCAGCGGGGCATGGCGCGCGCGGAGCGCGCCTCCTCCAGGCTGGCTCTGATGGTCCTCGACCTCGACGGCTTCAAGGGGGTCAACGACGCGATGGGGCACCAGGCCGGCGACGAGGTGATCCGTCAGGTTGCCAAACGCCTGCTCGAGGCCGTCCGAAAGACCGACACCGTGTGCCGCATCGGCGGCGACGAGTTCGCGATCATCCTCGAGGGCGTCTCAACCCGCGACGACGCCACCCGGGTGGCGGAGGCCGTCGTCAACTGCCTCGGCGAGCCGATTGCCGTGGCCGGCCGCCACGCCCGGGTCGGCGGGAGCGTGGGCCTCTGCCTCTTTCCCGACGACGGCGGCTCGGCGGACCACCTGCTGCAGCTCGCCGACAGCGCGATGTACCGCGCCAAGCGCTCGGGCGGGGCGCAGCACGTCGAGCACGGGGCCCGGCGAAGAGAGTCCGTCGTCGGGCCCTGATCCTCGTGAGCCCCGGCGCGCTACCGCCGAGCGGTCAGGGCTTGCACTTCACGTCGGCGACGTTACGCAGGAGCGCGGCGCCGATCTTGGCGAAGGCCGCGCGGTGGGCCGGCTTGCGGAACAGGCCGGGGATCGCCATCTGGGGACAGCCGAGGGTCTTGGCCCGGGGCGCCGTCTCCCCCTTCCTGTCGACGACGTAGGCCGCCTCCGGCTTGCCCGAGGCCCCCCCGGACGTGTACAGCACCACGTCGTAGGCGCCGCTCCCCTTGCTGTCGTAGAAGGTCCAGAAGTCCGAGCCGCAGGCCACCTGGGCGTACTCCGCGTCAAACTTCTGGTCCCGCACCATCTCCTCCATCGTGCGCTTGGCCTTCTTCGCCTTCCGGGGCGTGTCCCGGTCCACGTCCACGAGCAGGCCCTGGCAGCGCGCGAGCCGGACCTCCACGGCGACCCCCTTCCAGCGCTTGACGTCCTTGAGCCGGTAGCCCCAGCGGTAGTGGGCGTTCGGGTCGGGGAAGGCCCTGATGCCGCCCCCGGAGGCGATCTTGTCCGAGGGGAGCACCCGGCTCGCCAGGGTGCGCAGCGCGCCGGCCTGGGCGCCGAGGAGCTCGGGCTGGACCATCAACCGGCCGAGCTGGGTCGGGTCGGGCGTGTGCTTGCCGTCCGCGCCGATGCGCCAGGCCTCGTTGACCACGTTCATCGGGTAGCGGTGGGTGTGGAGCAGCAGGTCGAAGGAGCCGTTGTTGTCCGTGTCGTAGAAGGCCCAGAAGCCCCCCTTGAACGAGATCCAGGAGAGCTCGGCGTCGATGCGCCCGCCCAGCTCGGCCAGGGATCCGCCCACCTTGTGGCCCCCCAGACTGTCCTGGTCCACGTCGAAGACGAACCCGGTGGAGAACATCCCCTCCGCGGCGACGGTGTCGGGCTTGCCGTCCCGGTTGAGGTCGCGCAGCGTCCCCTTGTGCCCCGCGCTCTTGATCGGGTCGGGGAACTTGCGGCCAGCCGCCACCCCGGCCGGCATCAGGTGGTGGCCGAACAGGTCTCCACCCACAGCGGCGAGCCGCTCGCCCAACGCCGCGTCGGGGAACAGCTTGGGGCGGATCAGCTTGCCGGCGACCAGCGCGTCGTCCCTGGAGAGCTCGCCGGCCGCGTCGATGCGGTAGGCCTCCTTGACCTGCTTGCGCATCCCGTCGGCGAGCAGCAGCACGTCGGGCTTCCTGTCGTTGTTGGTGTCGTACCAGGCGTAGAGGTAGTTGCCGTGGGTCAAAAAGATCAGCTCGGCGTCGAAGTCCTTCTTCTCCATCACCTGCTTCACGTCGGGGACGGCGCGCCCCCGGAAGCTGTCCTGGTCCAGATCGACGAAGTAGGCGCCGGGCGTCTTGCGCCGGAAGAAGCCGTATCGGACGGACTGGTACAGGGCCAGCACGTCGATCGCGCCGTCGAGGTCGGCGTCGCCCATGCTGGCGACGGCCCCGCCCTCGGTCCACGGGTCAGGCAGCAGCTGGGGCGCTCGCTTGGGCACGTCCTTGATGAACTTGCGCACCTCGGCGACGTGGATGTGGAAGTTGGACTCCTTGCGCGCCGCCATCGTCGAGCGTACGAAGGCGTTGAGGCCGACCAGCTCGGACCGGCTGTTGACCAGCGGCCCGCCGCTGTCGCCCTGGCTGATGTCGCAGGTCGACTGGATCACCAGGGCCGGGATCTTGCTCTCCAGGTACTTGCGCAGCTCGGCGAGCTTGCGCTCCTTCATCGCGGCGGACAGCCCGCTCTGCTTCGAGCGCCTGAGGGACTCGTAGAGCTGCAGCTCGGCCAGCTGCTTGGAGAGCTTGCCGATGGCGGCGACCTGTCCGTCCTTGATCGCCCAGAGCAGGCCGATGCCGGCGTGGCCGATGCTGGTCACCGCCTGGCCCGGCACCGGGTCCGCCTCGGAGATGCGGATCGCCACCAGGTCCTTGGGCGGCTTGACCAGCTTGATCACCGCCAGGTCGCGCAGCGGGTCCTTCTTGTGCACGTAGGCGTCGTAGCTCTCCTCGGTCTGCTGCATCACCCCCTGCTTGTTGAGCCGGCCGATGCCGACCGAGACCTTCATGCGGAAGTTGTCCAGCTCCGCGTGGGCGATCACGTGGTTGTTGGTCAGGATCCAGCCCGCGGGGTCGTAGATCACGCCGGTGCCGTAGCCGCGCTGGGAGCGGACGATCACCGTGGCCGGGGCGACGACCCGATAGATGTTCTGGGACGGTCCGGCGCCCGCCTTGGAGGACTGGGAGGGGCGCTCGTCGGTGGTCTTCTCCGCGGGCTCCTCGCCCATGCCGGCGCCGTCGTCCTCGTAGAACCCGCTGAGCGAGACGTTGTCTCCAATGACCATCGACTTGGGCAGCTTGACGGACCTGATCTCGTGCCCCTGGGCCCCCTTGGTCGCCGGACGCTCGTCGGCGATCTTCTCGCCCTCGGGCTCCACCGGCGGCTTGGGGCAGGCGACGAGGAGCAGGGTGAGCAAGCTCGGGACAGTGGCTCTCATTTTGGCTCCTTGTGCAGTGGCGCTCCGTGGGTTCTACGGAGCGCGCGGCCCGATCTTCGGGCCCGGGCATACTAGCAGCCGCTCCAGGTGGACGGCCACACCCTCCTCGGCCGTGGGCGCCACGCGCCCCGCGACCTTCGAGAGCATCTCCGGCGGCGCGTCGGGCGGGCAGTAGGCCTCGCCCGCGGCGAGGAGCAGCGGAAGATCGTTCAGGTTGTCGCCGAAGGCCACGACGTGGTCCAGATCCAGACCGAGCCCCCGCGCGAGCCAGGCCGCGGCCAGGGCCTTGCTCGCCCCGGCGGCGGTGATCTCGCCCACCCCGAGACCGGGGGTGTAGGCGCTGTGGCCGGGATAGGCGGTCACCCCGGACAGCGGCGCGCACTCCCGCTCGAAGAAGTCAACCAGCTGCTGGTGATCGTCGAGCAGGATCAACGAGAGGGGCACCATCCGGGCCAGCGCCGCGCCGTCGTCCACGGCGAGGCCGTGGTGGGGCGAGACCGAGGCGAGGTAGCGCGCGGTTGGCGGGTTGGGTCGGGCGCCGTGGAGCACCCGGACCTGGCGGGCGTCCGGCGCCTGGTCGGACGCCAGGGCGTAGGCCACCGGCGTGAGCCCCGCGGACAGGGCGCGTGAGAACAGCCGCCCGGCGACCGGCCCCGCCAGCGGCTCCAGGTGCGCGACCCGGCCGCCATCGAGCTCGGATATCATCGCGCCGTTGTGCACGATGGCCGCCAGCGGGAGCGCAAGGCCGTCGAGGGCCGCGGACGCCGAGGCCGCGCTGCGACCCGTGGCCACCGTGAACCGGCCGCCGGCGGCGACCAGACGTTCGATGGCCCGCCGCGTGCGGGCGCCCAGGCTCTTGTCCGGGAGCAGCAGCGTGCCATCCAGATCCGAGACGAACAGCCTCTCGCGCAGCACTACAGGCCGGGCGTGCTCTTCTGCTGCACGCGCTTCATCACCTTGTCACCGCCCTTGAGCTGGGCCGCCTTCAGCGCCGCCGTGGCGTCCTTGATCAGCCGGGCGAAGGTCAGGCTGTCGCCCTCGCTGATCCCGGCGACGCCGACGCTGGCGGTGAGCTGGGCCGTGAGCCCCTCACCGCGGTAGGTGATCCGCTTGATCCGACGCTTGACCCGCCGGCCGACCTCCTCGGCCCCGGCCAGGTCGGTGTGGGGCAGGAAGACCAGGATCCGGTCGTCGGCGTAGTGGATCGGGATGTCGATGTCGCGGATCGACTTGGCGATGGCCACGGCCAGGCCCGCCGTTATCTCGCGCTGCAGGTTGGGCCGCGTGAGCTCGTGGAGCGCCGGGATGTCGTCCAGCCCGACGAGCATGATCGCCAGGGGATAGGCGTAGCGCTTGGCCCGGCGGACCTCCACCACCAGCAGGTCCTTGATGAACTCGAACTGGTAGAAGCCGGTGCGGGAATTGATCGCGCTGGCCAGCCTGCGCACCTGCAACGGCTGGTCCTTCTGCACCATCTCCAGCTCGCGGCGCGCGTCGCAAAGGCGCTGGCCCAGGGAGAGCACGCCCAGCAGGCCGTTGGCGGAGAAGGGCTGGATCAAATAGCCGTCCGCCTCCATCTTGGCCGCCGCGGCCTCGGGGTCCTCCTCCGGTCCGACCATCGCCAGCACGGGCGCCCGACAGGTGGCAAACTCTCTGAAATAGTGCCCAAGCTCCACGCCCGCGTCGCAGTGGGAGAGCAGCAGAGCAGCGAGGGAGCCATCCTCCATCAGCGCGGTGGCTTCCTCCGTGGTCCCCGCCACCAGCGGCTCGTGACCCGCCTGCTCGACCACGGCCGCGCAGCGGTGGCGAGAGCTCGCGTGGGGCTCGAAGACCAATACCGGCGGCTTTTCGCTCATGCTCCCTCCATCACCCGGAACCTCAGTACATAGCCTCAGGGTCGAGGCAGGTCAAGGATCAGGATCCACCTGCTCCACGAGGCAACGCAGCTGGCCACGGGCGAGCCGGATGACCAGGCGCCGGCCCACCGCGGTCTTCGAGACGTCGTTGATAACACGTTGGTTTTCATCGAGGACCAGGCCAAAGCCGCGCTCCAGGACCGAGAGCGGCCCGAGGGCTTCCAGACGCGCCCCGAGCCGCTCGAGCGTCGAGCGCCGCCGCCCCAGCGCACGCTGGACGGCCCCCTCGAGGCGCCGGCGCCGCTCCTCGAGCAGCGCCCGGTGACGCCCCAGCCGGGCCCGGGGCTCCTGGGCGGCGAGGCGGGCCTGCAAGCGGAGCAGCAGCTGACGCCGCGCGCCGACCGACCGCGTCATCGCCCCCAGCAGCGCGGCCACCTGCTCGTCGAGGGCCATCCGGCCCCGGTTGACCAGGGCGAGGGGCGTGCCCAGCCGGCGCTCCAGGCGCTCGAGACGCAGGGCGCCCTCCTGCAGGCGGTGGTGGATCAGCCGGCCCAGCCGCGCGCGGTGCACGCGGAGCTGCTCGCAAAGCTCCTCCTGCACGGGGACCGCCATCTCCGCCGCCGCCGAGGGCGTGGGGGCTCGCCGGTCGGCGACCAGGTCCGCGATGGTCAGGTCCACCTCGTGTCCCACCGCCGAGATCACCGGTGTGCGGGCGGAGAAGATCGCCCGGGCCACACCCTCGTTGTTGAACGCCTTGAGGTCCTCGAGGCTGCCCCCGCCGCGACCGACGATGATCAGGTCAGCCCCGAGGCGATCGGCGCGGGCCATGGCACGCACGATACCGCTGACCGCGTCGGTCCCCTGCACCGGGGTGGGGCAGACCACGACCCGGACCGGGCACCGGGTGTGGAGCACGCGCACGATGTCGCGCAGCGCCGCCCCGGTGGGCGAGGTGACCACGGCGATGGTGCGGGGCAACCGGGGCAGGGGTTTCTTGCGCGACGGATCGAACAGCCCCTCGGCCTCGAGCCTGCGCTTGAGCTGCTCGACGGCGAGCTGCAGCGCGCCGAGGCCTGCGGGCTCGGCCGCCTCGGCGGTGAGCTGGAACCGGCCCTGGGGCCCGTAGATCGCCAGCCCTCCCCGGCAGCGCAGCTGTTGCCCGTCCTCGATGCGGAAGGGCAGCCGGGCGAGCTGGGCGCGGAACATCACCACCGCGAGCTGGGCCCTCGCGTCCTTCAGGGTGAAGTAGCCGTGCCCCGAGGCGGGGGTCTTCAGGTTCGAGACCTCGCCCTCGACCCACACGCTGGCGAATCGCGCCTCGAGGCGACGCGAGGCCTGCCGCACGAGCTCGCTCACCGTGTAGGTCCTGGGCGCCTCGCCCCCGCCGAGCTCATCGAAAGTCAGCTGAGCCACCCATCCCCCTCTACTTGAACGCTTCGATGTTCTCGCGCACGGTGGCCAGATCCCTCGTCGCCTTGACCTTCAGCTGGTCGACGTGGTCGCGCAGGCCACAGTAGCCCCAGCCCTGCTCCTCCTTGCAGAAGGCGAGCTTGTTCGCGCCGTCGCTCAGCAACGCCTCGCGCTGGCCATCGCTCTCCGCCTTGCCCGGCGCCTTGAAGCGGACGAGGGGCTCGAGGAACGTTGCCCGGTCCCGCCGCGCGAGGGCGATGAAGAAGGCCTTGGTGTCCGGAGCGACCTCGGCCGCGTGGCAGCGGCGAAGCTCCCGCACCTGACGCTGCTTGGGGTAGCTCGCCCGGACCAGCTCGCAGGTCTTGCGCTGGTCCTTGTGGACCGACATCAGCGACCACTGCGTGGTCTTGTCCAAGAGCTCCCAGACCGCACCCGGTTTGTCGGCCTTGGCCGCCGCCTGCAGCCGGACGAGGGCCTCGCCCGGGCTCTTCGGCGGGACCTGACCCTCGCGGGTCCGGCACGCCGTGCCTGTGGCGAGGAGGCCGATGACGGCCCAGCTGAGCCG
>Ga0316576_10002098_pt1 | contig 11215 bp, 11 predicted proteins | sample S0NA_FD_203075 | JGI IMG/M metagenome (GOLD analysis project Ga0316576, IMG submission 203075) | Rhizosphere microbial communities from salt marsh grasses in Alabama, United States - S0-2_050615r3r5 | ecosystem: Host-associated > Plants > Roots > Rhizosphere | place: USA: Alabama | collected... | reverse complement strand
GCACGACCTCCTCCAGCACGACGATGAGCGGGCTGCCGTACTGACGGAGCAGGTCGCGGACGTCATGGCCAGCGAGGGTCATCACGCCGTCCGCCGTCTTCTCGTAGAGCGTCTGCAGGTGCACTGGGCCGCCTCCTTTGGCGCAAATATGGTGCAGCAGCATAGGGACGCTCGGTTTGGGCGTCAATGCGTCACGTGGAGTGTGTTACCCTTGGCGGGCACCAGGGAGGACGATGAACACGGTCCGGCTCAGGCTGACCTACCGCGACGCGGCGGACCTCGCGGCACACCTCACCCAGCAGGAGGGAGGGGCGCTGCTCGTGCCCCTGTCCGGGGGCCTCGACGGGCTCGACCAGTTCGGCGAGGTGCAGCTGGAGCTCGAGCTCCCCGAGGGAGGCGGCACCGTGGCGGCCCAGGTGCTGCAGGTGATCCCCGATTTGGGCGTGGCCGTGGCGCTCTCGGACCCGGTGGCGGCCTACGGGCTGGCCCGCGGCGCAGCGCCCGGGCCCGATCCCAGGCCGCCCGCGGTCAGCGTCGTCGCCGGTGAGACCCCGGATGACGAAGACGACGAGCCGCGGCGTGCGCGCAGGGCCGCCCAGAGCGTGGGCGCCGTCTCCTGGCCCATCGAGCGCCTGCAGGCCGAGTGGCAGAACCTGCCGCTCCCCGAGCGCATCCGGGTCGCCCGCTATGGCAAGAAGGCGGCGCGGACCTTCGTGCTCCGGCAGCAGGACGCGCAGATGCTCCACTTCCTGCTCTCCAACCCGCACATCTCCGTCGAGGAGGTGACGATCCTCGCCGGCATGGGGAACCTGGATCCGCTGCTGCTCAAGCGGCTGGTGAGCAGCCAGGAGTGGACCCGGCACACGATGGTGACGCGGAACCTGATCTGTCACCCCAAGGCGACCTTGCCCCAGGTGACCCAGCTCCTGGACAAGCTCGCCCCCGAGGAGCTGCGCCGCCTGACCCGCACCGGCAAGGTCCGCGCCTCGGTCAAGGCGCTGATCATCAAGCGGCTGGAGAAGCGCGGCGGGCGGCGCTAGGGCACGCGTATCGGATTTCGAGGGGCTCAGTCCCCCATGAAGACCTCGGTCCAGTACACGGTGCCGTCGCAGCTGTACGAGCCGACGCCCGCCCGGGTGTAGGCCGGGTTGAGGCGGTTGCGACGGTGCCCCGGGCTCTCGAGCCAGCCGCGGTGCACCTCCTCGGGGGAGCGGTAGCCCACGGCGACGTTCTCGGCGGAGCGGCGGAACCGCACCCCCGCGGCGCGGAGCCGGTCCCAGGGCCGCTTGCCGTCGGGCGAGACGTGGCCGAAGTAGCGGCGGTGGCACATGTCGCGGCTGTGGGCCCGGGCCACGGCGCTGGCCAGCGGGTCCAGGGTCAGGCGTCCCAGACCGCGGCGTTGGCGCTCGACGTTGAGCAGCGCCAGGACCTCGTCGCCCTCGATGACCGGCGAGGTGTCGGCCGGCGCCTCGGGCGGCACCCGACGAGGGAAGGGGGAGGGGTCCTTGTGATCCCCCTCGCCGCGAAGCGGCGGCGGGATCTCCTTCCCGCCGGGGCCGGGGATCTGCTCGGCGCCGAGCGGGGGCGGGATCTCTTGCTCGTCGAGGCACGGCGGCTCCAGCGGCGGCAGCGGCAAGGGCGCCAGGGCGGGCGGGATGACAGCGGTGCGGGGCGCGTCGGCGATGCGGCGCACTGAGCAGCGCGTTTGGCTGGTCCCGTCGTCGCGGGTGACCGTGACGCAGCGCACCTCGTCCCGGGTGATGCGTACCACCCTGGCCCAGGCTCCGGTGGTGGTGAGCGAGAGGGCGAGGGTGATGAAAACCGTCTTGTGGAACAAGATGAGCTCCTGAAGGGAGGGCATCGCAAGCTTCGTACCAGCCAAAAACCCAAGAGATTTCGGCGGGGGTGCGGGCAGTGTGACCGTGTGTTGGGCCGCCGGACTGTGAACGGGGGTTAACCTTGGACCCAGCTCAGCAGGCCCTGCACCACGCCCAGGGCCGCGCTCGTCTCGGGGATCTCGAAGAAGGACCGCGCCTCCACGTCGAACCGTTGGACCTCGGGGTCCTCGGGCACCATGGCCAGCACGGGGAGCGCGGTCTCTGGCCGGCCCGCGTCGTCGGGCACGCGGTTGACCAAAAGGCCCACCCGCGGGGCGCCCGACTCGGCGGCCACCTCGCGGATCGCCTCGGCCACCCGCAGCCCCTTGCGAGACAGGTCGGAGACCAGCAGCAGGTGACTGACAGACCGCATCACCCGGCGGTTGACCTGCTCGATACCGGCCTCGGCGTCGATCACGGTCAGCGCGAACTGATCGCTCAGCGTCTCGATGGCCTGGCGCAGGAAGCTGTTCAGCTTGCAGTAGCAGCCCTCCTCCTCCGGCCGGCCGACGACCAGCAACCCGAGCTCCCGGTGCTCGACCAGCGACTCCACCAGCCGGTAGTCGGCGGTGGCGAGCAGGTCCGTCACGTCGGCGCTGCCCGCCGCGTCGATGAGCTCGCGGCGCAGATCGTCGAGCGTGCGCGGAGGCTCGAGGTCCAGGGCCATGGCCAACCCTCCCGCCGGGTCGGCGTCCACGAACAGCGCGCGGCCGCGCCCCGCCCCGCTGTCCAGGGCCCGCGCGAGCAGGGCGGCCACGGTGGTCTTGCCCACGCCCCCCTTGCCGCAGATCGCCACAACGCTCATCGCTCGCTCCTCTGGCTCAGGCGGCGGTGGATCCGACGGAGCTCGTCCGCCGCGTCGCAGATCGCCTCGTACTCGCAGCTGTCGCAGTCGAGCTCCATGGTCTCCTCGTGCATCCGGGTCAGGGCGTCGACGATGTCGAGCACCTGCGCCGCCGCCGGCCGCAGCTGCTCCACCGCCGCCTGCCCGGCGGTGACCATCAGCACCTGCACCGCCTCGACGAAGGGCAGCGCGCGCATCTCGTGGACGAAGGCGCTGCCCAGGGTCCGGGCGTCGAGACCCTCGGCCAGGCTGGCCCGGTCGATGCGGCACCAGATGCTCTGCTGTCGGGGCAGCGTGCGCCACATCACGCCGCGGAGCGCGACGCGCTGACGCGCCTCCCGCATGTCCCGGTATCGCTGGTAGACCTCGTCGTCGCCGCCCCGGACCCGCACGCAGATCACCTGGGCGAAGGGGCGCCGCAGCTTCATCCCGGAGCCCGCGGGGGGCGCGAGGACCGGCGCCGCCCCCCCGCCGGCCTCGGCCAGGTCGGGTCCGACGAGCAGCACGGCGTCCTCGGACGGCTCGCTCCCGTGCCAGAGGAGCAGCCCGAGGGAGGCGGCCGAGGTGCTGCCCAGCTCGAGGCCCGTCGACTGGCGCAGCACGACCTGGGGCTCGTCGGCGCGCCAGGTCGACCCGGTGGTCGGCGTCATCCGGCGCAGCTCGCCGCTGGCCTCCGCCCGGCCGATGTAGGCCCGGATGTCGGCGAGGGGGGCGTCGAAGAGCATGGGCTACTCGGCCGCCAGCAGCGCCGCGCCCAGGGCGGCGGCGAGGGCCGGGTCCTTCGGGAAGGCCCGGTACTCGCCGGAGAGCCGGCGCTGGACACGCCGGACGACGCCCTGGATCCGCGCCACGCCGCCGGTGAGCGTGTAGGGGGCCTGCTCGCTCAGCCGCTTGGCCTGGGAGACGATGATCCGCGCCACCGCGTCGCACAGGCCGGCGGCGATGTCGGCGGGATCCTCTCCCGCGTTGAGGTGGGTGATCACCTCGCTCTCGACGAAGACCCCGCACTGGGAGCTGAGCGGCGTGTCCCGGCTGGCCCGCGCCGCGTGCTCGTCGAGCTCGCCGATGGGGATGCCCAGCGCGTCGCTCATCACCTCGAGGAACCGCCCCGAGCCCGATGCGCACTTGTCGTTGCGCACGAAGTCGAGGAGGTCACCGTCCGGGTCGAGGAGCATCGCGGAGATGCTCTGGCCGCCGATCTCCACCACCCGATCCACCTCTCGCATCAGGTGCCGGACGGCGACGCCGACGCAGGCCATCTCCTCCTCGACGAAGTCCGCCTCCCCGGCGAGCGACCCGCCGCGGCCGGTGGCGGCGATCGCCTCCACCTGCCCCCGCGCGACCTGCCCGCGGGCGAGGAGATCCTCGATGAAGCCGGGGAGCTCGGCGGCGATGGTGCCGGTGGTCTCGATGATCGCGCTGGCGGCGAGCTCGCCGTCGCAGAGGAGGACCGCCTTGGTGAACAGGCTCCCGACGTCGCAGCCCAGGGTGATCATCGCGCCCCCCGCCGGGCCAGCACCGCCGCGCCCAGCGCGCCGACGATCTGGGGATCCACCGGGCAGTCGGCCAGCCGCAGGGCCAGCAGCCGCTCGATCTCGGCGCGGACGCCGGCGTTCTTGGCCACGCCGCCGGTCATCGTGATCTCCTCCTCGACGCCGAGGCGACGGGCGAGGGCCGCGGCCCGCTCGCCGATGGCCCGGGTGATGCCCGCGGCGAGGCCCGCGCGGTCTGCGCCCCGCTGCAGCCCGTGCAGGACCTCGGTCTCGCAGAAGATGCTGCAGCGCGAGCTGAGCTCGATGGTCTCCCGCGCGCCGAGGGCCAGCTCGCCCAGGCGCGAGAGCTCCACGCCGAGGGTGCGGCTCATCACCTCGAGGAAGCGCCCCGTGCCGGAGGCGCACTTGTCGTTCATCACGAAGTCGACGATCTCGCCTCTGTCGTTGACGCGGATCACCTTGGCGTCCTGCCCGCCGATGTCGATGATCGTCCGCACGCCGGGGAGCACCCGCTGCGCCCCGGCGCCGTGACAGGAGATCTCGCTCAGGTTCCCGTCGGCGAGGCCCTGCTCCACGATCTGCTGCCGGCCGTATCCCGTGGCCACCGTGCTCCCCAGGCCGCCGCGCTCGAGGCCGTGCGCCTCGAGCAGGCTGTCGGTGACCTCCCGCGCCGAGTCGATGGGGTTCGGCCGGACGCGCATGCTGCGCCAGCCCACGAGGCGCTCGTCGTCGGCGACCAGGACCGCCTGGGCCGTGAGCGAGCCGACGTCGATGCCGCAGAAGATGCTCAAGCGCTACCTCGAACGCTCATTCGCGCGCTCTCTCCTCCTCCGTCCTGGGGCGTGGCCGGAGCACGGCGTGCCAGTGGACGCCCCCCCGCGGCTCGGCGCGAAGAGCCCTGGTCTGGGGCTCGAACCCGTCGGCCTCCACGGTGAAGGTGTAGCTCGCGCCCCGGGGTGGCGCCTCGAAAAAAAACGGCGTCCCGCGCGGCCGTCGGGCCGCGCTCTGGGGCATTCGGTCGCTGGTGACCGTGACGCGGGCCCTGGGGCCGGGGGGCTCGGAGGTGATCAGGACGTGGGGGCGAAGCGGTCGGGAGATGACCGTCCGGGTGCGCAGCCGGTTGGTGGTCTGCATCGAGCAGTACCCCACGTACCCGCCGCCGAGGACGACCAGGACCAGAAAGACCGTGAGGCCGACCCGTCGGCCGCGCCCCTCGAGCGGCCCGCCCTCGAGCAGGTCGAGCAGATCCTGGTGTCGCTTGTTCTCGGCGCGCTGCGCCTCGATGGCCGCGCCGAGCTCGGCCTTCTGCCGGTCGAGGCCGGCGACGACCTCGTGCAGCGTCTTTCCGTCGTTCGGCCCCGGCTCGTTCATCGGGTCGCCTCCGCCTTGCGTCCCATGTGGAACCAGAGCCCGCGGTGAGCGTAGTTGCCGTTCCAGAGCTGGAGCGGAGTGGTCGCTGCGCCGGACCACAGCGCGAGGTGCAGCTGCTTGTCCAGCCGGTCCGGCGGGAGCAGGACCGGGGTGCGACCGACCTCGATCCCGTTGGCGAAGACGATGGAGCCGGGCGGATCGGACAGGACGAGCACGCCGTTTGGCCGCTCGTGGGGCCAGAACGGCACGAGGGAGGCCTGGAGCTCGATGGTGGGCTGGACGCCGACGTTGACGACGCGTTGCCAGGGCAGAGCCCGGTCGTGGACGACCTGGACCCGGTAGTAGCCGCGGCAGATCGGGACCTTCAGCGGGACCTGGCCCACCTCGGTCCCGTTGACCAGGACGCGGGCGCCCCTGAGCGAGGCGTCGACCTTGAGCCGGGTGGCGCAGCCCTTGCCCAGGGCCGCCTCCAGGCGCAGACGCCGCTCCCGCCGTTCCTGGTAGACCCGGACGGAGATGAGCACCACCACGCCGAGCACGAGCGCGAAGAAGACCATGGTCTTGGGGTGGCGGGTCATCCAGCGGCGGGCCCGGGCGAGGGCCAGGCGCAGCCGCTTGCGCCGGACCGCCTGCCGCAGCTGGGCGCCCTCCTCCCGTAGCCGGGTCAGATCCGCCTCCAGGCCCTTGATCTCCCGGACGAGCACCTCCCGGCGGCCCTCCAGTGCGGTGGTGTCGTCCCGGTAGCCCATGGTGGCAACGATACCACCGGCCAGCCCTCCGGAAAACGGACAGCGTGGCGGAGGCCGGGGCGCGGGCCGAGGCGCGGGTCGTGCTCTACAATCCGGTGTGGGAGGGCGCGGTGATCACGGCGCGAGACCTGTTGCCCCACGCCTACCGCAGGCGAGCGAGGCGCGGGTTACTTGCCGCTCATGATCGCCTTGAACTTGGCGATCTGCTCCTTGTCGGCGTTCTTCATCACCTCCTGGCACTTCGGCCCCTCCTTCATCGCCACCTGCGGGTTCATGCAGCGCACGACCTCCGGGGGCAGCACCTTGCAGGCCTCGACGAACTTCTCGCGGGAGGGGAACTCCTTCTTCGGCTTCGCGCCCTTGCCCAGCTTGGCGGTGAGGGCCTCCATCATCTGCTTCATCATGTCGTGAAGGGCGCCGCAGTCCTTCTCCGGGTCGCCGGCCGCGGCGGCTTCTTCCTTCTTCTCCTCTCCCTTGGCCTCCTCCTCGGTCTTGGGCTCCTCCTTCTTCTCCTCGACCTTGGGCTCCTCCTTCTTCTCCTCGACCTTGGCCGGCTCCTCGGTCTTGGCCGGCTCCGGCGCGGCCTCCTCCTTCTTCTTGCAGCCGCCGAGAACCAGGCCCAGGGCGATGATCGCTGTCAGCAGGTACATTACGCGCTTCATTTGGAGTCTCCTTTCGACTGTGTCGTGGCTTTGCGTGCGGAACGCAGCTGGATGGTTGATACGTGGACGCCGGGAGCGTCTTTCGGCGAACCTTGTTTTGCCCCAGGTGGCCTGAGCCCGCCTGGAGGACCCCAAATCTAGCAGAGCGCGAGCGCGGGGGCCAGATGGACCGGAGCCCGGATTCAAGCCGCTGTATCTTAACGGTCTTTCTGCCTCAGGCGGCGGCGGGCGGCGCGCCGGCTCTTGCGGGCCACGACCGTGTCCACGAAGGTCGTGATCTCCTGGCGGATCGCGCTCGCCGGCGTGATCTGCCGGCTCCACGCGTCTCCCTGCAAGCAGAGCACCGGGACGCCCGTGCGGCGCACGATGTCGGCCTTGACCTTGGAGAACACGCTCCAGGTCTGCTTGCACGCGTGGTGCCCGGAGAAGATGGCGCAGTTCGCGTTCAGGTCCTGGATGAAGTGCACCATGTCCTCCATCCAGGTCAGCGACATGGAGCTGGCCCCCATCTGCCGCGTCATCGGATACTCGAACACCGCCTCGGCCAGGCCGTCGAGCATCGTTTCCTTGCTGGTGGTGTCGATGTGCCGGGGCATGTAGAGCGAGAGCGCGTCGTGGAGGTAGGTGATCCCCTGCTCCTCCATCCAGTTGAACAGGCCCCACAGGTCGAAGTAGTAGCCCACGTAGAGCCAGAGGCAGCGCGCCACCTCTCGCTCGGCCGGGTAGAGGCCCCCGGCGTGGCGCTCGCGGCCCAGCTCGACCATCGCCCGCATCGCGTCCACCGCCCCGGGCTTGCCCCAGGAGCTGAAGCGCAGGCCGTAGCTGAACAGGCTGAAGACGTTCGGCACCGGGCAGGGGCTGATCTTGTGCAGATCGTAGAAGTCGTAGAACAGCTCCGTCGCCTGGTTGGCCTGGCCGAGCACCTCGCGCATGTGCTCCTCGTCGAGGGTCTCGCCCAGGAACCCCTCGAGCTCGGACATGAAGCGGCGGAAGTAGCGCCGGTGCTGCTCCCGTCCCCTGGAGGAGGAGTCCGCCGGCTTCTCGATGAAGAACTGCGGGATATCGAGGTGCAGCGAGACGAACTCGTGGATCTTGGAGTTCGCGTCGCACGCACCGGCGGTGGACTGGATGATGGCGTCGGGGGAGAAGTCCCGGCCGGAGAGGATCGAGCCGAGCTCGATGGTGGACGAGGAGCAGAGGAAGTCCGGCAACCCCAGGGAGGTGGCGAAGTCCCAGTAGCGCTCGCCCTGCCCCTCGAGCACCGCGACGCCGAGGGTCGTGAGGACCTCGCAGGTCAGGGGCACGGCCTTCTTGAAGACCAGGACCACCTCGGGCGGGAAGTTGAAGGGGATCATGATCACGCGCCGCCCGTCCTGGCGGGCCCTGCGCGCCTCCTGGACCCAGCGCGCGACGAGCTTGAGGAACGGCAGGCTCCCCCTGCGCACGCGGGGAGCAAAGGCCGCGCCGATGGCCTGCGCCGTGTCGTGCGGCAGCACGCGCTGCAGCCCGACCACCTCCTCGTCGCTCAGCTGGTCGGGCAGCGCGGTGATGATGCTGGCCAGCTCCTCGAGCCGGGTGAACAGTCCGTCGCGGATGGGGGTCGGTTCCAGGGCCATGTCAGCGTCGCCTCGAGGTCTTGTTTGGCTCGCTCCGCGGGTCCCGTGAGTCCCAGCTCGCTCGCTTCGCGAGACGAGCCGGGCCCCCCGCTCCGCTCGCAGTCTTCTGGCCCCGGGCGGCCTGGGTCCGCCCGGGGTCTCTCGCGTCGATGCGCTCGAGGAAGGCCTGGACCCGGGTGAGGATCCGCCCGAGGTCCGAGGACGCGCCGTACTCCTTCTCGAGCACGAGCGCCGGAAGGCCGCGCTGCTCCAGGTCGATGCGCAGCCGCACGTTCTCCACGCCGTGCAGGTCGCAGAACTTGTTGTGGATCAGGATCACCCCCTGGAGGTCGGCGCGCTCCGCGACCTCCAGCACGTGCCCCAGCCGCCGGGGGTAGTCGTCGAACATGCGCGGGCAGAGGAGCTGGTCCAGGTAGGCGCGGGCGAGCTCTGCCAGCGGGTCGCCGGGTGCGTCGGCGTCGAGCGCGGTCAGCGCGCGGTCGCCGTAGCACAGGGTGTCGGCGACCACCTGCCCGCCCAGCTCCTCGACGGCGGAGACCAGGTCCAGCTCGTCCGTGGCGCTGCCGGCGAGGAGCAGCCGCGCGCCGGACCGAGACGGGGCGCCGCCCCGGCGCGCCTCGAGCACCCGGTCCAGCAGCTCCTCGATGGTCGGCCGGGGCCAGGCCGACTCCAGCAGGGTCAGCGCCAGGGACTCGGTGCCGCTGATCGTCGGCGCGGGGAGCTCCCGCAGCGCCTGGATCCGGCGCATCCGCTCGCCGACGCGGGCCTGGCGTGCGATGGCCGACCGCAGGTCGTCGTCCGAGATCGGCGCGGCGAAGTGCTCGCGCAGGGCCTGCCGCAACAGGTCGAGCTCCTCGGTGAACACCGCCAGGGTGTCCTCGTTCTTGAGGTGCGGCACGCGGAGGTAGTGGAAGAAGGCCGCCGGGGCCTCGTGCTGCCAGTTCTCGAACATGCCGCGCAGGTGGTCGCAGCCGTTGGTCTCGATCAGGCCGTCGAGGAAGTGGTAGGAGCCGTCGAGTCCGAGCTGGAGGCAGGAGCGGCAGAACGAGCAGTTGAAGCGCGACATGCGCGCGTCGGCGAGCTCGCGCGCCGTGCTGCCCAGGGCGCGGATGCGGAAGGGATGCAGGCCCGCGGCATCGAGGAGCTCCCGCGGGGTGGACACGCAGGAGTAGCCGACCACCTTGCCGCCGCCCTCGCGCAGGGCCTCGATCTGCGGTCCCGGCAGGGAGCGACGGGCGAGCTGGACCAGGTCCGGGATCATCGGCGCCTCCGTTTCCGGACCCGACGCGGCAGGTCCCGGACGAAGTCGAGCAGGGCGCTCTGCGCGGTCGCCGCCAGCGGGCCGAGCAGCGCCCGCAGGAGCCGGGGTCGGCTGGCCAGCCCGGCCCCGAGCTCGCGCAGGCCCGCCTCGACGGCTCGCCGAGTCTCCTCGCGCTCGAGCTCGGCGAGGACCGCCTCCACCAGCCCGGGGCGGCGGGCGGCGAAGACCATCGACGCGGAGAGGACGCGCCCGATCGCGCGGCCTGCTTGGGCGCCGTCGACCCCGTCGAGCTCGCGCCGGGCCAGGCGCAGCGCCGGTCCGGACAGCCGGCCCAGCAGGGCGCCGATCTCCTCGCGGTGCCCCAGGAGGCGCTCGAGCCCGACGGTCAGCTCCTGCGCCGCGCGCTCCAGCGTCTCGACGGGCAGCCCGGCGAGCTTCTCCGCGGCGGCCGCCCCCCCGCGCAGGGCCGCGTCCGCCGCGAACAGGGCCCCGGAGAGGCCGAGGATCAGCAGCTCGGGCTCGGCGTAGAGCAGGTCACCGGCCGTGCGCAGGACGGTCTCGACATCCTCGGCCAGCGCCACCGCGGCCCGGGCGGCGCTCTCCCGGTCCAGCTGCCCGGCGAGGTCGGTGAGCGCCCCGCCGAGCACGTGACGCAGGCGTGGCTCGTGGCGGCCGAGGACCAGGTTCCCCTCGTGGGCCGCGGCGAGCAGGCGGCTCACCCCGTTGACCAGCCGGGCGAGCGCCCCGGTGTCCAGCGCCTCGATCAGGTTGAACAGGGCGCTGGCCAGCACCTCCGGCGGCAGCCGGAGCTGGTCCACCACCCGGGCTGCCAGGCCCAGCGCCGCGTTGGTCACGGGGGGGCCGGTCTCGACCAGGTTGGCCACCAGCACCGGGTCCGAGACCGCCCGATCGACGACCCGGGGCAGGAGCGTCTCCGCGGCGGCGGCGAGCGCCTCGGCGGCCACCCGTAGTCGGCCGAAGTTGAGACGGGCGAGCAGCTCCACGCAGAGGTCGGCGGCGGGTGCCAGCGACGCGCCGTCGAGGCGCGCCAGGCGAGCCAGGGCGCTGTTCGTCGCCCGGGCGAGGGCCTCGGCCAGGGCGCTCCGCAGCTCCGGGTCGGCGGCCAGGTTGCCGACGATCCGCCGCCAGCGCCCGGCAGCGGCGGCCAGCGCCTCGGAGTCCACCTTGTCCGCGAGCGTGCCCGCCGCCTGGGCCAGCAGCGGCGGCGGCAGGCTCTCGAGGCTGCGGCCCACGGCGTCGAGGACGCCCATGGACGCGTTGACCAGCTCGGGCAGCGCGGCAAGGCCGCCCGCGCCCAGGGCCGGGTCTTCGGCGAGCAGGA
>Ga0316576_10002097_pt1 | contig 11219 bp, 12 predicted proteins | sample S0NA_FD_203075 | JGI IMG/M metagenome (GOLD analysis project Ga0316576, IMG submission 203075) | Rhizosphere microbial communities from salt marsh grasses in Alabama, United States - S0-2_050615r3r5 | ecosystem: Host-associated > Plants > Roots > Rhizosphere | place: USA: Alabama | collected... | reverse complement strand
GCGCGAGGACGAACGCGACCGCGACCCGGATCTGCCCGTGCCCGATGGGGAACGAGGCTTGGCACCGGTCGCGGCCCGCGCGGGGGAAGACGTGCGGGTCGCCATGAGCGGGGAGCCTACCGCTCAATGTCACACAAGCCACAGGTGTCACACGCTCAGACGGTGATCACACCTCGGTCACACTTCGATCACCACGGGGATGATCATCGGTCGGCGCCGCAGGCGGCGGTTCAGCCAGGGCCCGATCGCGCGCCGGATCGTCTGCTGCAGGGCGTAGGTGTCGTCGTACCCGCTGCGTGTCGCCTCCTCGACCGCGGCGACGATGCGTGGCCGCACCTCGTCGAAGGCCGAGTCGTCCTCGGCGAGGCCGCGTGCGTGGATCTCGGGCCCCGAGACGATCGTGCCGCTCGTCGAGTCGACCACGACGACGACCGACACGAAGCCGTCCTCGGCGAGGATGCGTCGGTCACGCACGGAGGCCTCAGCCACCTCGCCGATCGTCGTGCCGTCGACGAAGACGTTGGCGACCGGCTGCACCCCCACGATCCTGGCCCGGCCGCCGACCAGGTCGACCACCATGCCGTCCTCGGCGACGAGCACGTTCTCAGCCGGCACCCCGGTGGCCATCGCGACCTCGGCGTTGGCGCGCAGGTGCCGGTGCTCCCCGTGCACGGGAAGCACGTGGCGCGGCCGGACGAGGTTGTACACGTACATGAGCTCACCGGCGCTGGCGTGCCCGGACACGTGCACCATCGCGTTGCCCTTGTGCACGACCGGGACGCCGTGCCTGCTCAGGCCGTTGATCACGCGCGAGACGGCGTTCTCGTTGCCAGGGATGAGGGACGACGCCAGCACGACCACGTCGCCCGGCTCGACGCTGATCTGGGGGTGGTCGCCGTTGGCCATCCGCGACAGGGCTGCCATCGGCTCCCCCTGAGACCCGGTGGACATGAAGACCACCTGGTCACGAGGCAGATCCATGGCCGTGTTCAGGTCGATCATCGTCTGCTCGGGCACGGTCAGGTACCCGAGGTCGCGAGCGACCCCCATGTTCCGCACCATCGAACGGCCCACGAGCGCCACGCGGCGGCGGTGCGCGACCGCGGTGTCGAGCACCTGCTGCACGCGGTGGACGTGGGAGGCGAAGCTGGCCACGACGACCCGGCCGGCGGCTCGGCGGAACACCTCGTCCAGCGCCGGTGCGATGTCGCGCTCCGGCGGCGTGAAGCCCGACACCTCCGCGTTCGTCGAGTCCACCAGAAAAAGGTCCACGCCCTCGTCGCCGAGACGAGCGAACCCCGGCAGGTCGGTCAGCCGGCCGTCGAGCGGCAGCTGATCGGCCTTGAAGTCGCCGGTGTGCAGCAGGAGCCCCGCCGACGTGCGCACGGCCACGGCCAACGCGTCCGGGATCGAGTGGTTGACGGCCAGGAACTCGACGTCGAACGGGCCCAGGCTCTCGGTGTCCCCGGCCGTCACGGTGAGCTGGTGGGCCTCGAGGCGGTGCTCGCGCAGCTTGGCCTCGACGAGGGCAAGGGTCAGACGTGACCCGATGAGCGGGATGTCCCCACGCTCGCGCAGCAGGTACGGGACGGCGCCGATGTGATCCTCGTGGCCGTGGGTGAGCACCAGGGCCACCACGTCGTCGAGGCGGTCGCGGATCGGTGCGAAGTCGGGCAGCACCAGGTCGACGCCGGGCTGGTGGTCCTCGGGGAACAGCACGCCGCAGTCGATGAGCAGGAGCGCGCCGTCGGCCTCCAGCACCGTCATGTTGCGGCCCACCTCACCGAGACCGCCCAGCGGAGTGACCCGCAGCCCGCCGGCTGCCAGGGGCGGGGGCGGGCCGAGCTCGGGGTGCGGGTGGCTCACGCGGCCGCCTCTCCCAGCAGTGCCGCCTCCGCCAGGTCGTCTCGCATGAGACGCACCTGCTCGTCCGTGGCCGGGAGCAGCGGCAGGCGCATCCTCCGGTTGTCGAGCACACCGAGGGCATGCAAGGCGGCCTTCGCCATCACGGCTCCCTGCCCCCGCGTCATGATGCCTCGCACGGCCGGCGCCAACGAGTGGCCGATGCTGCGAGCCCGCGCGAGGTCACCGGCGTCCACCGCGGCGACGAGCTCGACGTGGCGACGACCGGCCACGTGTCCCACCACGCTCACCATGCCGACGGCACCGTTGGCGAGGTGGGCGAGGTTGAGCGCGTCGTCCCCCGAGTAGTAGGCCAGGTCGGTGCGCCGCATCACCTCGGCCGAGGCCGGCAGGTCACCCTTGGCGTCCTTCACGGCGACGATGCGCGGGTGCTCGGCCAGGCGCACGAGCGTGTCGGTGGCGATCGCCGTGGCGCTGCGTCCGGGGATGTCGTAGAGCATGCACGGCAGCGCGGTGGCGTCGGCGGCGGCGGCGAAGTGCGCCAGCAGCCCCTCCTGCGGCGGCTTGCTGTAGTAGGGCGTGACGAGCAGCAGACCATGGGCCCCGGCGTCGGCGGCCTGGCGGCAGAGCTCGACGGTGTGCGCGGTGTCGTTCGTGCCGGCGCCGGCCACCACGATCGTCGTGTCGGCCACGGCGCGCACCACCTCACGCACCACCAGCGCCTTCTCAGCATCCGTCGTCGTCGGCGACTCTCCCGTCGTGCCGTTCACCACGAGGCCGTCATGGCCCTCGTCGACCAGCCGCACCGCGAGCCGGACCGCTGCATCGACGTCGACGGCCCCCTCGGCGTCGAAGGGGGTGACCATGGCGGTGAGGACCCGCCCCATCGGTGCGGGCGTCACGGCGCGACCCTGCCGCTGGCGACGAACGCTGCGTGCGTGAGGGGCATCAGCCCGGCCCACAGCTCTTCGTACCGCTCGGCCACCATCTCGATCTCCCGCTGGGGGTAGGACGGGAACTGGCTGTCGTCGCTGCGTCGACGCAGCGACAGGAAGTTCATCAGCGCGCGCGCGTTCATCGTGACGTAGGCAGACGAGTAGATCGACACGGGCAGCACCGCCCTCGCCACCTCACGTGCGACGCCGGCATCGAGCATGCGCACGTACTCGGCGTAGGCCGCGGTGGTCGCCCGCCGCACCGCATCGGTGACCAGGCTGGACTGCTCTGCGCTCCCGTCGACGAACTCGTAGGCACCGGGCTTGCCCACCTGCACGAGCTTGCGGTCGGCACCGGGGGTGTAGAAGACGGGCTGCAGCACTCGGTAGCGGCCGCTCTCCTCGTTGTAGGAGGTCATGCGGTGACGCATGTGCTCCCGCCAGACGAAGATCGGCGCGGCCACGTAGAAGGTCATGACCGAGTGCTCGAAGGGGGAGCCGTGACGCTCGCGCATGAGGAAGCGGATGAGCCCGCCGGCCTCGGTCGGGTCGGCGTCGATGGAGGTACGCGAGCGCTCTCCCTGGGTGGACACCCGCGCCGCGAACACGACGTCGGCGTCGGAGGCGCTGGACTTGACCAGCTCCACGGTCACGTCACTGCGGAACTGGACGTCAGGAGTGGGCTTCGCCTCGGTCACGCCGCCTGAGCCTATCGGCCGGCTCCGCGTCGCCCGTCGTCGCGACACTTGCTTGGATAGCCGGGTGGCAGCCGATCGCAGCGTGCGCGTGGCCTGGGTCGCCGACGCGCCCGAGATGGGCCGGGTGCAGCTCGCGGCGTGGCGAGCGTCGTACGCGGGCGTGCTGCCGGTGACCGCGCTGGACGACCTCGACGCGGACGAAGTGGCGTCGGCCTGGGCGACGTCGATCCGGCGTCCCCCGCTGGCCACCTATCGTGCCCTCGTGGCGTTGGAGCGCAACGCGCTGGTGGGGTTCGTCGCTCTGGGCCCCTCCGACGACCCCGACGCCGACGCCGGCCGCGACGCGGAGCTGTCCGTGCTGGTCGTCGACCCTCCCGCCCGTGGCCGTGGGCACGGGTCACGGCTGCTGGCGGCCGCGGCCGACACGGCTCGTGCCGACGGCTTCACCCGGCTCACCACCTGGGTCCTGGCCGACGACGACGCCGTGCGCGGGTTTCTGCGCTCCGCGGGCTGGGAGCCCGACGGCGCGCACCGGGAGGTCACGCTGCCCGACGACGCGGGCTCGACACGTCAGGTACGGCTGCACACCTCCGTGGAGGAGACATGACAGACACCCCGTTCAGCGGCTTCCCTCCGGAGGCTCTGGACTTCTACGAGGAGCTGGAGGCCGACAACACCAAGGCCTTCTGGACCGAGAACAGGCACGTCTACGAGCGCGCCGTGAAGGAGCCCCTGCTGGCCCTCTGCGACCGCCTGGCCGAGGAGTTCGGTGCGGCGAAGGTGTTCCGGCCCTACCGCGACGTGCGCTTCAGCAAGGACAAGTCGCCGTACAAGACGGCCCAGGGCGCGGTGCTCGGTACCGCCGCCGGAGCCGGTGCGCAGTACGTGCAGATCAGCGCCGCCGGCCTGCTGGTCGCGGCCGGCTACTACGAGATGGCCAGTGACCAGGTGAAGCGGTTTCGCGAGGCCGTCGACGACGAGACGTCGGGCGAGGGGCTGGCGGGGGTGCTCGCAGCGATCGAGTCCGCGGGCCACACGGTGCACGGTGACCGGCTCAAGACCCGTCCACGAGGCTACGACGAGGACCACCCGCGCATCGACCTGCTGCGCTACAAGACTCTGACCGCCTGGCACGAGTACCCGCCCGAGCCGTGGCTGCACACCGCGGAGGCGGCCGAGGTCGTCGCCTCGACCTGGCGCGAGATGGCGCCCCTCAACACCTGGCTGGAGCGCAACGTGGGCGCCAGCCACCTGCCACGGCGGTGATCGGCTGGCAGACACGGCGAGCCGGGATCGTCCGCGACGCCCTGGGCGTCGGGGTCGCGACGGGCGCCTACGGCCTGTCGTTCGGGGCGATCGGGGTGGCTGGGGGTCTGACGGTGGCCCAGACCTGTGCCACCTCCGTCCTGATGTTCACCGGGGCCTCGCAGTTCGCCCTCGTCGGTGTCCTGGCCGCCGGGGGCGGGGCGATCTCGGCCGGCGTCACCGCCGTGCTGCTGGGCACCCGCAACGCCCTCTACGGGCTGCGGCTGTCGAGCCTGCTCGGACTCACCGGGCTGCGCACAGCCGTGGGCGCCCAGCTCGTCATCGACGAGAGCACGGCGATGACGCTGGCCCACGAGGACGACGAGCGGGCCCGGCGCCTCGCGTTCTGGTCGACCGGCCTCGCCGTGTTCGTGCTGTGGAACGTCGCGACGCTGGTCGGCGCGCTCGCCGGCACCGCCCTCGGCGACCCGGAGACGTTCGGGCTCGATGCTGCCGTACCTGCGGCGTTCCTGGCGCTGCTCTGGCCTCGGCTACGGGATCGGCGCGCGCGATGGGTCGCCGCTGCAGCGGTGGTGATCGCCCTCGCGCTGACCCCCGTGGCGCCGACCGGGGTGCCGGTGATGGCCGCTGCGGCCGTCGCGCTGGCGGCGGGGCTGCACTGGCGCGACGCCCTGCTGCCCGGCGCGGCTCGGGGTTCGGCATGATCTGGGCGGCCGTGATCGCCTCGGCGGTCGGCTGCTACGCGCTCAAGCTGCTGGGGCTGTCGGTGCCGTCGTCCGTGCTCGACCGTGACTGGGTACGGGCGAGCGCTGTCGCACTGCCGGTGGCGCTCCTGGCCGCGTTGACCGCGGTCCAGACGGTCGGCGACGCGCAGCGCCTCGTCGTCGACGCGCGGCTCGCCGGTGTCGCCGCCGGCGTCGTGGCGCTGCTGCTACGTGCGCCCTTCCTCGTGGTCGTGGGAGTGGCGGCAGCAACAGCCGCGCTGCTACGCGCCGTCGGCGCCGGCTGAGCGCCACAACGCCACGGCGCGGCGCACGCAGGCCCTCGCCTGCCGCCGATCACCCATGTCGTCGTAGGCCAGACCGAGCCGGTACCAGGCAGCCGGGTCGTCGGGGTGCTGCGCAGCGTGGGCGTGGGCCGGGTCGAACGCGAGGTCGTCGGGCAGGGCCTGCCTCGCGGCCAACGACCGTGCGAGCGCCTCCGTGTCGCGCCCGAACTGCACCTCGCGCCACACCAGAGCCGCGCCGAGCACGGGGAAGACGAGCACCGAGAGGCCCAGGACCACGCTGACCGCGTCGCCGACGCGGGTTCCCTCCACGACGAGGACGACCCCGCGCCACGCGACCAGCACGAGGTAGACGGCGAGGGCGGTGACGAGCACCGCAACGAGGGTGCGTGGCCTCACGCGCTGACGGTGGCGTCGAGCGCAGGCTCGATCCCGAGCGTGAGCCCAGGGTGGTGCCGCACCCACCGCACCCCGAGCAGGACACCCGGCATGAACGACGCCCGGTCGGTGGAGTCGTGCCGCACCGTCAGGGTCTCCCCCGTGCCGCCCAGGAGCACCTCCTGGTGTGCCACGAGGCCGGCGAGCCGCACCGAGTGCACCGGTACGCCAGCGACAACGGCCCCCCGAGCACCGGGGAGTGCCTCGACCGTGGCGTCCGGGGCCGCGGGCACACCTGCGCGGGTCCGCGCCTCGGCGACGCGCGCGGCCGTCCGTGCGGCCGTCCCCGAGGGTGCGTCCGCCTTGCCGGGGTGGTGCAGCTCGATGATCTCCACCGAGTCGAAGAACGGGGCCGCCTGCTCGGCGAACCGCATCATGAGCACGGCGCCGACCGAGAAGTTGGGCGCCACGAGCACCCCGACTCCCGGCTGCGCGTCGAGCCACGCACGCACCTGGGCGAGACGCTCGTCGGTGAACCCGGTCGTGCCCACGACACAGTGGATGCCGGCGTCGATGGCGGCACGGAGGGTAGGCATGACCGCGTCCGGGTGGGTGAAGTCGACGAGCACCTCCGCGCCGGCGTCGGCGAGCGCGGCCAGCTCGTCGCCCTGGTCCAGCGCAGCCACCAGCGTCATGTCGTCGGCACCGGTCACTGCGGCGCAGGTCTGCGACCCCATCTTGCCCGCGGCGCCGACGACGGCCACTCGCACGACGTCAGTCATGCGACCGCGCTCCGCAGCGACGTGTCGTCGTCGAACGGCCCGACGACGGCAAGCGAGAGGCTCTGCGAGAACAGCTCGGCGGCCAGCGTGTTGACATCGTCCGCCGTGACGGCGTCGATGCGACGCAGCACCTCCGACAACGACGGCAGCTCACCCGAGAGCAGCTCGGCCTTCGCCAGCCGGCTCATGCGCGAGCTGGTGTCCTCGAGGCCGAGCACAAGCGAGCCTCGCAGCTGACCCTTGGCCCGGGCGAGCTCGGGCTCGGTGATCCCCGTCGCACGGATCGAGCTCAGCTCGGTGCGGATGAGCGTCAGTGCCTGCTCCGCCTTGCCCGGCTGGCACCCGACGTACACCCCGAAGGAACCGGCGTCGGCCAGCGAGGCGAAGAACGAGTACACGGAGTACGCCAACCCATGCGTCTCACGCACCGACTGGAACAGTCGGGACGACGACCCGTCGCCCAGCACGCTGGAGAGCACGGCTAGCGGCCATCGTCTCTCGTCCCGCGGGAGCCCGGGCACGCCGAGGACGATGTTGGCCTGCTCCGTCGGCCTCTGCTCCACGGTCACGCGGGTCGTGGTCGGCACGCGAGCGGCGCTCGGCAGCCGCGACCGAGGCGGAGCAGGGTGGGCCTCGTCCGAGACGGAGAGCATCCCCTGGGCGATCGCCTGGCGGACCAGCCGTACCAGCGCGGAGTGCTCCAGGTTGCCGGCAGCTGCGATGACCAGGTTCTGCGGCACGTACCTGGTGCGGTACCAGAGCCTCAGCTGGTGGCTCGGCATCGTCTCGATCGACTCGACGGTGCCCAGGACGGGGCGCCCGACCGGGTGGGGCAGCCACATCCCCCGGCTGAACAACTCGTGCACGGTGTCGCCGGGATCGTCGTCGTTCATGGCGATCTCCTCGAGCACGACGGGACGCTCGGCGTCGGTGTCGGCGTCGGTGACCAGCGAGGCGGTGACCATGTCGAGCAGCACGTCGAGGGCGACGGGCAGGTCGTCGTCCACGACGCGCGCGTAGTAGCAGGTGAGCTCTTTGGTGGTGAAGCCGTTGAGCTCGCCGCCGATCTCGTCGATCTCGGCGGCGATCCGTGCCGCGTCACGACGGGCGGTGCGCTTGAACAGCAGGTGCTCGAGGTAGTGGGTGGCGCCCGCCAGCGCGGGGGTCTCGTCACGCGACCCGACCCCCACCCAGACGCCGAGCGAGACCGACCGAACGGTCGGCAGCTGCTCGGTGATGACACGCAGGCCGCCGGGGAGCACGGTTCGACGCACCGTGCCGATCGCCTGGTCGATGCCGTCGGCTGCCGGGGAGAGCAGCGTGTGCGTGGTGCCAGGGTGCTGGACGGGCAGCGTCCAGCCTCCCTGGGCACCTCCGCGACGACGGTTCACGACGCTGGGGCCTCCGCCGGTGCAGCCGATCCCTGCTCCCCCTCGGCGTCGAGCACCGGGACCAGCGACAGCTTGCCGCGATCGTCCACCTCGCTGATCTCGACCATGACCTTGCCGCCCACCTGGAGCACGTCCTCCACGTTCTCCACCCGCTTGCCGCCGGCGAGCGCGCGGAGCTTGGAGATGTGCAGCAGGCCGTCCTTGCCGGGAACGAGCGAGACGAAGGCACCGAACGGCACCGTCTTGACGACGGTCCCGAGGTAGCGCTCACCCGGCTGGGGCATGGTCGGGTTTGCGATCTGGTTGATGGCGGTCTTCGCGGCCTCGGCGCTCGGTCCGTCGACGGCTCCGATGAAGATGGTGCCGTCGTCCTCGATGGCGATCTCGGCGCCGGTGTCGTCCTGGATCTGGTTGATGATCTTGCCCTTGGGCCCGATCACCGCGCCGATCTGGTCGACCGGGATCTTGATCGTGATGATCCGCGGCGCGTACGGGCTCATCTCGTCGGGCTCGCTGATGGCCTCGCCCATGACGTCCAGCAGGGTCATCCGCGCGTCCCGCGCCTGCTGCAGCGCGCCGGCGAGCACCGAGGCCGGGATGCCGTCGAGCTTCGTGTCCAGCTGGAGCGCCGTCACGAACTCGCGCGTGCCCGCGACCTTGAAGTCCATGTCGCCGAACGCATCCTCGGCGCCGAGGATGTCGGTAAGGGTCACGTAGCGCGTCTCGCCGTCGACGTCGCCGGAGATGAGCCCCATGGCGATCCCGGCCACCGGGGCGCGCAGCGGGACACCAGCGTTGAGCAGCGACATCGTGGAGGCACAGACGGAACCCATCGACGTCGAGCCGTTCGAGCCCAGCGCCTCGGACACCTGGCGGATGGCGTACGGGAACTCCTCCCGGGCCGGCAGCACCGGCACCAGCGCCCGCTCGGCGAGGGCGCCGTGGCCGATCTCACGGCGCTTCGGTGACCCCACGCGGCCGGTCTCGCCGGTCGAGTAGGGCGGGAAGTTGTAGTGGTGCAGGTAGCGCTTGGACGTCTCGGGCGAGAGCGTGTCGAGCTTCTGCTCCATGCTGAGCATGTTCAGCGTCGTGACCCCGAGGATCTGGGTCTCGCCACGCTCGAACAGGGCTGAGCCGTGCACGCGTGGCAGCACGGCCACCTCCGCCGTCAGCGGCCGGATGTCGGTGAGGCCGCGGCCGTCGATGCGCACGCCGTCGGTGAGCACCCGCTGACGCACGTCGTGCTTGGTGAGCGCGCGGAAGGCAGCGGAGAGCTCCTTCTCACGCCCCTCGAAGCGCTCAGCGAGGGCGGCGCCGACGTCGGCTCGCACCGCGTCCAGGGCAGCCTCTCGCTCGGCCTTGCCCGCGATGCGCAGCGCGTCGGCCAGCGAGGCACCGGCCGCCTCGGCGACGGCGTCGTAGGCGTCGGGGCCGTAGTCGGGGTAGGTCGGGTAGTCCGCGGTCGGACGGGCCGCCTCGGCTGCCACCTGGGACTGCGCGTCGCACAGCGCCCTGATGAACGGCTTGGCCGCCTCGAGCCCCTGCGCGACGACCTCCTCCGTGGGAGCCGTGGCTCCGTCGTGGATGAGCGCCCAGGCGTGGTCGGTCGCCTCGGCCTCGACCATCATCACCGCGACGTCGCCGTCGTCGAGCGCGCGGCCGGCGATCACCATGTCGAAGACGGCGCCCTCGAGCTGCTCGACGGTGGGGAAGGCCACCCACTGCCCGTCGATCAGTGCGATCCGCACGGCGCCGATGGGGCCGGAGAAGGGAAGCCCGGCCAGCTGGGTCGACATCGACGCAGCATTGATGGCCAGCACGTCGTAGAGGTCCTTGGGGTCCAGCGACAGAACCGTGACGACGACCTGCACCTCGTTGCGCAGGCCCTTGACGAAGGACGGCCTCAGGGGACGGTCGGTGAGCCGGCAGGTGAGGATCGCCTCGGTCGAGGGACGACCCTCCCGACGGAAGAACGAGCCGGGGATGCGACCCGCGGCGTACATCCGCTCCTCGACGTCGACGGTCAGCGGGAAGAAGTCGAAGTGCTCCTTGGGGGACTTCGACGCGGTCGTCGCCGAGAGCACGACCGTCTCGTCGTCTAGGGATGCCAGCGTGGACCCGGCCGCCTGGCGCGCGAGCCGGCCCGTCTCGAAGGTGATGTGGCGCTGTCCGAAGCGCCCGTTGTCGATGACCGCTGTCGCGGTGGTTTCTGCGTGACCCGTCACGGGCCGCCCTCCTTCGGGCTCAGGGGGTCAACCACTTTGGTGACCGGTCATCGATGGAAGCCCGCGGGCAAAGGGCCCGAAAGCCACGACCGAGGACCGGGCGGTCCGGCAATGGCTACCCCGTGGATGGGATGTTCAGTTGTGGCCGGCGCCTACCGGCGCAGGCCGAGACGTTGGATCAGGCTGCGGTAGCGCTCGATGTCGGTCTCGGCGAGGTAGTTCAGCAGCCGACGGCGACGGCCAACCATGAGCAGGAGCCCACGGCGGCTGTGGTGGTCGTGCTTGTGCTCCTTGAGGTGCGCAGTCAGGTGGTTGATGCGGTGCGTGAGCAGCGCGACCTGAACCTCCGGCGACCCGGTGTCGCCCTCGGAGCGGGCGTAGTCGGTCATGATCTGCTGCTTCGTGGCGGTGTCCATGGACATGGCTGGCCCGCTCCTTCTCGTGGTCGTTGCGCGGTGCGCCCGGGCACATCCACCGGGGCATGCTTGGTCCGCGGCCGATCTGACGGCAGGTCAAGGGTACCAGCGAGTCAGAAGGGTGGCGGATCGTCCTCGGGATCGGTCCCTGGCGTCGGCCGGCTCAGAGGTGCCGTGCGGGCCTGCCGTCCGGACGGGGTGATCCAGACGACGTCGTCGTCGCCGGCGCCGGTCATCGTCCAACCGGGAGCGTGGGTCA
>Ga0316576_10002096_pt1 | contig 11223 bp, 10 predicted proteins | sample S0NA_FD_203075 | JGI IMG/M metagenome (GOLD analysis project Ga0316576, IMG submission 203075) | Rhizosphere microbial communities from salt marsh grasses in Alabama, United States - S0-2_050615r3r5 | ecosystem: Host-associated > Plants > Roots > Rhizosphere | place: USA: Alabama | collected... | reverse complement strand
GCTGGCCGTGCCGTTGATCGTCGACGCCGGCGTCGGTGACAACTGGGACGAGGCGCATTGAACGAGAAGTGCAGGGTGCCGAGGAGTCTGTAGAGCCGATACGCGAAACGCATTCGCCAACGGCTGCTACGACTGACTTGGACATGGATTGCCAAGCTGCTGCATTCCCATTTCAAAGCCCGCAGCGCTGGCGCACAATGGCCGCGGGCGGCGCCGATCCCGGGGCCGCCGCCAGGATTAGAGGGATCCCGCCATGCCGAACCGCGCCCGCACCCGCCGAACCAAGATCGTCGCCACCATCGGCCCGGCCAGCGACGCCCCGGAGACGCTGGAGGCCATGCTGCGCGCCGGGATGAACGTGGCGCGTCTGAACCTGTCCCACGGCAGCTTCGAAGAGCACAAGGCGCGGTTGCTGCGCATCCGTGCCGCGGCCGATGCGGTCGGCGTGCCCGTCGCGATCATGATCGACACCCGGGGCATCGAGATCCGCACCGGAACGCTCGCCGGGGGCCCGGTCGAGCTGGTCTCCGGCGAGACCTTCTCGCTGTTCACGGACGGGCGCCCCGGCGATGCCCGCGGCGTGTCGGTCTCCTATAAGCGCTTGCCCCAGGAGGTGCATCCCGGAGAGACGGTGCTGCTGGACGACGGCGCGATGGAGTTGCAGGTGTTGGCGACCACGGACCGGGAGGTGCGCTGTCAGGTCATCGTCGGCGGCCGTCTCGGCGCCAGCAAGGGCGTCAACCTGCCCGGCACCCAGCTGTCGGTGACGGCGGTGGACCCGGAGACCCGCGACGACGTGCTGCGGGAGCTGTCCTTCGCCGCCGACAACGATGTCGAATATATCGCGGCCTCGTTCATCCAGACCGCCGACGAGGTGCGCCGGATGCGCGAGATGCTGGCCGAGGCCGGCGTCGAGATCCCGATCATCGCCAAGATCGAGAATCGCGCCGGAGTGGCCAACCTGGAGGAGATCGTTCAGGTCGCCAACGGCGTCATGGTGGCGCGCGGAGACCTGGGCGTGGAGCTGCCGCTGGCGGACGTGCCAAGCACACAGAAGAAAATCATCCGCACCACCGTCAGCAACGGCAAGCCCGTCATCACGGCCACGCAGATGCTGGCCTCGATGGAGCGCAACCCCAAGCCGACGCGCGCTGAGGCCAGCGACGTGGCCAACGCCATCCTCGACGGCAGCTCCGCGGTCATGCTCTCCGGCGAGACCGCGGCCGGCGCCTATCCGGTGCAGGCGGTGCGCATCATGGCCGAGCTCGCGATCCGTGCCGAGGCGTCCCTGCGCGAGTACGGCTGGCTGCAGCAGACCCTGCCGCACCCGTCCAATGTCGTCACCGAGGCCATCGCCCAATCCGCGGTGGGCATGGCCGAGCGTCTGGGGGCCGCCGCGATCCTGAGCCTTACCGAGACCGGCTTCACGTCGCGGCTGATCTCCAAGCACCGCCCCGAGTGTCCCATCCTGGCCGTCACCGCCTGCCTCCCGGTCGCCCGCCGCCTGGCCCTGAACTGGGGTGTCGTGCCCATCCTCTACGAGGCTGGCCTCAGCGACGACGAGAAGATTGCGCTCGCGATCCGCATCGCCCGCGAGCGCAGGCTGGTCGCGCCGGGAGATGTTCTCGTTGCCACCTGGGGGCATACACAGAGCGCGGGTGGGACGGATGCGATTCGGGTGCTGACGGTGGGGGAGTAGACGGCGAGGCCCGTCTAAGCGCAGCGCCCGATTGCAGCACCCAGTGCCACGGTCTCTCTTCAAGTATCGGGGCCGGCAAGGAAACAAGCGGTCCCGCGCGGCGCGGCCAGATCGGGGTATGGCCGACGCGGACACAGACCGTTTCGACAGCCGCCCCAACCGAGCTGCCAGCGCGTCGGCCGCGGCGCGGCCTGGCAATCGCTCACCGGCCAGCGCGGGCATCGCGCGCATCGTCGAGCGAATGCTGCATGCTGTGGACGGGCGGCGACGACGGTGATAGACAGCCGTAGGGCATCCCCGCCCCAGCTGCCCACCGGAGCCGCCCATGCACCGAGTCAAGATCGTCGCCGGCTTCCAGCGTCAGCCCGAATGGCGCCTGTGGATCGGTGTGCCGGTGATCTATCTGCCGCTGCTGACGACCGTGCCCTTCGTCTTCGTCGGCGTCTGGCTGGCGCGGCTGCACCTGTGGATGATCGGCGCGACCGGGGTCAAGGGCTACTGGGATTTCGTGCCGGACTGGATCTCGCACCGCTACCGCAATGCCGATCACGTCTCTTACGCCGGTGGGACCGGCCGCTGGAATATCGTGCGGGCCCGCTTCTTCTGGGTCTTCAATTGCAAGATGTACTGCCCGATGAGTGTCGCGCTGCTGGACTATGCCGCCTACCTGGTGAAGGTCGTCGAGAACTGGTGGTGTCCCTTCGCGCACGACCGCAAGCCCAGCTACGCGGATGGGGCCATCGACGGTTCCTTCTGGCACACCAATTCCTCCGAGTCTGCGAAGTTGCATCCGGACGACCGGGACAATCCGATCTGGAGCGAGCAGGCCGGGCGCCGCAGTCGTCCATGACGGGCTCAGAGAGACCCTTGCCGGTCTCGTCGATGTTCCGGCGGAGTTGGGGCATGCCCCTCCCTGGGCAGCGGACATCCTGTCGTGCCCGCGGCGGCGCGGGCGCTGGGGGGGTCAGTCGTCCCAGCGGCCGACGCCGGGGATGCGCACGTTGTCCTCGTTGTAGATGCCTTTGTCGGCAGTCTGGTGACAGGCGTTGCAGTTGCTGAAGCTGCCGACGTCCGGGTTGTCGGTGACCATGCGTGCCGGGATCTCGTGGTGCTCGTTGCGGAAGTAGCGGGTCTCGCTGATCCGCGGCAGGGCGCCGGGCCCGGCTTCGCCGACGGCGAAGGCGCGCGAGCGCGACCGGCTGGCGCCGTCGGCGGCGTTTGCCTCCAGGTATGCCGCAATCTCCGTGCGCAGGCCGTCCGGCAGCGAGGCATCGTCGCCGTAGTGATCGCCGAGGCCGTCCGGACTCACGATGCGCTGCCAGGCAGCGGCCGGCAACAGGCCGGGCTGGTAGGCCATGTGGCAGGCGCCGCATTCCTCGGCATAGGTGGTGTTGGCGACCGGTGCCACATCTTCACGGGGCTTGATCCAGCCACCACGCTCGTGGCGCTCGTAGCCTTCGTCGTCGTCGTGATCGGAATCGCTGAGGGCGAGGCCGGTGCCGCCGAGGGCCAGCAGGCCGGCGATGGCGATGACGAGGCCGCGCTTGTGGGTCTTGGTAATCTGCATGATGTTGGCTCCTGATGGATTCGGGGTCGGGCGCGAGCTGTTCCGGCGCCGGGACGGGCTTTGGCCGCGGCGCTCCGGGCGCGGCCGAAGTTGCGGCGCAAGCCGCTCCTCCGGGGCCGTGGGTTACTGGGACCGGATGTAGGCCAGGAAGTCGGCCTTCTCGGCGGCCGTGCACTCGCGGCCGATGGTCCAGCGGCAGTTGCGGAAGAGCCATTTCTCGACCTTCTTCGGATCGGTGAGGCGTTCCGGATTTACCGACGGCGCCATCGGCTCGATGGTCTTGCCGGTCTTCGCGTGCTCACCGGCTTGGGTCAGGTCGGCGGTGTGGCAGGTGGCGCAGCTGCGCGCCGGCGAGCCGTCCGCCTGCGGATGCTCGGCGTTCCAGGCGGCGCGCCCGGCCGCGGGATCGCCGGCCGCCAGTGCACTGCCTCCGGCTGCGAAGGCGACGGCACCAGCGCCGGCGAGCATCAGCAACATGAGCGTCCGGCGCCGGCGCACCGGCAGGTGCCGTCGCGAAGCGGAGACGGCAAAGATGGTCGTATTCAGATTCATGGGATTTCTCCGGAGATCGCTTTGGTTCTGGAATTCGATGGCCCGGGTCGTCAGCGGACGATCAATCGCGCCGCTTGCGGCCGGTCACCATGGCTCGCACCAGGTTTTCGCGGTGCGCGAGACTGGAGAACATGACGCCGGCCACATGTGCGGCGATGAAGGCCAGGGTCAGGTTCGCGAGCACCTCGTGCACCTCTTCCAGCGTGCTGCCCCAGGCCGGCGACAGACCGCCCATCAGCGGCGCTAGCGGGCCGGACAGCTCCTGGGCACCGTACAGGGCAAGCCCGGCCAGACCGGTGGCGGAGACAAGCACCAGCAGTGCGACGACCATGGCGCCGCCGGCCGGGTTGTGGCCCAGGTGCCGCGGCGCACGCAGCCGCAGCGCATCGCCGATGTAGGCCATGACCTGCCGCGGGCCGCGGACAAAGTCGGTGAAACGGGCATGGCGGGTGCCGATGAGGCCCCAGACCAGGCGCACTGCGATCAGCCCCAGCACCAGGTAGCCGGCCAACACGTGCACGCCGAGCAGATCGTCCTCGACGATGTACGCGGTCGCGAATGCTGCCACCAGGGACCAGTGGAAGACACGCACCAGCGGGTCCCAGACTCGCACCTGTCCAGGCTGCGGGCCGGCCTTGCCGGTTCGGTCGATGATCGTCTCTGGGGCCAGGGCCCCGGTGTTCGTGCTCATGGATCGCCTCCTCGATGGTCTGGCGTGAGGGTGAATTCGATGCGGCCGATGCCGACTGGCCGCGACCGTTGCGGTGCAGACTAACGACCCGGCACTGACGGTTGCCTGTGGCCTCAAGTCAGCCTTTGGTCAGGTTGACGAGCGCATGCTGTGCCGCAATCGTGAAAGACCCGCACCGCGAACCACGGGCCGAGGTTGTCGGCTTTCCGCATGACGCCGGACCCCGTTCGGGCTCCAGTTGCACGTCTTTTGCAGTCCTTTGCGCGTATGCGCGTTTTCCTGCTTCCGCGGCTGGACCGCGGCGACGAGCCCATCATGCGTTCTCATCTGCGATCGGCCGCGACGCTCCTTGCCGTCATCCTGCTGGCCGCCGGCAGTGCCGGTGCCGGCGATGACGACGGGCGCCATGGCTACAGGCACGACCATGACCGCGCCCGCGCCGCGCTGGAGCGCGGCGAGGTACGCCCCATCGGCGATATCCTGGCCAACGCCGCCGCGGAGGTTCCGGGCGAAGTGGTGGAGGTGGAGCTGGAGCGCGAGCGCGGTCGCTGGGTCTATGAGATCAAGGTCATCACGCCGGACGGGCATGTGATGGAGGTGCTGATGGACGCGGCCACGGCCACTGTCATGCAGGTCGAGGATTACTGATGCGCATACTGCTGGTGGAAGACGACGACCGGGTCGCCGGCGGCGTGGCCGCCGCGCTGGACGCGGCCGGCTTCGTCACCGAACGGGTCAGCGACGGTGAGGATGCCTGGTTCCGTGGCGACACCGAGAGCTGGTCGGCCGTGGTCTTGGACCTGGGCCTGCCCGGTATGGACGGGCTGTCGGTGCTGCGGCGCTGGCGGGGCGCCGGCCAGCGTTTCCCGGTGCTGATCCTGACCGCCCGCGGCGACTGGCACGAGCGCGTCGAGGGCATCGATGCCGGCGCCGACGACTATCTCCCCAAGCCCTTCCGCATGGAGGAACTGATCGCACGGCTGCGGGCGCTGGTGCGCCGTTCCGCCGGCCAGGCGTCGGCGCTGCTGGAGATCGGTGACCTGACGCTCGATACCCGCCGCATGCAGGTGACCCGCGAGGGCGTGCCTGTGCACCTCTCGCCCCAGGAGTACCGTCTGGTGGCTTACCTGATGCAGCATGCCGGCCGGGTCGTCTCGCAGATGGAGCTGACCGAGCAGCTTTACGCCCAGGACTTCGAGCGCGATTCCAACTCCATCGAGGTCCTGGTTGGCCGGGTCCGGCGCAAGCTGGGCAGCAACCTGATCCAGACCCGCCGCGGCTTCGGCTATCTGATCGAGAGTGCCGGGTCGCAGCCGGACGCCGGCCAGGACGGCCCGTGACTCGCCGTTCGCTGCGGGCCCGCCTGGCGCTCGCCGCGGCCGTCTCCATCACACTGGCGCTGCTGGTGGCGGCCGCCGGCCTGGTGGCGCTGTTCGAACGCCATGTCGAGCGGCGCATCGGTGCCGAGCTGACGGCGCAGCTGAGCCAACTCGCGGCGGCCGTACAGATCGCTCCGGACGGCGCCATCATTGTGGACCCGCTACCGCCGGACCCGCGCCTGAAGCAGCCCCTCGGCGGTCTCTACTGGCAGATCGACGACGAGACCGGCGGCCGCCGCCGCGTCGGCGTCGTGCGCTCCCGCTCGCTTTGGGATACCCCGCTGCGGCTGCCCGCGGACCAGCTCGCGCCGGGGGCGATCCATGCCCATCGGCTGCCCGGCCCGGGCGGGCGCCCCGTGCTGGTGCGCGAGCGCCGCATCCTGATCCAAGGCGACGGTGGCCCCCGCACGCTGCGTCTCATGACCGCCATCGACGCCAGCGAGCTGACCGGGGCCCGCAACGCCTTCGCCGCCGAGATGCTCCCTTACCTGGGCCTGATCGCGCTGGTGCTCGGGCTGGCGACCCTGGTGCAGATCCGCGCCGGCCTTGCGCCTCTGGAAGCAGTGCGCCGGGGCGTGGGCGCCATCCGCTCCGGGCGCGAGCGGCGCCTCCCGGACGATTATCCCGACGAGGTCATGCCACTGGTGGCCGAGGTCAACGCGCTGCTGGCGGCCCGCGAGCAGGCCATCGAGCGCGCCCGCGCCTGGACCGCGGACCTAGCCCACGGCCTCAAGACCCCGCTGGCGGCCCTGGGTGCGGACGCCCAGCGCCTGCGCGACAGCGGCAACGCGGCGCTGGCCGACGATCTCGATCAGCTCGCCGACGCCATGCGCCGGCGCGTGGACCGGGAGCTGATCCGAGCCCGGGTGCGCTCCGGCGCGGAGACCCGCCAGGCCCGCGCCGACGTGGTTCAGGCGGTCGAACGGCTGCTGCGCACGCTGCGGCGTACTCCGTTCGGCGAGCGCGTCGACTGGCAGGTGCAGGCGCCGCCGGCGGCCGTCGCCGCGCTGATGCCGGACGACCTTCTGGAGCTGCTCGGCAACCTGCTCGAGAACGCCGGCAAGTGGGCGCGCGACCGCGTAGAAATCTGCGTCGACGCCGGCCAGCGCATCGGCATCGTCATCGCCGACGACGGTCCCGGCGTGCCTGCTGCGCAGCTGTCGCGTCTCGGCGAGCGCGGCCTGCGCCTCGACCGGCGCAAAGAGGGCAGCGGGCTCGGGCTCGCCATCGTCCGCGACGTGGTCGATGCCTACGGCGGCGCCCTGTCCTTCGCCGGCGCCGAGGGTGGAGGCCTCGCGGTGCATCTGACGCTGCCGGCAGCAGCACTTTGATGATCCGGGTTGCAACCGGGGCGGCGCAGTGCTTTGATGCCGCCGCCGCGCCTACCGGGGGCCGTCAGTCCGCTGCGGACCCGACCGCGCTCCTTCGTCATCAGCGATCGAGACATGCCCACGTCACCGAGTATCAAGCAACGCCTCGCGGTCGGTCTGTTGGCCGCGACCATCGGCGGCCTGCCGGCCGGGGCCGTGCGTGCCGCGCCCGACGCGGCCCCGGCCAAGGTGCCGGACCCGCTGACGCTGGAACAGGCGCTGGGCTTCGCCGCCGGCCATCCACGGGTCGCGGCGGATGCCGATGCAGCGGCCCTGCCGCGCCGCGAGCCACTGTTCCTGGGCTGTCACAGTCTGGCCTTCACCGGCGCCCGCGCCGGTGATCCCCAGCGCGACGTCGCATGGTCACCGCTGTTGACGCCGCTCGCGGCCCAGCGCCTGGCCATCCGCCAGCGCTTCTACGACGTCCTGCTGGCCGACCTCAGCTTCGCCCGCGACAACGAGGCCATGGCCGTGGCCTATGTTCAGCTCGACCGTGCCAGCGCCCGCGAAGAGCTCGGCCAGTTCTCGCCGCTGAAGACGGCGGAGCTCGCCGCGGACTACCAGCTGATCCGCCGCCAGCGCGCCGCCAGTGAGGCGGCCCAGCGGGTCACGCGAGCGTTGCTGGCCCAGGCCCTGGGACGTCCCGAGGACCTGCCGCGGGACTTGGTCACGCCGGAGCTGGCGGCGGGCGACGGCGAGCTGCCCGAGCTGGAGGCGGTCGTGAAGGCGGCGCTGGCCGACAACGCCCGCGTGAGCGCGCTGATGCAAGGCCGTTCGGAGCCCCAGCGGGCGCTGGTGGCCACCGAGGTCCGCCAGCAGGCCCTGGAGCTGCTGACCCGGCTGGAACTCTTGAACGTCATCGCCGAGCAGGCCCGCACCGAGTCCGACTGGCGCGACCTGAAGCTCGACGAGAGCCGCACCATGTACGAGCTGGAGGTCCGAGCCGATCTCGGCTACTCGATGAGCCAGCAGACCCGGGCCCGCCGGGACGAGGAGAAGGTGGCCCTGTGCCAGGCACTGACCCGCGCTGAGCTGGATGCGCTCCAGGGCAGGCTGCCATGAGCGCCGCCTCGCAACGACAACGCGCCGGACGGAACCGAGGCAGCACGCGAGCGCCGGGGCAGCGGGGGCGCTGCCTGTGCGCCGCGGTGCTGCTGGTGCTGCCGGGCGCGGCAACGGCCCTCCAGGTGAGCGGGCGACTGGAATGGCAGCACCGGGTGGAGATGCGCGCGGTGGAGAACGGCGTCGTCGACGACGTGCTGGTGACCCTCGGCCAGCACGTGAAGGCCGGTGATCTGCTGCTGCGGATGGATCAGCGCGAGGCCAAGGCCGTTGCGCTGAGGGCCAAGGCCCAGGTCGCTCGTGCCGCGGTCGTGATGGAGGACGCCGAGCGCGAGCTGGAGCGCGCGCAGGAGTTGTTCGACCGCGGCCTCATCGCCATCGAAGAGCTGAAAGACGCTGAGCTCAAGAAGGCGGCGGCCGCGGCCGAGCAGGAGTCGGCCAAGGCGGAGCAGGCCGCCGCCGACGTGCTGCTGGAGCGCACCGAGCTGCGTGCGCCGTTCGATGGCATCGTCGTCGCCCGCAATGCCTATGACGGAGCCGTCATCTACAAGACCCTTCAGCAGCAGCCGTTAATCGCGGTGGCGCCCACGGACAAGATGCTCGCACGCATCCTGGTCACTGCCGATGTGCTGCGCCGCTACCGCCCGGGCCAGCCGGCACAGGTCAACGTGCGCGGCCGCATGCGCGACGGCACCATCTACAGCCTCGGCGTCGAGGCCGTGCGTATTGATCCCGACGGTGCCGTCTACGAATTGGACGTGATCTTCGACCGCGGCGCGGATGAGATCCTGCGCCCGTCCGAATTCGTGCAGGTCACGCTGCCCTGATCGGGCGGAGATTACTGCCGTTCAGCACCAAAATTATAATGGTTCGTCATTGTCTGGCCCCCTGTTTCGACTTGATGACGGTTCGAGGTATCTCCAATAACTATCTGACTGCCGAGATGATCAATGAGTCTGTAGCCCGCTGGGAGCGGGGCCCGCATTGTCCGCCATCGATGCCAACACCGGATTGAATCCTGCGGAACTATTTTTTTCTTGTATACTCTCACCTTACGAGCGTCGCAAGACGCGGGCGCATGGGCTCCCCCTCCCATGGCGTCCAATGTTCCGGCTCACCCCAAGCCGGGACACGGTTACCCCGGTGCTTCTCCCCCGAGCGCCGGGGTTTCTTTTTGCCCGCTGCCCGCATCGCCGTCAGTCGGCCGGAAGCCGGAAGCCCGCCACCGAATGCTGGAGCTCACTGGCCAGGGCCGCCAGTGCCTCCACCGACTTGGCTGTCTCCCGAGTTCCGCGGGCATTCTCACGGGTGATGGCGAGAATGGATTTGACCGTCTCATTGACCTTGGCCGCAGCGCGTGATTCATTGCCTGCGGAGTCGGCGATACGCCGGGTCAGGTCGGCGATGTAGTTGGAGACGTTCTCGATCTCTCGCAGAGCGGTGCCCGCGTTCTCGGCCACCTTGGTGCCGTTGATCAGGCCGGTCATGCTGGTCTCCATCGAGCGCACCGCCTCGCTGGTGTCGCTGCGGATGGTGCGCACGATGGCCTCGATCTGCTTGGTGGCGCTGCTGGCCCGCTCGGCCAGGCGCTGCACCTCGTCGGCGACGACTGCGAAGCCGCGTCCGGCCTCGCCGGCCATGGCAGCCTGCATGGCCGCATTCAGGGCCAGGATGTTGGTCTGGTCGGCGATGTCGTCGATCAGCTCGACGATCTCTCCGATCTCCTGGGAACTGCTGCCCAGGCGCTTGATGCGCCTCGAGGTCTCCTGGATGGGCCCGGTGATCGCGCTCATGCCGTCGATGGTATCGCGCACGGCCTGTGCGCCGCGGCCGGCCACCAGCACGGCGCGGGAGGCGACCGCGGCGGATTCCGCGGCGTTTCCGGCGATCTCGTCGATGGCGGCGGTCACCGCCGTGATGGAGCCAGAGGCTCGCTCGATCTCGCCGGCCTGTGCGTCGCTGCCGCTGGTCAGGCGGACGGCGGCATCTCGGGTACGCCGCGCTGCGTCGTTCAGCTTCTTGGATGTGGCGTTGATGGTGGCCACCAGCGCCCGTAGGGCCCGCACGGCGTAATTGACCGATTCGGCGATGGCGCCGGTCATGTCATCGGTCACGGTGGCGTGAACCGTGAGATCGCCATCGGCGAGCTCGCCCATCTCGTCGAGCAGACGCTGGATCGCCGCCTGGTTGGCCTCGTTTTGCGCCTGCGAGAAACGCGCGCGGCGCCGCGAGAGCACCAGTTGCTGAAGGCCGAGCAGGCCGAGCAGCGCCACCGCCAGGGTGCCGAACACCAGCGCCGACTCGGTGCCGATGGCGACACCGGCGACGCGGGGACGAATGTGATGCGCACGCAGCGCCATGGCCAGTTCCTGGAGGGCCTGCTCAAGCCGGGCGCTGTTGCGCCGGACCTTCTGTTCCGCCTCCAGGGCAGGCCCCGCAGCCGGCAGCAGCGCGACCAGGCTTTCGGCATTGGCGCGCATGTCACCATACAGTTGCCGCATTTCGTCCAGCGCGCGCCGCAGCGCGTCCGCGCCCTGCGGCTGCAACGCCGGTGCCGCTGGCAGTTGCAGATCGTCCAGCGCGGCCGCGAAGGCGTCTGCGGTGGCGGTGCCGCTCTGGATCGCCGCCGCCGCGTCATCGCCGGCCAGCACGTCGACGAGGGCCTCGGCCATGGCGTGGACCCGAAGCAGCTGGATGGCCGCGTCGAGCATCGTCCGCGGTGCCGCGCCGGTATCGGTCAGCAGCTCGGCGATGCCGCGCGAGGTTCGTTGCAAGTCTTCGATCTGGTGGCGCGCGCGGTCGGCGAGCTCACGGAAACGCAGGATGTCGCCGCGGGCGCCTTCGAGCAAGGTCAGCTCGCCGCGGAGTTTATGCCAGGCGATGGCGGCCGTGTCCGCAGCGCG
>Ga0316576_10002094_pt1 | contig 11226 bp, 7 predicted proteins | sample S0NA_FD_203075 | JGI IMG/M metagenome (GOLD analysis project Ga0316576, IMG submission 203075) | Rhizosphere microbial communities from salt marsh grasses in Alabama, United States - S0-2_050615r3r5 | ecosystem: Host-associated > Plants > Roots > Rhizosphere | place: USA: Alabama | collected... | reverse complement strand
CACACGACGCCGAGCAGTGTGCCGACGACGGGGAACGACGCGTCGAAGTCGGCGGCGGCGCACGCGTCGCGCAGGAGTGCCGACAGGTGACGCGTCCTCGCCATCAACTCGATGTAGACGTCGGGGGTCAGAAGGTCGAGTGCCGCCAGCCCGGCAGCCGTGGCGATCGGGTTCCCGGACAACGTTCCGGCGTGGAACACGGGACCGAGCGGCGACAGGTGCTCCATCACCGCCGCTGACCCACCGACGGCGCCGATCGGCAGTCCTCCGCCGATCACCTTGCCGAAGCAGGTGATGTCCGGACGCACGTCATATCTGGCCTGCGCGCCACCTTCGCCGAGCCGGAACCCGGTGATCACCTCGTCGAAGATCAGCAAGGCGCCGACCCGATCGCACTCGGTTCGGAGACCGGCGAGGAATCCGGGGCTCGGTGCAACCACCCCCATGTTCGCAGCGACCGGCTCGACGATGACTGCGGCGGTCCGCTCGTCGAGCTCGGGGACGACGTTGTACGGAGCGACGATCGTGTTCGCGACCGCAGCGTCGGGAACGCCGGCGGTTCCGGGGAGGCCGAGGGTGGCCACGCCACTGCCGCCGGTGACGAGCAGCGCATCGGTGGCGCCGTGGAAGTTGCCGGCGAAGGTGACGATCCGGTCGCGCCCGGTGACGCCTCTGGCGAGGCGGATCGCCGTGCTGGTCGCTTCGGTGCCCGAGTTCATCAGGCGGACCCGCTCGCAGCTCGGCACGCGCTCGGCGATCGCTTCGGCCAACTTCATCTCGCGGGGAGTCGGTGCGCCGTAGGACGTCCCGTCGCCGACGGCGGCCCGCACCGCCTCGGTGATCGCCGGGTGGGCATGACCGAGGATCACCGCGCCGTAGCTCTGCACGAGGTCGAGATAGGTGGTGCCCTCGACGTCGGTGATCGTGGCGCCACGCGCGCGCGCCACGACGTACGGATCTCCTCCCACCGCCTTGAACGCCCGGATCGACGAGTTCACTCCGCCGGGGATGGCCTGCTTCGACCGGTCGAAGAGCGCCTGGTTCGACGGCACGCCCGCCCCGGTACACACCGTCGGCGTGCATCCGGCGGCGGGGCATGCGATCGGGTCGCAGGGCGGGATCCCGGACGTGCCGGCGAGCACGTTCACGGAGCGATGCTCCCGTCGGCGACCGACTCGGCGAACCACCGGGTGAAGTACGTCAGCACGATGTCCGCACCGGCCCGTTTGATCGCGGTGAGATGTTCGAGCGCGACCGCGTCACCGTCGATCCATCCTCGCTGGGCGGCTGCGTGGATCATCGCGTACTCGCCACTCACGTGATATGCGGCCAGCGGCACGTCGAGATCCGTCGCAGCCCGGGTGATGACGTCGAGGTAGGCCAGCGCGGGCTTGACCATCACGATGTCGGCGCCTTCGTCGACGTCGAGCGCGATCTCGAGTTGTGACTCACGGGAGTTTCGCCAGTCCTGCTGGTAGCCCTTCCGATCACCGCCGCCGACGATCGACACGTCGACGGCGTCGCGGAACGGCCCGTAGAGCGCGCTCGCGAACTTTGCCGCGTAGGCCATGATCGCGACGTCACGGAACCCGGCCTCGTCGAGGGCCGCACGGATCACACCGACCTGGCCGTCCATCATGCCGCTGGGTGCCACCACCTGGGCCCCGGCAGCTGCTTGCGCCAGTGCGGCGAGGGCGTAGATCTCGAGGGTGGAGTCGTTGTCGACGCCACCGTCGGCTCCCACGATGCCGCAGTGGCCGTGGTCGGTGTACTCGTCGACGCAGAGGTCGGCCATGACGACCACATCGTCACCGACGTCGTGGTCGAGATCTCGGAGCGCGACCTGCACGACGCCGTCGGGATCGTAGGCCCCGCTTCCCGTCGCGTCCTTCGTCGCGGGAACTCCGAACAGGATCACCGAGCGCACACCGAGCTCGGCGAGCGCCACCACCTCGGCGCGCAGCGAGTCGCGGGTGTGCTGCACCACCCCCGGCAACGAGTCGATCGGCTGCGGTTCGTCGATGCCCTCGCGCACGAACAGCGGTGCGATCAGATCGTCCACGCGCAGATGGTGCTGGGCGACGAGATCACGCATGGCCGGAGTCCGCCGGAGGCGACGCGGCCGAACCGTCGGCGTCCGGATGTCGTGGGTTGCCACGCCGTCGAGCCTAACGGTGCGTCGACGACAGGTTCCGAACAGGCCCACCGGGTAGCGTGCTCGCCGTGTCGGTCCACGCCTGGTTCTCCAACGACGAGATGTCGCTTGCCCCGGGTGGGACGCTGACGCTCCCGCTCACGGTCCACAATCTCGGCGACGAGACCGAGTCGTACACGATCGTCCCGGCCGGGCTGACGGCCAGCTGGACGACGATCACGCCGGGGAACCTCACACTCTTCGGCGGATCGCAGGACGTCATCGTCGTGACGGTCACGCCTCCGGCACTGTCGTCCACGACGGCCGGCCCCACGTCGATCGCCATCCGCGTGATCCCACTCGACGACGCCGACGACGCGGTCGTCGCCGAGACCACCCTCGTGATCGAGCCGTTCGACGACTGCCGGCTGGTGCCACTGCAGCCGATCCTGCGCACCCGTCGCCGGGCCACCTACGAGTTCATGGTCGAGAACCATGGCAACACCGTGGCCAGCTGCCGGCTGCACCTCGTCGATCCGACCGATCGCATCGACGGCGACTTCGACCCCCCGGCGGTCGGCGTGGGTCCCGGCTCGTCGGCGCTCGTGCGGTTGAAGGCCCGCGCCCGTCACGGCGGATTCCGGCGGACGTCGCGGACCCTCGACTTCGAGGTCGAGGCCAGTCGGCAGGGGCTGGACCCGGTCGCCACGTCGATGTCGATGATCCAGTCGCCGACCGTCCCGGCTGCCGTTCTCGCACGTGCCGCGGCCGTCGTCGCGCTGGTGGCCGGGCTCGTGATCGCCTGGTTCGCGGTCGTCGAACCGACGATCGAGGACGCGGCGGCCGATCGCGTCGATGAGCGACTCGACGAGCTGGCACCCATCGATTCCAGCGACGATCCGGCTGCACCGACCACGCTCCCACCCAGAGAAGGCACGGCCAACGAGTCATCGGGTACCCCGACCTTCGTGCGGCTCGAGGTGCAGGCACCCCTCACCCAGACGGCCGATCAGACGACGACGCTCCCCGAGGGCGGGTCGTTCGACCTCACCGACGTGCGCGTCGAGAACCCGTTCGGCGACCGGGGTGTGGCGACGCTGCTCGTCAACACGGTGCCCATCTACATCTGGTCGCTCGCGGACGTCGGGGGTTCGGCGTTCGAACCGCGCATCACCCCGATCCGACTCGACGGGGGCGACAACGTCACGTTCTCGGTGCGCTGCGACGAGATCGGAGATGCGAGCCGTTCGACGTGCACGAACGCCGTCAACGTCAGCGGTCTGAGCATTCCCGCCGAGAGCTGAACCGATCTCAGCCGAGTCCGAAGCCGGGAAGACCGGCGGGGCTGGCGGGCTCCTCGATCACGCGAATGCTCGAGCTCGCCGTGGTGCCGTCGGCAGCCTGGGCGACCACGGTGCGTTGACCGCCGCGCTCGCTCGGCCGTGTCGGGATCAGTGCCAGGAACGTCCCGTCGGCGGTGGTGACCAGTTCGGTGCGGTGGCGTGCGTCGTCACCGAAGAGGATCGACAGCGGCGTGGACGGTGGGAACCCGCTTCCGCCGACGCCGAACTCGTCACCGGCCTCGACCTCGGAGCGGTCGAGCTCGAAGGTCGGCTCGTACCGACCCTCACCGTCGGGCACCATCACGGTGTACTGCCCGCTGGGGGTGGCCACCTCGACCACCGCCGAGCGTTGCCCGGACGCCTTCGGCGCGAACGTGATCCCGACGGAACACGTCGAACGGGGGTTGAGCGGCCGTCCTGCGCAGCTGTTCGACGACACGACGAAGTCGTCCGGATGCGGGCCCACGACCCGCACCGAGGACACCGACGTCGGCACGAGCGAGATGTTCTCGACGTCGAACAGGAACTCGGGACTGGTTTGTCCCACGACGACCGACCCGAACGTCGTCCCGGACGGGTTGGTGAGCAGGGCCGGATCGCCGCCGGCACCGCGGACCGTCGTGGTGACCGAGACGGCCTGGTACCCCTCCTCGGCGACCGTCAGTGTCGCCCTGACCGGACCCGGCGAGGTGGGCGTGAAGGTGAGGAACACGGTGCACTCGCCGCCAGGAGGGACCGGCGCGCCGAAGGTGCACGTGCTGCCCTCGGGGTTGACGCGGAAGCGACCGTCCGACACCGAGACCTTCGACGGGGTGAAGGTGGTCGGGCCGTTGTTGTTGACCGCGACGTACCACTCGTTGCTGGTGAACCCGACCAGCGTCGTGCCCAGGTCGGCCTCGGCCAGCGCGAGTTCGGGGGGGCTCACCGTGGAGACGACCTGGCGGCCCGGCGTGCTGCCCGGCACGAGCTGAGCGGCGGACAGCGTGTCGAAGACCGTGGTGCGGCCCGTGTCGCTCAACTGTGGGCGCGAATGCGACGCCACGGCTGGTTGGACACCGTCTCCGGTCATGGCGATGCGGCGCAGGGTGTTGCGAGCGACGTCGGCCACGAGCAGATCGCCGTCGGTCGCCTCCCCGCCGCCGGAGGCCTTCACCAGCTGGAGATTGGTGGCCTTGGTGATGAACGCCACGAGCTGACCGTCGGCGCTGACGGACGGCTGTGACGAGGGAGCGGTTCCGGCGACGACGGGCGCCGTGCCCGGCTCGGCGCTGACCATCGTCATCGTCGTGCGACCGGGTTCGTCGTAGCGGCCGTTGGCGTCGGGATCACGATCGAGGTGGTACACCTGGCTGGGGCATCCCTCCGCGCACGGCGGGAACACGGCCGGTGTGAGGCCGACGTCGCTGCTGGTGAATGCGACCATCCGACCGTCGCGCGACAGATCGGGATCGGAGGCGCCCGTCTTGGTCGGGAGCCCGTCGACCCGGACCGACGCGAGCTTCACGGCCTCGAAGGGATCGGCTTGGTCACGGTCCCACACGAAGATCTGCGGCGTGGCCGGTCCACCGGCGACGGGACCGTAGCCCCAGCCGGGCACGGCGTCGGTCGATGCCGCATCGGACCGGTACGCGAGGAAGCGACCGTCACCCGACAGTGCGGGCTGATCGATACCGGCGTGCACGAACTCGGTGTCGGGTGACACGATCGGCATGCCGGCGACCTGCTGCGACCGCCCGAGGCCGCCGATCGGCTGCGTCAGGTCGACGAGGCTGACCGCCGTGACACCGTCGGCATCGAGGAGCGACGTTGCCGGGTGGGTGTACGCGATCAGTGTGCCCGAGCGTGACACCGCCGGACGGTCGTCGGTGTCGACGTCGTCGCGTGCGAGCGACGAGCCGTCGTCGGTCGTCGACACGAGTTCCCAGTCGCCGGGCGTTCCGCCACAGTGCTCGAGGCGCTGGCGGTACACGTCCCAGCGAAGACCGGTGTCGTCGTCGCGGAACACGTCGAGCGCGAGCTCGGTGACGACCACGATGCTGCAGCCATCACCCGAGAGCACCGCGTTGATCGAGTTGCCCGGTCGCTGCCCCGCCGGCACGGTGGTGATCTCGGAGGTGGTGCCCGACTCGCGATCGGTGAGGTACACGGTGGAGGTGCGCGGATCGGTGGCCGCCACGGCCGGATCGCCGCCCCCGGGGAGGCCCTGGTACGCCACGAAACGCCCGTCTCCCGACACCGACGCCGTCGAGCCGAGCGACTGGCCGTCCTGGCCCAGCGCCGACGCCACGTCGGGACGGGCCGCGGTGTCGAGCACGACGATGGGGCGCGCGCCGACCGAGCTCGCACTCAACACGAACCCGGCACAGAGGGCGGCCGACAGGGCGCCCACGACTCGTCTCCGCACGCTCTTGTCGGCCACCGTCCTCCTCACCTCGATCGTCGCGTCGTCCAAGTCTTGCAGGTCGGCATCGTCACCGGTCCTCGCGCCGTCCAACGCCACCGACCCACTGTTGCTCGAGCTCCGTCACCAGTCCCTCGAGTGACTGATCGGCTGCGACACCCGTGACCTTGAGCCCGAATCGCGCAGCAGCTTCGGCGGTCGAGGGCCCGATTGCGACCGCCAGTGGCGGCGTGCCGGATCCGAAGGCGCGACACCATCCCTCGACGGCAGACCCGCTGGCGAAGCACACGGCATCGACCTGACCCGCACGGCGCAGCGCCTCGGCATCGGGCTCGACGACCACGGTCCGATAGGCGACGACGGTCGTCACGTCGTGCCCGGCGTCGCGCAGCGAGTCGGCGAGCGTCGGCGCGGCGATGTCGGCCTGCGCGATCAGGATCCGCTGCCGGGGCAATTGCTGCGCGGCGAACGCTGTGGCCAGACCCTCGGCGCGCTGTACCTCGGGCACGAGGTCGACCTCGCGGCCGCTCGTGCGCCGGAGTTCCGCTGCGGTCGCCTTCCCCACGGCCGCGAGTCGGACGTGGACGCTGGAGCGGGCCGAACCGCCCGCGCGCTCGGCCCCGGCGGGTGACGTGACGACGAGCCAATCGAACTCGTCGAGGCGGGTCAGCACGTCGCCGAGTTCGGCACCACCGTCGGACGGGTCGACGACGGCGATCAACGGCACGTGCACGACCGACGCACCGCGCCGCGTGAGCAGGGTCGCCAGCTCGCCCGGACGCTCACGGGTGACGATCACCCGACAGCCCTCGAGCGGCAGCGTCACCCCAGCGCCTCACGCGCCGACCGTGCGGCCCGTCGGGCGATGTCGAGGTCGTCGGCGCCGCCGGGCAGTTCGATCTGGTCCGACACCGACACGCCGCTGTCGAGATCGGCGAGGAACGTCCGCAGCGTCCCGTCACGCACGTGCCCGCCGACCGGCAGCGAACAGCCGCTGCCCAGTTCGCCCAGGAAGGCACGCTCGACCTCGACGTCGTGTCGGGTGCCGGCGTGGTCGATCGCGCCGAGCAACTCGCGTGTCGTGTGGTCGTCGCTTCGGCACTCGACGGCGACGCAGCCCTGGCCGACAGCCGGCACGAAGTCGTCGACGCCCAGGGTCTCGGCGATTCGGTCCGTGAGCCCGAGGATGTCGAGCGCGGCGACGGCCATCACGATGGCACCGCCGTCGGGGATCTTCGCGAGCCGGCTGTCGATGTTGCCGCGCAGCTCGTCGTATGCGAGATCGGGACGAATGCGTCGCAGCTGGGCCCGGCGGCGGACGGAGCCGGTCGCGACGGTGGCGCCGTCGGGCAGGCCGTCGAGCGTCGCTCCGACCAGGGCGTCGCGGGGGTCGCGACGTTCACACAGCGCAGCGATCACGAGCCCGTCGGCCGGCGCCGACGGGAGGTCCTTGGCCGAGTGCACCGCGAGATCGGCTCGCCCGTCGAGCACCGCTCGCTGCACCTCCTTGACGAACACGCCCTGGCCACCGATGACGTGGAGGGGCACGTCGAGCCGGACGTCGCCGGTGGTCTCGATCGTCACGAGGTCGACGCGACGGCCGGTGGCCGAGGTGATCGATGCGGCGACGGCAGCGGACTGTCCCAGCGCCTGCCGGGACCCTCGGGTCGCGAGTCGCAGCGGCGGGAGCCCGCTCACGCTCACCCGAGATCGAACAGATCGCGCAGGGCGGCAGCGTTGCGCTCGCCCTGCGGCGTGCCGGCTTGGGCCTTCAGCCGCACCGACGGTTCGTGCAGCAGCTTCGCCACGATCGCCCTCGTCAGCGCGTCGACGGTGTCACGCTGGGCGTCATCGAGGTCGCCGAGTCGGGCAGCGAATCGCTCGAGTTCGGCCGTCCGCACACGGTCGGCGGTGCCGTGCATGAGTGCGACGAGCGGCGCGGCCTGGCGGGCGGTGGAGTCGACCAGGAACTGCTCGACCTCCTCGGCGACGATGGCGCGTACCCGTTCGGCCTCGGCCGCACGGTGGGAGAGGCCACGGTCGGCCCAGTCGCGCAGGTCGTCGAGGTCGGCCAGGGTGATCCCCGGGAGATCGGCGACGCGGGCGTCGACGTTGCGCGGCACTCCGATGTCGACGATGTGCAGCGGGCGGGTCGCGCTCCGGGCCGAGCGTGCCTCCGCGACGAGTGATTCGGTGAGTACCGCCTGCTCGGCCCCGGTCCCCACGATGATGACGTCGGCCTGGGCGACGGCGTGAGGCAGCCGGTCGAACTCGACGGCGACGCCGCCGACGCGCTCGGCCAGCGCCGTGCCGCGATCGGCTCCCCGATTGGCGACCATGATCTCGGCGCCGCCGGCGCGGCGCAAGGCCACGGCGACACCTTCACCCATCGAGCCGGCGCCGATCACCAGGACCCGGCGACCGGTGAGGTCGCCGGAGACATCGGTGATCATCTCGACCGCGGCATGGCTGATCGACGCGGTGCCCCGGCCGATGCCGGTCTCGCTCCGCGCCCGCTTGCCCGTGGCGATTGCGCCGCGGAACAGGTGATTGAGCGTGGACCGTGCAGCGTTCTCGCGCTGGGCGACCTCCCACGCAGTGCGGACCTGGCCGAGGATCTCGCTCTCGCCGAGCACCGCCGAGTCGAGGCCGGCGGCGACGTCGAACAGGTGGGTCACCGCCGCGGTGTCGTGCTGGCTGTACAGGTGCGGTGTGAGCTCGTCGACGCCGAGGTCGCCGATCTCGCACAGCAGGTCGCGGACGTCGCCGTACGCGCCGTGGAACAGCTCGGCGACCACGTACACCTCCGTGCGGTTGCACGTCGAGAGGATGACGGCCTCGCGGACGTTGTCACGCTGCGCCAGGCCCGCGACCGCCTTGGGGAGGTGCTCGGGTGAGATCGTGACGCGTTCGAGCAGTGACAACGGCCCACTGCGGTGGTTGACGCCGACGACGAGGATGGACATGTCGCAGACAACCCTACGCCGTCGCGCCACGTCGCGGCTCGCCGGGCACGGCACGAAGTCCCGGTGCCGGCGCGGCCGTGGCCCGACGCTGCTCGTAGTAGCTGAGGATCTGCAACTCGACGGCGAGGTCGACCTTGCGCACGCTGATGCCGTGCGGCACGCCGATGACGGTCGGTGCGAAGTTGAGCAGGCTCGTCACGCCGGCGGCGACGAGGGCGTCGGCGGCCTGCTGCGCCGCACCGGCCGGGGTTGCGATGACGCCGATCGAGATGTTGCGCGCCTGGACCACCTTGGCGAGTTCGTCGAGGTGCCGGACCCGGACGCCGCCGACGACCGAGCCGACCTTCGCGTCGTCGACGTCGACGATGCCACCGACCGGGAAGCCGCGATCACCGAAGCCGTTGTACCCTGCGAGCGCCTGACCCAGGTTGCCGGCGCCGACGATGACGACCGGCCAGTCGTGTGTGAGGCCCAGCTCGCGACGGATCTGGTAGACGAGGAACTCGACGTCGTAGCCGACACCGCGAGTGCCGTAGCTGCCGAGATAGCTGAGATCCTTGCGGACCTTCGCCGCGTTCAGGCCGGCGAACTCGGCGAGCTCCTCGGACGAGATGTTGGTGACGTGCTCGTCGAAGCGTTCCGACAGGATGCGCAGATACACGGGGAGCCGAGCGACGGTCGCCTCGGGGATCCGGCGTCGTGGTCGTTGTCCTGCCATGGGGGTCCCACGTTAGGTCGCTCGTGCACGTTTTCACAAAGCTGGCACGACGAAGCCCCGGTCACACCGAGAGCTCACACCGACGGCTCACACCACGGCGACGTCAGGCCGGCAGCACCCCGACACGCAGTGCGTCGTCGAGGCTGCGCCGGACCACCTTGCCCGACGCGTTGCGGGGCAGCGCGTCGACGAAGATCACCTTGCTCGGGCACTTGTAGCGGGCCAGATGGTCGAGCGAGTACTCGATCAGGGTCTCCTCGTCGACGGTGGCCCCCGGCTCCATCACGACGTACGCCTTGACCGCCTCGCCGGTGTGCGGGTGGGCGACGCCGACGACGGCCACCTCGGACACGGCCGGATGGCCGACGAGCATCTCCTCGACCTCCGCCGGGTACACGTTGAACCCGGACACGATGATCAGGTCCTTCGATCGATCGACGAGGTAGAGGTACCCGTCGTCGTCGGTGGTGGCCATGTCACCGGTGTGCAGCCAACCATCGGCATCGAGCACCTCGGCGGTCGCCTGCGGATCCTGGTAGTAGCCGGCGAACACGTTCTCACCGCGCACCCACACCTCGCCGACGTCACCGACCAGGGCATCCCCGTTGGCGTTCACGATGCGGATCTCGACGCCGGCCAGTGCCCGACCGACCGAACCGAACCGCGGGGTGACGCCGGTCGACGTCGTGACGATCGGAGATGCCTCGGTCAGGCCGTACCCCTCACGGATCTCGATACCGAAGCGATCGTGCATCGTGCGGGCCACGCTGATCGGCAGACGCGAGGCGCCGGACAGCGCGAGCCGGACCGTCGAGAACGTGTCGGGTTCGAGTTCGTCGAAGTGGGCGAACGCCGCCCACAGCGCCGGCGCCCCCGGGATGACGGTGATCTTGCGGTCGCGTATCGACTGGACGGCCGTCGCCGGGTCGAAGCGCTGGACCAGCACGATCGTGGCGCCGACGCAGAGTCCGAGCCCGATCACCACGTTCAGCCCGAAGATGTGGAACAGGGGCAGGACGCCGTAGATCACGTCGTCGGCGCTGATGTGGCCCTGCGCAGAGCGGCTCTGGTCGAGGTTCGCGCGCAGGTTGCCGTGCGTGAGCATCGCCGCCCGGGGCGCTCCCGCCGTCCCGCTCGTGAACATGAGCGCGGCGAGGTGCGAGCTGTCGAGATCCACCGCGTCGCATGGGTCCGCGGCCAGCAGGTCGTCGAACGCCACGCCCGCTCCAGCCGGCGCCGCCGCGGGCTCGGTGGTGACGACCATCTCGATCGAGGGAATCGCCGCACGGTCGACCTGCGCGAGGTTGGCGGCGCCGAGCTTGTCGACGACGACGACCTTCGGGGACACGACGGCGAGCTCGGACTGCAGCTCGGGACCCGGGCTCGACGGATTGAGCGGCACGGCGACCGCACCGAGGCCGAGTGTGGCGAGGTAGGCGATGACGAAGTGCGGCGAATTGCCGACGATCAGGGCGACCCGGTCACCGTCCGCCACACCGCCGGCCGCGAGACCGCCGCGGAATGCCGAGACCTGCTCATGGAGCTCTCCGTACGTCGTCGCGCGGTTGCGCCAGATGAGAGCGGTCGAAGCGGCGTCGTGGCCATCGATGATGTTCGCGAGATTCACGTTGTCCCCCTGGCGCAGCGGGATGCCACGCACCTCT
>Ga0316576_10002093_pt1 | contig 11228 bp, 9 predicted proteins | sample S0NA_FD_203075 | JGI IMG/M metagenome (GOLD analysis project Ga0316576, IMG submission 203075) | Rhizosphere microbial communities from salt marsh grasses in Alabama, United States - S0-2_050615r3r5 | ecosystem: Host-associated > Plants > Roots > Rhizosphere | place: USA: Alabama | collected... | reverse complement strand
AACCCGATACTGGACAGCATCGCCGACGGCGTATTCACCGTCGATCGGGAGTTTCGGATCACGAGCTTCAACCGCGCGGCGGAGGAGATCACGGGGTTCTCCCGTGAGGAGGCGCTCGGCCGGCGATGCTCCGAGGTGTTCAAGGCGAGCATCTGCAAGAGCGCCTGCGCGCTGCTGCAGACGGTGGAGACCGGCCAGCGCCTGGTCAACGTTCCGGTGGAGATCAGGAACCGGCTCGGCGTGCAGGTCCCGATCAGCATCAGCACGGCGGTGCTGTTCGACAGGCGCGGCAACCGCATCGGCGGGGTGGAGACGTTCCGCGACCTCACCGCCCTGAACGAGCTCCGCCGGGAGATCGACGGACGCTACGAGCTGCGCGACATCGTCGGGCGGCACCCGAAGATGCGCGAGGTGCTCGAGATCATCCCCGAGGTGGCGGACAGCGATGCGACCGTGTTGATCCAGGGCCCAAGCGGCTCCGGCAAGGGCCTCCTCGCCCGGGCCGTGCACAACCTGAGCGGCCGGCGGGACAAGCCCTTCGTCAAGGCCAACTGTGCGGCATTGCCGGAGACGCTCCTCGAGTCCGAGCTGTTCGGCTACGTCAGGGGCGCGTTCACCGACGCCAAGCGCGACAAGCCCGGGCGCATCGCCATGGCGGACGGCGGCACGCTGTTCCTCGACGAGATCGGGGACGTGTCCGTCTCGGTCCAGGTCAAGATGCTCCGCATGGTGCAGGAGCGGGAGTACGAGCCGCTCGGCGCCACCACCACCCGCAAGGCGGACGTGCGGGTGATCGCCGCCACCAACCGGGACCTGGTCGAGCTGATGCGGCAGGGAAAGTTCCGCGAGGACCTGTACTACCGGCTGAACATCGTCAACCTGCACCTGCCGTCGCTGGCCGAGCGCCGGGAGGACATCCCCCGGCTCGTCGACCGCTTTTTGCGCCGCTTCTCCGCCAAGATGGGCCGACACGTGACCGGCGTGTCGGAGGGAGCGATGGCGCTTCTGATGGCCCACGACTACCCGGGCAACGTGCGGGAGCTGGAGAACGCCATCGAGCACGCGCTGGTCCTCTGCCGGGGCAGCGTCGTGGAGGAGCGCCACCTGCCGGCCAACCTCCGCGAGCAAGCACCGCCCCGGGCGCCCACCGCGCCGCTGGAGTCGGCCGAGGCCCAGGTGATCCGCGTCACCCTGGAGGAGCACGGCGGGAATCGTGCCGAGGCCGCCAAGGCCCTGGGCCTGCACCGCACCACGCTGTGGCGCAAAATGCGACGGTACGGGCTGGACTGACCCGCCCCGTTTTTTCTGTCCACATCCAGCGCTGGCACACGATGTGAAGGGCCAGGTCCCAAGCAACGACCTGCTCGGATCAACGGCCGATGGGTGACTCCCCCTCAACGGACAGCTTCGGCGACCTGCGGGACACCGCGATCCTCGACGCCATGGACCTCGCGCTCATGGCGGTCGATGGCTCGTGCCGCATCGTTCGCTTCAACGTCCCCGCGGAGCGCCTGACGGGGTTCAACGCCAAGGCGGTCCTCGGCAAGAGCTGCGCCGATGTCCTTCGGGCGAGCCTCTGCCGCTCGAGCTGCCCCGTTCGCGAGGCGCTGCAGACCGGAACGACCTGCCACTACGGCACCGTCGTTCTCCAGCGGGCGGACGGACAGCCGCGGACCGTGGAGGTCACCGCGTCGGCGCTGGTCGACGGCGAGGGCCGGCTCGCCGGCGCCGTCGGCATCCTGCGCGACGTCTCCGACGATCCCGGGCAGATGCGGATCTACGGCAGCCGGGTCTTCGTCAGCCGCACGCCCGAGATGCGCCGGATCTTCGACGCGCTGCCGCGCCTGGCAGGCAGCCGCGCCCCGCTGCTGATCATGGGCGGGCGGGGGAGCGGGCGTGCGGCGCTGGCGGAGACGGTCCACAACCTCGGTTGCGGCACCGGGGAGCCGCGGCCGTTCGTCGCCGTCCGCTGCGCCGGGACAACGGTCGAGGCGCTTCGAACGACGGCGGAGCGCGCCACGGGGGGGACCCTGCTGCTCGAGGATGTCTGCGCCGCCCCGCTCGAGATCCAGCGGCAGCTGCTGGCGTGGCTCGAGGAGAGCGGCGAGGGGCTTCCCTACCGCCTGGTCAGCACGGCGACCGAGAAGCTCGACCAGTGCCTGCAGCGCGGGGCGTTCCGTCGTGACCTGTTCCACCGCCTCAACGTCCTCTACGTCGCGTTGCCCGACATCAAGGAACGGGCCGAGGATATCCCCCTGCTCGTGGCCCAGTTCATCGAGGAGCTCAACGTCAAGCGCCGCCGCGAGGTGCAGGGGCTCACGCCCCGGGCGATGGCGCGGATCCTCGAGGCCGAGCTGCCGGACAACGTGCGCCAGCTGCGAACCGCGGTGGACTTCGCCCACGGGCGCTGCCGCGGTCGACTGATCGACATCGACGACCTCCCTGACCTGGCGCTCCCCCTCGAGGCCCGCAAGGAGCAGCTCGAGCTGGAGACGATCCGCGCCGCCCTGGCCCAGGCCGGGGGCAACATCACCCGGGCGGCCGAGGCCCTCCACGTCCACCGCACCACCCTCTGGCGGAAGATCAAACGCCACAAGCTGGAGACCTGAGTGCGGATGGGGCGTGGCGCGACCGTTGAGCCGCTGCAACAGCGCTGCAGCAACATGTTGCACCGACGCAACGTTTGCAGCCCTTGTGCAAGGGCGTCCTGGGCCGGGACTGCCCCTGCGGGCTGTTTCCTCGCTGACCTACCCCCGGCCCCCGGTTGGTCGAGGGATTGCAGTACGCAACATCAAGGAGCGGAGAGCTGATGCAGATGCGAAACCGCGCAATGGGCGAGTCCTGGGACTGGGAGGTCGGCGAAAAGGTCATCGCCGACCTGAGCGGCCTGCGCAAGGAGCACGCCGCGCTCCACGAGCCAGTAGCCAGCCCCGACGGCTCGCGCGTCGCGCTGCCCGTGCAGCGGGAGGACGAGACCTTCGGCATCGCCGTGAACGGGGAGCTTCTGGACGGCGAGTACGAGAAGGCCTGGCACCTGGTCTTCGCGCCGGACGGGCGGCTCACCGCCCTCGTGCGGGCGGACGACGAGTGGACCGTCGCCGTGGACGGCACCCCGTGGGACGAGACCTACGAGTTCGCCTGGAACACCACCTTCTGCGACGGGGACGCCATCGCGGTGCAGGTCAAGCGGGACATGGAGTACTCGGTGGCGGTGGACGGGAAGGCCTGGGAGCCCAGCTTCCTCTCCTGCCGGGGCATCGCCCTCGCTCCGGACGGGAGCCACGCCGCGGCGGTGGTCCAGGTCGAGGAGCTCCCCGAGGCGGACATCTTCAAGTTCATGGAGGGGACCTGGAGCATCGCCGTGGACGGAACCCCCTGGGACAGGCGGTTCATCAACGCCTACCGCCCGTCCTTCAGCGCGGATGGTGCCCATGTCGCCGCCGAGGTCCGTATGGACATCTGCGAGTACACCGTGGCCCGGGACGGGGAGCCGTGGGACGCGCGATTCGGCTGCACCTGGGACGCGCTGTTCCGGCCGGACAGCACGAAGCTCGTCGCCCCCGTGCGCACCGCGGGGGCCTGGACCGTGGCCGAGGATGGGCGCCCGATCTGGGACGGACGCTACGTCCAGCTCTGGCGCGTCACCCAGGGCCCGAGCGGTGAGCGCCTCGCCGCGGTGGTCGCCACGGCCTTCGGGCGCTGGACCGTGGCCGTGGACGACCGGCCCTGGGAGCACACCTTCTCGGACCTGGTGATCCAGCCGATCTTCTCCCCCGACGGCAAGAAGGTCGCGGCGGTGTTCAAGGACGGGGAGCGCTGGGGCGTCGCCCTGGACGGGCGGCCCTGGGCGAAGACCTTCGACATGGCCTGGGATCCGGTGTTCAGCCCGGACGGGCAGCACCTCGCGGCCAGGGCCGAGATCGACGGTCGCCAGCGGATCGTGGTCGACGGCCGGCCCTGGACGCCGACGTTCGATCGGGTCTGGGACCCCGTGTTCAGCCCGGACAGCACGAAGCTGCTGGTCTGCTCGATGCAAGGCGATCGCTTCACCCGCCAGGTCGTCCCCGTGGGGTCGGTCCTGAGCTGACGGAGGAGGATGATGTACGAGATCGTTCGCGGTCCCCTGGTCTGGGTCGCCTTCGTCGGGCTCATCGGCGGCGTCGTCTTCAGGCTGACCAGCATCTACCGCGAGGCAAAACGCGAGAAGAGCGTGCTGCCGACCCTCGACGCCCGCACCGGCGCGCGCTCCGTGCTGCACTGGGTCGTCCCCTTCGGCAGCCGCAACATGCGCATGCACCCGGTGATGACCATCGTCTCCTTCGCCTTCCACGCCTGCCTGCTGCTCACGCCCCTCTTCGTCATGGGCCACGCGGTGCTCTGGGAGCAGTCCTGGGGCGTGAGCTGGTGGAGCCTGCCGCCGTGGCTGGCAGACGTGATGACCCTGGTCGTGATCGCCGGCGGGGTGTTCTTCTTCCTCAGGCGCCTGGTCGCCCCCGAGGTGCGTCGGGTCTCGGCCCTGTCCGACTTCATGCTGGTGCTGCTGGTGGTCTCGCCGTTCGCGACCGGGTTTCTCGCCCACATGCAGTGGTTGCCGTACCGGCCGATGCTCATCCTGCACATCGTCACCGGGGTGCTCTGGCTCCTCGCCATCCCCTTCACCCGCCTGTCCCACATGATCTGGTTCGTGCTCAGCCGCTCCTACATGGGGTCGGAGTTCGGCAAGGTACGAAACGCGAGGGACTGGTGATCCACGGAGCCCGCCATGGCTGATTCGGTAGACGCCGCGGTAGAAGACGCCGGCATCGACCGTGCGATCGAGTCGCTGACGCCGGAGCGCATCGAAAAGACGATCCGGCACGTTCTGGACCACGAGTGCGCCGCGCGCCTCAAGGTCTACCTCGAGACCTGCGTGCGCTGCGGCCTCTGCGCCGAGGGCTGCCACACCTACATCTCGCGTGACCGGGACCCGGACTACGCGCCGGTGGCCAAGGTCAAGCGGACGCTGTGGGAGATGGCCCGGCTCAAGGGCAAGGTGAGCAAGGATGTGCTGCGCGAGTCCGCGCGCATCGCCTTCACCGAGTGCGGCGCCTGCCGGCGCTGCAGCATGTACTGCCCCTTCGGCATCGACATCGCCTACCTGATCATGACGGTCCGGCGAATCTGCAGCCTCCTCGGCGCGGTGCCCCAGTACCTGCAGGACACCACCAACAGCCACGCCGCCACGTCGAACCAGATGTGGGTCCAGCAGGACGACTGGATCGACACGCTGATGTGGCAGGAGGAGGACGCCCAGGCCGAGGTGGCCGGGACCCGCATCCCCCTCGACGTCGACGGCGCCGACGTGATGTACTCGGTGATCGCGCCGGAGCCCAAGATCCTGGCCCAGCTCATCGCCAACATGGCGATCATCTTCAAGGTCGCGGGGACGAGCTGGACCATGCCGAGCGCCGACGGCTGGGACAACAGCAACATGGCGATGTACTCGGGGGACTTCGAGGTGATGGGGCGGGTGGAGCGTGCCCACTGGGAGCAGGCCATGCGGCTTCGGGTCAAGCGCGTGGTGATGGGAGAGTGCGGCCACGCCTACCGCGGCGCGGTGTACGACGGCCCCAAGTGGCTCGGCTGGCAGCGCCCTCCGATCCCGATGGTGCACGCCGTGGAGTTCTACTACGAGCTGCTCAAGAGCGGGCGGATCCGCCTCAAGACCAAGGAGCCGGGCCCGGTGACGGTGCAGGACCCCTGCAACATCGTCCGGGGCCGGGGCCTGCACGAGAAGCTGCGCTACATCATGAACGAGCTCTGCGAGGACTTCCGCGACGTGGATCCGCGCTTCGAGCACAACTACTGCTGCGCCGCCGGGGGCGGGGTGATCAACTGCGGCCCGCCGTGGAAGCTGTCACGGATGAAGAGCATCCGGGTCAAGGCCGAGCAGTTCGCGGCCACCGGGGCCCACTTGATCGTCACGCCGTGCCACAACTGCCACAGCGGCATCGAGGACATCATCGGCCACTACAAGCTGCCGATGCACGTCTCGTTCATCAGCGAGCTCCTCGTCAAGCACATGGAGAGGCCCGAGGCATGAAACGGCACGCCACCAGACTGCGAGCGGAGCGGGGGACCCAGCTCGCCTCGCGGAGCGAGCGAGCAGGGACTCACGGGACCCGCGTAGCGAGCATTGGAAGACTGCTACTGCTGCTGCCCCTCGCCGCGTGCAACGGGAGCGTCGGCGAAGCGCCCGTCGTCGGCGCCGGGGTGATCACGCTCGGAGAGGGCGTCGCGGACCGCCGGGCCCCGGTGCACTTCGACCACAGCCGACACACCAGGGCGCTCGAGCCCGAGGGCTGCAAGGCCTGCCACGAGGCCGACGCCAGGGGCCGGCTGGTCCCACGCTTCGCCCGCGCCGCCGACGCCAGGCTGGGCGCCGACGCGCTCCAGGAGCTGTACCACGACCGCTGCATCGGCTGCCACGCCGAGCGCGAAAAACAGGGCAAGCCCACCGGGGCGGTGACCTGCGGCGAGTGCCACCTGGCCGGCCCCGTGCCGGCCACGACGCGGGTCGCGATCCGGTTCGACTACTCCCTGCACGCGCGGCACGTGACGGCGACGGGCCCCGAGGCCTGCGGCGAGTGCCACCACGTCTACGACAAGGCCCTGGGCAAGCTGGTGCCGGGCAAGGGCAAGGAGGAGGGCTGCGTCGCCTGCCACTCCGCCCGCGACCGGGGCAAGGTCCCCTCGCTGCGCAACGCCTCGCACACGGCCTGCGTCGGCTGCCACCTGAAGAGCGTCGCCGCGGGCAAGACGTCCGGGCCGGTGCTCTGCGTCCGCTGCCACGACGGAGCGCTCCAGCAGCGCATCAAGCGCGTCGAGAAGCCCGCCCCCCTCGACCGGAAGCAGCCGGTGGTCGCCTGGATCAAGGCGATGGGCAACAAGAGCGGCGGTGTCGCCTTCGACCACAAGAAGCACGAGCCCCGGGCGCGCTTCTGCTCCACCTGCCACCACGTCGGCCTGAAGCCCTGCGCCAGCTGCCACACCCTCGCCGGCGACCCGAAGGGCGGCGGCGTCACGCTGGAGCTTGCCCAGCACGGCGCCCGGTCCGATCACGGCTGCATCGGCTGCCACGAGAAGGTGACCCGCAAGAGCGAGTGCGCCGGGTGCCACGAGCAGATGGCGGGCGCTCCGCCGCGGCCCGCGGCCTGCACGGTCTGCCACCAGACGCGCGGCGGCGACGCCCCCGCCAGCCAGCCCGCGGCGCCCACCGTGCCCGAGCTCGCGGCGCTGCCGGCCGTCTCCGAGGCGTTCCCCGAGACCGTGACCATCCGGACGCTTGAGCGGGACTACGAGCCGTCGGTGCTGCCCCACGCCAAGATCGTCGGCCGGCTGGACCGCGCGGTGCGCGGCAGCACGCTCGCCCGGGCCTTCCACGGCAAGACCGAGACCCTGTGCCGGGGCTGCCATCACCGCTCGCCGGCCGGCCTTCGCCCGCCGCCCTGCCGCTCGTGCCACGCGGGTCAGGGGAAGGCGGGCGTGGACCAGCCGCGGCTGCTCAACGCCTACCACCGCCAGTGTATCGGCTGCCACCAGAAGATGAGCCTCAAGCAGGACTGTGCCTCGTGCCACAGGCCAAAAAGTCCGGTGGGGGGTCAAAGAAAGCCGGAGGGCCCACGATGAGCATCTCGAGACGGAAATTCCTCGGCGGCCTCGCCGCCGGCGCCGGGGCCCTCGGCGCGAGCGGCAAGGCCCGGGCGGGGGGGGGAGTGCACAGCTTCCCGGGCTACCCCGGGCGCTACGGCATGCTCCACGACACGACGCTCTGCGTCGGATGCCGCTCGTGCGAGGTGGCCTGCAACCACGTGAACGAGCTCCCCCCTCTGGCGGCGCCCCACGACATGACCGTGTTCGACAAGCCCCGCCACACCACCGACAAGCAGCTCACCGTGGTCAACCGCTACCGCGAGGCCAACGGCGGCAAGCCCGCGGTCTACCGCAAGCAGCAGTGCATGCACTGCAACGAGCCCTGCTGCGCCTCGGTCTGCTTCGTCAAGGCGTTCACCAAGACGCCCGAGGGCCCGGTGCTCTACGACCCCAGCGTCTGCGTCGGGTGCCGCTACTGCGTCATGGCCTGCCCCTACTACGCGCTGAGCTACGAGTACGACGAGCCTTGGACGCCCAGGGTCATGCGCTGCACCATGTGCTATGACCGGATCAAGGTCGGGAAGGTGCCGGGCTGCGCCGAGGCCTGCCCCACCGGCGCGGTGACCTTCGGCCGGCGCGAGGAGCTGATCAAGGTCGCCCGGGACCGGATCGAGAAGCACCCGGACCGCTACATCGACCACGTCTTCGGCGAGCACGAGTTCGGCGGCACGAGCTGGCTGATGCTCGCCGGCATGCCCTTCGGCGAGCTGGGTCTGCCCGAAAACGCGAGCCACACGCCGATCCCCGAGTTCGGCGCCGGCTTCCTCGGCGTCGTGCCGCTCGTGCTCAGCATCTACCCCGGCCTGCTCCTCGGCATCTACGCCTTCACCCAGCGCAAGCAGAAGCTGAGCCAGAAGGAGCTGAACACGGCGGTGGCCGAGGCGATGGCCCGGGCCGACGAGGAGACGAAGCAGAAGCTCGCCGCCGCGCTGGAGAAGGCGAAGAAGGACAAGGACAAGGCGATCCAGGCCGCGGTCAAGAAGGCCCTGGCCGACGAGGAGAAGAAACGCGCCGCCGCTGAGAGCGGAGACAAGAAATGAGCCAGACAAGCCCGGCGGCACCTGGCCGCCTGCTCAGCCCGTTCAACCTCATCGCCGGCGCGCTTCTCGTGCTCGGCGGCGTCATCGTGCTCATCCGCTTCGTGAACGGACTGGGCGCCACCACCAACCTGACCCACCTCAACCCCTGGGGCCTGTGGATCGGCTTCGACGTGATGACCGGCGTCGCCCTGGCCGCCGGCGGATACGTCACCTCCACCGCGGTCTACATCTTCGGCATGAAGGAGTACAAGCCCATCGTGCGCCCGGCGATCCTCACCGGCTTCCTCGGCTACTTCCTGGTCGTGGTCGGGCTGATCGTGGACCTCGGGCGACCCTGGCGCCTGCCCTACCCCTTCGTCGTCCAGCCCGGCCCGACCTCGGCGCTGTTCGAGATCGCCCTCTGCGTCGCCCTCTACCTCACGACGCTGTTCGTGGAGTTCACCCCCGCGGCGTTCGAGTGGCTGGGCTGGAAACGCTGGCGCCGGGTGGTGGGCGCGATGACCATCGCCCTGACGATCTTCGGCCTGATCCTCTCGACCCTGCACCAGTCGACGCTGGGCGCCATGTACCTGGTGACCCCGACCAAGCTCCACCCGCTCTGGTACTCGGCCCACATCCCGGTGCACTTCTTCGTCTCCAGCGTGGTCGCCGGGCTGTCCATGGTGATCTTCGAGGGCATGCTCTCGCACCGCGCGTTCCACCACCAGGTCGAGATCAGCACGGAGCAGTTCGACAGAATCACCGTCGGGCTGGCCAAGGCGGCGTCCATCGCCCTGGCGGTCTACTTCGCGATCAAGGTGATGGGCGTCGCTCTCGACGACGACTGGCACTACCTGGCGACCGGATGGGGCGCGTGGTTCCTGGTCGAGATGCTCGGCTTCGTGCTCCTGCCCTGCATCCTCTTCGCCGTCGGCTTCCGCGAGCGCCGCACGACCCTGATCCGCGTCACCGCGCTCTGGACCGTGATCGGCATCATCCTCAACCGTCTCAACGTCTCGATCATCGCCTTCAACTGGCAGCTGCCCTCCGAGCTGCGCTACGTGCCTCACTGGATGGAGATCGCCGTGACCGTGAGCATCGTCACCTTCGGCGTGGTGATGTTCCGCTGGATCGCCAACCGGATGCCGATCCTTCACGAGCACCCCGAGTGGAGAGGCAAGCACTGAGGAGGAGAAGAATGCACACGCTGCAGGAGTTCATGACCCACACGAAAGGGATCGCCTACGTCCTCGGCGGCGCGGTCCTGCTCGGGTTCATCGCATTCTGGCTGTTCCTCAACGAACGTCAGCCCAAGGAGTGACGTGTCGGAGGCCCTGACACGGGCGCTGGGGCCGGCCCTGCTCGAGAGCACCGCCGCGCTGGTCGCCGTGGTCGACGCGAGCCACCGAATCGTCCTGTCCAACCCCTCCTTCGACCGCGCCTTCGGCGCCCGCCAGGGCGAGCCGTGCTACCGGGTCTACAGGGGGCGCGACGACGTCTGCGACGCCTGCCCCCTGGACCAGGTCTTCGTCGAGCGGACGGCGTGCGAGCACGAGCACCAGGGCATCGATCGGAACGGCAACGCGCTGGTGCTGAGCATGCGGCTCGTCCCGCTGCCCGGCGGGAGCGGCCGGGTGGCCCACGTGCTCCAGGTCTCCCTCGACATCACGCGGCTGCGCGAGCTCGAGCAGGGCCTGGACCAGGCCGAGCGCCTGGCCAACGTCGGGCTGACCACGGCGGGCCTGGCACACACGATCAAGAACATCCTCGCCGGGCTGGAGGGTGGGATCTACGTCGTCAACTCGGGGCTGGACAAGAACGACATGGACCGGCTGAAGGGCGGCTGGGGCATGGTCCAGCGCTACATCGAGCAGGTCACCGCGCTGGTCAAGAACCTGCTGCGCTACGCCCGGGCCCAGGAGCCAGTGCGCGAGGCGGTGGAGCCGGGCGATCTGGTCCGACGCGTCGTCGAGCTCTACGAGACCAAGGCCGCCCTCGCCGACATCGAGCTCGAGGGCAGCGTCGCCGACGAGCTACCCACGGTGTCGGTGGACCCCGAGGGGATGCACGCTTGCCTGACCAACCTGGTGGCCAACGCCGTTGACGCCTGCACCTGGGACCCCGACACCGACAAGGCCCACCGCATCACCCTGCGCGCCTCGCGCGGGAAGGCCGGGGGGGTGGTGTTCGAGGTCCAGGACAACGGCATGGGCATCGCCGCCGAGGACCAGCCCAAGATCCTCAACCTGCACTTCACGACCAAGGGCATCCGGGGCACCGGGCTCGGGCTGCTGCTGACCAAGAAGGCGGTCCAGGAGCACGGCGGCGCGGTGAGCTTCAGCTCCGTCCCCGGCCAGGGGACCACCTTCCGTATCGAGCTCCCGGCGAGCTGAGCCTGTTCCTCACCCAGGGGGTGAAAAACTCCCCCGCGCCCCCTCGCCGAGGCCTGTTCCTCACCCAGGGGGTGAGAAACTCCCCCGCGCCCCCTCGCCGAGGCCTGTTCCTCACCCAGGGGGT
>Ga0316576_10002092_pt1 | contig 11230 bp, 5 predicted proteins | sample S0NA_FD_203075 | JGI IMG/M metagenome (GOLD analysis project Ga0316576, IMG submission 203075) | Rhizosphere microbial communities from salt marsh grasses in Alabama, United States - S0-2_050615r3r5 | ecosystem: Host-associated > Plants > Roots > Rhizosphere | place: USA: Alabama | collected... | reverse complement strand
TGACGCGGATCTCGTGGTGCTGTCCTTCCTCGACACGGACGGGACCCGCCAGTGGGTTTTCGGCCACCACCGTGCCAGCGACGATGTGCTCCTGCAGGCCGTCCAGATGCCGATGCGAATCCCGACTCTCGCCGAGGACGAACCGGTCGAAACCTGGTTGTTCCGCAACCGCTACGAGCTTGAACGCCTCTATCTGGGGGTTCGTCGATCCGATCCCGGCCTCACGATCCAGGTTGCCCCGCTGCGTCGGCGAGACGGCTATGTGGGGTGCTTCCTTGCGGCGCCGCACAAGGCCCCCTGACCCGGACTATTCACAAGCTTTCTGCTGTGGCCGACGATGCATCAGCCCTGGCGGCGTTTTCTCACCTCGTGGTGCTCGACGTAACGTCAAGCACGCCTCCGCGCCCCAAGCTGAGAAAACGCTTCCATCATCGGCCCCTCATCGCCCTCGGGACGAAGCCTCATGAAGAGCCCGGGTTAAACGAATCCCTAGTCATGAATTTTGAGTCATGAATTGCGCAGCAGACGGTTTTGCTCTCGATACTGCCTCGATATGAGGCCATTCCGAATTCACAATTCCTGATTCACACCTGCTCGGTGTCGAGGATCCTGAGGAAGCTTGCGTAGCGATCCGGGTCGATGTCACCACCGTCCACGGCAGCGCGCACGGCGCAGTCGGGCTCGTGGACATGGCTGCAGTCTTGAAACCGGCAGCCGACGGCCGCGGCCGCGATTTCGGGGAAGGCGGCAACCACGGCGCTCGTCGACGCCTGCCAGATCCCGAACTCCTTGAGACCTGGCGTGTCGACAACGAACCCGCCGTAGGGCAGGGGCATGAGCTCGGCGCGAGTGGTCGTGTGCCGGCCCTTGCCGGTGGCGTCAGAGATCGAGCCGACCTTGAGCCGAAAGCCGGGATAGACGGCGTTGAGGAGCGATGACTTGCCAGCACCTGACGGGCCACAGAACAAGGTCGTCCGCCCCACCAGCCGCCGCCGAACCCGGCCCAGGCCCCAGCCGCTGCGGGCGGACACCTGCAGCACCTCGTAGCCGAGGCCCTCATACACTCCCAGCCACCCGGCCACGGCATCAACACCCAGGTCGACCTTGTTGATCACGACGATGGCGGCAATGCCGGCCAGCTCGCAGCCCACCAAGAAACGGTCGAGCAGGCCCCGCTTGGGCTCCGGCTGCGCGACGGCAAAGACCAGCAGGGCCTGGTCGACATTGGCCGCCAGGAGCTGTGGCCGGCCATGATGTGGACTGCTCCGATGGAGCGCGTTGTCGCGCGAGTGAACCGCTACCACAACGCCGTCGTCGCCGTCCATGTCGGCGGTGACGCGGTCGCCCACCACGAGCCGTGGCGCGACCGGGGTGCCGCCCTCCCAGGCAAGACGCCGTCGGGACGCCATGACCACTGTCCGGTCACCGATCTGGACCCGCACCAGGGGCCCGTGGACAGCGATGACCGTTCCTTCGACGAGCTTCACTGACGTGAAGGACCTGATGAGGCTCGTTTGCGGATCATAACCGGCGGTCTCGAGCTGAGCTCATCCGCAGCATGGCAGAAGCGGGCGAACTCGGGGTAGTCGTCGGGTGCGACGGTCTGGGCCGGAATCTCGAGCCGGAGCACCGACCTGTACGGTCCGTCGATCTGGTTCACGGTCTCGACCACCGAGCCCCACTGGGTTTCGACGCGGCGCGGTGGATGGTCGATGGTCCAGCCTTCGGGAAGATCGATGACGAGCTCGACCCGCTGCAGCACCGGCACCGGCATGATCAGCGGGTAGCGTCGGGTCGGCAACGAGGCCAACACGGGCACGATCGGCTTGCCGAACACCAGCCCCCGGCAGACCAGGGTATCGCCGTCCGGCTGGCAGACGCCGGGCGCCTGCATGGCCAGCTCGAGCTCGATTCCGCCGTCCATCTCCGTGATCCGTCCCTCCACGCCGCTGGCTGCGGGCACGAAGTTGGCCGCCATCTGCTGATAGACCATCGGCACCCGGTCGGTGGGGACCGCCCGGATCTGCTCCACCACCCGGGTCGCCTGGGGTCCGCGGATCGGGAGGGTGATCGTGAGGCGAGCATCCCCGTTCGCCTCCACGACCGCTGCCGCTCTGACGACTTCTTCGAGGTCCGGGTTCGGAAAGGTCGGCAGCTCGGTGATGATTCGAACCTCCTCCTTCGCCTCGCTCAAGGGCACGACAAGGCCGTCGCTGCCCTGCAGAATGGGCTCGATCCGATCAACGCCGCGTTGCTCCTCCTCGAGATCGATCCACAGCTGCCGTCCGTCTCGTTCGACCCGAAGCAGCGGCAGAATGAAGGTGTCGAAGGTCGGCACGAGAAGATGGGTCCCGGCAAAGGGTCGGGTCCGGGCCATCACGAGGTCGACCCGCCAGCCGGCGTCGAGGAGAGCAGCAGCAACGATGCCGAGGCGGTTACCTCGACGGCGCGACAGGGAGCTTCCCGCGGAGGTTGCAAAATCGAGCAATCCGCGGCCCGGCTCGACCTCGTCGACGACTGCAGCCACCAGGCGCTCGAGCGCGTGCTCGGGCGTCGGTGCGTCAAGCAGCGGGGCGCTCCATTGGCGGAGATCCGGGGTCGCCACCAGCAACGGCAGCAGCCGATCGCGCAGCGCGTCGCCCACGTCCTGCCAGCTCACCCCGAAGGCGTAGCTGACCCAGGGCAGCAGCTCGCTGACCGGCGGCGCGAATCGCTCGTCCGGGACCGGCGGCACGCTCTCGGCCCGCCACCTGATCGCGCGGAGACCGTTCTCCTCCCACTCTTGGCGTTCGAGACCCTCGACGTTGCCCTCCACCAGGAGGTCGAGCTCCGGCGGCACGAGAAGCAGGTACTCGGACAGGCCGAAGGCCCGCTCCGAGTCGGCGAAACGATAGACGTACGGCGGCACGTGACCGCGGCGTGAGGCGCCGGTGGCGCCGACCCTCGCGACATACTCCTCCTCCACCACATCGCCCGGCTCGACGCCCGAGATCTCGAGGACACCGTTGTCGTTCCCCAGCTCCGGCGGAACCACCACGGAGCCGTCGGCCTTGTGGATCCGAACCTTGAGCCGGTATGAGTCCGGCAGCTGCTGGAGCTGTCTCGCCTGAACGGCGCCGACCGGTGTCAGGGCCTTGGAAATCCCGTGGTAGTAGTAGAGGCTCGAGCCGTCTTCGAAGACCCGTTCCACGGCCTGGTCGAGAAGCAGAACCGCATCGACTCCGTCGGGAGCCGCGCCGGCCTGCGATCGAACCTCGTCGACAGTCAGCCTGAAAGGCTCGAAGAATGCCGGCCTGCCACGCCGCCAAGCGAGGGTCAGAAGCTCGATGGACGACGGCCAGCGCTCGAGGGCCTCGTCGAGAGTACGATCGACGGCTTCCGGGTCGCCGGCGGCCAGAGCCAGGGCCATTTCATCGAGGGCACGCAGGGCGCCCCATCGGTCCCGCACCGTCCGGAGCTGCTCAGCGGCGGCGGTCAGATCGCCGGCGGTGTAGAGCAACCTGACGAGCTCGACGTCGAGGTCCGGGTGGTCCGCCCGTTGTCGTAACCGTTGGACGAGCTCGATGGCGTCGCTGACGAGACAGCTCTCCGCGAGCTCGTCGATGAGGCCGCGGTCGAGCGGCTCGGTGCCCGCGAGCGCCCGCAGCAGTTGCTGCCGCTGGCTCCACCGTTCGAGCCCCTCGAGAACCTGCAGCTCGAGCTCCGCGACCTGGCGGGCGCCGGGTAGCAGGCGGTCGAGTCGGGCCAGCCCATCCTCGGCCTCACGCACCCAGCCGCGCTTCTGGGCCTCGAGAATCCAGAGTCGGAGCACCCGCACGTCGTCGCCGTAACGGTCGACCATGGTGTCGAGGAAGCGCTCCTGATCCTGACTGCGTCGTTCCCGGACCGCGAGGCCGCGCTCGAGCAGGAGCGACAGCGGAATGTCGGCGGCGCCCCTCAGCTGCTCGCGAGCTCTCCGCCGCACCGCATCGGCGTCGTCGTCGGTGGCTGCCGTCATCCAGTACCAGGCGAGCTCGAGCTTCGGCCACGGGTCTTCCGGCGCCGCCCCGGCGGCCCGTTCGAGCCACCGGCGTGTCCCGGGCGGGTCGCCGCGGATCTCTCGCAACGCCGCTGCCCGCAAGAGCTCAGGCACCGCCGCCTCCTCGCCGACACCGTCGAGCGCTTCTGCCGCAGCCGGCGGGTCCGCGACCGTCGCATCGGAGGCCGCCCACGGCCCAGCATCGGGTACTGTTGACAGTGGCAGCTCAACCGGCATCCCGTCGTCATCGAACAGACTGATCCGAATCTCCGGACGGCTTCGGCTGGCGAAGTCGGCACGCAGCCGATGCCGGCCGGCATCGAGGCGTACTCGGTACCAGGTCACCTTCGGATCGATACGCCCAGCGCCGCGGCGGCTCGCCAATGGCCGACCATCGAGAGACAGGTCGTAGCCGCCGCCGGCCTCCACCGCCATCCAACCGTCCAGAGCCTCGCTCAGATCGCGGTCCCAGAGTGCGACAAAGACCCCCCGGGCCATGAGCGTGTCGGGCGGGGCGATGATGCCGTCGAGGGTCCTGAGAGTCACGCGGTAGGGCAAGGTCGGATCGAGGAAGGGCGTGTCCGGTGGTGGCAGGCGACCGTCGGTGGGAGCGATCCCGCGGTCGAGATCGAGGCTGTCAAAGACGCCGAAGGGGCCGGCAATCTCGGCCGTCGCCAGCGAGCCCGCCGGCGGCCGGCCGTCGAGGGCGGCCTCGATGCGGGCCAGCAGGAAACCGAGCTCGGGGTCACGAACCGGCCCTGCAACAGCGAGGATCTCCTCCGGGTCCGGGAGGTTGAAGACCTGGTCGAGCCACCACCCGGCCGCCGCGACCGCGTCGGCGCCGAAGGGATCGGCGGCGACCGTCTCGAGGGCTTGACGGCGAGCGGCGGGCAAGTTGAAGGACGCATCGGCCCGGGCCACCTCCCACCAGTCGGCGGCCGCCGGCGACGCGGCGAGCGCGAGCGCCACCGCCGCCATCAGCCGCACGGAGGTCCGTCGAATCCGAGCGCCGGTCATGGCGCCTCCAGGAGGCGGTCGAGCTGACGCTTGACCTCGAGTAGGAAATCGCGCAGCTCGGGCGCGCGCTCGGGCGCGACCAGGCCGGGCTCGAGATGAAGGTAACCCGCGACCGTGTACCCGGTGTCGGTGGCCTCGACGTCGAGGCGGAGCGTGCCGAAGTCTCCGGCAAGGCGGATGTTGCCCGGCAGCTCGCCCGGCGGTCGACCGAGATCCACCTCGAGGCTCCACTCCAGGTCCGGACGGACCTCCACCAGCAGCGGACCGGTCCGCTGGCCCATCGGGACCACCCGGGTCGGCCAGTCGAAGCTCCCCGGAAAAACTGGAATGCCGCCGCGGCTCGCCAGCGCCGTGCGCGGTACGGTTGCCTCGAGCTCGACGACCGCCGGATCGCGAGACGGGATCAACCGCAGAACGGGCTCGGCCGTGAGCTCGGCGCCGGGAAACCAGCCCTGCAGCCAGGTGGCGAACGGCCGGGGATCCTGGCTGCCGGCGAAGCGCGCGCGCCGGCTGCTGGCAGCCTCGCCCGTGTCCTCGGTGCGCACATTCAAGGGCACGATCCCGTCCATGGCCCGTCCCAGCACGATCCGACTGCTGGCGATTCCGCCGCCCGGTCGTGGTGTCGTCCGGAGTCGGCTGTGCTCTCCCTCCACCACCAGCACCGTCGCGCCCTGGTCCATGGCCGGCGGTGGCAACATGGCGTGACCGGACGCGGTGCCGTCGAGCCACAGATCGTCCTCGGGCAGGTAGGCGATGGCGTGATTGAAGACCTCGAGCAGGGCCATGTCGCCGGCCACCGGGCCCAGGTCTGCCGTCCGCACCATCACCATCCTCGCCGGGATGCCGGCGGCATCGAACAGGGCCACCAACAGCGCTGCCTTGTCCTTGCAGTCACCGATGCGGTGGTTGAGCACCCAGTCGGCGGCAAACGGACGAAACCTGTGCTCACCGAACTCGAGCCCGACGTAGCGGATCTCGTTGGCGACGTAGGTGTAGATCCGAGCGATCTTCTCGAGACGATCGTCGACCCCGGCCGTCAGCGACTCGGCGAGCTCCTCGACCTGTCGAGAGGCGCGCACCCGTGGCGCCACGTGGCGCTCGAACCAGGCGCCGAGGTCGCCCCAGTCTGGGTGGTTGGAGTAGGTCAGAAAGGCGCCCACAGCAAAGGGCGGCGCCGGTGGCACGTCGTGAGGAATGGCCGGCAGGTCCCGCCATCGGTAGGAGAGCCGGACGGAGCCGTCAGCCTCCTCGCGCCGCTCGGCCTCCGCCTTGAGATTGATGAGGCCAACCGACGGAAGCGCGTCCTCCGGGCCCACGAGGTCGACCTCGGCGAGCATGGTCGGCACCGGACGTTCGAGGCTCACGAGACCGCCCTTGTACGGCCCGGTCTCGTTGGACTCGATGGTCTCCGTTCGAATGTAGGCGATCTCCACCAGGTCCCCATCGGCCAGCTCGGGCAGGTCAAGCACTCGGAGCCTGGTGTCATAGTAGAGGTTGAACTCGGGCTCGGCGAGCCTCGGCGTGTCCCCCTGCTGCGCACTCAGCTCGGTCCCGTCCGCGCGCAGGATCCGCGCGGCCAGAACGCGCAGGCGCTGACTTTCACTGACGTAGGGCAGGGTTCGCCGACGATAGCCCTCGGCGCGCACGGCGGCGGTGATGAGAAAGACCTGCTGGACCCTCTCCTCGGTGAGCTGGGACGGCAGCAAGTGGATCTCGACGTGGTCGAGAACGGCGACCGCAGGATCCCCCGCCGGAGCCTCGGCGGCCATCCGCCACAGCTCATCCACCGGCCGCATCCAGCTCAGATCCTCGGCCTCGCCGCCTAGAAGCTCAACGAGCCTCCGAGCGCGTCCGTCCTGAGGTCGAAGAGCCAGAACCTGACGGCTCAGCTCGAGAGCTCGTTCGTCGGCACCAGCGACGTGCTCGACCCGTGCGAGCTCCATCATCAGGTCGACGTTGTCGGGCGCACGGCGCAGCCCTTCTTCGAGTCGGTCGCGGGCGCCCGTGACGTCGCCGACGCCGTTGAGCAGCCGGGCGAGCCGCAGTCGGATCACGGGATCGTTGGGGTCGATCTCGAGGCCTTCGGTGAAGAGCCCGAGCAGGGCGTCGCCGTCGTTGCAGGACTCCGCCAGCCGTTCGCGCAGGTCGACGGTGCCGGACGCCGTCGGCGCCCAGGACGCGAGCCTGGCGATGATCTCTGCCGCCAGATCGGTCCGTCGGGCGTCGAGCGCGCGATGCGCCGCGGCAACCGCCGCAGTCTCGCAGCCGGGATAGCGACGCGTCAGCTCGGCGAGCTCGGGCAGAACCAACAAGCCCCAGAGGTCGGCTTCGAGGTCGAGGTTGACCGCACGGGCGGCGGGCTCGGCGAGGGCCGGCTCCAAGACGGAGACCGCCTCCTCGTAGAGCTCACGTTCGCCAAACCACGACGCAAGCTCGATCCGAGCCCAGCTGAGGTCGGGCTCGGCCGATACCGCGTCCCTCAGGAGCTCGTACGCGGTCGCCTGGTCATCCGCCAGCAGCCACTCGATGAGGCGGGCCTCGCCGGGCGCCTCGCTTCGAGCGTCTCGGCACGCCGACCGCGCCTCGCCGGCGCCCACGGCCTGGGGACGGCGAATCACCAGATACGCGGCGAGCGCGGTCCGAGCGCCGTCGCGCCCGCTCTTGACCGCTTTCCGGATCTCACTCTCCAGATCGCGCACCTCGGGTGGCTCCCGCTCGGACCCGACGACCGCCCTGGGCCGAGCCGCCGCTTCGCGAACACCGTCGAGGGCGGCTCCGTCCGGCGCAGTCAGGCGGAGCCTGAGCCACCAGTCATCGCTCTCGCTCGCGACCGCAGCCACCACGGTGTTGGCGCCCCGGCGAAGCCACCCTCCGGCCGCAAACTGGTCCTCGGCACGATCGAGGGGGTGGGGCGTTGTCAGCAAACGACGGCCGTTGAGCCAGACGCGGGCCGCTTCGGCGGCGCCGAGGCGGACCGCCACCGGCTGCTCCCGATCGGAGGTCACGGTCGTGGCGAGGAAAACAAGCTGACGCTGGGCCGGCCAGGCGAGCCCGGCGATGCGGACCCAACCGAGGGGATCGGACCCCGGCGCCGGCCGCCAGTCATCGTCCCCGGGGAGCTCCGCGAGCCCGTCGAAGTCCTCGAGCTCGCCGATGGGAATCGGACCCTGGACCCACCACTCAGTGAGCCCGCCCATGGCTCGAAACAGCTCGCGGGCCGCCGCCGGGCGACCCTCCTCCACCGCCAGCCGCGCCCGCAGCAGGCGCAGCTCGTCCGCCATCAGGGGATCCATGCGGCTCCCAGCGGCGAGCCGGTCGAGACCGCGTTCCACGAGGTCGGGATCGGCCGTCGTGTCACGCCAGAAGAAGGCGAGGACGAGATGATGGAAGTCCACCGGCTGGAGACCGTCCGCCGCAGCACGATCGAGGTGGTCGCGAATCCGGTCCTCGATCTCTCCAGCCGCCGCCGGCATGGACGACAGGACCGTAACCAGAGCAACAGCGAGCCAGCCGGCCGCCATTGGGGTTGTCAGGTGACAAGGGTGTCGGAATCGGGTCACGCTGCACACCGCGACAGTATCGCAGAGCCGGGGCTGCGGGCCCAGTGCGAGACGTCGCGCGGCAACGGCAGCCGGTCTGCGCTACCATCCCGCCCATGACTGTCACCGCCGCCATCACCTTCGACGCCGGAAACACGATGCTCTACTGCGATCCATCGCCGGCGGAGATCTACGCCGGGGCCCTGACCCGACACGGTCGCACGGTCACGGCTGACGAGGTCGCACCGGTCTTCGCCGACGCCTGGGCCAAGCTCCAGACCCGAACCACTCCCGGCATCGATCGCTACAGTGCGCTGCCCGGTGGTGAGCGGGCCTGGTGGGGCGCCTTTCTGCAGGAGGTGCTGGAGCGTCTGGAGCACGAGGCCGATCGAGACCCGCTGCTCGACGAGCTCTACGCCGAGTTTGCCCGGCCGGAGGTCTGGAAGGCGTTCCCGGAAACAGCCGCCACCCTCGAAGCGGCTCGTCGCCGAGGGTTGCGGCTCGCCGTGGTCTCGAACTGGGACCATCGGCTGCCGACGATCCTCGACACCCTCGGACTGACCGGCTGGTTCGACACGGTGACCGTGTCGTCGATCGAGGCGGTCGAGAAACCGGCGCCGGCGATCTTCCGGCGAACGCTGGACCGGCTCGGGATCGACCCTGCGGCGGCTATCCACGTCGGCGATTCACCCCTCGAGGACTATGAGGGGTCGCGCGGCGTCGGGATGATGCCGGTGCTGATTGACCGTCGTGGCGCCTTTGCGTTCGACGGCTTTCGCCGGATCTCGAGCCTCGATCAGGTGCTCGATCTCGTCGCTGACTAACCCGTTCCCATCCAGAAACTCTGATGGGAACAGCGTCGTTCCCGATCCAGATACGAGCGGTTTTCGAGCAAGGTTCAGGAAACCAAGGGTTTGCGCGGAGGCGTACTTTCGTACGCCGCACAAGGAATCCCACAGGTTGACGCCAAGATTGTCGAAAACCGCCGTTTCTTGCTGGGAACTGGCCCGGACTATTCATGAGGTTTCGTCGCGAGGTCGTCGAGACGACGCTGCTACAAGACGTCGTCCCAGCCGCGATCGCGCAGGGCGGCCACCACGTCTTTGACCCGCTGGGCTTCGGCTCTCGGCACCACCAACACCGCATCGGAGGTGGCCACCACGATCAGGTCACGGACGCCGACCGCGGCGACCACGACCCCGTCACCCACGAGCACGTTGTTGTCGGCGTCAATGGCCAGGGTGCGGCCGCGACTGACGGTGCCGGCATGGTCGGCTGTGAGCACCTCTCTCAGCGATGGCCACGACCCAACGTCGGACCAGCCGAAGTCCACCGGGATCGTCCAGCATCTGCGCGCCGACTCCATGATGCCGAAGTCGACGGAGGTCCGGGGCAGGCGAGGGTAGATCTCCGCCAGCACCCGGTCGACGGCATCGGTCGCGAGAGCGTCGCCGATGGCGTCGATGCCATCACCGAGCAGCGGCAGCTGGAGCCGTACCTCGTCCAGGAGATCGGCCGCACGCCAGGCAAACATGCCCGAGTTCCACAGGTAGCCGCCGGCCTCGAGGTAGGCGCACGCGGTGTCGTGATCCGGTTTCTCGACGAAACGTTCGAGGCGATGCACGGACCAGCCGTTCTCGAGCCCGACCTCGGGCCCGACGGCGAGATAGCCGTAGCCCGTCTCCGGACGGTCGGGGGCGATGCCGAAGGTCAGCAGCCCGCCCTGAGATGCCACGACCGCCGCACCGGCCGCCATGGCTGAGCGGAACCGCTCTTCATCGCCGATCACGTGGTCAGCCGGAAAGACGAGGCAGTGGGCCTCGGGATCGTGATGGAGCAGGACCCGGGCCGCGTAGGCGGCACAGGCAGCGGTGTCGCGCCCCGCCGGCTCGGCGAGAACGTGCTCCGGGGCAAGGGAGGTCAACGCCTCGCGGGTGGCATCGGCCGTTGCGGCGGTGGTCACGACCCAGACCCGCTCAGCGGGTACAAGGGGCAGGATCCGGGCGACGGTGGCCTCGAGTAGAGGTTGGTCAGATGCGAGGGCAAGGAGCTGTTTGGGTCGATTGCATCTCGAAGCGGGCCAGAAACGGGTGCCGGATCCCCCGGCCATGACCACGGCGTGCAGCATGGGGCACAGTGTACCGGGTTTCGACGCTCCGAGGAGGCGGGCGCAGCATCCGATTCTGGCGGAAAGCGCCAGCCAGCCAGCCCGGACTACTCACGACCTTTCGATGCTGAAGGCGCAGCAGCTCAGTCGTCGTCCGACTTGTCCCGCAGGCCGTACTGCTCGAGCTTGCGGTACAGCGTCGAGCGACCGATGCCGAGCTGTCGGGCGACGTCCGACAGGTTTCCGCCGTGGCGGTCAAGAGCACGCTTGATCGCCCGCTTCTCGAGCTCCTCGAGGCTGAGCGCGGCCGACGTCGGTGGTGCCGGCGGCGCGGTGGCGAAGGTGGTCCCCGGGCCGAGACCGAGGGGCAGGTCGTCGAGACCGAGGTCGGGACCGTCGGCAATGAGAAGCGAGCGATGGACTACGTTCTCGAGCTCGCGGACATTGCCCGGCCAGCCGTGATTCGCGAGCGCGGTCAGCGCGGCGTCGTCGATGCCGTTAATCCGTTTGCCGGCATCGCGGGCATACTTGGCGACGAAGTGATCGACA
>Ga0316576_10002091_pt1 | contig 11231 bp, 11 predicted proteins | sample S0NA_FD_203075 | JGI IMG/M metagenome (GOLD analysis project Ga0316576, IMG submission 203075) | Rhizosphere microbial communities from salt marsh grasses in Alabama, United States - S0-2_050615r3r5 | ecosystem: Host-associated > Plants > Roots > Rhizosphere | place: USA: Alabama | collected... | reverse complement strand
GTGGAATAATCACAGGTTGTGGAGGCGAGAGTGATAACCTTAGTATCTCTCCATCAATCACCAGTTGGCTGATATTTGGTTTGTAAAATGAAATTGGAGCCTATCACAACCCATCCAAAACACTATACATATCAACATCTTGTGGTTTTAATACTTTTTTGATAATCTGCAAATCATATGATGCGGGCTAAATCTGAACAAAACCGCCACTCTACTATTCCATTACGTCCGCTTTTATTTCAGTTTTCCAGTTTACAAAGTTTCAATATTCTTGAGTTCAAAGAAAATGAATAATGCAATAATAACTCATTTTGGGAAAATGGAACTTGAGGCCTCTTTAAATGTGATATTTATTTAAACTGAAAGTGCTGGGCCGGTATGTCAAAATTGGTGTAAATCAAAGTCCATTGAATGGAGATGAAAATGGCTTCTGATCTTACCCGGAGAAAATTCCTTAAATGCTCTGGGCTGGTGATCTTCTCACTGGGACCCGGTTATTATGTTATGGCCGGTACCATTGGAGGGACAAAAATTCCACCTTCCCAGGGTTACCTGATTGTGGATGCCCAAAAGTGCCAGGGATGCCTAAGCTGTATGCTGGCCTGCTCCCTTGTCCATGAAGGTCGGGAGAATCTGTCCCTGTCCCGGATTCAGGTGTGCCAGAACCCCTTCGCAAAGTTCCCACATGACCTTGGCATTTTTCAATGCCGGCAATGCACGGACCCTGCGTGCGCAGAGGCGTGTCCCGAGGGTGCCCTGAAAGCCGATGCCGGTAAGGGAGGGGTCCGCCGGGTAGACAAGGATAAATGCGTCGGCTGCGGTGCATGTGTGGAAGCCTGTTCCTATCTCCCTAAACGGTTGATGGTCCAGCCCGATGCAGAATCCGTTTATGGGGCAGTAAGTCGCAAGTGCGATCTCTGCGCCCAAGCTCCTTTCCACTGGGATGAATCCGGAGGTGGTCCGGAGGGTAAGCAGGCCTGTGTCGAAGTTTGCCCGGTGGGTGCTATTTCGTTTACCCGGGATATCCCCGTGCAAACAGGTGATACTGGATACCAGGTAAACCTGCGGGGCGATGCCTGGCTCAGCCTGGGATATGGGGACATCAAGACAGGAGAATGAGAATGGACGGGTATGCAGGAAAAATTTTAAGCATTGATTTAAGCAGCCGTAACATCACCGCACTCCCCACGATCAAGTACGAAGGCTGGGTGGGGGGCCACGGGATGGGATCGGCCCTGTATTTTGAACGGGTGAAGGACAAAACCATCGATGGCTTTCACCCGGATAATCTGCTCACGCTCATGACCTCTCCCCTGAGCGGCACCCTGGTTCCGTCCGGCGCCGCGCGTACTGAGGTCCAGGGTATCGGTGTCCAGTCCTGGCCCATCGGCTGGTTTACCCGGAGCAATTTCGGGGGTCGGTTCGCAGCCATGCTCAAGTACGCCGGGTGGGACGGAATCGTGATCCAGGGAAAAGCCGACAGCCAGGTCTGGATCGACATCCGGGATCAAGTCGTGAAAATCCAGGAATGTGAACCTCTCAAGCTATGGGGCACCACAACTTGGGAATGCCAGCAAATCATATGGGACGTGGTGGCCGGAAAAGGAGCCTATAAAGACTGGTACCGTATCAATAATAAGGCGGGCGCCCCAGACGGGTATGCTACCACCCAGCGGCCGGCGGTCTTGGCGGTAGGACCGGCCGGGGAGAATCTGGGGCGCATGGCCTGCCTCCTGCACGATGCCGGGAATGCCGCCGGGCAGGGAGGGTTTGGCGCTGTGTTCGGCGCAAAGGGGCTCAAGGCCGTGAGCGTCCTGGGTACGGGGAGTATCCGGGTTCACGACCCAAAGGCATTGCTGGCATCCCGTATCTGGCTTAAAAAATACTACAGTTTCGACCTGATGAACTTGAAAGGCAGGCGATTTACCTTTGGGTTCCAGAGCCCACCTTCTCCCATGACCCTGTACAGCGGGGGGCGACCCAAAGAAGCCCATCGGCCACAGGCTTGCGTGGGTTGCACAGCCGGTTGCCGGGGCCGGTACAGCGACGGTATCGGTAACGAGGCGATCTGCTTCAACTCCTTGTTTTACGTGGTTGGCAAGGACTTGATTACCCAGCGAAAAGCTGCCGACCTCATCAACCAATACGGCCTGAATGCCGCAGAAATGTTTTTCGGTGAGATGTACTTGAAATCCCTGCACAGGGAGGGGGTGCTGGGGCCCGGAAGAGCTATTGACTGCCCCCTGGATTTTGACCGTTACGGGGACCTGGCCTATGCCGAGCAATTGGTAAAAGCCATATCCTATCGCAACGACGGAAATGGCAAGCCCCATCCTTTCGGCGACGTTTTGGCCGAAGGGTTTGTTCGGGCAGCCGAGGCCTGGGGCCGGCTTTCGGGAGATAAATCGGATCTGAAAACCGGCAGGTTGCCGTTTCCGAACTGGGGCCTGCCTCGACACAAACTGGAACGGTCACAATTGGACTGGGCTTACGGCACGGTCCTTGGAGACCGCGACATCAATGAGCACTGCTTTGACATGCTACGGGCCTTTCCCACCGCGTACAAGCGCAGAAATATCCCGCTGCCGCCGGCCCGGGATGTGGTCAAGATCATCACAGACAAGATGGCCCCTTACCAGGGGGATCTAAAGATGCTCGATTTCTCCACCGAAAATATGTACTCGGACCACATTATAAAGCTGGTAACCTGGCACCGGTATTATACCCGTTTCTGGAAACAGTCGGCCCTGCTTTGCGATTTCAGATGGCCGGATTTCCTCAACTTGTACAGCCCGGATGGGTCTGGGGCTACCGGTTTGGCCGAACCAAGATTTTTCAATAATGTGACCGGCAAGAACCTTTCATATCTGGACGGTACCCTTTTGGGGAAGCGAATCTGGAATCTGGATCAGGCGATATGGACCCTTCAGGGCCGCCACAGGGACATGGTAACGTTTGCCGATTATCTTTATACTCAGCCCGGAACCACCTTTGACGGCTCGCCGGAATATATGCCGGGCATCCGTGATGGGAAATGGGATTATGTGAAAACAAGCGGCCGCCATTTCGACAGGGACAAGTTTGAAGACTTTAAAACCCGGTTTTATCGACACCAGGGATGGAATCCGGCCACGGGTTGGCCCACCCGGCTAACCCTGGAATCCATGGGACTCGAAGCGGTTGCTGATGAACTGGAAAAACAGGGAAGACTGGGTGCCTAACACCGCAGGTCGAAATCGTGAGTTCAGGCGCTGTAATCAAATCAAAGCTAAGTATCAGTTGGGCATCAAGATATTGTGGTCGTTTATTTGGAGCCTAAATCCAAGATAACGATTGTATATCACTTTCAAAATATTCATCAATAAATCTGATATTGCTCCAATCAACCGGTTAGGGCCACCTGTAGTACCATCTGGGTATTTAGTACCCGGCTTCGCTGATATGCATATCTATGTCTGAATTTGCACGTTGAAATATGTAAATGATAATTCGTCTACATCTGAAAGTACAATTTTAGATAGTTGGAAAAGATGGTTCAGTATCGATTGAGCAGCGAAATCAAAACACGGTTAATGGCAAACTCTCTATTTAAAAAGGCAAGGCTACAGAAAAAAGAGGCGGATGGCCTATTAAGAGAGCCTAGTCGAAATTTTAAGGTGTGCCTCTAAATAGAAAGGAATTTTCTGCAATGAACGTTCAAGAAGCGATTCAAAAACGACTTAGCATCCGACGCTATTCTGAAGCTTCGATTCCCGCTGATCATCTGAATGTCCTCTTTAAAGCTCTGCAATTCGCTGCCTCGAGTAACAATTGCCAGAACTGGGAATTTGTCTTGGTCAAAGATCCGGTGGTTAAACAAAGGCTTGTACCAGCATGTGGTAACCAGGGATTTGTCAAGGACTGTGCTTATTTTATTGCCGGCGTGGCTGATCCCAAACTTAAATGGCACATGGTCGATATCACCATCGCGCTAACTCAGTTCGCTCTGCAGGCTGTTGAACTGGGATATGGGACGTGTTGGATCGGCGCCTTCGATGAAGCCGGTATCAAACAAATCTTAAATATACCGACGGATAAAAAAGTGGTGATCTGCATGACACTGGGCCTACCAACCGATAAGCATGTTCCCAGGGGTAGAAAGACCCTTGAAGAAATTATTTACTTGAATCAGTTCGGCGCTCGTTTCGAATCGGGTGATTAATCCATTCATACCGTTCTTGATTAATTATTTTAAGTATAGCGGTTTTTAGAGGTTGATGAAATATGAAAGATTTTAGAAATAAAATCGTATACATTGTCGGAGGATCGAGCGGGATTGGGTTGTCGGCCGCCAGACTTTTGTTCGAATACGGTGCCCATATAACTATTTTTTCACGCGATAAACATAAGCTTGCCAGGGCAATAAAAGAAATTTCAGCACAACGCAACTTATCCGAACAGACCGTTGCCTGGATGCAGATGGATATTGCAGATAGATCTATGGTTGAACAGGTTCTGGAAACCTCTGTAAGACGGTATGGTATTCCCGATATCCTCATCAACTGTGCAGGCAGGGCTTACCCTCACTACTTTGAGGATATCAGTTACGAGCAGTTTGACGAAACCATGAAAATCAACTTTTATGGCATATGGCATACGACAAAGAAATTGGCGCCATTAATGAAAGAGAAGGGCGGCTACATCATCAATGTTTCTTCGATAGCAGGTTTTCTGGGTGTCTTCGGTTTAACCGACTACAGTGCATCCAAATTTGCTATTATGGGCTTTTCAGAGGCTCTGAGAAGCGAGCTAAAGCCATTTAACATTATGGTGTCGGTACTCTGTCCGCCAGATACGAACACACCTGCCTTTGATGTTGAGAACAAGACCAAACCGGAAGAAACGAAGGCTATTTCGGGAAATGCAGGTCTGATGCAACCAGAAGATGTTGCCAAAGCCCTGGTCAAGGGCATACAGAAAAAGCAGCCCATCATTATCCCTGGTTTCGAGGGCCGAATGACCTGTCTTGCAAAACGATTGGTTCCCTCACTTGTGGAACGGCTTATGGACAGGACTATCCGACGAGTTCAGGAGAATAGTCAACTCTAATTTATAAAGCCAAATCAGTTCACATATCAATTGATAATATTTTTTAAGTCTTTGATGTCGAACCGGTGGCTGCTGCCTCGTTGTCTCAGGTGCACCGGGCTGTGCTTCGGCAAGCTTGAAAAAGGCGATCTGGGATTTAAATTGCAACTCAACAGACTCGAACAACTCATAAATTCATTGGAGAATGCTTCCAATCGTTTAACAACAGCGATCATCACTGCTGCGATCATTCTTTTAATTTATTAATGATGTCCTGCAAATGTTCGTCTACGATTTCGACCAAGGTTTGGACTGGCAGGGATAATCATACAGGAATTCATCGATGCCGCTGGCAATGACAGCGCGAATGCCTTCAGCCACTTTGAAAGCGTCCTCTTTGTCGCTGACTTTCCAGAAAAGAATGTGACAGACGTATCTATAAGTCACTGAGATAGTTTTCGATGTCTTCAAATAAAATTTTTTCTTCTGAAAGTACCAATTGCATATATTTTTGACGGGTGGAGGCACTTGCGGTGTTTGAATCAGGCAAGGCTTGGTTTGGATCACCGGTTTCTGTGTAATCTGTTTTTATTTCTTCCCTGCCCATTACCTGAAACGAGCTTAAGCGTACGTATCGGTCCTTAAGGAGGGTCAGCATGTCTTCCGAATCAGTTAACGCATACGCCAGCATCAATGTTTTAATGGCGATTTTGATTGTATCCTTCGTGAAAGGCAGCGCGTCAACGTCTTTTATCTTCGCAGGATGTTCAACCAGTATTGATCCATACTCATCCACCACTTTACGGGACCAGATGGCGACGGCCGCTTGTTCTTCATCACTCAGGTCGGCCAGAGCCGTTGGCCCTTTTTTTCTGAATTTCTCTACATATTCTTTTATCATGCTATTTCAGCGACGAGGTTATTGTATTCATCCTCAGTGAACAACCTGGTGGTTTCTGCGCGAATAGGACCTGCCGATATAATAGTCATGGCCAACTTTAAGGATAGAAGGGCACAGGTGAATACCACCGATGGCGTCATGAAGATATTTTTTCAGTTTATAGTGCAGTTCGGGTAGATTTCGTCCCAGACTGTCGGGGTATGTAATTAGTTGAGCACCATTTTTTATTGGCATGATCAGAACTCCAATAGATGTCCGAAGGGCTACCAATGATAGGACTTTTTATAGTTCAAATTGGGTTAATTAAACTCGATAAAAGGATTGGAATAGAGATATTGACCACTTTCATCCTTTTCATGTTTTGCAACATTGGAAAGCATACCATAGGCATCGATTCCATTTTTGACAGCAGAAGGCAATGAGTAACTGGTAGATCTTGGAAATCGGCCTTCAGAGGATTGCAGCCAGGTCGTAATGGGTTCTTCGGGCACGGTAGCGATTTTAATAATATCCTCTATATACACGTATTTCATATTGGCGAAACAGGATTCGGAACTCTTCATTTCCAAAATATATCCTGCAAATTTTGAAATAGCGTCCTCAGGATTATTAACATCTACAACGCAAGTAAAATATCCATGTCTATTATCTAAATCATCATTCTGCTCATCGAATGAAAAATGTCCTATATGTAACACGTTTCCTCCTTTCGTGGTTCTGTCTTCCAGAGTAAAATTTTTTCTAATTAACACCCCCATACATCACGATAATATAGTGCATGTCATCTATACTTAAATAGGGTCGTCCCGGTATTTTACCTGCTTGTTGCAAGTATACAGGCAATTTTAGCCGGTGGTTAATCGAAACCAGCGATATGGGAAAAACCCGGCGGATAGGCTGATTAGCAGCTAAAACAACTTACCGAAATATTCAAAATGGTCCTGATAATCTGTGCATATTTCCTGTATTCTCATTGGAAAATCCTCCCGTTGTTGAATATTGTACAAACAGGTTATCACATTGGTTTGACAGATACGGTCACACCGATGTAAATTTTCTAGAATTAATTTTATTCTATTGAAAGGTAACGTGAGGAATCAACATGCTGACCGGAAAACAAAAAATCGAAGCGGCTTTTTCGGAGGAAGGATCTAAAGAATTTGCAGCTGTAGACTGCTGGGAATATGTCTTCGTCCGGGATCATTGGGATCAACTGACAGCCGCCCCGTGGTACGATCAATATTCACCCGACATAGAACGTCAAGCATCCTGGCGTCGGGATGTACTTTCTCACACAGAACAGGACTTGCTGCATGTTGGCTCCTTTTACTCTCGTGAAGAACGAGCGAATCTGAAGATTGAAGATAACCCCGAAGGTGTATTCCTTATCGATAAAACAAACGGCAAACGTAATAAACTAGAACCACCAGCCGTTGGTGGATGGTCTCGACGTGGTCAATTGGAATCGGTTAAAACCGGCCACTTGCCGACAACGGAGGAAGAACTGGATGCCGCAATTTTGCCGTTATTTTCAATCAGGACCAATAAAACTAATCCGGATGACAATGTGGACCTTGCACATACTTTAATAAAGGAGCATGGTTCAGAACGTTATCCAATAGCGTACACGGATGCCCCTCTTTGGCATATGTATGAATTATGGGGATTTGAGGGCATGATGCTAATGATCGGAGGACAACCGGAATTGGTAAAACGTGCATGTCCTCATTTTGCGGCTCGAACAATATCTTCTTTAAGAGAGGCGGCGTTACTCGGTGCGGCCGGGATCTTGATATGGGAATGCTTTACCGACTTGATTTCTCCCGAAGCCTATGAATCATATCGTGTACCTAATATGCGTCAGGTTGTGGACGAATGTCGCAGGTTGGGACTCAAGAGCATTTATGGTTTTTCAGGCGATCCCGCCGGAAAATTGGATGCGATCCTGTCAATCGGTGCCGATGCCCTGGCGTTTGAAGAAAGTAAAAAAGATTTTGTTGTGGATATCAATGAATTGGCAAAATATATCGAAGGGAGATGTTGCCTGTTCGGCAATCTAGATGCGATCGGTGTTCTTCAAAACGGGAGCGAGGATCAGCTCAAAGATGCGATTGCTAAACAAATCGCTGCTGGGCGGCGAAATAGGGATCGTTTTGTTGTAAGTCTTGGAAGTCCGGTTACACCCGCAACTTAGATGTCAATAAAAAAGCCCTATAAACCGTCTTGTTGGCCGTCTCTGCCTCATCTGAATAGGATTCCTTTGAGTCCTCCGGAGATTAATGAACCGATATCTGTCAGAGAGCGAGGAAAGGTCAGACCACCCGGCGCAGCTATGTATTTGGGTTGCCAGACCGGATCGAATTTATCCTTATACGCGCGTAGCCCCTGAAAGTTGTAAAAGTGATCACCAAATCGGAACACCAGGTTTCCGATGCGGTGCCACAATGGAGCCATTTCATGGGTTTTCATCCCGCTTAAAGGTGCCATACCCAGGTTGAACCAACGGTAGCCTTGGGCGTGACCCCAAAGCAAAAGTTCGATAAACAAATAATCCATGACGCCATAGGGCGCATCAGGCAGATAGCGCATTAGGTCCGCGCTGAGCTCTTCGCTATCAGCAGCCTCCCATATATTTGTAAAGGCCACAATACGGTTTTGGCTGCGAACAACGCCTATAGGGAATCGGCCGATATAAGCGGTATCGAAAAATCCCAAGGAAAATCCCTTTTCGCGGGTATTTTTTTCTTTAAGCCAGGTATCGGAGATTGTTTTCAGTACATCCAACTGGGCCGGCACAGAAGCTTTGGGAATGATTTCAAATGTGCATCCCAGCTTGCTCAATTTGTTGTGAATATATCTGAGTTTCTTATGCTGGCTTCCATCGAGAGAAAAGTCTGATAGGGGAACGCGTGCTTCTTCACCTATTTTTAGAACGCTTAGCCCTATGTCCAGATATAGATGCAGATGGGCATGCCCGACTTCGTAGAAAACAGCCCGATCTGCGTAGCGGTCGGCCTCCCGCCGAAACTGCCAGAGCAGCTCAGGCCATAAGTCAGTGGGGCCCACGGGATCGCCCATTGCCACCCAAGTCTCTCCAGTCGTACCATACATGATGAAAGCCTGTTGATTGTCATCGATCAGGAATTGCTTGTCACCCAACAGAGCGAGATTGGCCGCAGCTACCGGCGATTTTGCAACAATGGCCTCAACCGACCCTGGCAACGGTGTCGCGGTGTTGACCGGTCTGTAATGGGCCGGCTTTATCAGGTGCGCGATCCCGAACAACAAGATCAGAGAAAATGCACCAACCGTAGCTCTCAAAAAGCGTGGGGCATCTCCCCATACGCTGAAATGCCACCATAGGTCATGACTGTAAGCCACGTGGCGGAACGCAAAGAATCCCAACCAGATCGATGAGATTACCACCCCTGCGATGGCTGCCAACCAGGCAGGGGTGAAACTTTCGGAAAGAAGCGCAGTGCGTCGGAAGAAGAACCGTCGGCAGGGAAGTAGCCCTATCAACACAAGGGACAGAACCGATGCCTCTTCGTAATCGAAGCCTTTGAGCAGCGAAACCACGACGCCTAGCGCTAGAAGACTGACGGCCAGCAAATAGGCTGCATCCACTCGCTTTTGAATACCCCTTGCCAGCAGCAGCAGGCCTACACCGAATAAACTTCCCAAAAAATGAGAAATTTCCAGAAAAGGTAGGGGTAAAATTTTATGCAGATATGTCATACGGTGAGGAATGGCGGGCAGGGAGCCGGAGAAAAGAAGAATGGCGCCGGATACGAATACACTGACGCTGAGTAGCGGAATAAACATCGAGTCCACAGCACCGCCGGCCAGGGATTGAATCCGGACCATTAGCTTCCGTTTGCGCATCAGTTCTTCGATGCCCAAGGCAAGCGTCGCCGCCATAAGAGGCAATAGATAATAAATGGCGCGATAGACAACAAGCGCGCCCATCACGCCCGGAGTGGCAGTCCCGGCCGGACTCATTGTGAGAATAACCGATTCGAAGATACCCAGACCACCGGGCACCTGGCTGACCAAACCGGCGAGTTGCGCCAATAGAAAAATTTCCAGAAAATGGCCAAAGCCGACGAATGTTCCTGCGGGCAACAGACAGTAGAGTACGGCACCGGCCATCAGCCAGTCCGCGCACGCGGTTGCCATCTGCGCGGTTGCCAGTCGCCATGATGGTAACGAGAATCGCCATTCCTTAAATGCCAACGTTTTGTTCTTCTGCAACGTTGCGACGAAATATATTCCGGCAGCTGCAAGCAGAACGATGCCGAGGGGACGAACCGTCGTTAAAGACCAATGCAGGCTTTGGGGCAAGGCCAGGGGGTCACTCACAAAAACGACGCCGCTCAAAACAAAAAATCCGAGCCAGAGGCTGGTTGTGCAGAACAGGACCACCTGGGTAATTTCCAGGGCCGAAAGCCCCCAAGTAGAATAGAGGCGATAACGCACCGAAGCGCCTGCAATCATGGAGAAACCTATGTTATTACTGAAGGCATACCCGAGAAAGGAGGTAAGAGCGGTTTTGGCAATTTCGATTGGATGCCCAATATAGCGCAGTGCCAGCAGATCGTAGAAGGTCAGGATTGCATAGCTCAATACGGTTAATGCCAGGGCCAACCCGAATTGAGCATGCGGTATCTGCTCAATGCGGGTCAAAATATCATGCAACCGGTAATCGTGCAGTTGGCGGTAAATGACGATAACCGCCAATATGAATATGCTGAGGCCGAGAAATGGCACCAAACGCTTTAAATAGGCTGTCTTCATTTGCAGCATGTTTAGTCCATCGTAAAAACCCTGACTCTTGGGGCCAGGTAAGTGTATAGAGGCCTTGCCATCTATAAGACCCAGTGCTATTCGATGATCGAGTTGTCCACACAACTCGAGATCGAGGAGTAACATATGAGCCGATTATTAGAATTAACACAAACCATATTTTCGAAGGCACATGTTGAGGAGGGAAAACTCACTTTTCCGGATTTTTTTCATACAAAATTCTCTCCAATTCGCGGTGGGTGAAGTAGGGGTCGTCGTTGCGCAGGTAGGGCAGCATAATCTTTTTTCGGCGGATCAGATCCCGGGAAATGTCTGCATAAATCACATCGGGATCGAACAGGGCCGCCGTCACGATGGCCTGGCCGAAAGGGTTGATTATTTCACTTCTGCCCCAAAAACGGAACGGGTCGTCATCCACTTCCGGTGCAGTGTCGCCGGGCGCGTCGCCGCCGTCCGA
>Ga0316576_10002090_pt1 | contig 11235 bp, 11 predicted proteins | sample S0NA_FD_203075 | JGI IMG/M metagenome (GOLD analysis project Ga0316576, IMG submission 203075) | Rhizosphere microbial communities from salt marsh grasses in Alabama, United States - S0-2_050615r3r5 | ecosystem: Host-associated > Plants > Roots > Rhizosphere | place: USA: Alabama | collected... | reverse complement strand
ACACCGACGAGGACGACACGTTCCAGTCGTAGCTGCCGGTACTCGACCTCGGTGACGTCGACGAGCTCCGTGGACAGCCCGACGACCCGGCGCAGCGCCGCCCGGTCCTCCAGGTCGAGCGTGCCGGTGTCGGGATCGTCGAGGTCGGGCAGCTGCAGTGGCTCAGGGGTACTCATGCTGGTACCAGGGTCGCACGTGCGGGGCCGCCGCGTCACCTGAGTATCCGCGCATGCGGCACGACGGGTCGACAGCAGGAGTCAGGCCTGGTCGAGAACCGCCCGGGCGTGCACGGTGCCCTCGGCCACCAGCACCGCCGGACCACGCAGGAGCAACGAGCCACGGTCGTCGGTCGTCACCCAGAGACGGCCGCCGGGCACGTCGACCGTGTACCGAGAGCCGGGAGGCGCCCCGTCCTGACGCATGGCCACCCACGCGGCCGCGCACACCCCGGTGCCGCACGACAGGGTCTCGCCCACCCCACGCTCCCAGACCCTCATCCGCAGGTGCGCGGGGCCGGCGCGCACGACGAGCTCGACGTTCGCCCCGTCGGGGAACGCCGCCGGCGGGTCCAGCTCGGGCATCGCCGTCAGCGCTCCCACCGCCTCCAGGCTCGACACCTCGACCACGGCGTGGGGGTTCGGCATGGCCACAGCGGTGCCCCCGCCGACCACAGCCGGGTGGTCGACGCGCACCGCGCGACCGGAGAGCCCCGGTCGAGGCGGCCCCATGTCGACGGTCAGGTCCCCGTCGTCGTGGACCTCGACCAGCACCGTCCCCGCCCGGGTGCCGACCGGGACGCTGCTGCTCGCGCGCACCTGACCGGCCTGCACGAGGTGTCGCACGAACACGCGCACACCGTTGCCGCACATCTCCGCGATCGAGCCGTCGGCGTTGACGTAGTCCATGAACCACTCGGCCCGCGGGTCCGAGGGCAGCCCGGGCGACCCCGCCCGCACGACCCGGATCACCCCGTCGGCGCCGATGCCGCGACGGCGGTCGCAGATGGCACGGACGAACGCGGGATCGACCCGGTCGCCGTAGCGGCTGCCGTCGTGGTCCGGCAGCAGCACGAAGTCGTTGCCCGTTCCGTGGCCCTTCACGAAGGGCACGAGGGTGCGTCCTGGCACGACCCCAGGGTAGGCGCCAGGTCAGCGGTGCCGGCAAGCCTCGATGGCGGCCTGCGCCTCCTCCACCAGGCTGGGACCGGGAGCCAGCCAGACGACCCGAGGGTCCCGGCGGAACCATGCGTCCTGGCGTCGGACGAAACGCCGTGTCGCCGCGATCGTGCGCTGCTTGGCCTCGTTCAGCGAGGACTGCCCGTCGAGGTGGTCGAGCACCTGCGCGTACCCCAGCGCCCGTGCCGCCGTCCGCCCCTCGCGCAGCCCGTGCGCGGCGAGCGACCGCACCTCGTCGACCAGGCCCGCCTGCCACATCCGCTCCACGCGAGCCGCAATCCGGGCGTCGAGGTCGTCCCGTGCGACGTCGATCGCGACCTGGACGGTCGGCTCGTGCCAGTACCGCGCCTCGGGCAGCGCCGCCGCGAACGGGCGTCCCGTCAGCTCGACGACCTCGAGGGCCCGCACGATCCGGCGTCCGTTGCTGGGCAGGATCAGTGCGGCCGCAGCAGCATCCACCTCCGTCAGACGCTGGTGCAGCACCACGGGGCCGACCCGAGCCAGCTCTGCCTCGAGCGCGGCACGCAGCTCGGCATCCGTCCCCGGAAAGTCGTACCGGTCCACCACCGCGCGCACGTACAGCCCCGACCCTCCCACCAGGAGCGCGACGCGGCCCCGTGACCAGACGTCGCGCACGGCCGCACGAGCCTGACGTTGGTACTCGGCCACCGTGGCGGTCTCGGTCACGTCGAGCAGGTCGAGCAGGTGGTGGGGCACGCCACGGCGCTGTCCCACGGTGAGCTTGGCCGTCCCGACGTCCATGCCGCGGTAGAGCTGCATCGAGTCGGCGTTGACGACCTCGCCCCCCTCCCGTCGCGCCAGCTCTACGGCTAGGTCGCTCTTGCCCGACGCGGTGGGCCCGACGACCGCCACGAGGGGGACGGCCGGCTCAGCCATCGGGACGCAGCCACGTGGCGACCAGGTACTGCACTCCGTAGGGGTCGTCGCGGTAGTGCAGGTGTGCCGTGCACGGTGCGGTTCCCGCTGCTCCGGCGAGCACCTGCAGCGGTGAGCGGCCCGCCATCATCAGCGCGACGGCTGTCGCCGGGTCGATGGCAGCGAGCCCCGCGACGTCGCCGTCGACCACGGCTCGGACCCACGCGTCGTCGAAGGCGCCCGCACGCTCGTCGGTGTAGCCGGGCGCCTTGGGCCCCCGACGGGCTGTGCCGTCCGCGACCACGACGAGCGCCAGCGGTGCCGGGTCGTCGGCCATCGACGTGCCCAGTGCGCGGCACACCAGCGGGTCCTCGTCCGCGGCCACCTCGAGCCCCGACACCGGTCCCGACCACCCTGCCCGCCGGAGCATCCACGCCCCGAGCGTCAACGCGAGGGGAAGCCCGGGTTTGGACGCGTGCGCAAGGCCATCACCCAGTCGCGTCCGCAGGTCGACGCCGACGGACGCCAGCGACCCGAGGGAGCCGCCGTCGTGCTGCCGCGTCCCGGTGCCTGCCCCGACGACGACGACGGCGTGCGGCCCGTGCGACAGCGCCTCCCCCAGCGCCATGTCGATCGCCTGCCTGCAGTCATCGGTCTCCGGCGCAGCCCCCTGCGCCACCTCCGGCACGAGAACCGGGGCCGCGGGCACGATCGCGGCCGACGTGAGCATCCTCAGCCGCCGACGGGAGCGCCCAGCCCGGGCAGCCCCAGGAACGTGCCGGACGGGCTGCCCTCCGCCTCGTCCGGACGAACCTGGGCTCGCTCCCAGGCGTCACCGGCCCGGGTGCGTCGAAGGTGGGTGTCGCCGGAGTCGGCAACGAGGTGGTGCGGTGCGGCGTAGGTGACGGTCGTGGTGACGACGTCGCCCGGTCGGGGAGCGGGCGCGTCCGGGTCGGCGGAGTCGACGGGCACGGTCACGTGCACCAGCCGGTTGTCGCGGGCGCGGCCGCTGATGCGGCCGGTCGCGGCGTCCTTGCGCCCCTCGCCCTCAGCGACAAGCACCTCGACCTCCCGCCCGACCAGGGCCTTGTTCTCCGACCAGGCGACGTCCTCGACGAGCTCCACGAGACGCTCGTAGCGCTCCTGCACGACGGGCTTCGGCACCTGGTCGGGCATGTCGGCGGCCGGCGTGCCCGGCCGGGGCGAGTACTGGAAGGTGAACGCGCCGGCGAACCGTGCCTGCCGGACGACGTGCAGGGTCTCGGCGACGTCGGCCTCGGTCTCCCCTGGGAAGCCGACGATGATGTCGGTGGTGATCGCGGCGTCGGGGATCGCCGCACGGACGTCCTCGATGATGCGCAGGTACCGCTCCTGCCGGTAGGAGCGGCGCATTGCCCGCAGCACGGCGCTCGACCCAGACTGCAGCGGCATGTGCAGCTGGGGCATCACCGTCGGCGTCTCGGCCATGGCCTCGATGACGTCAGGGGTGAAGTCACGAGGGTGCGGGCTCGTGAAACGCACGCGCTCCAGCCCCGGCACGGCCCCGACGGCCCGCAGGAGCCTCGAGAACGCGAGACGGTCACCGACGTCGACCCCGTAGGCGTTGACGTTCTGCCCGAGCAGCGTGACCTCGATGACCCCCTGGTCGACGAGCACCTCGACCTCGCGCAGCACGTCGGCGGGGCGACGGTCCTTCTCCTTGCCCCGAAGGCTCGGCACGATGCAGAACGTGCAGGTGTTGTTGCAGCCGACGCTGATCGACACCCAGGCGGCGTACGGGCTCTCGCGCCGTGAGGGGAGGGTGCTGGGAAAGGTCTCCAGCGACTCGACGATCTCGACCTGCGCCTCGTCCGCGATGCGTGCCCGCTCGAGCAGCACCGGCAGGGAGCCGAGGTTGTGCGTGCCGAAGACGACGTCCACCCACGGCGCCCGTCGGGTGATCGCCGCGCGGTCCTTCTGGGCAAGGCAGCCCCCGACGGCGATCTGCATGCCCGGGGTGCGCGCCTTGACCGGCGCCAGGTGGCCCAGGTTGCCGTACAGCCGGTTGTCGGCGTTCTCACGTACCGCGCACGTGTTGAACACGACGACGTCCGGCGTGGCGTCCTCGGGTGCCCGCACGTAGCCGGCGTCCTCCAGCAGGCCGGCAAGTCGCTCGGAGTCGTGGGCGTTCATCTGGCACCCGTAGGTGCGCAGCTGGTAGGTGCGCGCATCCATCGCGGTCCAGGGTACGGCCGCCGCTCGTTCGTGCCCCAATCGTGATCTTCCGCGTCCGGTGCTGTGCGCCGCACCGGTAGTAGGTTGCCCCGGGTGGACGTGACCGCCGAACCGCTCGTGGTGATGGAGCACGTCGACAAGCACTTCGGCGAGCTGCACGTCCTCAAGGACATCACCCTGTCGGTCCAGCCGGGTGAGGTCGTCGTCGTCATCGGGCCGTCCGGGTCGGGCAAGTCGACCCTGTGCCGGACGATCAACGCTCTCGAGCCGATCGACTCCGGCACGATCACCATCGACGGCAAGCCCATGCCGGCGGAGGGTCGTCCGCTCGCCCGGCTCCGCTCCGACGTCGGCATGGTGTTCCAGTCGTTCAACCTGTTCGCCCACAAGACCGTGCTCGACAACGTGACCCTCGGGCCGACCAGGGTGCGCAAGTGGTCGAAGACCGAGGCGGAGAACCGTGCCCGCGCCCTGCTCCAGCGGGTGGGTGTCGCCGACCAGTCGCACAAGTTCCCCGCACAGCTGTCGGGCGGCCAGCAGCAGCGTGTCGCCATCGCCCGTGCGCTGGCGATGGAGCCCAAGCTCATGCTCTTCGACGAGCCCACCTCGGCGCTCGACCCCGAGATGATCAACGAGGTGCTCGACGTCATGGTGGCCCTGGCCAAGGACGGCATGACCATGATGGTCATCACCCACGAGATGGGGTTCGCGCGCGCGGCCGCCGACCGGGTCATCTTCATGTCCGATGGCGAGATCGTCGAGCAGGCGTCGCCGGAGGAGTTCTTCTCCAACCCCCAGTCCTCACGCGCCCGAGACTTCTTGAGCAAGATCCTCACGCACTGACCGCCAGGACCGTCCTGGCCCAACCGGAGGGAGACCGGAATGACTCGACGACCCACCCAGCGGCTGCTGGCGTTCGCCGGCGCGGCTGCGCTCGCCGTGAGCCTGGCCGCGTGCTCCAGCGACGACGGCGGTGACGAGGCCACGACCGACGACGGGACCGCCACCGAGGAGGCGACGACCGACGAGGGCAGCGGCGACGCAGCCGGGGGTGACTTCCCCGAGGGCTCGACCATGGCTGAGCTGGCCGCTGCCGGCGAGGTGACCGTCGGCACGAAGTTCGACCAGCCGGGCTTCGGTCTGCTCAACCCTGCCACGAACGAGCCCGAGGGCTTCGACGTCGAGATCGCCAAGATCATCGCCGACGAGCTGGGTATCCCGGCCGACGGCATCACCTGGGTCGAGACCGTCTCGGCCAACCGTGAGCCGTTCATCCAGGAGGGCCGCGTCGACTACGTCGTCGCGACGTACACCATCAACGACGACCGCAAGGAAGTCATCGACTTCGCCGGGCCGTACTACCAGGCTGGTCAGGACATCATGGTGGCGGCGGGGAACCCGCTGGGCATCGAGGGACCCGACGACCTGGCCGGCACCACCACCTGCTCCGTGGAGGGGTCGACACCGGCAGAGAACATCCGCACCAACTACCCCGACGCCGAGATCACGCTCTTCGACGTGTACAGCAAGTGCGCCGAGGCGTTGAAGAACGGCCAGGTCGACAGCGTGACCACCGACAACGTGATCCTGCTCGGCATCATCGCGCAGGACCCGGAGTCGTTCGAGCTCGTCGACAACCCGTTCACCGAGGAGCCGTACGGCATCGGCCTCGCCAAGGGCGACGACGAGTTCCGCTCGTTCATCAACGACGTCCTCGAGGCCTCCTACGAGGACGGCCGCTGGGCGCAGGCCTGGGAGGACACGGCCGGCGCGTTCGCCACCACACCGGAGCCCCCGGCCGTGGACCGCTACTGAGCCCTAGCAGCACAGGACGCACGAGGGACGGCGAGGCCGGCCGGTGACAGCGATCGTCGAGAACCTCGACCTCTACTGGTCGGGGTTCTTGACGACGCTCGCACTGAGCTTCTGGGCCGGGCTGCTCGCCTTTGCGCTGGGCACGCTGCTCGCCGCATTCCGGGTCTCGCCGTTCCCTCCCCTGCAGGCTCTCGGCACGTTCTACGTCGAGACATTCCGCAACACGCCACTGACCGTCCTGTGGTTCTTCGCCGTGTTCGCGCTGCCGCTGATCGACATCACCCTCCCCTCGTTCTTCATCGCCGGCGTCGTCGCCCTGGGGCTGTACACGGCGGCCTTCGTCTGCGAGGCGGTGCGATCGGGTATCAACTCGGTCTCGGCGGGGCAGGCCGAGGCTGCGCGAGCCATCGGGCTGACGTTCACGCAGACGTTGAGGCTGGTGGTGCTGCCCCAGGCATTTCGCACCGTGGTGCCACCACTGGGCAACGTCTGGATCGCCATGGTCAAGAACTCGTCCATCGGCGCCGCCTTCGGCATCACTGAGCTCACCGCCGTGGCCACCCGGCTGGTCAACACGTACCCGGCCGATGTCATCGCGGTCTTCGCCGGGTCAGCCACGGGGTACCTGCTCATCACCATCCCGTCCGGGCTGCTGCTCGGCGTGGTCGAGCGTCGGGTGGTGGTGCTGCGATGAGCCAGCCCTCGGTGCTCTACGACACCCTCGGCCCGAAAGGTCGACGCAACGTCCGGATCGGCACGGTGATCGGCGTCCTCGTGGTGCTCGGGATCGTCGCGTGGGTGCTGTGGCAGCTGGCCCGCAGCGACCAGCTCGAGGCCGAACGATGGGGGATCCTGTTCGACACCGAGTCCGGTGTGCCGCAGAGCCTCGGCCGGGCCTTGGTCAACACCCTGCGCGCCGCCGCCGTCGGGATGGCCCTGTCGATGGTGCTGGGGGCGTTCCTCGCGGCGGGCCGGCTGAGCAACCACGCCTGGGTGCGCGCGCCGGTGAGCGTGGTCGTCCAGTTCTTCCGGGGGATCCCGCTCCTGCTCCTCATCTTCTTCGTCTTTCTCGGCCTGCCCCAGCTCGGGGTAAGCCTCAACCTCTTCTGGAGCCTCGTCGCCGGGCTGACGCTGTACAACATGGCGGTTCTCGCCGAGATCTTCCGCGCCGGGATCCTCTCCATCGACCGCGGCCAGTCGGAGGCCGGGTACGCCCTCGGGCTGCGCAAGACGCAGGTCATGGCGTTGATCCTGGTGCCGCAGGCGGTCCGCCGCATGCTGCCGGCCATCGTCTCCCAGCTGGTGACCCTGCTGAAGGACACCTCGCTCGGCTTCGTCATCGGCTACTTCGAGCTTCTCCGCCAGGGCCGGTCGATCGTGGAGTTCCTCGGCCCCCGGTACGGCCTGCAGATCTACGTCGGCGTCGCCGTGATGTACATCGCGGTGAACCTCTCGTTGTCACTGCTGGCGCGTTACCTCGACCGACGCACCAGCCGCAACCCCAAGGTCGTCTCCGACCCCAAGACCGAGGAGGCCGAGCCGGTCGTCCCGCTGGGCCGGGAGTAGCCCGGCCGAGCGGGGGCAGGCGTCAGCGGGCGAACTCGCTGGCCCGCGACTCGCGGACGACGGTGATGCGGATCTGCCCCGGGTAGGTGAGCTCCTCCTCCACCTGCTTGGCGATGTCGCGCGCCAGCACCTGTGCGGCCAGGTCGTCGACCGCGTCCGGCTGCACCATGACCCGCACCTCCCGGCCTGCCTGCATCGCGAACACCTTCTGGACGCCGTCGTGCGCCTTCGCGAGCTCTTCCAGGCGTTCCAGCCGCTTGATGTAGGACTCGAGCGACTCGCGACGGGCGCCCGGTCGTCCTCCGCTGACGGCGTCGGCGGCCTGCGTCAGCACGGCCTCGACGGTCTGCGGTTCGACCTCGTTGTGGTGGGCCTCGATGGCGTGGACGACGTCCTCGGACTCCCCGAACCGGCGGGCGAGATCGGCGCCGACGCTGGCGTGGCTGCCCTCCGCCTCGTGCGTGAGCGCCTTGCCGATGTCGTGCAGAAAGGCGCACCTCTTCATCACGTCGACGTCCATGCCCAGCTCGGCCGCCATCATGCCGGCGATGTGCGCCGACTCCACGAGGTGCTTGAGCACGTTCTGGCCGTAGCTGGTGCGGTAGCGCAACCGTCCGACGACCTCGACGAGGTCAGGGTGCAGGTCGGTGATGCCCACCTCCGCCAACGCATCCTCGGCGGCGCGCAGGCAGACCTGCTCGACCTCCTTCTGGCTGCGCTCCACCTGGTCCTCGATGCGCTGCGGATGGATGCGGCCGTCGAGCACGAGGGCTTCCAGGGCCATCCGCGCCACCTCACGGCGCACGGGGTCGAAGCACGACAGCAGCACGGCCTCGGGGGTGTCGTCGATGATGAGGTTGACCCCGGTGACCTGCTCGAAGGTGCGGATGTTGCGACCCTCGCGACCGATGATCCGGCCCTTCATCTCGTCGCTGGGCAGGTGCAGCACCGAGACCACCGACTCGGAGGTCTGCTCGGACGCCACGCGCTGAATGGCTCCGACGACGATCTGGCGGGCACGACGCTCGCCCTCGTCGTGGGCCGCGCGCTCGATGTCGCGGGCGATGATGGTCGCCTCGCGCTTGGCCTGCGCCTCGACCGCCGCCACGAGCTCGTCCTTGGCCTGCTCGGCCGTCATGCCGGCGGCCCGTTCGAGCACCTCGAGGCGCTCGGCGTCGAGCTGCTGCAGCTGGGCAGCCCGCTGGTCGAGCTCGCTCTCCCGCTCGGTCAGCGCTCGGGTTCGTTCCTGCAGGTAGCGAGTCTCGTCGGCCAGACGCTCCTCGCGCTCGGCCATGCGGTGCTCACGTCGTTCGATGTCGAGGCGCTGCTCGCGGATGTCGTCGCGCAGCCCTCGTACCTCGGTCTCCGCCTCGTCCCGCAACGTGATCGCATGGGTGGCAGCCTCGTCGGCCGTGCGTCGGATCTCGTCCGCCTCGGCCTGGGCACGGGCGCGGATCCGGTCAGCCTCCGCGCGTGTGCCGTCGAGATCGGCCTGCGGGGCGGCCGGTTCGTCGTTCCCGCCCGCCCGCTGTCTGGTGATGGTCCATGCGATGACGCCGAGCACGCCGAGAACGGCCAACCCGAGGATCATGAGAATGATCTCTGCGGTGCTCACGTCGGTCTCCTGTCATGTCGACGAGGCACGGTTGCCCCGTCGGTACTGCCCGGCGCGCGCGGTGAGCGTCACGTACGAGGAGACGGCGAGTCCCTCACGGGCTCGCCTGGAGATGACCTGGTGTTCGGTTGTGGTGGCACTGCAAAGAGGTCGTGTGTCGTCTCGTCGGTGTCACGTTTCCGCCGTGGCGGGTCGTGCACGAAGGCTACGAAGGCCTCCGGGCAGGGTCAAGGCGACGCGGCGGGTGCAGCGATCTCGCCGGCGCTCGACGAGCGAGCCGCCTCGGCGGCTCAGGCGCTCGCGCGCACGACTGTGCGGCGGGGCGGCGGGCCTTCCATGAGACGTCGACGCCAGGCGCGCGGGTCGTAAGGGGACGGCTCGGTCTCGGTGACGAATCGTGTCACGACCTCGGCGAACCGCGCCGGCGCATCTTCCTGCGGCATGTGGCCGGCGTCGCGGAGCACCTCGAACCGGCAGCCGGGGAGCAGCTGCGCTGCCGCCCAGGCGTGCTTGACCGGCAGGACGGCGTCTTTCTCACCCCACACGATCATCGTGGGCATGTCACGGGCCAGGTACGCCCGGTCGATCATGCTCACGGCCTGCCCGCGACGGTCGACGACGCCCCGCAGGGTGTGCAGGAAGGCGCGGCGGGCCCCCGGGTCGGCGAGGTTGCTGTACACGTCGCCGAGACCGCCGAAATCCTGGGTGTAGGGCAGGCCGGAGTGGCGCAGGGTGCGCATGGAACCGGTCACCACCTGACGCAAGCCGGGCGCCGTGGCGAGTGCGATGGCAGTGTCGGCGCCGGGCAGCACCAGCGCCCGCAGCAGCGGGTTGACCGATCTGCCCAGCCCCCCGGCTGCCACCAGCACGACCCGTTCGGTGCGCTCGGGGAACTGGTAGGCGAACTGCATGGCCACACCGCCACCGAGGCTGTTCCCCACAACCGTGACACGGTTGATCCCGAGCACCGTCAGCAGGTCGCGCATCCCGTTGGCGAACCCGCCCATGGAGTAGTCGGCGCGTGGCTTGTCCGACGACCCGTGCCCCAGCAGGTCGGGCGCGATGACGGTGAAGTGCTCGGCCAGCGCCGGCAGGGCGGGCAGCCAGGTCCGGTGGTCGTGGCCGATACCGTGGATCGCCAGCAACGCGGGCCCCTCGCCCGCGATGACGAACGACCGTCGATGCCCGTGGATACGTACCGTGCGCATCTCCGGCACCGCCATGAGCGACATGGCACGCACCTCCCACCGCTGGAGTCTCTCCCCCACGCTCTGTCGGGATGATACGGGCCGAGGCCGGCGCTCCCTAAGGTCCGAGGTCCCCTTCGGCGGCTCGAGCCACGGCATCGGCAGCATCGCCGCCGTGATCCGCCAGCACCTCCGCGATCACCGCCATCGACAGACCCGCCGAGTACCCGCGCCGCCCGAGCAGACCCTGCAACCGCCTGACCCGGGTGGCGTGGTCGACCCTGGCCAGAGCGGGCAGACGTGCCTGCACCAGGGCCGCTGCGGCCGCGCGCTCGTCGTCCGCGTCGACCCGCTGCAGCGCCTCATCCACGGTGTCACGGTCGACGCCTCGGCTGGTGAGCTCGTGGCGCAGGGCCCGCCTGGCCAGGCCTCGCCCGGCGTGGCGGCTGTCGACCCACGCGGCCGCGAAGGCCTCGTCGTCGACGAGCCCGAGCTCGGTGAACCGGTCGAGCACCTGCTCAGTGGCCCAGGAGGGGACCCCGCGTCGGACGCATGCCTCCGCGAGCTGGGCTCGGGTGCGCGGCCCTCGCTCGAGCCGGCGCAGCACGATGAGACGAGCGACCTCGACTGGGTCGGCGTCGGGTCCTCGTCCGGGAGCCTCCTGCCGCGCCTCGCTCAGAACTCCACCTCAGGCTCGTCGGGCGCATCCAGCCGGGGACCCACCCCGAGCTTCTCCTTGATCTTCTTCTCCAGCTCGTCGGCCAGGTCGGGGTTGTCCTTGAGGAAC
>Ga0316576_10002089_pt1 | contig 11235 bp, 3 predicted proteins | sample S0NA_FD_203075 | JGI IMG/M metagenome (GOLD analysis project Ga0316576, IMG submission 203075) | Rhizosphere microbial communities from salt marsh grasses in Alabama, United States - S0-2_050615r3r5 | ecosystem: Host-associated > Plants > Roots > Rhizosphere | place: USA: Alabama | collected... | reverse complement strand
AGAATCAGGTCTTATATAAACTAATACGAAAAAAGTGACCCGAACGCTGCAATGAAGGGAGAAGTTCTGACAATAGTCGGCACTGAAACAGACAGCGTTATCCTTACCTCTTTATCATAAAGTACTCATGCCGGACTATTGTTGTCAGATTGCATTACACAGCAGGAATATGTCAATTTTAACAGTGGCAGAAACGCCAAAAATCAATATTATTGATAGATTTACGTTTACTTCTGCAAAGGAATTAGCCCTTCATGATCAGAAAGAGCCGTTTTAAGCTGATTTTACTCTTAATATTTGCAGCAAACAGTTACTCCTTTGCGCAGGATATCTCCACCATTTCAGGACAGGATCCTTTCAGGATCAACGGTTCGGTTACAGTAAAACTGCAAGCCTATAACACAGACAGGGAGAACCCCTCAAGGTCGCCATTCATGTGGTACCTGCAGGGGAACCCGGTGATCACAGTGTACGGTATAGTGCTGCCTTTTTCCTTCCGTCTGAGTGAACAACAGAGGGACTTCAGGCAGCCATTCAACCAGTTTGGTGTAAGCCCTTACTATAAATGGGCAAAGCTCCATCTCGGGTACAGGTCGCACAACTGGTCTACCTATGCGCTTGCCGGCCACTCCATTACGGGAGCAGGACTGGAACTCACACCCGGCAAATTCCAGCTGGGATTTGCAACGGGAAGGCTTCTGAAGCCTGTAAAATACCTTGACAACCCGGAAAACATTAAGCTGCAAACCCCTGCCTACAGAAGGACCGGGACCGCCCTGCGACTTGGTTACGGCAGTGAAACCAACAACTTCAGCCTCGTGATACTTAAAGCTAAGGACGATTCAACTTCGCTGGGGGGAGTGCCTGCAGAATATCAGCTAACACCCGACGAGAACCTGGTGGTATCATTTATGACAAAACAGACCATTGCCAAAAAGTATATGTTTGAGGTAGAGGTTGCCCAGAGCTTATACACAAAAGATATCCGTACTGCCATCTCCGACTCTACCGGTGGCCTGATGTCGAAAATTTTCTCCTCTCTCATACCTAACCATGAGTCCACCACCTCAAGCAACGCTGTCAGGGCCTCCGCCGGATACCAGTCGGATCTTTTCACCCTTATGCTGAGATACCAGCGTGTGGAACCTGATTTTCGTTCCATGGGTGCCTATTACTTCGCCACCGACCTGAGCAACATCACCCTGGAACCGTCTCTTAAACTTATGCAGAAGAAGCTGACCGTGGCAGGAAGTGTCGGAACGCAGGTCGACAATCTCAACAATGACAAAAACCTTCGTACCCGCCGTACCATAACCTCCGCACGGGTAAATTTCGTGCCGCTGCCACAGTACAGCCTGAGCGCCTTTTACTCCAACTACGGGCTGGCGCAGGAATCAGGACTTCTTTCGATCGACACCTTACGACAGAGCGAAGTGGCACAGGCAACAAGCCAGATTGGAGTAACGCAGTCACTGAACCTGACGGGAGAAAAACTGGGACATAACCTGATGGTAAACTTCAATTACCAGAAGCTCAATGACCGCAACGAGAATACTTCACAGTACAGCGAGTTCTCGACAACAATTCTGTCAGCAAATTATTTCATTACCTATATTCCTTTCAGCATCAACGGATCAGCAGCATTCTTATACACTCATTTCGCCCAGGATACTGTTATAAATGTTGCATACGGCCCTTCAGCAGGCCTGGGCAAGTCATTCTTAAAGAACAAGCTGAACGCTTCGCTCCATGTTTCATTCATGAAAAACATGGTGCAGGATGAAGAAGCCGGAACAACAGGAATATACTCTTTTCAGCTCGGCTACAAACCGTTTAAGAACCACCGCTTCGCACTGAAGTACAACTACAATAACAGCAACCGCCAGGCTGCAGGTTACAATTCATACTATGAAAGCAGACTCGACTTTGATTACACATACACTTTCTGATAAAAAGTGATGAAGATGAATTGCACAAAAAATATGCGCCGGTTAATACTGCCCGTGTTGCTGTTGATGAGCCTGTCCGGCACCACCCTTTACTCACAGCAGGAGCTTACGGTCAATGTCATGGTCAGACCACCGTATGCGACAAAGCTCGATCTTTATCCTGACCTGACTACCCTGACAATAACATACCCTTATTCAGCAAGCGGGATCCTCTTTTTTCACATTAAGGGCAACAACGGCGTTGACCTGGTTACAGCTCCTGATTATGTTGGTACTGCAGTTAACATTAATGCCAATGAAATCAATCAGTTCAGCGGCAACGATATCTCAGGTTATTTTGAATATCAGAATCTGATAAGCCGGGGTATCCCCATTCAGGAGCTGATTGAAAACGGTTTGCCTGAAGGGAGTTACCAGATATGTGTCAGGGTCAAGGGCCCTGACGGAGCCTTCATCTCACCGGACGAACCCATGGGCTGCAGCAACTACTTCAACATACGCTATGGCGAACCTCCGATGACCATCAATCCGCAGTGCGGTACCACAATATCCCAGCCGTCAGTGCAGAATATTGTCTTCAGCTGGACTCCGGCCACCAATGCTCCGGCATGGACCCAGTACACACTGAAAATCGTGGAAATGATTGACTCGACCCAGAGTCCTGACGCTGCCATGCTGTCGGCCACTGAGCCGGCTTTCTTCGAGACGACGCTGCAGGGAAGGTTCTCATTCCTGTATGGTCCGGCACAGCCTGCCCTTGAGAAGGGCAGGGTATACGCCTGGCAGGTGATTGCCGAGGAGAGGGAGACAGAAGCAAGATTCTCAAATAACGGCCGCAGTCCTGTATGCTGGTTCAAATGGGATCCCTTTGAACCGCCATCATTGTCTTTTGAAACCCCTGCTAAGAAAACAGCAGTGGCAGAACCTGAAATGGAACCTGTCACAGGCCCGGGCCAGATACCGTTTTCGATTGTCTCAGGGAAGCTCAATTATAAATTCAAGGGGAATCTATCATCATCGTCCCTCTCGCAGACCACTACCCAGTTCAGCGCATCACAGGCCGGCATTCAGGCAGCTGGCGACGGCCTTCAGTATAATGTCAGCGATGTGAATCCGAATAACTCCAGGCCCCTGTCGAACGTAAAGGTCAGCCTGATTGTGTCATATGTTCTCAAAGGAACCATGAACAACCAGGAATACAACGGTATGCCGATTGACATGAATGACATGAGGGATGATCAGAAGTTCCTGGAGGTATTTCCCGATCACGGGAAAGTCCTTGCCACAGCAACCACAGCTTCGGATGGCAGTTTCTCGTTTACATTCATTAATACGGCGCAGGACCTTGGCCTCCTGGATGATGACTCTTACTGGAAATCAGCCGGTGGTGAGTTCTTCGACATGATGACAGGTAAGGTCTATAAGGTGTTCAGGCTGCTGGTGGAGAACAGGTATTACTGCAGCCCGGATATCAATATCAAGCTTGAACCATGGCAGTCACTGGACCTTGGTACGCTGGTATCATATGTCAAGAGCTATAACCTTAAGGTATATACAGAATGGACTTCATCACAGTTCTGGGATGTGCTGGGAGGACAGGGCAAGCCGCTTGACCAGGTAAAGACGGTGCTGGTGAGGAAGACCAATGTGCCGGGCGTTCCGCGTGATGAAGCCGTTTATCCTGTATCGGGTAACATACCATACTTCAACGTATTTCCGAAGAATATTAAAAGCGGAGAGACCGGCAGCGACGGCACCTATACGTTCAGGAACCTTGTACAGCATGATCCGGACAACAACCAGGACAGATACTATGTTGTTTGTGAGCCTGATAAGGACAAGGGGCTATATATCTTCAAAAAGAAAGAGAGGGCTTTTTACCCCCTCTATGACAAGGATAAGAAGGATTTTCCCTTCAATTCGCTGAGGTATCTCGATACCGCTCCCGGGATGCCTGCCACCCAGTATGAAGCATACGGTGAAGATATTACATGGAACAGTCAGCTGCAGGTAAAGACCTACGAGATCAGTATGGAACTCTATCCTGACAAACCACGCATTGCGGGAAAAGTGGAGACGGTGCAGGTGGGGACCAAACCACTCAGCAATATAACTCTGATGCTACTGAGCAACTACCAGCGCTCTTCCGATTATAATGTGCTGGTACGTACTGCAAAGACCGATGCGAAGGGATACTATGAATTCGACAATCTCGACGTGGAACTCGGTGATTATAATACTGAGGGCCCGACACAGGTAATAGGCCCGACCAGGTCATTATTCTGTACTCCTTCAGGGTTTAAGGGCGAGACAAGGTATTACGGCAAGCTCATCTGGGGGCAACAGATAATAGAGGATATCCTGCTTGAGCCTGACGGATTGCTGAACGGTTATGTCACTGATGATACGGGCATTGCCGTTGCTGCCGATATCCAGATTGATGATCTTGCCATTACCTCCACCACCGCGCAGTTTGAGTTTGGTCAGTCTGGCAGTGGAAGCGGCTCAGGCAGCGGAGGCGGCAGCGGGAGTGGCGGTGGAGCCACCAATCAGACTGGTATCCAGCTTTCCGGCAGCAACACCAGCACAACCGGTATCCAGCTTTCCGGAGGAGGCTCAAATATGACGGGTTTACAAAGCACCTCCCAGTCATTTATGCCCACCGATGTGAAACAGGTCTTTTCTCTCAGGGCTCCTTCCGGCAAGGGGCGCACCCTTACCGTCATGCCAAAGAATCCGGGTTATTCCGTGGAGACCTTTAACGTGGATGTGCCCAAAGCAACGTCATCGGGAGCCGGCCAGGAGCAGAAGCAATATATTGTTTACAAGATGAAAAAGAGGGTACGGTTCATGGTGGCCGAGAAGCCTGCAGGAAATTTCTTCCTTACATCAAACCTCAAAGCCGTGGCCAATGCAGAGGTGACCCTTAAGATTCCGGGGGCGGAGATAACACAGGTTTCTGATCCCAGGGGTACTGTCGTCTTTGAATTTGATAATAACGGCAGCTCGTTCACATTTGATATTAAGCCGCCCGAGGAGTCAGACCTTGAGAATGGCACTTACACCATCAACAATGTCGAAGACAGCAAGACCACGGTCATTTACCCGGCAGCCCTGCTTAAGAAGGCTACCCGCATCACAGGCAAGGTGTCCATAGGAAATGATCAGCTTGCGGCCCCTCTTGAGGGTGCAACAGTATATATAGATCTAGGGAACGGGAATCGTCTGGAAACCAAAACTGACAATAGCGGGAAGTACACGCTTGCAAGGGTGCCTAAACAGCCAGCACAGGTAACTGTATGGGCCTCAAAACCGAATTCCGTACCAAACATAACAAGCAAGTCAAAGCAGATCTTGTTGCAAGACCAGAACGTGCTTGATTTTGTTCTTTCTTACGACAATGAGATTGCCATAGAAAACATCTTTGGCTTTGAGGCAGACATTAAGAAGAAGGAGAAGCAGAGTGACGGCACTTATCTGATCAGCGGAGCCCTTATCAACCTGCCGGCCAATCCCAACTTCAAACTTTCGGAGAGCGGCCAGACCATTCCCTTCACCAATCTGAAAATCAAGAAAAGCGGTAGCAACACGGCTTCAGGAGTTCCCCTGGGCATCCCGGCAGCGTCTGATTTTAATACTGACATCAAGGAGCTGCAGCTGCTGCTGAACGATGTGTACGGAATACTACAAACCCCCTTGTCGGGAACAATGATGAAGATAAGCTCCGAAAACAACAGCGGGAGGATCATGGGTAAAGCCGGAATATTGAAAACTTCATTCCAGTATTCCGGGAATTATATCTCTTTTCAGGATAATACCCCGGTCTGCCTGACCACCCAGCCCGGAAGCACCCAGACTTCTGTCGTTACCCTGACGGCGGCCGACTATCCAGCCAAAAAGTGGGGAGTAGCCGATGCAGCAGGGAAGGATATTCAGTTCACCCTCCTCGGCTTCACCGCTAAGGCAGATATGAAGACGTCATGGCTTGAAGGTGACAGGATAGGACTTTCGACGGTGATCAGCACTAACGAGATCACCGGAATCGTTCCTTCAAGACTGAGTATCGCACTTGGAGAACTGATACTGACACCTTCAAAGATAGAGACAGTAACAGGAACAAAGCCACTGTCATTCAAGCTTGAGAAGTGGGACTTCCAGAGCGCAGGCTGGTCTCTGAACCAGAATCTTAAAGGAGTATCAATCCCGCAGGGGACAATCAAGACAGGTCTCATTGATGTTCCGGTGAAGAGTGTCCTGGTCACACCTGACAACTTCACCGCCGGGTCATTTGAGATGTCAGACCTGACCTTTTCGGGGGTTACTCCGCTTAATATCCTCACCCAGAATAATTCATTCGGGTATAATCCCAGCACCGGCTCCGACCTGAAGGGGCACTGGGAGCTGAGAATAGCAGGTACGGAGGGCGCTCCCGGTGTTATCATTAGTGGACTGCCTGGCATGGAACCGGGAGCTCAACTTAAGTTTCAGTCGTTTTCACTGCTGAGTAACGGAGAGCAGAAGATCAATATGGGCAACCAGCAGCAGGAGCTGACGTTCTATAAGATAATGAAGGTAAGGCCTGTCTCCTTCTCAGGGGGTGACAGGTATTTCGAGATGGCATGCAACATTGACCTGGATGTCCCGCGTATTGAAGCCGGCACCGGTGTTATCAGGTTCTCAAAGCCTGCCTCGGCGATCCTCTTCCGGCTGTATCCCTTCAATGTCACCTTTGAGGGTCCCGGCGGTGTAAGGTTCATCTCCGGCATTGCCCAGGGTGACCAGAACCTTGACGCCTCGGGTTTCACAGCCATGGGTACGATCAAAGACGAGGAGGGAATAAACCTGAAAGGTAAGCTGCATCGCACTACAGGAGGGGCATGGATGGAAGTTGATCCCAAAGGACAGAAGATGCCCCTGGGGGGAGGAACTACCTCGCTGTCGGATATCGAGGGCCGTATGGAGGTGCTTCCCGACATCAACGACTGGTCAAAGTTCACCTTCAGTGGTGATATGACAGGCTTCAAGGGGATGCAGTCAAACCTGAGAAAGACCTTCACCGTCAACGGCAGCATCACTGCCGGTAATGAGAGCCTGGGAGTAAAGAATATCCCGGGTGATTTCGGAGGGATGAACCTGACATATGACATCAAGAATGCGCGTCTGACCGGAAACATGGATATTGACAGGCAGCTGGGTGCATTGCATATAAAGGGTGCTGCCAATATCCTCGTCGATGCGTCAGGATGGTATTTCCTCACCGGTGGCCAGCTGACAGCACCGGGGTTTGGTGACATGGCCGCTGGCATGCTGATCGGTGACTACCATGCCATGGCACCCGATGTGGTCAGTACCCTGATGCAGTTCGCCTATGACAAGAGAGTGCCATCGGCTTTCAAATCAGGAGTCTCGGGGTTTTTCTTCACGGGCAGGAAGGACGTGCCGATAATCAATATACCCGATTTTGAGATTGACCTGGGAGTGATGAGCGCCAGCCTCGGACTTACTGCAGGGCTTGACGGCCGCCTCTGGATGGGCTTCGACGGCAACGGAAACGAATACGGGATAGGTGCGATGGCATTTGTTCATGCATGGTTCAAGGCCTCCTCGATAACATGTACAAAGCTGAGTGCGGAAGCAAGGGCCGAGCTGGGAGCAACAGGCGTGTACCAGAGCAGCACGGGAGCCTTCACGGCAGCAGGATGCGGGAGCTTCACCATAAGCGGCTCAGCCAGACAATGCTTCCCGACGCCCTGCTGGGACGGGGTCTGCTGTACCAACTGCATCGGCGGAGGAGTAAGTAAGAGCATAAAGCTCGATCTGCTCTTCGATTCGAATGGTAACACAAGCCTCGACTTCAGCTTCGGCAACTGCAGCGGACAGGCCAGCCTGACAGGAAACTGATGATCAAAAACCTTCTAACCGGTAAACAATGAAAAAAACACCATATATACATCTGCTGATCTCCATCATCGCGATGCTCACCATGAGCATTACATCATTTGCACAGGGTGACCAACCGACAGCAGTGGCAACTGAGAAGGGGATATGGGTTTACCTTGGTAATGAGATACCTTCAGACTTTCAGTACCGTATATCGAAGAGCGTCGGGGGTGGTGATTTTGTTCCTGTTGGGACTACAGCCTACAAGGGAGATCAGGGAGTATTGAAAGCAGGAACAGAAAAGTATTATCCTCTGTTTGAAAACCTTGACAAACCAGGTGATGATGAGCTGTCATACCTGCGCAGGTATGCCTCAGGAAGCAGAACCACCGACTCTGTTTATTTCCCGAACCTTCCGGTGATGCATCTGCTGCTTGGAACCGCATTCTTTGACGGGGAGGTGACTGCCGGGAAAACCTACACCTACAGGGTGGCCAGAATGGACGGCAGGGATCGCCTCTGGGAGAAGACAAGCAACAGTGCTGGCTATCCGGCAGAGACGGACATACCCGAACCACGGTTCAGCAGCAAGCAGGAATTCCCTTCTCAGGTGGTTGTGCGATGGTTTGTCACCGGAGAAAGCAGCCTCAGCTCCTTCAATTTATACAGGAGGGTATTCGGCAAGGGTGACTATGAGAGAATGAACATTGAAAGGGGTTTCAGCATATCGCAGGATACCGTGTATCTGATTGCCTCAGACACTGCCGTACAAAACCCTGCTCTTTATGAATATTATATCGAACCTCTCGACATATACGGGAACAGCGGACCACAGTCTGAAGTAGTGGTCGCCGGCACACTGGGCAGTGTCAGCTATCCGGTGCCGGTCTATTTCAGAGCCCGGGGAGGGGATAAGGATCACCAGGTGGAGTTGTCGTGGAAATTCGATGAAACAGCCTATCTGAGGAGTATCGGGCTGTACCGGAGCAAATCGTTTGACGGCCCTTACGCGAGAATTGCCCGTCTGTCACCTGCTGACACTTCTTATACTGACATAGTGTCTGTAGCCAGTGAGAATTACTGGTATTACCTTGTTGTCAGCGGTCCAGACGGCAACAGTCCTCCCACAGCAAAAGTATCTGCCATGTTCAGCGGCAACGGTGAAAAACCTCTTCCACCCGATGAGATTGGCGCGGAGAGCATTACCGGAGGGATCAGGGTGCACTGGACTTATCAGGAACCCTATGCCAGGGGATTTTATGTTTACCGCTATGTCTATGAGACTGCCGGGTTCGAACAGGTCTCCGGACTGCTACCCGTTGGCGCTGAGATATACAGCTACACAGATACTGCCCGGTATCTTCAGGGCAATGAGGTATACCGGTACGCTGTAAGGACTGTAAACGATATCGACCAGATAAGCGACTTCTCGGAGACGGCAAGTGCCAGACCCGGGAAAAAGGCAGCCGTCGGCAGTCCGATGAATCTGCGCATAAACATGGCAGGCGATGGAATACTCCTGGTATGGGATGACATGCGCGCAACAGAACCGGCGCTGCTCGGGTACAAGGTATTCAGAAAGAAGGGTCAGGAGGGAGATTTTATACTTCTGCCGGGTGATACTTTAAGAAATGGCGGTAACTGGTACCGCGACACAACCCTTGTGCCAGGTGAGAAGTACACTTACAAGGTCTCGGCCATCGATTTTTATGGAAATGAGAGTGCCGGGAGTGTTTCTGTGTCAGTTGTTCCCGAAGAATCAACGATTATTCCTCCGGAGATCATCAGTGCCGTGAATACAGAAGAAGGTATCGTCATTACCTGGGGACAGGTCACTGATGAGAAGGCCGTTACGGTGAAGGTATACCGGTCGCGTCCGGGAATGCAGCCTTCTCCCGTTGCAACAGTACAGAAAACATCTGATGAATATCTTGATAAGTCAGTCTCTGCAGGCGAGCTCTACACGTATGAGATTTCAGTCATATCGGAAGGAGACAGGGAATCTGCCAGGAGCAGGGGAGTTACGGTAAGGAGGTAACACTCATCAGATAACTTCTGTATCAGTAAATGAGTTTACTCTTTTCCCGTCAGGAGCTTCTCAATGAACCTCCTGTAGGTTTCCGTTCCTCTGACAAGGGCTTCCACAGGGATCCGTTCATTGTTGTTATGGATCGTTGTCAGCAGTTCCTCATTGAGGCATACCGGAATTGTTCCCAGAACTGGGATCCCTTCAGCCCTGAAAAAGTTGTTATCTGTTGTGGCGGGAAAGAGTATAGGCACAATAGCCGCATCATCGTAGGTTTCGGTAATTGCTGCACTGAGCATTCTGAAATAATCGCCCTTATCTGTTGTGGGTGCGTTGCGGGTCTCCTCAATTATCTCTATATCAATGCTGTCATTACCCATCTTCCTTCTCAGGTAATCGAGGAAATCGTCGGTACCGGTTTCCGGCAGCAGCCTGCAGTCGAGCAGAGCAGAAACATCCTGCGGTATCTGGTTTATCTCTGTCCCGGGGCTGATTAACCTCGTTACTGTGATGGTATTGGTCACTGCAGAGAGCATAAGGGGGTCTTTCCTGAGGCTTGCCGTAATGATAGGCTTGAACAGCCTGGGGCTTCCCAGGACACACCTCTTTATTCCGCCCTCAAGTTTGCCCAATACCCTGAACATATCTATGGTTTCATCGTTGAATTTCACCCGGGGCCTGATCGAAACAATGTTGTCGAGTGCGCTTATCATAAGCTTATTGGCATACTGGTCAGGAGGTATTGCACCATGTCCCGAAGTCTCATGGTGAAGGCTCAGGCTCAGCCATACAGCCCTCTTGTCATTCACTGAAATAAGGAACACAGGCCTCCCGGGAGACTTACTCACGATGCCTGTAACTCCTGCTCCCCCTTCACCTATTACCAGGACAGGATTCAGTTCAGTAAGATGATCCCTGACAATGATCCTTGACCCCTTGAAGCCGAAGGTCTCTTCGCCGGAGACACACAGAAGCGAAACATTGAACGGCAGATCAACGGCAGCTGCCGTGTCAGTGAACGAAGATACTGCCAGCAGCTCCATTATGGTTGCGTTCTTCATGTCCAGGGTCCCTCTTCCCCACAGGGTATCCCGGACAATCTCTCCCGAGAAGGGAGGGTGATCCCAGGCTTCCTCTTCCCCGGCTGGCACAACATCAATATGGCTGAGGAAGATTATGTTCGGTTTATTCAGTTCGAGCGGATAAAGTGATGCCGCAAAATTGTAACTGTCAATCCTGTCGGAGAACACCCTTATGAACAGTCCCCTCTGCCTGCATTGATTCATCAGGTATTCACCGGCAGGCTTCTCCGTGCCTGAGACCGACGGGTAACTGACATACTCACTGAGGATAAGCGCCGCTTCATTTACGGCGGTATCG
>Ga0316576_10002088_pt1 | contig 11235 bp, 3 predicted proteins | sample S0NA_FD_203075 | JGI IMG/M metagenome (GOLD analysis project Ga0316576, IMG submission 203075) | Rhizosphere microbial communities from salt marsh grasses in Alabama, United States - S0-2_050615r3r5 | ecosystem: Host-associated > Plants > Roots > Rhizosphere | place: USA: Alabama | collected... | reverse complement strand
TGACCATGCCCGACGCGTCGAGGGTCAGCCGCAGCTTCAGGCTGCCCGCTGTCCCGCCGCTCACGCTGCGCAGCTGGCGGGCCAGGCGGGCGACCAGCGGTCGGAGTCGGGCCTCGATGCGCGTCGGGTTGGCCGAGCCGGAGATCCGCACGGCCTGCAGCGCGACCGAGAGGGCGGCCTTCGTCTTCGTCTTCGCCGGGCTGTCAGCCTTGTCGTCCCGCTCGGTCTCGTCGACGTCGACGGCGGGCGAGGGCTTGGCCGGCCGGGGCCGGCGTGCGACGGGGGGCGGCGCGGCCTCGGCGGCCGAGCGGCCGTAGCCCCCGCCGTGGGCGCGGTAGCTCCTGCGGTAGCGCCGGCCGCTCAGCGAGCCCATCGGCGCTCCGGTGTAGGCCTGGCTCGGCGCGGCGTGGGGCGAGACGCCGTCGGGCAGGGGCACGGGCACCGGAACGGTGGCCTGCTGGCCGCCCTGGTTGCGTACCGCCGAGTCGACGGCCACGAAGCTGGTCCAGCGGCTCATCAGGTTGTAGCTCAGGGCGATCTGGGTCACGTTCTTCTCGATCTCTTTCGCCCGGTCGGGGTCGGTGGCGAAGACGTCCATCTGGTCCGCGATCTGGCGCCGGGCCCAGAGGTAGGCCACCGCGGTGTTGGCGCCCGTGGGGGCCTGCGGCAGGTTGACGGTGAGCGTCTGCCTGAAGCGCTTGCCGGCGAGCTTGCCGTTCACGGTGACCTTGCCCGTCCCGCCCCTGTCGTAGCGGCCGACGACGAACACCGGCTTCTCGCCGAACAGATCGGGCAGGGCGGACGGGGTGAGCTCCTCCACGTCGAGGCCGTCCCAGTCGATGTCGATGGAGGTCAGCGCCGGCTTCGAGATGGTGGAGAAGATGCGCTCGGTCACGCTGGAGGCCTTCTCGGTGTTCAGCAGGTAGAACGGGCTGCCCACGCCGATGCGGGCCATGCCGTCGATGAGGAAGCGGTTGACCGACGAGCCGATCCCCAGGGCGAAGAGGTTGATGCCCTTGATGTTCTCGCGCAGGAACTTGAGCACCTGGCGCTCGTAGCCGATGTAGCCGTCGGTCACGAACAGCACGATGCGCGAGCGGGCCGGGTCCTTCTTGGCGCCGAGGGCGAGCTTGAGCGCCGGCATGAACTCGGTGCCGCCGCCGCCGCGCATCTGGGAGACGTAGCCCACGCCGGCCTGGACGTTGCTCCTGGTCGCGCGCACGGCGTGAGGGGCGAACTGGTCCGGCGAGCCGGCGAACTTGATGATCTGGAACGTGTCGGTGGACCGCAGGTTCTCCAGGCTGCGCTTGATCACCGCGCGGGCCTGCTGCAGGGGGAAGCCGTACATCGAGCCGGAGTTGTCCACGACGAAGACGTACTCCCGGGGGGCGATGTCCTTCTGCTGCATCTTCGCCTTGGGCTGGATCATCAGCAGGAAGTGCCCTCCCCGCTTGTCGCGGTGGGTCAGCACCGCCACCTCGGGCCGCTTGCCGGCGAGCTGGTAGCGCACGACGAAGTCCTTGTTGGGGATGGAGTCGGACTTGTCGAGCTCGATCGCCGCGCCCCGCGCGTCCCGGCTCACCGTGGCGCGGTGGGCCACGACCTGGAGCTGCTTGACCTGCACGCCGCCGTTGATGCGCAGCTTGACCGCGATGTCGTTGCCCGGTCGCAGGCCCTTGGCCAGCAGCGGTGGGGTGATGCGGGAGGCGTCCGGGATGCGGGTGGAGTCGGTGCCCCAGCCGGTGCCCTTGCGCGTGCCCATCGCCTCGCCGCCCCCGACGTAGCGCGGCCCGACCACCATGGGGAAGACGAACTCGTAGCGGCCGTCCTCGGGCGACATCGTCTCGGCGTAGCGGATCATCACCTTGATATCATCGCCCGGCATGATGTTGGCCACGGACTGGGTGAAGATGTTCGGGCGCTCCTGCTCGAGGAGGGCGGCTGTCTTGCCCTGGGCCTTGGCCCGCTCGTAGATCCGCTTGGCCTCCTGCCGCTTCTTGATCAGGCCCTTGATCGTCCGCTTGCCGACCTTGATCGTCATGTCGTAGATCGCGGCCTGGTGCGGCAGGGGGAAGACGTAGACCGCCTCGATGGGCTTCTTGTACGGGTTGTGGAAGTGCTGGGTGACCTGGACGGAGGAGACCATCCCGGCGATCTCGGCGTCCACGTCGGTGTGCTTCAGCGGCAGGGCGACGGTCTTGTCGCCGGCGATCTCGGTCTGCATGTAGCCGCCGTTGGTGACCTTGGGCGGCGTCTGTGACGCGAGCGCCGCCGGGCTGGCGGCGAGCACCCCGATCACGGCGAGGGCGCACAGGCGGTGTCTTCGTTGCATTGTCTCTCCTCCACGTCTGTCGGTGCTTGCTCTAGAAACGGACGAGGGGGCGATTGGTTTCACCACGATTTCTTCGACAGGTTTCGGCGACTTGGATTGACCGGGGCACCCCGGGGGGGTACAAGGGGAGGACCATGCTGCGTCCGATCATCGTCGCTTTTCTGATCGCTGTTCTGTCCGGGGGGTGCGGGTCCGACGGCTCCGCCAGGGACGGGGGGCGAGACCTGGCCCGCGACTACGCCAAGATCGAGGGGCCGATCACCACCCCCATCGTGGACCTGCCGGTCCGGCTGGACCAGGGCCCGGCCGATCTGCCCGCGGCCGACGCGTCCGCGGACTAGGCCTGGCGGCGAAGCACGGCTCCCAGCGCTGCCTCGAGGGCGTCGATCTCGAACGGCTTGGGCAGAAAGCCCGCGGCGCCCCGGGCGATGAGGCGCTGGGCCAGGTGGTCGTCGCTGTAGCCCGAGGCCAGGAGGACGGGGATCGCGGGGAACTTGCCGTGGATCTCCTCGAAGACGTCGCCTCCGTCGCGCTCGGGCATCACCAGGTCGAGGATCACCATCGCCACGTCCCCGTCGCGCTCCCCCAGCAGCTGCAGCGCACGCTCGCCGCTCTCGGCGGCCAGCGCGCCGTATCCCAGGGCCTCGAGCAGGCGCTGGCTCGCCCCCCGGACCATTGGCTCGTCGTCAACGACCAGGACGAGGGTGTCGCTGCGCGGGCGGCGCCGAGCAGGCGCGGCCGGCGCGGTCTCCGCGGCGGGCGCCGGCGTCGTCGTCGCCGGGAGGCGCAGGGCCACCGTTGTCCCGCGCCCCGGCTCGCTCTCGATCTGGAGCCGGCCGTGGTGACGCGCCATGGTCCCCTCCACCATCGGCAGGCCGAGCCCGGTGCCCTCGCCCGGGGGCTTGGTGGTGAACAGCGGCTCGCGGCAGCGGGCGAGGGTCTCGTCGGTCATCCCCGTGCCCGTGTCTGACACCCTCACGACCACCTCGTCGCCTGCGGCCGTCGTCTCCACCGCCGTCTCCAGGCCGAGCACCCCGCCCCGGGGCATCGCCTCCACCCCGTTGAGGCACAGGTTCATCAGCGCCTGGCAGAGCTGCGCGCGATCGCCGACCACCGCGGGCAGCTGCGGCGCGAGCCTGGGGTCGAAGATGATCTTCTTCGATACGGTGCGGCGGAGCAGCTCGATGACCCCGGTCAGCTCCTGGTTCAGGCTCACCGGCTCGCTCAGGTAGTGTCCCCGCCGCGCGAAGCCCAGGAGGTTGCGGGTCAGGTCGCGGCCCCGGCGGCTCGCGTCGACCACCTGCTGCGCGACCTCGCCGAGCTCGTCGCCCTCGAGCCCGAGCTGGAGCACCCCGGCGCAGCTCATGATCACCGCGAGGATGTTGTTCATGTCGTGGGCCACACCACCGGCCAGGGTGCCGATGGCCTCCATCTTCTGCGCCTCCCGCAGCTGCTCCTCCAGCTGCTTCTGCCGCGAGACGTCGAGGAGCGCGAAGAGCACGGTGGAGGCGCCGGAGTAGACCAGGGGGACGGCGTGGACCATCAAGGTCCGCGTCGGTTCGGCGAGCCGGATCTCCTCGGGGCCACCCGGTGCGGCGAGGCGGCGCGCCAGCACGGTGGGGAGCGGGTCGGTCCGCCCGAGGCCCATCAGGCGCAGGAAGTGGCTGTTGCTGAACAGCAAGCTGCCCGTCTCGACGGCGGCGATGGCCACGCCGACCGGGAGCCCCTCCAGCACCTGCTCGCGGCGGGAGAGCGCCTCCTGCGCCTCGTTCCTCTCCCGGATGTACGCGTCGACGGGGCGGAAGAAGCCGCCGCGGAGCATCTTGAGCGCGACGAAGACGCTGATCCCGTCGATGAGCAGCGACGCGATGAACGGGGAGGGGACGTCGAATAGGGACAGCCCGCCGTTGAACGCGCCGCCGATCAGGGCGGCCGGCATGCTCGCCCCGAGCAGGATCCGCACCGGTCCGTCGAACTCCCGCCGGGCGGTGCGTCGCCGCGCGCGCAGCAGGAGCGTCCCCGCGACGCCGGTGTAGACCAGGAAGTAACCGGTGATGAAGAGCTGCCAGCTCGTCGCCGGCAGCTGGAAGAACGCCCCGTTGACCGTGGCCGGGATGTGCTCCGCGTGGAGCAGGCCGGTGAGCTTGAGCGCGATGCACAGCAGGCCGGGGAGCCCCAGGGCGACGTTGAAGGGGACGGAGCGGACGAGGCGCTCGTGGCCGGCGTAGGCCAGCGCGAGCCGCACGACGAAGAAGCCCAGCGGCGGCCAGGCGAAGACGAAGGCCACGCCGACCGCTTGGAGCTGGGCCGGGGTCGCGGCCAGGTTGGAAAGCGCGTCCGAGAGGGCCCAGAGCCCGCCGCAGGCCATCGCGCCGACGATGGAGCTCTTCGCCGGCTGCGGCGGCGCGAGCACGGCGACGACCGTGGCCGCCACGGTCGTCGCCACGAAGGCGGCGAGGTAGAGGTAGGTCAGCGGGAAGCCCATCCGCTATCCTTGTTGGAGCCTGGTTCGCGCAGTATATCAAGCGGGGCCGGGTCGGTCTCGCCTTGCCGCCGGCTCACTCCACGACGCGGAGCGTGGTCGTCCCCCCCCTGCCGAAGGTCTCCGGGTGGTACATCTCCTCGGCCCTGGTCGGCGCGACGACGAAGTCGCCGAGGGTCGTCGCCCGGGCGAGGTAGGTGTACTCGTAGACGCCGGCCGGCAGGCGGTCGGCGAAGAGCACGACCCGGTCGTCGCGCATCTCCCGGTGGTCGAAGGCGAGGAGCGAGTACCAGGACCGGGTGTCGTAGACCTGGTTGTCGAGCTGTCCCGACAGTCGGGAGCGCGCCGTGGTGCGGAAGGCCAGGTTCACGCCCTCGAGGCCCGCGGGGAGCGGATCCGCCACGGCGACGAAGTAGCGCTGGTCCGGGACGACCAGCACGACCCGGACCCGCACCGTGGCGCCGGCCTTGACCTCCCAGCTCCCGTCGTCCCGGCGCCGGACGGTCTGCTCCTTCTTGCCCTTCGCGTCGTGGATGGGCTCGTAGACCCTGGAGAGGGCGAAGCCCTGCTCCTCGGGCGGGAGCTGCAGGTCCTTCGGGGCGTAGCGCAGGCCGACGCGGTAGTAGAGCTTCCCCTGGCCCCGCTTGGCCAGCACGAGGCTGCGCTGCCCCAGCTCGCGCAGGGCGGCGAGGGGGATCGTCTGCTGGCTGACCTTCATCTCGCGCCCCTTGAAGCGCGCCTGACCCATGTAGCCCTCGCCGTACCAGATCTGGCTCACGTGGTCCGGCGCCTGCTTCTCGATCTGGCGGTAGTAGCGCGCGAGGGCGACCAGCGCGAAGGCGTTGGACTGGGTCGTGGACCAGGTGCCCTTGACCCGGGCCTGGAGCAGCCCCCGGGCGATCTTCGGCAGCAGCGGGTGCTCGGGGGCGACCTCGAGCAGCGCCTGGAGCACGATGGCGTCGGTGCGGTCGCTGGAGTGCATCAGCAGGCGCAGGCTCTCGCTCTTCCCCTCGGCGAAGTGGGCCGCCGAGGCGGTCTGCACCGCCGCGTTGTCCAGCTCGCGCAACAGCTCGTTGACGCGCGCCGAGCGGCCCTCGGCGCGGAACAGCGCCACCATGAGCCAGGTGCGGGCGAAGAGCGGCAGCCGCCTGCGCAGGCCGTAGAGCCGGCCGAGGTGGGCTCGCTCGTGCTGGCCGAGCTCGGAGAGGACCCAGGCGCTGGCAACCTGCGCGACCCAGTTGTACTGCTCGCCGAGGTCCGTGATCGGGTGGTCGAGGCGCTGCTTGAGGAAGCGGCGCGCCCGGGTCAGGGTGTGGGCGGGGACCTTCTCCTTGGCTTCCTTCGCCCGCGCCAGGGCGTAGGTGGCGTAGGCGCTGACGTAGGGCCAGCTGATCCGCGAGCCCTGCCAGTTGCCCCAGCCCCCGTCCCAGCGCTGGAAGGAGATCAGCTTGCGCACGCCGCTCGCGGCCAGCGCCTTGCGCTTCGCCGTGTCCTTGATCTCGCCGATGCCGAAGTCGGAGAGGATGTCGGCCAGGCTGAAGATCGGCAGCACCCGGCTGGCCGTCTGCTCGGTGCACTCGTAGGGGTAGGTCACCAGGTAGCGCACCGAGTCCTCGAGCCCGTTCAGCGCGGTCGAGGCCATGGAGATCTCCAGCCCGCCGTAGCCCGGCAGGGCGCCCTTTGGCGGGATGATGGGCTGGGTCACGCTGTCGTCGGTCATGCCGTAGGTCGCGAAGGCCTCGGTGGTCACCGGCAAGAGCACCGGCACCTGCTTCTCCACCGCGTCGGCCTCGCGCCCGAGCACGGCGGCGAGCTGGATCCGCGCCGGGCCGGCGTGCTTGACGGTCATCGGGAAGCGGACCTCCCGCGCCTCGCCGGCGGGGATGCGGACCCTCACGCGGTCTTTCTTCTCCGGCGTGGCGTTGCGGCCGCGGACCAGCACGTCGACGTCGCCGTCCTTTTCGGTCTGGTTGTGGACCATCACCGCGGCCTCGAAGCGGTCCCCCACCGAGAGGAAGCGGGGAAGCGAGGGGCGCAGGAGCAGGGTCTTGCGCACCTTGACCTGGGCCTCGGCGCTGCCGAAGCGGTCGGCGCGCTGTCGGTCCAGGGCGACCACCATCACGCGGTAGGTGGTGGTGTTGTCCGGCATCTTCACCACGACCTCGGCGTTCCCCCGTTCGTCGGTGAGCACCGCCGGAGCGTAGAACGCCGTGGTGGCGAAGTTGGTCCGGGCGCGGATCGCCGGGGCGCCGGTTGCCTTGTCGGCGCTCCTGTACTCGCCGCGCTCCAGGTCTGGCTCCGCGGCGGCGGGCTTGTTCGACGCGAACCTGCCCTTGGCTCGCGCGGGCCCCCGGCCGTAGCCCGAGCCCGTGCCGCCGCCGCCCCGGCCCGTGCCGACCAGACCGAGTATCCCGGCGTTCCACGCCTCGCGTCGCGCGGCGCGGCGCCGGGTCTCCCGGGTCCGGCGGGCCTGCTTCTTGGGCAGCGACTTCTGCTGCTCGAGCAGGATGTTGCGCAGGTCGGCGAGGGGCGCCCCGCGGCCGCGCTCGTGGTGGAAGAAGGCCAGGGGATCCGGGGTCTCGTAGCCGAGCAGGGAGAGCACCCCCTCGTCCACCAGCATCACGGCGAGCTCGGCCCGCACCGGTTTGCCCCGCCCGTCGCTGGCCCGCAACCGGACCTTCAACGTCTCGGAGGGGCCCACGGTCTCGCGCTCCGGCTTCGCCTCGACCTTGATCTGCTTCTCGTCGGTGACCACGGTGAGCTCGACCGTGCCGTGGGCGAAGGTCGGCCGCCCGAGGTCCCTGGTCGCCTTGCCCAGCGAGGGATCGTTCACGCGGCCCCGGGCCAGGGCGAGCGCGACGTGGACGCCGGGAACGTGGTGCGGCTTGATCGGCACCTCGATCACCCGGGCGTTTCCCTCCATGCGGACGAGCTCGACCCGCTCGATGCCGCCGCGGACCAGGGTGAGCAGGCCAGTGGCCTGCTTGAGCGGCGACTTGACCAGCACCCGGGCGGTCTCCCCGGGGCGGTAGCTCTCCCTGTCGGGCACGAGCTCGAGCCGGGACTGGTTCTCGAGCTTCCAGGGCACGTAGCCCGGGCCGGTGGCGTAGACCTGGACCGCGGTGCGGGTGGCGCGGCCCTTCGCGTCCCTGGCCGCCGCCCGGAGCAGGAACGCGCCGGGCTCGGGCAGCTTCAGGCTGCAGGCCCGGGGCACGTCCGCCGTGGTCACGCTGCAGCCGCCGACCTTCTTCTCGGTGACGTCGTACTTGTAGGTCCAGCGGTTGTCCTCGAAAACCGTGCGGACCCGGGTCTTCTGCTGGATCGCCTCGACGGTCAGCTTGCGGCCGGTGAGCCGCTTGCCCTCGAGGTCGGCGAGCAGCGCCTCGACCTTCAGCTCCTCGCCGGCCTTGACCACCGACTTCACCGCCCGCAGGCCGACGTAGAGCGCCGCCGGGTGCACGACGATGACCTTGCGGTCGGCGATGGCCTGCCGGTTCTGGTCCACGACCTGGGCCTCGAGGGTGTAGCTCAGCGGGCCGACCCGCTTCTCGTCTTTGTTGGCCCCCCCGCCCGCCCCACCGTCCGCATTGGGCTCGAGCTTGACCCCGACCTTCAGCCGGCCGTCGCGCCCGAGGATCCCCTCGCCCGACTCCGCGGCCTCGCCCTGGTCCGTTTGCTGGGCCAGGACGTAGCCCGGGCGCCTGCCGCCGCGGTGCCGGCGCACCGTGCGCCGCAGGTTCCAGGCGAAGCGGTGCGGCATCGGCTCGCCGAAGGAGAAGCCCGGGTTGTCAGGGGGGCTGAACCGGCCGGGCTGGCGCTGCAGGGTCCAGGAGCAGCGCGCTCCGGCCATCGGCGCGCCGAAGAGGTAGTCCGCCCCGACCCTGGCGCGGAGCGTGTCGCCGATGAAGTAGGGCTCGCCCTCCACCTCGACCTTCACCTTGAATTCGGGCGGCCGGTACTCCTCGACCTGGAACGAGCCATATGCCTTCTCCTTCAGCGGGCCCGAGGTGGGCTTGACCTGCACGGTGTAGCCGCCGAGGTCCGCGCCGTCGGGGATCGCCACGTCCACGGCGAAGGCCCCGCTCTCGCTCAGCCGCGCGGTGCCCTCCTTGATCTTCTGGCCCCGTGGGCTGGTCACCGTGTAGCTCACCTCCTTCACCCCGGCCGGAAGCGCCTCCACGCCGCCGGCGGGGCGGGTGTCCTCCTGGCGCAGCACGCCCTTGAGGTGCACGGTCTCGCCCGGCCGGTAGGGCGAGCGGTCGGTGAACAGGTGCATGCGCAGCTGACGCTCCGGCGTCGGCGTCCCGTAGCTGATCGTGCTCAGGTGGTCCCCGTCGTCGCCCGAGTGGTCCAGGATGACGAAGGCCCGGTCGCTGCCGTGCTCGACCCAGAGCAGGTAGGGGCCGCGCTCCTCGAGCTTCCGCCGGCTCGGCGCGCGGACCATGCCCTGGCCGTCGCTGGTCCCGTCCCAGAGCGCCTTGCCCTTGCGGTTCCGCAGCGTGACCTTCGCGCCGGCGAGCGCCTTGCCGCTCTGCATGTCGCTGACCCAGGCGACGATCCGGTCCGCGTCGTAGCGGGCCATGACGCCGATGTCGGTGACCTGCACGACCACGCCCCGGAACGGGTTGGCCCAGCGGTCCCCGCGCCTGAGCTCCTCGCTGCGCAGCTCGATGTAGACCGGCCCCGCGCCCCTCTCGCCCAGCGCCTCGTCCGTGGCGATGCCGACGGTCTGCTTGCCGTTGCGGCGGACGCCGGTCTGCAGCGTCCGCCGGACCACGATGCCCCTGATCCCCTTGAGCGGGTCACGCCGCCCGTTGTCGTCCCAGGAGTACTGCGCGCGCTGGATCACCTCGAAGATCTGGTCCGGCTCGACCTTGACCATGCGCAGGCGGCTCTGGCCGACGCCGATCACCTCGAGCGGGACCGTGCGCTCGCCGCTGCGCTCCATCGCCGCCAGCCCGCGCACCGGGAAGCGCAGGTCGGGCTTGCGGTCGGTGGTGGTGAGCGCCTTGTTCGCCGGGCGGGACAGGGGCTGGTCGTGGATGTCCACCGGCCCCTCGGTGACCGACACGGTGTAGCGCGTGCGCGGCTCGAGCTTGCCCTTGATGGTGGCCCAGCCGCCGCTGCCGCTGACCTCGACCCCGCCGATCGGCTCCGGGCTGACCTTGACGAAGCGCCCGAGCTCCTCGGTGACCAGGGGGTTGTTGAAGCGGACGAAGAAGCCCTGGTCGGGATCGCAGCCGCGGTACTCGACGCAGCGGATCTCCTCGACCTTGAGCGGGGCGAAGGTCGAGAAGCGGTGCGAAATGGGCGCGGGGCTGGTCAGGGGGCCCTCGCCCTGCAGACCGCGGGCGATGGACAGGGTGTAGTGCGTGGCCTTGCTCAGCGGCGTCTTCGGCCGGAGCACCACGGCGCGCTCCGGATCCCAGGTGGCGACCTGCTGCCCGATGTCCCGCAGCTTCTCCCACTTGCCGGGCGGCACGAGGTCGAAGCCCCCGGCGTGGCGCGGCCCGAGCCGCACCAGGCCGAGGAGCTGCTTCACGTCCACGGCCTGATTGAAGAGCAGGGCGATCGCCGTGTCGGGGCGGGCCTGCCGGCCGTAGCGGGCGGGCAGGGCGGCGATCAGCTTCGGGCGCGGCGTGTTGAACCCGAAGCGGACGGCGCGCTCCAGCCGGCCGCCGATGGCCGACTCGGTCCCCGCGGGGATGGTCACGCGGTACGTGGTGCCGTAGGGCATGCGCCCCTCGGGCTCGAAGGCCAGGGTCCGGGTCCCGAGCCAGCGGAACCGGCCCTTGGGCAGGGGCTCGATCTGCACCGGGATCTTCTGCTGCGCGAGAGCGGCGAGGGAGGCCACGGGCACCATGGGCTGGCTGAAGGTCACCGTCACCGCGCCGACCAGCTCGGTCTTGCCCTGCGGGGAGTGGCGCAGCACCTTGAGCTCGCCCGGCTTCGCGGTCACCGCGTCGGGGACGCCCTGCTTGTCAGCCTTTGGCGGAAAGGCGACGGTCTCTGTCTTCGTCGTCGAGGGCGGCGGCTTGGGACCCGGGCGGAAGGAGAAGGGCTGGGCCTCGTCCTTGCCCAGGGGCTCCAGCCCGGCGAAGGGGTCGACCTTCAACGAGGGCAGCGAGCGCGCCTGGCGTTTCTCGTGGGAACCGCAGCTGAGCGTGGCACAGAGGAGCGCGGCGAGGGCCGCGGCCGTTGAGATCCTCATCGTCCTCTCCTTCCCCGGGCTCTGGGCAGACCCCGAGCGTACCTCCTTAGGACGCACGAGGGGGGAAATGGTTCTGGACCAGTGGGTATTTGCTGCCCGTCAGGCGGCGCCTGTTGCCGACGGTCCGCGTAGCAGCGCTCAAGCCGCGGTGGATTCTTCGACGTCTTGTTCGCTACAGCGGTCCTTGAGCTTCAGCGTGGTGACCGCCCA
>Ga0316576_10002087_pt1 | contig 11237 bp, 9 predicted proteins | sample S0NA_FD_203075 | JGI IMG/M metagenome (GOLD analysis project Ga0316576, IMG submission 203075) | Rhizosphere microbial communities from salt marsh grasses in Alabama, United States - S0-2_050615r3r5 | ecosystem: Host-associated > Plants > Roots > Rhizosphere | place: USA: Alabama | collected... | reverse complement strand
ACCGCCCAGGCGACCAGGACCGCCCCGCCGGTCACGGCGCCGACGAGGCCGGTGGTCCGGTGGCCACGGGCCAGGCACAAGGTGGTGGCGAGCGCACCCACGACGAGCAACAGGATCACGAGCATCGCGACTCACCTTCTCCTCGCCATCGTCCCACGGGCAGGCCGGGGTGACTGGCCGCGATGGCCCTCCTCACCTCGGCCCTGGGTCGGGAGCGCCGTCATGCGTGTCGGCACCCGTGACGGCTGTCGGCGGCACGGCGTAGCGTCGGCCGCCACCCACCGACGTGAGGAGACCACCATGGGTGCACGGCTCAACCCCTACCTCGCCTTCCCGGGGACGGCCCGCGAGGCGATGACGTTCTACCAGCAGGTCTTCGGGGGTGATCTCACCATCTCGACCTTCGGAGAGTTCGGCGATCCCGGTGCGGACGGGGCCGACGGTGTCATGCACGCGCAGCTCGAGACCCCGTCGGGGTTCGTCCTCATGGCCTCCGACACCCCGCCGGGGCAGGACCACGACACCTCCCAGTCCGGCGGGATGACCGTGAGCATCAGCGGTGACGACGAGGCGATCCGGGGCTACTGGCAGACCCTGGCCGACGGGGGTCAGGTGACGATGCCGTTCGAGAAGCAGATGTGGGGCGACGAGTTCGGCATGCTCACCGACCGATTCGGCGTGCCCTGGATGATCAACCTCGGCCCGGCGTCCGCCGAGGGTTCCTGAGCGGCCGCTGCTCAGCTGCCGGCGTTGCCGGCCGCCACCGCCTCCTCCAGCTCGGCCAGTGCCTCACCGGTGTGCACGGCCAGCCGCTGGAGGTGGGGCAGTGCCTCCCGGTCGCCGATGAAGCCGAGGTTGATGGTGCCGGCGTACGACTGGGCGGTGATGTTGAGCGCCATCGAGTGCCCGGGGATGGACACGGGGTAGGTGGCCTCGAGCCGTGAGCCGCGCAGGTAGAGGTGATGGTTCGGCCCCGGGACGTTGGAGATGCACACGTTGAGCGTGGTCGGGACCGGTACGGGCAGGCCGCTCATCGAGCGCAACACCTGCATCGCCGAGGGCGCGAGCAGCATCGCGCTGTACGCCACGATGCTGTCGGCCGACATCCCTCGCATGCGGGCCTTCCCGGCCCGGGACGACGACGCGATCGCGCTCAGCCGCGAGAGCGGGTCGGAGATGTCGGTCGCGAGGGAGACGAGGGTGGCGCCGACGTAGTTGCCGCCGCCCTCGCTCGCCGGCGGTCGCACGTTGACCGGCACGAAGGCCACCAGCGGCCGGTCCGGGAGGTCTCCGAGATCGCCGAGGAAGCGCCGCAGCCCCCCGGCGCAGATCGCGAGCAGCACGTCGTTGACGGTGGCGTCGCGGCCGCGGGCCACGGCGCGGAGCCGCTCGAGGTCGTACTGCTGGGTGGCGAAGCGCCGCGCCCGCCCGGTCCGGGCGTTCAAAGCCGCCGAGTCCGGCGCCTGGTACGAGGTGACGGCCCGGGTCGAGGTCTCGCCGCGGCGCAGCTGGGTGTCGACGATGGTGCGTGCCACCGACGGCATCGCGGTGGCGGACGCGGCGACGCTTCGCAGGATGGAGGTGATGTCGCCGACCGGCTCCGGTGGAGGCCGGTCGGTCGGTGGCCGCCGGGTCAGGCTGTAGAACACCGGATGGTCCCGGTCGGACGGGTCGTCGGCGAGCCCGCGGCGCAGCAGCCGCATCCCGGTGTATCCGTCGACGAGGCTGTGGTGGATCTTGATGTAGAGGGCGAACCGGTCGGGCGCCAGCCCCTCGATGATGTGGAGGGACCAGGGCGGCCGGCGGAAGTCGATCTGGTTGGAGTGCAGCCGCGAGACGAGGATCCCGAGCTCGCGCTCGCCGCCCGGCGCGGGCAGCGCCGAGTGCCGCACGTGGTACGTGATGTCGAAGTTCTCGTCGTCGACCCACCGGTGCACCGGCTGGCGCATCACCCGACGGGTCTGCAGGCGCAGGTTCCACGGCGGCTCCACCGGAGCGGCGCGCAGGTCGGCGACCAGGTGCTGGAGGTAGCTCTCGTCCGCGTCGTCCGGGTAGGTGAAGTGCAGCAGGGAGCCGACGTGCATCAGCGTCTCGGGGCTCTCCCCCATGAGGAAGATCGCATCGAGGGGGGAGGCCCAGCGTGACCGCCCCACCGGGTCAGCCGGCCCTGCCGTGGGCCGTGCCGTCCGGCGCTGCGCTGTCCGCCGCGTCGGCCCGGTCTGCGACTCCGGCGTACGGGGTCCACTCACCCTCCGGCTGGGCGAGCCGGTCGGCGATGATCCGCAGGGTCTCCAGCTGGTGGCCGTACCCCAGGTGGGTGGCGCGCACCTCGATGTTCTCGGTGCGGGGCGCCGGCGCCGCGACGCAGCACTCCCAGGCCACGATGCCGTCGCTGCGGCTGTAGATGCTCGTCGTGGGCACGTCGAGGGGCGCCGCGCGCTCGGAGCAGGCCAGCTCGGTGAAGAGCGCGTCGTGCTGAGGGCCCCGGTTGAGCAGGCGGTAGGTGTTCCACGCGCGGGTCGACGAGGGGTGGCCGTTGAAGGGGCTGCCCAGGGTGATGACCGCACGGGTGTAGTAGGGCAGCGCGCGGGCCATCTCCCGGGCGTAGATGCCGCCGGCGCTCCATCCCACGAGGCTCACGGTACGGCCGTAGCGGTCGTAGAGCTCGAGGAGCAGGTCCTCGAGCCGGGCGGTGAGCTCGGCGTTGACCCCCAGGTTGCGTCCTTGCCGCCAGTCGTGGGTCCGGTAGCCGAGCCGACGCAGGTGCTTGCGGAGGAAGACGGTGGACTCGGGACCGGCGAGGAACCCCGGGAGGACGAGCACGGGGTGGCCGTCACCGGCGGGCCATTCCTCCAGGTCACGGGTGTGGATCGCGGAGTCGACGAGCTCCAGCGCCATCCGCCACTCGCGGCGGGTGGCCCAGAGGTTCGGCGCCACGGGTCGCGCGGCCGCCTTCGCCTCGGCCGCCTGCGCTCCGTCCCTGTGGCTCGCCGGCACCGCCGCTCCCTTCTCGTCAGGCAGGCGCTGGCCACCTGGCCCGCGGCGCTGCGAACGTGGGGTCAGTGTTGCAGAAACGGGCTCGGCTGGGGCAGAACGGGACTGACTGTTGTAGGCATGTGACCTGCCAACAGGCTTAGCGTGGTGGGATGACGACAAAGCACACAGGCGAGAATGCGCAGGTCGAGGGCTCCGGGATCACCCGGACCGAGCGCGACACCATGGGGGAGATCGAGGTCCCCGCCCACCGCCACTGGGGTGCCCAGACCCAGCGCAGCCTCGAGCACTTCGACATCGGCCGGGACACCTTCGTCTGGGGGCGCCCGGTGGTGCGTGCGCTCGGGCTGCTCAAGAAGTCGGCCGCACTGGCGAACGCCGAGCTCGGGTTGCTCCCCGAGGAGGTGGCAGGAGCGGTGATCCAGGCCGCCGACGAGGTGGCCCGTGGCGACCTCGACGACCATTTCCCCCTCGTCGTCTTCCAGACCGGCTCCGGCACCCAGAGCAACATGAACACCAACGAGGTCGTCGCCAACAGGGCGATCGAGATCCTCGGCGGTGAGCTCGGTTCGAAGAACCCGGTGCACCCGAACGACCACGTCAACCGGAGCCAGTCGAGCAACGACACCTTCCCGACGGCGGTCCACGTGGCGGTCGCTCTCGAGCTCGCCGAGCTGCTGCACCCGTCCGTCGACACGCTGTGCGAGGCGCTCGACGCGAAGGCGGCCGAGCTCGGCGACATCGTCAAGGTGGGCCGTACCCACCTCCAGGACGCCACCCCGGTGACGCTCGGACAGGAGATCGGGGCGTGGGCGGCCCAGCTTCGCGAGGCGCAGGAGGACGTGCGCCACGCGGGGGAGCGGGTCCTCGAGCTCGCGATCGGGGGAACCGCGGTGGGGACCGGGCTCAACTCACCGGCCGCTTTCGGCCCCAAGGTCGCCGAGCACCTCGCTGCGGAGACCGGGCTGGAGTTCCGGCAGGCCGACAACCTCTTCGTCCAGCTCGCGGCCCACGACGGACTGGTCGCCGTGTCCGCCTCGCTGCGGACGCTCGCCGGCGCGATGATGAAGCTCGCCAACGACGTCCGGTGGCTCGCCTCCGGGCCCCGGACCGGTATCGGCGAGCTGCGGCTGCCGGAGAACGAGCCCGGCTCCTCGATCATGCCGGGCAAGGTCAACCCGACGCAGTCGGAGTCGATGACCATGGTCGTGACCCGGGTCTTCGGGAACGACGCCACGGTGGGCTTCGCCGGCACCCAGGGCAACTTCCAGCTCAACGTGTTCACGCCGGTGATGGCGCACGCCGTCCTGGAGTCGATCCGGTTGATCGGGGACTCCTGCCGCTCCTTCGCGCGGCATCTCGTCGTGGGGCTGGAGGCCGACCGCGAGCGCATCGCGGAGCATCTGGAGGCCGACCTCATGCTGGTCACGGCGCTCGCGCCCCATATCGGGTACGACAAGGCAGCCGCCATCGCCAAGCAGGCCCACCGCGACGGGTCGACGCTGCGCGAGGCTGCGGTGGCGTCGGGTCACGTCAGCGAGGAGGACTACGAGCGCTGGGTCGACCCCGAGGCGATGACGCGGCCGGACTAGCGGACCCCCCTCGGACCGACGAAGGATCGGGCGGGCCGGTTGGGGTCTCAGGCCACGCGGATGATGTCCGGGATGGCCTCGCCGGCGCGCACAGCGAGGGCCTGCTCGTCGACGACGAGCATCTGCGCGCCGTCATGGACCCCGACGGTCGCGGCCCAGCCGTAGTCGACGAGCACGTGGAAGCCGAGGACGTCGCGGAAGGTCGCGACGGCCCGCGCGACGTTGCGCACGGTCAGCACCTGTACCTGGCCCCTCACGTCCATGACGGCACCTCACCACGGCGGCGCCCGCTCGGCAACTCCAGGCGCGTCCGCGCGTGGCGCGGCGCTCGGCGGTAGCGTCGTGGCGTGTCGTCAGCGCGGGAGGCAGCGGACCTCGACGTCGAGATCGACGGGCGGAGCCTCCCGGTCTGGCACTCGGCGATGCGCGGCCCGGTACTGCTCTTCCAGCCGGGGACCCCGGCACCACCGGTTCCGTGGCCCCGGCTCGACGACCTCGCGGCGGCACGAGGTCTCACGCTCGTGTCGTACGCCCGCCCGGGGTACTCGGGGTCCACGCGACATCGCGGCCGACGGGTGGCGGATGCAGCGGTCGACGTGGCGGCGGTGCTCGACGCCCTCGGCGTGGACGAGTTCGTGTCCATCGGGCACTCCGGCGGGGGGCCGCACGCGATCGCCTGCGCTGCGCTCCTGCCGGACCGATGCCGCGCCGTCGCGACGATCGGGGGCGTGGCACCGGCCGACCTCGTCGGCGGCTCCTGGACCGACGGCATGGCCGAGGAGAACATCGCGGAGTTCGCGGCGGCCGCGGCCGGGGAGGGGGTGCTGCGTCCCCACCTCGAGGCCGAGCTGGCCCGGTTCGTGTCCGTGACGCCCGCCGAGGTCGCTCGGGCCTTCGGCGGTCTCGTCACCGAGGTGGACCGGGACGCCCTCACCGACGACTACGCCGACATGACAGCGCGGAGTCTGCGCCGGGCCGCCTTCGACGGGCTCGACGGCTGGGTCGACGACGACCTCGCGTTCCTCGCGCCGTGGGGAGTCGACCTCGGCGAGGTCGTCCGGCCGGTCGCCCTCTGGCAGGGCCGGCACGACGCGATGGTGCCCTACGCGCACGGCACGTGGCTCGCCCACCACGTGGCGCACGCGCATCCGCGGCTCCACGACGACGAGGGGCACCTCTCCCTCGTCAACGGACGGATCGCGGAGGTCGTCGATGACCTCCTCGAGCTCGCCTCGCTCGGCCTGTGACCCGGACGAGGTGACACCGGGGTGCCGGAGCGTGCGGCGCCACTCGAGCGCACGCTCTCAGCCGCTGAGCAGCTCCCTGAGGTCCTCGGCGGTCAGCGCGGTCGACATCGCCGACCCCTCGTCGACCACCTTGGCGAAGAGCTCGCGCTTGCGCTCCTGCAGCGCGACGACCTTCTCCTCGATGGTGTCGCGCGAGACCATCCGGTAGACGTTGACCGGGCGGGTCTGACCGATCCGGTGGGTCCGGTCGACGGCTTGTGCCTCGGCGGCCGGGTTCCACCACGGATCGAGCACGAACACGTAGTCGGCCTCGGTGAGGGTCAGCCCGAACCCGCCCGCCTTGAGCGAGATGAGGAACACGGGCGCGTCTCCCTCGCGGAACGCGGCGATCCGCTCGGGGCGTCGCCGGGTGCTGCCGTCGAGGTACTCGTAGCCGATGCCCTCCTCCTCGAGCCGTCGCCGGGCGACGGCGAGGAAGCCGGTGAACTGGCTGAAGACGAGCGCCCGGTGGCCCTCCTCGGCCAGCTCTCCGAGCTGGTCGACCAGTGCCTCGACCTTGGCGGACGACGCGAGCCCCGCGTACTGCTCGTCGACGAGCGCGGGGTCCAGGGCGAGCTGCCGCAGTGCCGTGAGTGCCCTGAGGACCGCCATCCGGTTGCCGTCGAGGTCGTCGATGAGCCCCAGCAGGCGCTGTCGCTCCCGCTGGAGATGTCGGTCGTAGACCGCACGGTGGCGGGGGTGGAGGTCGACGGTGAGGACCTGCTCCTGCTTGGGCGGCAGCTCGGCCGCCACGGACTCCTTGGTGCGGCGCAGCATCAGCGGGCGGACGCGCCGACGCAGCGCGTGGAGCCGCTCGGGGTCGCCGTCGCGCTCGATGGGGGTGGCCCACTGCTCCTTGAACACCGCCGGGCGGGGGTGCAACCCGGGGGCGACGATGGAGAGCAGGGACCACAGGTCCATGAGCGAGTTCTCGAGCGGCGTGCCCGTGATGGCGAACTTCGCGCGCGCCGTCAGCCGGCGCACCGCCTGGTAGGTCTTGGCCTGGTGGTTCTTCACGAACTGGGCCTCGTCGAGGACCACAGCCGACCACGGCCGTGAGCGCCAGTGCGCCTCGTCGATCCGCGCCACCGTGTACGAGGTGATGACGAGGTCGGCGGCGCCGACGGCGTCGTCGAGGGAGCGCCGGTCCTTGCCGCGGGTCCGGTCGACGACGGCCACCCGCAGCCCGGGAGCGAAGCGTGCCGCCTCCCCGGCCCATGTCGAGAGCACCGACGTGGGGGCGACGACCAGAGCGGGCTGCCCCAGCTCGCCGCGCTCCCGGGCGCGCAGCATCATCGCGAGCATCTGCACCGTCTTGCCCAGGCCCATGTCGTCGGCGAGCACGCCGCCGAGGCCGCAGTCCCACAGGAGCGAGAGCCATCGGAAGCCGTCGACCTGGTACGGGCGCAGGGTGGCGGCGAGCCCCTCCGGGACCGACGCGGGCTCCACGGCGTCGAGGTCGAGCAGCCGACCGACCGTGTCGGCCCAGCGCGCGCTCTGCTCCTCGACGACGCCGAGCGCGGCGAGCTCCTCCCAGAGGCCCACGTGGACGGCCGAGATCCGCAGCGGGTCGGAGGGCCGGTCCTGCAGCGTGCGTGCCTCCTCCACGAGGCGCCGGAGCGCCTCCAGTTCGGGCCGCTCGAGGGAGAACCACGTGCCGCTGTCGAGGATGAGGTGCTCGTGGCCTCGGGCGAGGGCCTCGATGAGCGCGGCCAGTGGCACGTCCTCGTCGGCGACGGTGACCGAGATGCCCAGGTCGAACCAGTCCGTGGAGTCCGGTCCACCGTCGGTGGCCGAGACCGAGATGAGCGGTGCCTCGACCGCCTCGCTGTAGTCGGCGACCTCCCCCTCGACCGTCAGCTCGACCCCGGGGTGGTCGTCGAGGACCGGGAGCAGGTCGGCGAAGGCCACCGTGGAGAACCCGTGCAGCCGCAGCTCGGGCACCAGGCGGATGCGCGACGCCACGATCTGCCAGAGGGGCGAGAAGGCGGCGACCTCGGGGACGGCGCGCAGCTCCTCGACGAGCCGTTGTTCGGCCGCGCGGTCGCGCATCGGGTCGGGGTCCGCCGAGTCGAGCGCCACGCCCACTCCGTCGGGACCGCCGTACTGGAACCCCCAGCGCAGGTGGGTGCGGTGCCCCGGCTTCACGGCGACCGAGAGCGCCAGTCGAGGCGGGACCGCCTCGGGCAGGTCGAGGTCGGGGGAGAGGCTGCGCACGTGGGCCTTGCGCCGCAGCCCGGGGAGGTGCGTGACCGTGAAGCGTGCCCAGTCCTCGTCGGGCACCTCGATGCTGCCGAGGTCGAGGAGCCGCTGCCGGGTGGCGTCCAGCGGCTCGGCCAAGGCGCCGAGCACCAGGTCGTCGCCGTCACGCAGCCAGAAGCCGGTGGCCGGTGAGCCGACGAGATGGGTGTCCGTCCCCGGCGGAACAGGCAGGTCGAGATGGGGGTGCAGCTCGGCGCCGTCGTCGGTCCGCACGATGTCGACGACCAGCTCGGCGATGTCGGGGGCGAAGGCCACGTGGCCCTCACCGGCGAGGTCCGTGAGCAGCCGGACGCCGGCGCGGTCGGCAGCGCGCAGCAGCTGGACCCAGCCCGGGCCGAGGTGGTCGAGCAGGATCGCGTCGGGCATCCGGCCGTAGCCGAAGGCACGTAGTGAGCGGCGGTGCGCGTCCGCCAGGGCGGTGAGGGCGTCGCGGTGCTCGTCGGAGAAGGTGACCGCCCCGAAGCCGTAGTAGCCGCCGGCGAAGGTCTCCCAGGAGACACCCGTGCGGATCCACCTGGCCCGCGCCCCGGGAACGACCGGGCGGATGCGCAGCTGGGCCCGCCCCGTGTCGACCGTCGCCCGCGCGCGGCCCCGGGTGGGAGTCGCCGGCTCGAGGAGGATGCCGACGGGTGTCGTCTCGGCCGGGCTGTCGTCGTCGAGGAGACCGCCGAGGGCCCGCTCCCACGTCGGGGGAGGCGCCGGTGCCGGGTCGGCCGGGAGGCCGCGCATCCGGTCGACCGACGGCTGGTTCTCCCGGATCGTGGCGGCCACGGCGACCGCGTGCTTGCAGTCGGCCGCCATCGGGCAGGAGCACTGGCTGTACCAGCGACGCAGCGGGAGGCGACCGGGCCCCGAGGGGTCGGCGTGCGGCCGCAGGCCGACGTGGGTGACGTAGGTCTTTCCGGCGCTGCCCCCGACCCGGCCGGTGGCGTCGAGGCCGTCGTCGGAGACCTCGCTCTCGACGACACGCCGCTGTTGCCAGTACGCGAGCCCCCGGGCGACGGTGACGGTGCCGCAGGCGTCGCTGAGGTCGGCGTTGGAGAGGTCGGCGAGCCGCTGGGCGGCGAACACCCTCGCCATCTGCCACCTCCTGCGTGCCGTACCCGGGCACCCCGCGCGGGGGGCCCCGAACCTCCCAGCCTAGAGCCGACCCCCGACGTCCGTGCCGCCGTGTCCACACCCCCGCGAGAGGTGGGGATCCGTTGCTTCAGGGGGTCCTGACGGCACCGATCCCCGCCTCTCGCCGGGCCTCGAGTCCGTCGAGGAGCACATCGAGCCCGAACTCGAACTCGACCTGGTCGTCGCACCCACCGAGGCTGCCGTCGTCGGGGTGGGCCACCACGGCGACCACCCGGGCGATGTTCGGGCTGGACTGCGCGACGGATCGCACCGCGGCGAGGGCCTCGTCCGGGTCCTCCGGGGCGTCGGCCGAGAAGAGCTCGAGGTGGAACCCGAGTGCGCGGCTGCCGAGGGCGTGCAGTGCGTGGTGCACCTGGTCGTCGGAGAACCCTCCGGCGAAGAGCACGGCGCAGATCCCGTCGTACCAGCGGAGGGTGGCCGTGCCGGGAGTCCCCCGTGCGGCGATGAGACCGGGCGCCCAGGGATGGCGGAGCATCGTGGCTCGTGCGCGCAGGATCCGGGCGCGCAGCACCTCGCGCCAGTCCTCGCCGGGCTGGACGGTGGTCGGGACGTCCTCGGCGCTCTCCTCCATCCGGGCGAGAACGGTCTCGACGACGCCGTCGAGCAGCTCGTCCTTGTTCGCGAGGTGGCGGTAGAGGGCCATCGCCTCGACGCCGAGGACGTCGCCGACCGAACGCATCGTGAGGCCGTCGACGCCGTCGGCGTCCGCGACGCGAACCGCAGCCTCGAGCACGCGCTCACGGTTGAGCGGCGTACGCCTCGTCGCCGGTCGCTGCCGCGCTGTCATCCGACCACCTCCTCGCCGACCGTACCCGGGTCGACGGCCCGGACTGGACATCCGAGAGTTTATCGTATAAACATGTTTATGACATAAACTTCACGATCACGAGGAGCCTCTCATGACCACGACCACACACCCCTCGGACGCGGCCGTGCGTCCGGCCACGGCAGCAGCCCCCGACCCGGCCCGTCGCCGAGCGGCCCTGGTGGCCGGAGGCGGTCTGCTCGCGATGGCCGCGGTGGCCGTACCGGCCAACGCCGTCCTCCAGCCACTCACCGACGCCGGCGCCCCGGCCGAGGTCGCCGCCCGGCTCGCCGACGGCGAGGCCCCCGCCCATCTGGCCGTGCTCGGCTTCCTCGCGGTCGTCGTGCTCGACATCGTCGTGGCCTGGGGGCTGGCCGGCTTCCTCCGCCGCGACACCCCCTCCCTCGCGACCCTCGCCGGGTGGCTCCGCGTCGGCTACGCCGGGATGCTCGGTGCCGCGGTCATCAGGCTCGGTGAAGGCCTGCGAGCCGAGGACCCGACGCTCGCCTTCGCCGGGGTCCGGGGCTTCGACGAGGGCTGGCGGTTGGCGCTCCTCGTGTTCGGCGTCCACCTCGTCGTTGTCGGCATCGCGCTGCTCCGCACGACCGGCGTCCCCCGCTGGCTCGCCGTCGGGGTCGTCCTCGCCGGGCTCGCGTACGTCGTCGACACCGTGGTCCGCACGATGCTCGCGGACCCCTCCTCCGCGGGCATGGCCCTGACGGTCGTCGTCGCGGTCCTGGCCACCCTCGGCGAGCTCGGCCTCGCGGTGTGGCTGCTCGTCCGGGGACGGCGGTCATGACTCCGGTTGCCGTGGCCGGGGTGCTCGCCGGTGCTGTGGTGGGGGCCGCCCTCGCCGGCTCCGCCCTCCTCGTCCTCGGACTCCGGCGCCGGAACCCCGCAGTCGTGGGTGCCGTCACCCGCCTCCAGCGCTCCACCCTCAACCCCCGGCAGCTCGAGCGGGCGGGTAGCCCCGGGGCGCGGATGTCGGTCGTCGGGCACCGGGGCCGTCGATCGGGGCGGCACTACCGCACGCCGGTGGGGGTCCGCGAGACCGGCGACGCCTTCCTCGTCCTCCTCCCCTACGGCCCCGGCACCGACTGGGTGCGCAACGTGCGGGCTGCAGAGGGGGCGACGCTGCGGCACGGCGGGCGCACGATG
>Ga0316576_10002086_pt1 | contig 11238 bp, 9 predicted proteins | sample S0NA_FD_203075 | JGI IMG/M metagenome (GOLD analysis project Ga0316576, IMG submission 203075) | Rhizosphere microbial communities from salt marsh grasses in Alabama, United States - S0-2_050615r3r5 | ecosystem: Host-associated > Plants > Roots > Rhizosphere | place: USA: Alabama | collected... | reverse complement strand
TGGCTGCGCAACTTGGGTTTTGAGTCTGATATATATGGTGCTGTCTTTGACGAGAAATTAGGTTCGGAAGTTCGCCAATTTACGCCGGGAAGCTTTACCGGCCAGGATCTGGTCATTTATCACCACACAACCGGATCCACAACATTGAACCATCTTATCGAGCGGCGCATTGCACTGTTGTTGATCTATCATAATATCACGCCGCCGGATTTCTTTAAGAAGACTGATCCGGCAATCGCCAACCAACTTGTTTCCGGACGGCAGCAACTGCAGGAAATTCAGCCGTTTGTGCGCATGGCATTAAGTGCTTCACCTTACAGCGAAGAAGAACTAAGGGAACTTGGTTTTGAAAATACGGGAGTCCTTCCAATCGTTCTTAATGAGGCTGAATACAATGTGGCGATAGACAAGGATTTTCAGTCGAGGTTGCGGGAAGGCAGCCCGACGTTGCTTTTTGTAGGTCGCCTGGCACCAAATAAACGCCAAGAGGACTTGGTAAAGTTGCTATTTTATGTACGACAAATTTACCCCCGTGCGCGTCTTGTCCTTGTTGGAGGGAATACGGGTGAGGGGTATTTGCGTTGGCTGAATTACTTCATTGAAAGAAATGGGTTGGCCGATGCAGTTACACTGACCGGTCATGTGACCCAGCAAGAAATGGTGACCTGCTATAAATCGGCCGATTTGTTTGTATCAATGAGTGAACATGAGGGCTTTGGAAAACCGCTGATTGAAAGTATGTTTTTTAACCTGCCCATCATGGCTTATTCCGCAGCGGCCGTTCCGTCAACACTGGGAGGAGCAGGGATTTTGTTTAACAGAAAGGAGTTTGAGCCACTTGCAGAAATGGTGGGTATTCTTTATGAGGACCCGATACTCCGCCAGCGGGTTATTGATAGGCAAACACGCCGCTTACAAACATTTCTTGAGCCAAATATCAGGCAGCAGTTTGAAGGTTACCTGACGCAACTGAACCTACTATAGTGTATATGTTTAACTTTTAGTTATTGTTTCAATTAAAGCTTGGAATTTGGCCAGGATAACGTCCCAGTTGAAACGTTCTAACACAAAAGAACGCCCTTGACGACCCAACACAGCGGCAATGTCGGGATAGTTGATCAGCTGGTTTAGCGCCAGTTCAAATTCATCGTAACTACTGTAATAAAGCCCACCATTGCTTTGGCGACATTGATATTTGAGAACTTCGCTATCGCCATTTACCAGCACCGGTGTCTCCACCAGCCAGGATTCTAAAGCGACCAGCGAAAGACTTTCATAACGGGAAGGCTGGAGCAGAGCAAGTGCGGAGGCCATGGCATTGAATTTGTCTTCTTCTGAAACAAAACCGAGGGAAATGATATCCGGTCGATCAGGCAAGGATACATGAGTCTTACCGATCAACACCAATTTTAATTCCACTTCATGATCAGTCCGATATTGGATGAAATAGTCGAGCAGTTCGTGGACATTTTTGCTCTCGTCAATACGGCCGACATATAGAATGAAATCACCCTCTATTGCGAATTTGGAACGGAAAGCTTCGGGGTTGACATTCTGTGGTGGATCAATACCCACCCCAGCTGTAAACTGTGTGATATACTGATTTTGCATGATTGACTGAACCATTTGCATCTCGGGCTCAACGTTGTAAATGATAGCCTGAGGAGCGTGGAAAATATGCCTCATAACGCCGAGTTTGAGATATGGTTCATCGTGCGCGTGGGGGATCAGAATCGCTTTATCAGATACAAGGGGCAGTCCAAATACAGTTGGTGCATACAGATAAGTGATGAAAATGAATAGGTCTGTGTTGACGTAAGCGCTGCGGATGGCCTTGAACAGGTCGGTGGAAAATGGACCTTGCGCGCGTATCCAATCGTACTCGTCAAAAAGAGCGTGTTCTTTATTCAAAATCCGAGCTGTACGCTCTATACCATCACGAGCCCGTTGATAATCCACCGCAAAGCGCTCAATCTGTACGCCGTTAAGAATGGACTTACCGGGAGGATATTCATTCGCCCAAGTATGGTAATCCACCGCACAAGTGGTCAGGACGCGTACGTCGGCAATGGCTGTTAAGTGCTCGGCCAAAAGGCGTGCAAAATATTCCGCGCCACCGTTTACCTCTTCCCCGTACCTTTGCACAACTATGGCGATGGAGGGTCTTCGTGTGGTTTTTGCGCCGCCGCTCGTCATTTTACTAAATTCAAACTTTGCAGGACGTCTTCGAAAATCTGCCGCGTCTGAGGTTCTAGAAATGCCTGCACATGTTCTTTCTGGCGGGCAATGAGCCGCCGGCGAAACGGTTTATCGGTTAAAAGAATGTTTACTAATTCCGCCAATTCGGCGAAATTTTTCTCAGTGAATATCACACCTGTTGTTCCCATTGTAGAAGGAACGGCCGTTATGCCGTATGCTAGAACCGGCAGTTCACAATACATGCTTTCGATCAGGGGCATTCCAAACCCTTCATGTTCTGACATGCTTACGTAAAGATCGGCTGAACGATAGTAGGTCAGAAGGTCCTGATGTGAAACTTTTCCGGTCAATACCACATTTTCTGCTAAACCGAGACTGGCAGCTACTTGCTCTACATATTTATCGTAGCCAACCTCCCAGCGTGAGCCAATCAAAAATAATCTGGCTGCCGGATGAATACGTTGGACATAGCCCATAAGTTTAACCAGATCTTCTTGCTTCTTATTGGGGGCAAGTCGACCTACAAATAGCAGGTTTGGTCCATTACAACGGATTTCTGATTCCGTGATCGGGTTAATTGGCTCATCGTAGTACTCCTGGCGCAGCGTTATGGGTAACACAGATGTGACCTGATAACCATTGGAAATGAGTTCGAATTCATTGAATTCAGAATCAGCCAGCGCCATGCCTGTTTGATCGCGCAGCTTGTTTAATTGCACCAGCCCTTTACGAGCGAGGTTAAACCAGCGCGGATCAACCTGTTCAAAGAACTCTGCTGGAGTGACGTTGTGATAAATCATCAATAGAGTTACCGGATGCTGCGAGAGAAAATCCGGCACATCAGAGCCAATGCTGTGATGATAAATAATCCATGCCTCACCCCGGGTTCTCCTGTAAGCAGAAAGCTGCTTGACATCTTCTGCTACACTTTCATGCACATACTGGGCAAAGATCTCTGACTTAAAGCCAAGGTCACGCAGCCATTCGCGTATCATTAACGCCTGGCCTGTAATTGCATCTCCTACAGTAGCCCCGGTTAGGAACTGATTCAATGTTGATTGGCTCACCCTTTCTCTCCCGGCCTTTTCCCCTCTGAAAATTCAGCCCTTAAGTGCTGGTTTATCTCTTGCCGGGATTCTGTCTCGCGCGTTATAGCGTATGTAAGCTCCTTTAACGTAGCGGTCAATTCTTCATTAATCAGGCTTTGTTGTTGCGCGGCGCGATTTATATAAAAAAGGACTAGATTATTGATCTGGCTGCGAAGTTTTTCCCAGATTCCTCGCAGCCAGGAAGTCTGGACTGCTGAGTTTTCTTTAAGGGCTGGATTGACATGCAATGGTTGAGCAGTACTGAGTACATTCAAGTGAGAATAGAGATCATTATTTAAAGCGTGGTCTTGAGGAGGCTGTAGGGTGATTTTGGTATAATTAAATGGTGGTATGGAGATTTCTAAATGACCATAATCATCTTCGCGCGCCCTGGCACGGCTGTCGATTTCGGCCGTGATTTTTTCTGACGTCCATACAGTGTCATAAAGCGTGATCCAGCCTCTCATCAATTAATTAACAAGAGTAACCAACCGGCTCTAAACCCATCGGACCCATTATTGAGAGCGGTGATTTACTCCTCTCCTTGTTCTTCTAAATATTGGCTTATTGACGAAATTGTTCCTAATAAATGGCGATTTATCTCTGATTGTTGTTCGGTCAGTTGTTGGACGTAATAAATGACCAGTTGGTGAAACATAGCTCGAAAGCGATCGATAAGTCCACCGAAAAGTGGAATATCAGATTTTTTTATCTGCATCTTTATACTGAGTTGATTCTGAGCCAGAATGGCTTTATAAAGATGCTCATAATACTCAGGTGGCAGACGTTCACCCTTAATTGGAATACTGGCTTGCGATGGCAGCTTGCGCTCAAGAACCTGCTGGCGAATTTCCTGCATAATTGTTTCGATATTGACGCTTTCGTGCAATTCTTGTTCTGATTCTTCCATCTCTACCCATTCGTCATCAACAACACGACATTTTAAATATACCATAGACCAGGGTCAACGAGTATGCATAATGTTTGACGCTTGCCCTACGCCTCATGTCCATCAATTTCTAGGTTTTGGCGGTTAAACTTGCCGTTTCCAATCTGATTTGTATAGACTAAGTGCATGCATATTTTAATTGCTACGCCGGCATTTCCACCGTTTGTTGGCGGTGGAGAGCGCCATACAGGCACCCTGGCCAGGAGTCTCGTCCAGAGTGGACATTCAATTACTGTTCTGACCAGCGCGGCATTGAAAGAAGCTGATTTTTGGCTCGGACAGGGACAAGAAGTTGAAGTCGAGGAAGACGATCCGGATTTAAGAGTTATTCGTATGCCGATTCGGCCGACCACGGGCGGTTTGCGGGGTTTATTGGCCTGGCGTAAGAGCATGGTGTTAATCTCCAAACTACCGGGGACAAATACTCTTTTACAAACCATGGCCGAACGAGTTCCTGCATTATTGAATATAGATGAGGCTTTGAATTGTCTTAATAGACCGGTTGACGTTGTTCATGGCTTTAATATTTCTTGGGAGCATGCGATGATGGTTGGTTGGCAATATGCTTACCAAAATGGCATTCCCTTTGTCGCTTCTCCCCTCGCCCATCTTGGTACGAATTCTCGTGACCGCGTGGCTTTAAATTCAACGATGCGTCACCAACGCTACCTGCTGTCAACGGCCGATATGCTCCTAACTAACACATTGATAGAAGCCCAGGGATTAGAATCAAGAGGTGTGCATACGGCAAAAGTTGGTGTTGCCGGTCCAGGTGTGGACATTCCCGAATCAGTTACTGAACTGCCTGACCCCAGCAAGAAATGGAAACCCTACGTTTTGTTTATAGGCCGGGCTAGTTATGATAAAGGGGCGCTTCATGCTGTACAGGCGACGCTGCGTTTGCGAGAACGAGGAATTTCTATCCATCTGGTTATGATCGGACAAGAAACAGAAGAGTTCCGTCAATTTTATGATGAGCTGCCAGATTCCGAAAAGCGATACATTCATGTATTAGGTTTTGTTGATGAAAGCCTGAAGCACGCCTATTTACAGAATGCAGAAGCATTGCTCTTGCCGTCGCGTACCGATTCCTTTGGCATTGTCCTGCTTGAATCCTGGCTGTACGGCCGTCCGGTCATCGCAGCAGCAGCGGGGGGGATCCCCGGCGTTGTTGACAATGGCAAAAACGGCATACTGGTTCCTTTTGGCGATATACCCTCTCTCGCTAACGCCATCCAGCTTCTGATAGAAGATCAAGAGTTGAATAGTATTTTGGGAGAAAATGGCCGGCAGAAACTAATCGCGAACTATACATGGGAGGCTGTCACCAACAAGGTGATTTCCGCCTATCATGATGTTACTGGAATACCGAAAACTGCCTGACATATTAGGAGAAAGTCCTGCGAATTCTGCATCTGGTTCACCAATATCCCCCTCATTTCGTTGGCGGTACAGAGCTTTATACCTTGACAGTGGCATCCGCTCAGGTTGAATCTGGTCATGATGTTGCTGTATTTGTTCCCGCGCCTACAGAAAAAACATCTAGCCCAAACTTATTGCTGCCGGTGGTTGAGAAAGGAGTCAGGGTTTATCGCGCGCCGGTTGGGGTGCGCAGCCGGACGAAGGTTTTCTTACAGACTTTCAGGCAAACGCAGTTGCAAAATAGTTGGCGAATAGTCCTGGATGCAGAGCAGCCGGACCTCGTGCATGTTGAACACTTTATGGGCTTACCGTTAGGATTTGTGGATGATTTACGGGATCGGGGAATACCGTATGTTGTTACCCTTCATGATTATTGGTATGTCTGCGCCAATGCTCAATTATTGACTAATACTGAACAACAAATTTGCACCGGCCCTGATGAACAGGCAATCAACTGTGCGCGTTGTGCGTTGGCGCGTGGTGGTTTTAATAGTGCTCTGGGTTTGGCTCCCCTTTTGGCTCCGATCATGGCCAATCGAAATAATCAGACGACCGCTGTATTAAAAGCTGCCGGTCGAATTATTGCCCCTACTCGATTCGTGCGCGACGTTTATTATTCTCTGATTCCTGATCTGAAAGAAATTGAAGTGCTAGCTCACGGGATTGCTTTTCCAGTGATAGGCGTCGAGGAAGCGCAAAGGGATCAGAGGGCAAATCGAAAGGACGGCCGAATTCATGTTGGATATATTGGTAGTGTTGCTCGTCAGAAAGGTGTACATGTACTCGTAAGCGCTGTCAACAGCTTACCCGAGGAAGATATTTCACTTACTGTCTACGGCGATCTGGAATCTTTCCCAGATTACATGGCTGAATTGCAAGAGATGATTACAAGACCAGGTATCGAGCTGCGAGGCGGGCTGAAGCACGAATTGATTTGGACCACAGTTTCCGGTTTTGATGTTGTTGTGGTTCCCACGTTGTGGTACGAAACATCCGTACTGGTCATCGATGAAGTTTTTGCCATGGGTGTTCCGGTGATAGGTTCAGATATAGGTGTTATACCTGAGAAGATAATTGATGGTAGAAACGGCCGGCTGTTCAGGCCAGGAGATGTATCTGATCTGCAGGAAATCTTCGCTGATTTGATCGAGACGCCCGACATCTTATTAAGTTGGCGCCGGAATATTGAACCGGTTTTCACGATTGATGACCATATAAGCACGCTCGAAGAAATCTATGCCCGTGTTTTAAATCCGGTATAATGCGCGATTGGCAATAGAAAAGTGAGAGCGTAAACAGTATTAAGTATGCAGACTGATACTGGAAACTGACCACTGGAAAGCGAAAATGTCTGTTGAATTTGAACCTACGGAGAGCAATCCGGTACCGCGATATGTCTTTGACGCTGAAGGCGGAACCACTAGCTGGCGATCAAAAATCGCTGAGCTTTGGGAATATCGCTATTTGCTGCGCAACCTCGTTGTGCGTGATTTAAAAGCCCGTTATAAAAACTCGATATTTGGCATCCTGTGGAGCCTGTTGAACCCGTTGGCGATGATGCTTGTCTTCACATTGTTGTTTTCCGTCATGGGCAATGAAAGCACGCGCCAATATCCTGTTTTTGTTCTGGTAGGCTTGATCCCCTGGATGTTTTTCACAGGCGCGCTGATGTCGGGAACTACATCGGTCACGGGAAATGCCTCGCTCGTGAAGAAAGTTTACTTCCCGCGTGATTTACTGCCTCTATCCTCACTCCTGTCAAACCTTGTGAACTTTGCCATAGCTTTTATCGTGCTTGTTATCTTTCTTTATGCTTTTGGCATCGGATTGACCAAACATGCTTTATGGCTGCCGGCCATATTGGCTGCTCAGTTGATTTTTACGTTGGGGCTTGTTTTACTGCTTGGATCCTTAACTGTTTTCTATAAGGACATCCTTATGATCCTGGATGTGGTAATTCTGGCCTGGTTTTTTTTGACCCCTGTGTTTTATTCTCTGGAGAGATTTGGTTCAACGGCTACTCTATTCGGAATTACCTTTATTCCCGCTCAGGTGATGCGCTGGATTAATCCCATGGCTTCGATAATCGACGGTTATCGCACAGTTTTGTGGGGGACCTATGACAGCGCCGGCCCGGTGAGTATGAATCCAGCCTACCTCCTACGCACCTTAGTCACTGCGGTGATTTTCTTGGCCGTGGGATATTTCGTTTTTTATCGTCTTGAACATCAGTTTGGCGAGAAGCTTTAGTTCATCAAATATGCTTAGATCTTCAATTCGTCTCCGGACGCTGCTCTTCGTTTTATTAATTCTAACATTAGTCACATCGGCCACAGGCTGCCAGGGATTGAGCAGTTTCACACCAACACCTTTCCCGATGCAAGAAATCTCGGCTTCCGAAGATGTACCAGAAGTTTCAGCAACACCAACACTTGAAGAGAGCATTTCTCCGGGTACAAGTGAAACTGAGGATTCAAATAAAAAAACCTCGCCAACGCCTGAAGGAACGAAGGATAAGCCAAGCACTGAATCGGTCACCAATCCGACAAAAACCAGACGGCTAACGGCAACGCCCATCCCCTCGGCGACACCGACAAGTGCGCCGCAGTTTGCTCCCGTATTACAGATTCAGGAACCTCAACCGGTCCGGGAGGGTGTTTCGACACCTGCGACGGCTATACCAACTGCCGTGCCTCAATATTCAGTTCCGTCCGGTACAACTAACATCTTGCTGTTAGGCAGCGATGCTCCCGTAGGCGACAGTGGCGTTAAACGGACTGACACCATGATCATCGTCTCGATTAATCGTGAGAGTTCCACTGCCTCAATGATTTCTCTTCCTCGTGACCTGTTTGTTTATATACCAGGAGGGACAATGAGCCGTCTCAATTCGGCTATTACCCTGGGTGGCGTTAATCTGTTAAAGCAGACGATACTCTACAATTTCGGCGTGCCGATCCATTACTACGCTCAGATTGATTTCGACGGATTTGAAGATGTCGTCGATTCCGTAGGTGGGGTCGGGGTCGCTGTTACCTGTCCCTTTAAAGATTGGAAGATTAAGTCACCTGAGCTTGACCCCGAAGATGAGGACAACTGGTACGTTCATGAGCTTGAACCGGGAATTTACGAAATGGATGGCGAAACAGCTCTATGGTACGCCCGTTCACGCCTGATGTCGGATGATTTTGACCGTGGCCGCCGCCAGCAGCAGCTTCTACGAGGGTTGCTCAATCAAGGGGTCAAACTCGACCTGGTTTCCCAAGCGCCGGTCCTTTGGAATAGTTATAAGGATGCGATCGAAACGGATATGGATATCGGCCGTATGCTGCAAATCGCTTCCCTGGCGCCGGGAATTCGTGAGAACGGTATTCAGAATCTTTACTTATTGGGCAAAACGGAGCCATGGATTGTTCCGGAAACGAACGCTCAAGTGCAGCTTCCTGTCTGGGAGGGACCAGGCAAAATGCAGGAGACCTTCCAGCGCCTATTCTTGCCTCCCGCATTGAATAAAGCCAGCAGGGCGCCTATCGTTGTTGAAATAATTAATGCTAGCGGGAATGAGCAGATGGCTCAACTGGCCGCGGAGAATCTGGCCTGGTATGGTTTTGTACCGCAAATTGGTGAAGATGAGCCGTCGCCGGAAGAAAAAACGACCCTTACTTACTTCGGCCCGAACTTCAAGGGCTCTTACGATTGGTTGATTTCCTGGGTCTTTCATCTCGGCCGTGATGATATTATCTTGAATGATCAGGATACTAAATACGAGTACGATTATCGTGTCGTTCTGGGCGAAGATTTTGATCCCTGTCTAAACGATTTATTCGCACCTCAAGCTTTTTTGCCTGGTTAACCTTTTGCTTGATTAGACGGCTAACGGCATAATCCTCCCTACATCAGAATAATCAGGCATCGGCTTCTTATTCACGTAGCTGGTCCCTGCTTTCTGTTGACTTAATTAAAACATCTGGAGGGAACAGCGTGAATGACAAGCGCGAAATCCGCGGTTGGGTCATGTATGATTGGGCCAATTCCGCATTCAGTACAACCGTTGTAACCGCTCTTCTTGGCCCATATTTATTAGCCCTAGCCAGATCCAGTCCAGAATCTATCAGCATATTTGGTGTCCCAATTGAACCCGCCGCAATTTATACTTTTGCAGTGAGTTTCAGTGTTTTATTACAGATTCCTTTTCTCCCGCTCTTAGGCACTATTGTCGATTATACCTATCTAAAAAAAAGAATACTATTGACGCTTGCTTATATCGGGGCATTTGCAACTATTCTGCTGTTCTTTATTCGCGTCGACATGACGTTCTTGGGTACTAATGCCGCGATTGTATTAGGCAGTATACTGTTGATAATTGCCAACCTTTGTTTCGGCGGTGCTATCGTTGCTTATAACTCTTTCTTGCCTGATATCGCTTCACCAGATCGGCGCGATGCCGTCAGTTCTCAAGGATTTGCTCTGGGTTATCTTGGCGGTGGGCTTCTTTTATTAATCAACCTGGTCATGTTGACCGTCATGGACGATACGGCTCTGGCTGTCCGGTTGAGTCTGGCAAGTGCCGGTGTCTGGTGGCTCGTGTTTACATATTTATATCCGCGTCCAAGACTCAAGCAGCGTGATCCGGTTCGCGAACTGCCGCCCGGATCAAATCTAATCACTCATGGCTTTAAGGAAATCTGGAATACGCTAAATAACTTATATCGAAAATATCCTCAAACAATGCGTTATTTGATTTCATATTGGATTTATAATGATGGTATCCAAACGGTGATCGTTGTGTCGGCGATTTTTGCCTCGGAAGAATTAGGAGTTGCAGAAGATAAGCTGTTGATTTTGATTCTACTGATTCAAATATGCGCATTTTTTGGTGCTTTATTGTTTGGTCGTATTGCGCAGCGAATCGGCGCTAAAATGGCTATTATGATTAGTTTAATGATCTGGTCCGGAATAGTCATCTATGCTTACGCGCTGCTGTACGAGGAATGGCAGCTTTTCATACTTGGTTTTTTCGTAGCTCTTGTTCTCGGAGGATCGCAGGCGCTCAGCAGGTCGCTTTTTTCACAAATGATTCCGTCTGATCATGAAGCCGAATATTTTGGATTTTATGAGATCACCGAACGTTCATCAGCTATTATCAGCACTGTAGCCTTTGGGGTTGCAGTACAGATTACAGGTTCGCAGCGTATCGCAATTGTGACGTTAATCATCTTCTTTGTCGTTGGGCTTTTACTTTTAAGTCGGGTGAATGTTAAGCAGGCGATCATTGAATCAGGCAATGATCCGTCGGGTGTCGTCCTCTAGGCAAAAAAGTTAGATGTCCATTGACCAGTCCTGGCCGCGCTCTTTTTTTCTTTGGCTTTTTTTCTTTTTTTCTTCCAGCCGTTTTTTCTTCGACTCTTTAGTGGGTTTTGAAGGAATTCGCTGTGTCTGTTCTTGGAGGGCATTTTGCAAAAGAACTGCAAAGCGGGAAATGGCTAATTGGCGATTGCGATTTTGGCTTCTTGAGTCCTGAACCGTTATCTGTAATATTCCTCGCGAGTCTAACTGCGAACTTAGCTCATGTAATAGTAT
>Ga0316576_10002085_pt1 | contig 11238 bp, 6 predicted proteins | sample S0NA_FD_203075 | JGI IMG/M metagenome (GOLD analysis project Ga0316576, IMG submission 203075) | Rhizosphere microbial communities from salt marsh grasses in Alabama, United States - S0-2_050615r3r5 | ecosystem: Host-associated > Plants > Roots > Rhizosphere | place: USA: Alabama | collected... | reverse complement strand
GATTGTTGGTTGGTTCGTCAAGCAGCAGCAAATTCGGCCTTTCGAGAACCAGCTTGGCCAACTGCAAGCGGCTGCGCTCTCCACCACTAAGCTTGCCGATCGGCTGCTGCATCTGATCGTAGGTAAAAAGAAAGCGTAAAAGAAAAGCCACGGCCGCTTCGCGGCTTACCGGGGCAGTTTGCCGTATTTCTGAAATAAGGTCCAGGTCATCATTTAGGGTCTCTTGTTCCTGAGCGTAATAGCCAATCTTAATGCTGGGGCCGATTTTAATCTCCCCACTCGATACGCCTTCCGGATCCAAAATTTGCTTGAGCAAAACCGATTTTCCCGCCCCGTTCGGCCCAACAAGGGCAACCCGCTCTCCATGCCAAAGCGTCATATTAAGTCCAGCAAACAGGATATGCCCATCATCAAATTCTTTTCCTACATCCACCATTTCAACAGCCTTCTTGCTGCCCCGCCACCCCTCAAGATTCAGCTTCAGACGCCGGTTATCGGTGACCTTCTCTACTTTATCCATCTTATCCAGCATGCGGCGGCGGCTGCGTGCTTGTTTGATGTGCCGTTCATTAACAACCATTGAAGCCCACAATTCGAACCGCTTAATCGCTGCCTCAATCCGGGCAATTTCCTTTTGCTGCGCCGCATAAAGCTGCTGCTGGCGCAGTCTTCGAATAGCGCGCTCATTGGCGTATGCGGTGTAATTGCCCTGGTATAGAACCAATTTACCCCCTTCCAACTCGGCGATTTGCATGGCTATTTCATCCAGTAAATAGCGATCGTGCGAGATAATCACCACACAGCCCTCGTAATTACGAATGATCTTTTCCAGATTATTCTTTGCCTCCAGGTCCAAATGGTTATCTGGTTCATCAAGGAGCAGCAACTGGGGCTGTTGTACAAGCAATTTGGTTAACATGATCAGCTTCTTTTGGCCGCCGCTCAGATGCTCGGTTAAAGTATCCCATTGGGCATTATCCAGACCTAAAGCAACCAATGTCTCCCTGACTTGACTTGCGTAACGAGAGCCGTCATTCCGCTCAAATTCTGTTACTAACTTTTCGTGTTTGGTCATGACTTGGGCAAGTTTATGTGAGTCGCTGTAAACGGCCGGATCACCCATCTGCGTTTCCAGATCGGCCATTTTTGCTTCAATAAGGGCAATCTCCGGCTTTGACGTCATCGCTTCTTCCAGGACAGTGCGGCCCATTGGTAGAGATGGTTCCTGTTGTAAGCGCCCGTAAGTTATGCCAGGTTTGCGAAAAAGCTGCCCTTCATCGGGCGACAATTCTTGCGCGAGTATCTTCAGCAGCGTGGACTTGCCCGCGCCATTTGGTCCGATCAAGCCAATGCGCTGCCCTTGTTGGATTTCCCAGCTCAATCCGTTTAATATTTTTTTGCCGGCCAGACTGGTGCCGATGTTATCGAGATTGATAAGTATCTCGGCCATTGTTTATAACCCAATTATTTATTAGTTTACTGATTAAGATTTCCTGATTATACTCTGCTTCATGCGTTCAACAGGGGCTGTGTTTCTGATTTTTTTCACCACACTTATTTTGACTGCTTGTGATTTGCTTTCAAATAGTGGAGAAACCGCTGTTACACCAGAGCCAACCGCCACCATACAGCAAACAGTCGTGTCAACCACGATAGTGCCAAATATACCCAATGTAACCATACCAGTAACGCCAACCCAGGAAACAGGCACACTCCGCATCTGGCTTCCACCTTCGATTGCCGAAAGAACTGAAGCGGGGGCAAGTGTACTTACGGACCAAATCTCTTTATACGAGCAGGAAAACCCCCAGGTTACACTCGTTTTAGAACGAAAAAGAGCCAGAGGGAGCGGAAGTATTCTTGATTATCTGCGAACCGGTCATGTTATCGCCCCGGGCATTATGCCCGACCTGGTTGCTGTTCCTACAGATTTGCTGCCGACGATGGCTTCAGAAAATCTTATCCAACCGCTCGATGGGAGGTTGGATGATAAGGCAGTTGAAAATCTCTTTCCACCCGCGCTTTCGTTGGCGCAGCCCGAGTCTAACTTATTGGGTTATCCATTTGCCCTGGGAAGTTTGCCACATCTGGCTTACAACAACAACGTCCTGACTGGCACTTTACCGCTCACCTGGGAACGACTCATTGAGAATGATGAGCATAATTATGTTTTTGCAGCAGACGGCATGGATGGTGCGTTGTTGGCATTACAGTTTTACCTGGATGTTGGCGGTAACCTGGTGGATGAAACCGGACAATCAACACTTGAGTTGGATCCTTTAGTCGGTGCGTTAAGCTACATAGAAAATGGTCAAGAGCAGGGATTATTTGCTCCACAGAGTAGCACCATATCGACAACTGATCAGGCATGGCAAATATTTCTAAGCGGTGGTGGTAATATATCCCAGACAACGGCCGATTATTTCCTGGGCCAATCTGTAGAATCGCTCCCTATCGCCTATACTATTATCCCCGGGATCGACAGCCCGTTGACACCTCTGGTTGATGGTTACGCCTGGGCTGTTACGGCGACCGATCCCGTTAAGCAAGAGCAGTCGATCAGCCTGATTGAAACACTAACAACACCAGAAAACCTTGCTTCCTGGAGCCAGGCCAGTAATATACTACCCTCCCGGCGTGATGCATTAGATGCCTGGCCGGAACAGGATCTCTATGTTGGATTTGTACGCCAGGAACTAGAGCGAGCCGAACCATTGACATTGTCACCATCCAGCACACTGCTCACAGTACTGAAAGATGCTGTATTCCAGGTTGTCTCCGGCAGCAAGACAGCGCAGCAAGCCGCCGTCGATGCAGTTAACGCGATGAAAGGGTAATCTTCAAGCCGGCAGACGCCTATCTCAATAGAAATCAACATGTTGAAATTTGAGCAATACCGGCAGCATATTGAGGATTTGTTTGCGGCAGCCCTCGCGGCAGCTGACCCCATCTATGCTGTAAAGAGTTTCTTGAAGCGTGACGGCCGATTCTTGCAGATTGGCGATACTGAAGTAGATGTTAGCCAGGGTCGCGTTTTCCTCGTAAGTGTTGGCAAGGCAGCGCTGCCTATGGCTGAAGCAGCATACGCACTCCTGGAAGATGTTTTGTATTCGACAGCCGTACTCAGTAAGCGGAGAGGCCAGGAGACGGATAATTCACTTCTGAAAAATTCGTCCAAGGTGCAATTATTGCAGGGCAGCCATCCTGTTTCAGGAGAAGATAGCATTCAATCCACGGCACGTATTATTGAAATGCTGCACCAAACGACGGAAGATGATCTGGTCATTTTCCTGATTTCCGGGGGCGCTTCCGCATTGTTAACCCAGCCTGCAATATCTCTAAATGATTGGCAGATCCTCATTAATGCGCTGCTGGCGAGTGGCTGCACGATTAATGAGCTTAATACTGTCCGTCGTCAATTGGATCGCGTCAAGGGCGGCGGTCTTGCGCGGATTGCAGCACCAGCTCACTGTATTAGCCTTATTTTGAGTGATGTCGTCGGTAATCCTCTAGAAGCGATAGGCAGCGGACCGACAATCATTCTGACAGAGTCGCCAGCAGAGGCTCTGGCTGTTTTAAATCGCTACGAAATATCCGACGCGATAGACCGGGCAGCTTACCAGCGTATTACAGCTGCCTTGAATGAGCCGGAGCATGGCAGCTCGAGCCAATCCATAAATGCGGCCATAAACAGTGATATTTTTATCGTTGGCGATGTAAAAATGGCCGCTCAGGCGGCGATGTCCAGGGCCATCGATTTGGGTTTTGTAGCCCAAATAATTACGGTTCACCTGGAGGGCGAAGCACGCGAAGTCGGCCGCGTTGCGGCGGCGATTGCTAAGGACACTCTTCCAGGTAGATGTTTGATTTTTGGTGGTGAAACGACAGTCACTTTACAGGGCAACGGCCTGGGTGGCAGAAACCAGGAAGTGGCCTTATCTGCGGCCATTACCATGAGTGGCAGGCCTCGAACAGTCATTGCCAGCCTGGCCACGGATGGAGAAGATGGACCAACGCCGGCGGCTGGTGCCGTGGTATGTGGTGAAACCGTCCCTTATGCGAGGAGTCAGGGTCTTTCAGCTCAGGAATATTTGCAAAGAAATGACAGTTACAATTTCTTTATGGAATTAGATAATCTTATCAATGTTCGGGAAGACAACAAGAATCTTTCCCCGTGCCTGGTTATGACCGGAAGTACAGGCACGAATGTAAATGATTTATTATTCATACTGACCTATGATGGAACTGCCGGGTAGATCCCCGAAAATTATCCGGCTAATGGCAAACGAATAAAAGAAGAGGAATTGCATGAGTATCTACTTTGGGACGGACGGATGGCGGGCCGTCATAAGTGACACCTTTACTTTTGCCAATTTACGGCTTGTATCCCAGGCAATTGCCGATTATGTTCGTGAAGTGAACAGTCAAGACCCTACTGTTGTCGTGGGCTTCGATACGCGTTTTTTGTCGGACCGTTATGCCGGTGACGTTGCCCGGGTTATGGCCGCAAACAATATAAAGACCTGGTTAGCAAGGGCTGATACACCGACCCCGGCGATTAGCTATGCCGTGGTCAACAAACAGGCTACGGCGGGAATTATGATTACGGCCAGCCATAATGCGCCACGGTACAACGGCGTCAAACTGAAGGCAAGTTATGGAGGCAGTGCCAGCCCGACACAGAATAAACTTGTGGAGTCCTTCTTAAAGCGCAATGAAGAGTTAGGGCGCGGTCCAAACTTAATGGACCTTGACGAGGCTATTCGCACGGAAAAGATCGTCAAATTCGATCCCGCCTGGGCTTATTACGAACACCTGGGAACGCTCATTGATCTTGACACTATATCCGCCGGTGAACTGAGGGTAGTGGCTGATGGCATGTATGGCTCAGGCAGGCGGGCTATTGGCGAGGTTCTGGCACGCACCCGAACCAAAGTCCACGATATTCGCCATGAGATGAATCCCGGCTTTGGCGGTATTCATCCTGAACCAATCGCTCTGCATCTCGGCCAGTTGATGTCTTTTATCCAGGCGGGGCATTGGGACATTGGCCTGGCCACAGACGGCGACGCTGACCGCATCGGTGCTGTTGACGCAAATGGTAATTTCATCGATCCGCACCGTATATTCGCCCTTGTTTTACGGTATCTCCTGGCTGAGCGTGGTTTGCGCGGCAGCGTCGTCAGGACCGTGTCTACAACCAGGATGCTCGATCGCCTTGCCACAGAGTACGACCTTCCCCTGATCGAGACGCCTGTGGGTTTCAATTACATAGCCGACCAAATTTTGCAAGATAATGTTCTTATGGGTGGGGAGGAATCCGGAGGCATTACCATTAAGGGACATATTCCGGAAGGTGATGGTGTTCTGATGGGCTTGCTGTTGTTGGAAGTCATGGCCAAAGCCCGTCAACCGCTGCACGTCTTGATTGAAGACTTACTGGCTCAATATGGGCCAGCCCAATATGCACGAACCGACATAAAATTGAAACGCCCGGTCGCCAAATCAGAAATGGTGCAAATGCTGGTAGATCTCGCCCCGGCGAGTATCGAGGGCGTGGCCATCGAGGACGTGCAAACCACAGATGGGGTCAAATATTATCTCGATGATGGCAGTTGGCTACTGATCCGGCCGTCGGGCACTGAACCTGTCCTGCGCGTCTATGCCGAAGCGCCGAGCGATGATCGCGTAAGGACCCTGCTTGATTTCGGCAATCAGATGGCCGCTAAAGCCTGACCCGAGTTAATTTTCACCCTCGGCAGGATAAGCTTCGTTCCCTTCTTCGGGCTGGTTGTCGACTCCCGGTTGGACGCCGGCGGCGAAGGGAGACGTGAATTTCAGGATGCGATTATTCCCAGCATCGGCAATATAAATATTGTCTTGTGCGTCTATAGCGATGCCGTTGGGTAAACCCAGGTTGGCTGCCCCGCTGCCGAAGGTACCGAATCGCCCGATATACGTGCCGTCGGAGTTAAATATCAATATGCGATATCCTTCGGGATCCGTGACATAAACCTGGTTCTGGCTGTCAACGGCCAAATAAGGCTTGTTGTTAATGGATGTGCTTTCCCAAGCATCTACCGGCCATTCGTTCAAGGCGAATAGTTCTGGCGAGAACTGCTGCACGCGGCCGTTCCATGTATCTGCAAGGTAGACGATTCCATCAGGGCCCTGGCTGATACCTACCGGTTCGTTCATTTGGCCCAGATCATTGCCAAATCCGCCAACCTGATATTGGAAGTTACCCTCTCTATCCAGAACCTGCATGCGATGGTTTCCTGTATCAGTAACCAGCAAACGGCCGTCATCCAGTAAGACAATCGACCGCGGCCCAAAGAACAAGCCTAAGCCTTCATCGCCTGAATTAACATCAGGCGAACCGCTGCTGCCAAAAGAATCCACAAACTGTCCGTCATGCGTGAACTTCTGAATGCGATGATTCCAGGTGTCGGCGACATATACATAGTCCCCATCGACGGCAATTCCCCATGGCTCGTTAAATTGGCCCGCTTCCGGACCAAAACTCCCCCAAGTCCTCAAGAAATCCCCGTCCATATCGAAGACCTGCACACGGTGGTTACCCGAATCAAGTACATAAATATTCCCATCTTCACCGACGGCCAGATTTCGAGGTAGGGCAAACTGGCCCTCGGCCGTGCCTGCCATCGTGCTTTCATTAAGGATCATCACCGGCTCTAAGGTTAGCTCCCCTTCCTCGTAGGGATTGGTCGTTTCGCCTACTGCAACGGCACCCACACCATAATCCCACATGGTAGGCATCACATCATTGCGAATATAGAGCCGCAAATTGTGTCTCAACGGCCACTCCCCGGCTGTAAAATTGCCACCGAACACCTGTCCATACTTTTCAAAACTGCGATAGAAAAAAATATCCCACAAGGCTTTGCGTACCTCCGGGTTCCCCAGACCACGCCGCGCTTCGGCCGGCACATCTGGATCGCCAAACAAAGCATTCCAGGAGAAATTACGATAATCCTCCATCGGCCACCATAAGAAGGTATGTTCGGTATAGGAGTAATTATCGCCCAAGTAGGGTTCAACGGCGCCCCAGTTTTGCGCCCCTACAAGTATTACCGGTGAATCATTCAAACTTTGACTGGGATTTTCACCAAAGAACACGCGCTGCGGATAATCACGTAAATACCAGGTCATCGGCCAGGAGACATCATTATCAAAAGCTACCTTAATGCTCTTATCGCCGTTCAAGCGCATAGAGAGCTCTTCCAACTGCTTCAATACAACGTTCTTTGTTGCCGGTGCGCCATGCGCATAAACCATAAATTCGTTGGTGTAATCGGCATTTTTAAAGGCGGCCATGTAGGTGAAACGAATGGTCAATATGCTGAGTAAGATAAAAACGCTCAGGATCAGCAAGGGGTTATGTAAATAGTCTGGCACCTTGTTGTAAGAGCGGCGCCATAACAGATAAACCACACCAACGATCAGAATTGCTCCTAAGAATTGACCAATATTCTTTAGAAACTCAATCTGCTGATCGCCTAGGCGAATATCTCCAAACAAAAGCGGCCCGATCACCAGCATAGATGTAAGTATCAATAAAATGGTCAGCCCGATCAGGACCAGGGAATCCCAGGAGAAGAACTCTTCCGCTTTAAGCGGAGACAACTTTTCATTGAAATACCACCCCGCTAACATGCCCATGGGTATGACAAAGTGAATGCTCAGCCAGGGCATTTTCTCCCCGGCATAGCTGTAGGCAATCCAGGTCAGCAGCAGCCACCAGGTTAGAAAAGGCACGAATTCGAGCAAGGCCTTGCTGTCAAACAGCTCACTGATCCCGTCTTCTAATTCATATTGTCGAATCAGGCGCGTTCTATAGTACAGGAACCAGATGAGGATTGCCGCGATGAATATAATGCCCCCCAGGAACAATCCGGGAATGATCGTAGCCTCAGCGGTAGTTGCCGCACCTTGAAAAAAGCTGGCATAGATCCAATTGCCCAGGCTATAGGCTAACAAGGACAGCAAAAGCGTGATAACCCAGTAACCGATAACTTTATTCGTACGATGCTGCTGCGACCATAAACGTATCGCCAACAGTGAGAAAATGAGCGGTAAAAATTCGTAAAGTGGGACAATGAACAGGTAATAATAGCCCGGTTGGCTTCCCCTTTGCACTGCTTGCTGTTCCAGCCAATAGCCCAGGGAGCCAACCACACCCGTTGTCCATCCGCCAAGATTGGTAAAGACTGATGTGAAGAGAACGAGCAGAATCCCATTAAAGATAACGGCCGAAATGAGCCAACGGCGTTTATCCCACCATAAACCGACAAGGATGGCTATCGCTATGGAAATGATCAGGAAGATTCCAGAGTGAAAGATGCCTGATTCGGCAAAAGCACTCCAACAAATGCTGTTGCCTAACCGGCCGATCAGTACCTGAAGGGCTGTCATACTCTCCTGCCCATCAAGGATGCAGGTGTTTAAAGTATAATCAGTCGGATTCCAGCCCACGAGTTTGGTCAGGAAAGGGGAAGTAAGTGGCAGCAGCAGGGTCGAGAATAAGATAATCAGGTCGAATTCAGGATAGTTGTCAATTTCAGGTCGCAGCGCGCGGATGACAAGAAACATGCCGGCACCGGCTATGCCCAGGCCTAAAACCTGAGCCCAAGGCAGAAGGCCGTTTGATTCCGCTGCAGATGTAGAGGATTCTTGAGTGATTTCTGCATTAGGATCGACCGCAAACCCTTCCGTTGCCTCCGTAGTCATATCAGACCCTGTGATACCTTCCGACCTTCGTGTGCCTACAAAACCAACTCCGGCAATCACCAGGCCGGCTAAAACGACCAGGATGGGCATGCGCAGCCTGGGAAGTGAATTATGTATCCAAGGCGCATCCACAAACTTCGCAAGCAACCTGATAACCAAATAGCTACCGAAGATAGCGACATAGATGAAGGACACTTCTTTGGTCGTGAACATCAACGCCGTTGCCGCAACAAAAAACCACAAATAAAGGTCCCTGCGCTCGCGAAGATAGTACCAGATGCTGATGAACACGATCATGGCCCAAACGATGATAAACACATCGTGGCGGATATACCTCGAATAATAAGTTACAAACGGGGATATCAGGAAGATAAAACTCGTGAAAATTGCTCCGATCCGACCCAGCCAATCTCGCAGGAAGTAGGGAAGAATAATCAGTATAATGCCAAAGATCGCTACGGGAATGCGGGCGGAAAAATCACTGTCTCCAAACAACCAGTAGCTCACGGCCGTAATGTGAAAGAGAAACGGTCCATGCATCAAGGGGGTATGGTTGTAACCCTGGCCATCAAAAAACTGGTAAGAAAATTGTGTGTGCAGGCTTTCGTCGTGACTCATCACGCGGTTACCAAGCGCCCAAAAACGGGTTATGATAGCCACAGCAATGAAGATCAAATAGATCGTTTTTTCCCAATCGAGGTTAAGTGCCGGAATTACTGGACGGGATAAAAAGTCGCTGCCAGCTTTTTCGGGTGTGATACTAAGTTCGCTCATCTTCCTCTTTGCAGGTGTTATTACCTGATATTCTCCCTCTTAGATACGTTAGCTCTACCTTGCATTAGTTGGTAGTCGTATTGCCTATAGCCGCGACAGGTGTTGGTGACTGGAGAGGAACCGGAGCGGCAACAACCTGAACATGCGGTTTTATCTCATTAAGGGGCAAATCACCCTCGACTTTTTCCGATATAGGCGTCGTCTCGTTGTTAATTCCCCTAATATCTTGAGTAACCGTTGCGGTAGGCGTGTTTGTTGATGTGACAGTCGCTGTTGATGCGAAGAAAATCGACATCGATCGTTTTGATTCGGGAGCGGTCAATATAAGACTACTCACGATGATAACCAATAAAACCAGGGCCGGGGCCAGACGGGATGTCCAGTTCGCGGCAATCCCACCCGATCGCTTCTTTTGCGGGACAGGCGGCATGAGTTGGCGCAACTGCATGGGGTCCGGCCGGGTCGCGGCTTGAAGGGTTTCACGAACGATTGTACCGATTTCACGTTCGTCATGGGCGCGCTGGCGACAGGCAGCACAACCGGCAAGATGTTGTGCCATCTCATTTTCCTGACCCGGGGTTAGCAAGCCCAAAATATAATCTGATAATTGTTCGTGAATTTCTTGATGCGTCATGTCTTTTTTACACCCGACCTCCCGCTAATGCGCGCTAGACTCAGCTATTCCGTCCCATCTTCTTGCAATATTTCGATGATCCCGCGTAGTTTTTGGTGAGTAAGGCGCATGCGCGATTCGGCCGTTTTCGGGGAGATATTTAATATCTCCCCAATTTCTTTGTACTGCATGCCATAGTAATAACGAAGCACGGCCGTTTCTCTCAACTTTGGAGAGAGCTGCCCGAGCGCATTCCAAACAGTGCGCTGCATCTCCGATTGCTCCAGCAGTTCATCCGGCGCTCTCACGTTATCATCTTTCACGCCATGAGGCGCCAATAGGGAGAGGGGCATTGTCGGCAGCCACTTACGACGGCGTTTATTACGACAGCGGCTAACCGTGATTCGGTACAGCCAGGTAGTGAACGCCGACTTTTGGTCATCGAAATCAGCCAGTTTGCGAAAGGCGTATTCGAAACTATCCTGCAAAACTTCTTCAGCATCCTGGCGATTTTGTAGCAGGCTGTAAGCCAGTCGATAGATGAGACCGGAATGCCGTTCGTAGAGAATCTTATAGGCGGCTTCGTCTCCTGACAGGCAGCGTTGGATAAGGAAACTTAATTCCGCATCACTTGAAGGATAATCTTCTTCGGCCGAGTCCCATGCCAGGGAAGGATACTCACTCATGATTCGTAATTCCCGTCGCTTATTCCTGGGGGAGCACCAGATCAGATCGAACCCACAAAATTATGCGCTCCTCGATTGTTTGCACGGCCGTTTCGTGGAAAATCCACCAGCGTAACAGATCCTTAAACGGCGTTGTGCTTGCGGGTTTTTCTGTAGTGCCGATCTGTAGGAATCCAAAATCACTCCCTACATAATCAGCGCCAAACAACGGTTCTGATTCACCTAGTTTACTGATTATTACTTGCTGTCTTGCCTCCGGCGGTACGGATTGGCCCATCTTTACCTGCCAGAAATCGCGTAAGTACCAATGCAATACTGGCGAATCAACAGCACTAAGCAACGTTAAATCACCGTCTGAATTGGTTACTTCGCGCGAGATTTCTTGCAGCGTATTGGCCAAAAGCGATATTTCGT
>Ga0316576_10002084_pt1 | contig 11241 bp, 9 predicted proteins | sample S0NA_FD_203075 | JGI IMG/M metagenome (GOLD analysis project Ga0316576, IMG submission 203075) | Rhizosphere microbial communities from salt marsh grasses in Alabama, United States - S0-2_050615r3r5 | ecosystem: Host-associated > Plants > Roots > Rhizosphere | place: USA: Alabama | collected... | reverse complement strand
CACCGACACTGCCGTAGCCCGATGACGAGGAGTAGTTGAGTGACAGCGATGGCTGCATGCCCTTCCTGCCCGGCGGCACCGTGATCGGAATCGAATAACTCGCCTGCCCGCCGGATACGCCGCCGTTGCTCTTTAAAGCCCCAACGTTCTCATCGCCACTGAAGCCCGTCGGATTGGCAATGGTCGCATCAGGAAAATCCGTTTCGTCGAGCGCCGACATAGAAGGTGGCGGCGGATCTGTGGGATCAGGCGGCGCCGTTGCGACAACGATGGATTGTGGCAATGTATAGTAGTGATTGCAGGTGTACAGGCAGACCGTCTGCTTGACACGATATGTCCACGTTCCGTCGGCCTTGCCGGTGAATGATTTTGACCGGGTGGGACCCCAGCCGCCCGTGTACCCGGTGTTGTAAGAGCCACCGTTGAATTTCTCCTGAAGGCGCGTCATTGACTCGCTGCCGCCGGGACTCCAGGTAATCGTATAGTTGCCCGTACTGCTGGTCGCAGGCACGTTGAGATTCAGGCTTATATGACTGCCGCCACCGTGATCGGCGCGAGCCGCAAGAGATAGAGACAAAAGGAGAGCAGATACCGCAAGCGTCCGCTGAGTGAACATATCGATTCCTCAGTTCTGTGATTTGGGTTGGCGCAGCACGCCCTACTTGTTGAGCTGATCTCGGATTTGGTCTTTTAGATCGTGCAGCACTTGATCGCGTGCGCCAGGATGAAGCGCGTCAGATACTGCTTGGTACTCGGCATTACAGGTCTTCAACAGCGCATTGACAGACCGCCTCTCTTTCGCGCGTTCCGCAGCCATGTTGTTATCCAGGCATTGCTTGAAATCCGCCAATGCGGTGTCGAGACTGGCTGAAGCCGCTGAAATCGGAAATAACAGAAAAGCTGCGGCGATCGATAGCAGGCCGCGAGTCCTATTTGGTCGCATCAAGATTCCCCAATTCGTCGCGGAGCCCGCCCGCGTTCTTATTGTCTGGGCTTCGAAATAACTACGAGAAATCGACCAGTGAGTCAAATATGGTCAAGAACGACCTATAACAGAAAGCGCAGAAAATGCGAGGCCATATTTGCGCATTCGAACCCACAATTGCTAAGATCACGCGATAGGTATCCGTTCTAAGTAATTGGTCGCCTGTACCAAACGAGAACCGCTCTCATGCACGTTTGGCGAACCCAGCGATTGTAGATAAGGTGGGGAGTTGCCAGAGGGATCTGGCACGCTCAAATCGGCCGCTCGAGATAGGCGCCATTTGGAACAAAAAATGTCAGATACGACACCGAAAAGCGCGCCATGGTATTGGGCGACCAGATGCGCTGGTGCGGATTTGCGCAGGGTCTTGCTTGTCCCTGGCCCGAATCCAAGCAGTTGCGGATACCTACAAGTGCCTAAGTTGCGTACGTTGGATGTCCCGTCAGCAAGCCTAGAACCCGACGCTTAGCAACAGCGCCGACAAATCAATAAACCCCTTGTGATCGGCCAACAACACATTGGCGAGTACGCCAGCCGCGATGATCACTCGCGTCCCCCATCGCTCCCAGAACGAATTGGTGACAGAACCGGGGTTTTCGGCTGCTTTCGGCGTCAATACTGTATGTGATACAGGCGCGGAGTACGCTGGATGGGCTTTGTTCTCCGGCCGTCTTTCGACTGGAGTAGCCGGGATCTCGATCGGCACTTCTTCCGTTCTTGTTGACGGTGCCTGGCCCCGTATCCCTTGGCTGTTCAATTCGTTGTCGATTCCGAACCGTCGAGCCAGCGACATCGGTACGTTTAGTTCGTATTTGGCTCGAGTCAGTGCGACATAGAGGTGTCGAAGCGCCTCTGGTGCGGGCGCAAAGATGTCCTTACCGCGGAAGCGCAGAAGAAACTCTTCATTTGGGCGGAAGTCATCCAGAAGGCCAACACGTTCGAATTCGAGACCCTTGGCCTGGTGTACCGTTGAAAGGGTGAGGCTGGCGTCCGGTCCGGTGTAGCGCGCCGACTCGACGTAGCCTCTGACGGCGCGTAGTTTGTGCTCCTCGATAAGCTTGACGACCTCCCTCAAAGCACGATTGCCCCGCTGCGCTGCTTTGTCTCTCGCTTCGCGCCAGGAATTCAGTCCAGCGAACAGGCCGGTCTCGTCACGCTGATTTCTCATGACTCGCTCGGCCGAATCCAAAAGCGCAGCCAATTTGTCGACGCCACCCAGCACGCACACGCTCTTGTTGGCCTTTCTTGCGTTCACGAGCGGTACCAACAACGACGCATTGCTTCGCGCCAATAGCACCGGCATCCGACGCTTTGATCGGTGGGTGTGGATTTCCGGATTGCCACGAATGATGTCCCGGTCGCCCAGTTGCCTCAGAAGCGGCTGGACCAGCTCGGCCAACCATTCGCCGAAGCGGAACGACTGTGTCAATGTGTAGGATTCGAGGTCACTCAATCGCGCCATAGCATTCTCGGCGCCGTTGAAATCATAGATCTGCTGGGACGGATCACCGACCCAGGCGACTTGAGCCCCCGAGTTGCGGATGATCATCTCAATTGCGGGATAGGTATCCTGGACCTCGTCAGCCAGGACGTAGTCGAACGGCAGCGGCCTTTCGGCCAGCTGCAGCAGCTTCAGTTGTGCATCAAAGGTTATCGGCAGCGGCCCGGTTGGCGTCACGATCGCATCCCAGAGCGCCGGCATTACGGCCAGCACATCAACAGGATCAGCTTCGACGTAGATATCCCGCATGGCCCGCTCGACATGATGGAGTGCTGGATACGGATCGGACGATACGCAGTACCAGTGAAGTGTGGCCTGGACCAAAGGCGAATATTGCCTCGCCAGGCTTATCGGCAGGGCAACCTGTGATCTGAGCACTCGCTCCAGCAGCGGCGTTTGCAAGGCATTCGTGTGGGCGAACTTCCCCTGAAGCTCCTTTGGCAGGCAACTCAGCGCCAACGCATGCGCCGTCATACAGGCGACCCTTCTCGGAAACGTGTTCCTCGACGATTCGGCGATTTGCCGGTTATAGGACAAATACAGCCCCAGGCGGCCGTCCCGATTGGCCATCAACCTCAGCACAGTCGTCTTGCCGGACCCCGCGAACGCTTTTACTTTCAGTGGCTTACGCTCTGAAAACGCTTGTGCGGCGTCCAACTGCTCGTCTGTGTATTTCACGATCTGTCCATCCCGCTTTCAGGTGCATCAGTAGGCACGTACGTGCTCCTCCACCTCTACCAGTATACGAAGGCCAATTTCCGACATTGGCCGAACCCCCAAGAGATCCAATTTCGTCTCAATAGACTGTAGGGACGAGACCAGTTTTCTGCGCCACGGACAAAATCGAGACGCTGCATAAACTGGTAGTGAATGGACGAGTAGGAGAACGACGGCGATGCCGCGAGGCCACGTCACAATTCGCGTACCGGAGATCCCGCTATCACGGGAAGACATTGTGGTGCACCCCGCTGCCCGGAAAGCATTTGAGTTCTTCAGACAATATGTCGGAAACCCACATCCTTCGGCCGGCGTGCCACAGCTCTGCGCTCCGATCCTCGAGTTCAGTGGCAACGGGGCCAAGCGACAGTTGATCGGTGGGTTCCAGCATCTCGTATTGATACCCAAGGAATACAAGCTCACCTGCCTGGTCGTGGAGCGCGACGTCAGTAACCACGAATCGATCGAGGCCTATGCGTGGCAACAGGTCCTGCTCTCCGAGCCGCTTCGCCGGATCAACAATCGCGCGATTGCAGCCAAGTTCCATGCTCTCGAGCAGGGCTGCCCCGAGCACGTTGTCCAGCGGCTATATCCACCGGACCCTGATTCGGCGCAAGGCCTGCAGCTGATAACCGAATCCCTTTGCCGAGCCCTGAGTCTGCCGAGCAACTCCATTCGGCCTCTCATGCCGAGCGTCCGGGACGGCGGCATCGAGTCTCACAGCTATGACGGCAAAATCATAAAGAAGGAGCACGAAGATGAAGAAAATTGAAGCCCAGCTGGGCATTCCTCAGCAAGACCTTGGGGCCCGGCGGACCGTTCTGGCTCTCCTCCATCAACAAATGACCAAGCTGCGGGACGATAGATACAAGGACCTGCCGCCCGGCGGGCCGGACTTTGCCTGGATCGATACCGACTACGTGCAAACGGTCGATGACGACCAAGTCAGTGATCTCAAGTCGGCGCTCCCAGGCCACTTGGAAGACCACCCACTTCCGGCGCTACTCATAGCGGCATTTAATTCGAGCGAAGACCCCGACGATGGACTCGACCATATCATCGCCAAGACGGTTCATCTGAGCCTGATGCTTGCCCAGATGGGGCCGAAGTATGACAACGAGATCGTGATCGCTTGTCGACGCGCCCGCCTTCTTTTGGGTCGAGACAAGAACCTATTGCGGTACCTGCCGAGCTTCAGGCAATCGTTTAAGGAGATTACCGAAGCGCTCAAATCGTTGGCCGATTCGCCGCCGCACACGTTAGCGAAACATGAGGATCGACTCTGTAAGTGGCACAACTGCTTCAAGACGTTTGTGGATCAACGAGAGAAGCACACCCGGCAGGCGTACGGTTCCGACGTTACGCTCGAAGGTGAACGAGTCGAACACCTGTTGCCAGAGAACGAAAACGTCTCCCTGTCTGTCTGCGAACCGCCCATCACCGTGCCGTTTCCAAACTCGGCGGAAGAAGCACAGAGCGATCAACCGAAAGTCGGAAAGGCCGCTCGCCCGCTGATTGCGACCACGCCAAATGATCGGTCGAGGGGTATGGCCCACAACCAGGGTCGAGAAATCGTCCATCGACTGTTCATGGATTCCCTGGCACCGTCCTGTCACGACAGCCGCTTAACGACGCACCAGGTTCGACGCGCGTTCGAGATCTGTTACCGGCACGCAGCTCGGTCGGACGCCCATTTGATGACGGCCCTGGTAATCCTGACCGGCAGGCCGGCGGCACGTTTGTCATCGCTCGCGATGTGCCGCGGCAAGACGGCAACAGGACATGGCGAGAGCTGGGTCGTTACCTCTCGCCATGTCTACTTGCGTTATGAGCCCGAATTACCTGAACACGACAAGGTCACCAGGCAGAGGGGCGTTAAGAAGATTTCCGACAACGGCGTATACACAGTATTGCCAACACGCCTTGGCAAGGCATTGATCAGGCTTTATCAGGGAGAACAGCGCCTTGAGCGTGAAATCGACAACAGCTCGGCCATCGCCGAACTCTCGCAAGAAATTGACAAGAAGATAACCGCGGGACGACTCAGTCACGCGTTGCTCCATACTCTAGACGCTGATGGCGTCGACGACGTTCTGATCGCCTGGCTATCGGGCGGCGCGCCGAAGCAGAACGCAGGCATGTACTACACGCTTATCTCTCGCACCGAGGCCGCAGAGACTCACGCGAAGTTCGTAAACACGTTGCTGGAACACGCGGGCGAAAACGAACGCGTAGTACCGTCGATCCGCAGCGGTTATGTCGGCACCCGTCTAAGGATCAACCCGGCGTTCATCGTACGCTCCTTCAGGCTCCAGGCGCGTGAACTCGAGTCGGCGCTTCGGAACTCCCAGGCCGTCTCGCCGTTTACATTTCACAATCGCTTCGTCCTCTACATCGTGCAATTGCTCGGAATGGTCACGCTCATTCGGTCGGTGACCGAGCCTTTCGGGCTGCGCAGCGACACCAACCTGATGGCCCAAACCATGCGCATCGCCGACAAGGTCAACCGCCTGGGCGTGAGTGGCCGCCTGATCGCCCTCGGCAAGACAGCGACCGCTCAACTCGAGAAGTACAACCAGCACCTGGATTGCCTCAGGCAGGAACTGCAATTCCATGAGCCCGACGCCGCCCGGGATCTCCGGGCGGCTCTTGACGACTCAGGGTCGTACCTCGTCCTGTTCGACGGTAAGCACAAGGTTGTGCCCGTGCGGCCAAAACTGATCCTCGAGGCGTTGGAGGATGCGTGGCCCTTTCCTACGAACTGGCCACGCCACTCACTGTCAGCGTGGATTCGGCGCCAGGACTTTACCAAGGGCGCGATTCGCGGGGCCTACGGGCACTCGGATTTCGGCCCGGCACCGCTCTCCCGGTTCGACGGCACCACGGTCCTCGAGTTGACGAGCATTGCGGACGCCATCGATGACTACCTTTCAAAACACGACATCAGGAGTATCAACGGATGGAACACCCGTACTTAAAGCCCCTACCACCTCGCAAGTTCAACTCTGCTGTCGGGGAAAGTGGCCGTGCGGCCAGGCAGCACGCCCATGTTGTGGCGGCCGTTCAAGCCATCGATGCGCTCACCTTCTCGTGCCTGCCTGAGCTAGTTTCAGAACCGACGGGCGAGCTGGGCGGGGATGAGTTCGAAGAGCGAATCCGGCAAATTGACAATGCGCTCCAGGCTACGGGGCTGCCGAGGCGCGCCATGATCGTCGCCTGGAACCGCCTGTGTCGATTCGTCGATCAGGGCAATGCCGACGGCCTCTGGGTGTTGCCGGCTGTCATTCCGTATGAGCAACTGCCGTCGCAATCCCTCCTGCGCACCCGGCGTTGGCAACGCCACGCGACTTTGGTCCATACCATCCACAAGAGACTCGTCGATGCGGTTACCACTGGCGATCCCGCCTTGCTCGACGAACGTCCCGTTGCCCTGGCGCTGGCGCTGTTCTTTAGCGCCATACACAGCGGCCTGTGCGAGGCGTCGATAATGGATGCGTTTGCGCGCGCCATCATGACAAAGAAGAAGCTGCTCCCTCGACCGGATGCGCCGCGTGTCTGGATTGCCCTCAAGCTTGACGAACCGGCGCTGACGAATACGTACCACATATTCAATGACGAGCCTGAACGCATGATGATTGCTCGACGGGAACTGGATCCCCTGACCATCAGCCTGGTGCGGCGCTGCTGGGATGGACGCGGCGACTATCTGGAAGAGGATTTCGATCGGAACACGTTAGTCCAGTGGATCAATTCCGGCCTCAAACGCCTCGACCCGGACATGCCCTCCATTCCCTCTCTGAAGCGCTTCGGGCAGGCGGCCCTGTCAATCAATGAAAAACATACCGCACTGCCACATGTATACATGGAAGTGGCTTGCGGACGCATTCCTACCTGCGACCTGCCCGACGCGGCGTGGAATCGCCTCTGCGGCTACCAGTACGTCGACCCATTCAAGGAGCGGCCCGAATTGCAAAACGAGTTGGACGGTCTGGAAGCGCCGGTCGTCTCATCGCAAAAAGTATCAAGAGCAACCCGTGACGCGATCTACACAGAAATCCGGACCGTCATAAGCACAGCGCTCGATATCCCTGACAAAGCCGAGAGACATCAATATGCGATTAACGGCCTGCGAGCATTGGACACCGCTCATTATCCGCTCGCAGCACGCCTGCTGGTCACATGGGGTCTCGAACATCTAGAGGTTCGCGGAAACACAGTATCGACCGTATCTCGCTACCTATACGAGGTAGGACCTGGATTGATCGAAGCCATGTCTGGCGCTGATGTTTACGATGCCGACGATCTGGGCGACGTTTACCGATCCATTATCGATGCGAAGAGAGACGATAGCCAAAAACACTACGCCGCAGGACGTCTCCAAGATTTGCACGATGTCGCCCGAGCCCATTTCGGTTTCCCTGCATTGCATGAATCGCTTACCGCTGACCATAAGGTCATCCGGCACGTACGGGCATCGTTTATTCCGGAGCATGTCTATGTAAGCGCACTGCGGGAGATCGCCAACCTTCCGAACCGCGACAAGCACTACAAGCGAGCACTCAAGGTCATTGTGATTCTCGCGTATCGAACGGGGATGCGACGCAACGAGATTTTGCACCTGCAACTTGGCGACGTCGAAGACAGCGCGGAGCGATTCATCTTCGTCAGAGCGAACAGTCTTGGCCCACTCAAAAGTTCGTCGGCCCGGCGCAATATTCCGGCCGGATCATTGCTGCGCCGGTCCGAATTGCAGATTCTCGATGCTTTCTACCAAGAGCGACAGGCTGGGCGGCCGTCCCGAACCGAGCTCCTATTCTGTATCGAAGGTAGCCGCCGACAGTCACTGGATGCCCACAAAGTATCCAACGATGTAAAGCGAATCCTGTGGAAAGCTGGCATCGCTGGCGTGCTTCACGATTGTCGGCACACAGCTTTATCCCGGCTGCAACTTGTCGCGGAACGAGAGTGGGTCCTGGTCGAGCGATTCTCCGCGTATTCGAGAGCTGAAGGAGAACGCATCTACCAAGCCGTGTTTGGGCACCCGAAATCCGCCCACCGGCGCTATTGGGCGCTGGCCGCCTTTGCCGGTCACTCGTCACCCGCAATAACATTTGCTTCCTACCTGCATTTCTCGTCGATCCTGCTCTACGAGGTACTTCACCGCTCCACCCTGACTTATAACCGTGAGTTTCTGAGCGCTGTTACGGGACTGGGGAAAACCAAGCTCGGCAAGATCGCCAAGTCGGCAAACTGCGATCGTGATGCACTTCCGCTGAAGATTCTTCACGGCGCTGTCACGGGCAAGCACAGCAAGATCTTTCAAAGACTCGACAAGCTTGACACAAGATCCACGATTGACGTTGAGCCCGATGCACTTGAAACACCGGGGCCATCACCCTTCATCCTGCACAAGGCACTGCAAGGCTATGAAAGAGGCTACAGCATCGAGTCGGTCGCCTATGAATTTGGCCTGATATCTGAGTACCTGCGCCAGCGCATCGGACCGGCGCGCATCCTGGCCGCCGAGAAGACTCGAAGAGGGCGAAACCGGCTCATCAGCCGCGTTCGCGCCAAGCGCCGACGCCCAGTAATTACGCCAGCGATTCCGACGAACCGATTTCTGGTCATCGACTCTACCGCATTGTTCGGTAACCTTCGCGAAGTCTATCGCTCTAAGCAAGACGAGATTGAGTGGGCGGCTTGCTACTGGCTCACGCACACGTCGACCACTGAACCCTACGGCTGGTTCACGCGACGGCGGGACCTGAAACGGTTCGTCGCCGTCTTCAAAGACTTTATCCCGGACAGCCGTTGGTATATCGAGATCATTCCGACCGAGAGCCAGTCGGAAGAACGAGCACTTGGCGCATGGCGATTACGCAAAGGCCTGACTCCCGTCGTAAAAGCTGTGAACCAACCGCCTCCCAAGTCGGTCGCCCGCCTGCACCTTCGGCACCCGCAGGACAAGACGCTGATTACTCAGCTCATGTCCGCAATGAGACGGTCCAAAACCGACACACGCCGATGGGTGGTGAAGAAGTACTCGGCTCACACCCTGCAATTCGTATTGCACATGCTGGCCATCATGATTTTCGGCGAGGAAGACCTGATTGCCGGACTGGCCGCTTGTCGCGATGCGGGGACCGGCTGGAAGTAAAAGCACGTACCTCGGCTAACGACTGAACTGCGCCCCACACCGTCGGCAGACAACCGTACGCTCCCAGTCGTCCATTTCCCTGGCATGGCCGGTCAGGTTGTCGACGATCGAACATGCACTGAGATACACCAGCAGTGCCATTGCTGCAACACCGGCGATGCCAAGACGACCCGGTGTAGACGTCAACAGCTGCTGAGGCCAGCCGACATCAAACCACGTGATCTCGGTAGGTAGTAGAAAGAAAGTCGCACCGAACAGGGCCGCCGCATAGAGCATCGGTACCAGCACTTCGCTTCTTGCTTGCGGTGGCTCCAGCTCCTGTCCGAACTCGCTGATGGACTGGTGTCCGTTGTAGCCGGTGCGGATGCTTTGCCGGTAGGCGAGCGGTACGGCCTGCGTGTAGTGACTTCCGCACTCCGGGCACTGCATAGCGTGTAGTCGACGTCGACTACTCATCGCCGCTGCCCTCCGGCATCACGGTCCACAGCCCGAAGAGGCCTAGCCAGACAAGCACTAAGCCGAGTTGATTGTTGACGGCAATCAGCATTGAGAACTCTGTACCGGTGACCCGGCCCATGGTCTGCAGCGCGATCATCGTCCCGTTGATCATCATCCAGGTGCCAATCAGTCCCAAGAGAAAGCCCATCGCTTTACGAATTTCCTGCATATCAATGTTCCTTTTAAGTTGCTTCTAGTATTTGGCGCCGAGTTCGAGTTCGATCTTCGGCGGTGATGCGATCAGTCTCACGAGCAAGTAGCTGGCGAGGCCGGTGAACCAGCTCATTTCGGGGATTCCGTCGAATTGGCCAGGTCCGAGGTTCCAGAGTAAGAGCACAATTGACCCCGACAAGACATGCGTCAGCAGGGACAGGATTAGCGCTAGCAGCAGTGCGATCACGTGGCGCCTCCTGTCATTTGTTGCGGTCTATCGCTTGGTCGGTGTCCCCAGATGACAGCGGTGCTCACCGGACTCGTCGCGAGCACGAGAAAGCCTGGCCGTGTCTTCAGGTAAACGAGAATCTTCTTCTGCCCGATGGCCCTGGCAGGACTCGGCGGTCTCATCGCCATACCCGGATCGCGGATTCGAATTCGAACAGCAGATCCGCGAGACGGTCGCGAAGCTCGAGCGCCATCTCCATACGGGACGAATCTGGGATGTCGTCCTGTCCTTCGATCCACTCGATGATGGCCTGGATATTCGTACCGGCGGCATCGGATCCGATGTAGAGCACGATGTCGTCATCGAGCATGTTGATGTTCAGGGCGTTGCAGAGAAAGTGAGAGACCATCTGCAAGGTCTTGTGCGTTATTTCAGCCATTGTTGTCCTCGTTGTTGGTTTGGGAAAGTGATCTATCCAGCAGCCGCTGAAAGGCGGATCCGTCCGTTCGGGTCACGTTTGGGATGAAGCGCGAGTACCTGCGAAACAGCATTTCGGTCGTTGTATGGCCGAGCTGGCGCGCCACCCACTCCGGGTTCTCGCCGGAGGCTAGCCACAGCGTGGCCGCGGTATGCCGACTCTGGTACGGGCGCCGTTTGCGCAGCCCGAGGTGCCGCAAGATCGGGTACCAGACGCGCTTTGTTACGTTGCGGTGGCAGTGTTGGTTACCGGCTTGGTTACAAAACACGAAGGCGCGTTTGCCAGTAACGTCGTACTGGTCCCTTAGAGCCTCGAAGACGGGGTCCGACATGAGGATCTCGCGCTGCGAACCGTCGGTCTTGACGGGTCCTAGTTCCCCATTTACCAGCGCCTGGCGAATGAGGATTTCGCGACGGTCGAAATCGACGTAGTGCCACTGCAGCCCGTCGATCTCACCGGTCCGCATGCCGGTGAAGAAACGGGTCGTGTAGTAGCTCCGAAAGTCCGGTCGGACCGTAGAGAT